>Ga0136653_10000044_pt1 | contig 52205 bp, 54 predicted proteins | sample LakKivw275mmetaG_FD_94866 | JGI IMG/M metagenome (GOLD analysis project Ga0136653, IMG submission 94866) | Anoxic lake water microbial communities from Lake Kivu, Rwanda to study Microbial Dark Matter (Phase II) - Lake Kivu water 275m metaG... | ecosystem: Environmental > Aquatic > Freshwater >...
CCAGCGACGACGTCCTCCATGAATCTGAGTTCTCTGACTTCTTCAGCGTCAGGAGAAGGCTGATGGAGATCACGCAGCCAGTCCCATCCGGAAAGAGTCAGCCTCTCGACGATTTTCAGGACCTTCTGACTACGACCGATAAGCCCGTCGTTGACAACACGCAGGGCGCCGCCTCTGACACGGTTTGTCTCGATTCTGGGCACGTTTCGATACGACGAGACCTCAACAGAATCTGTCTCCACTCCAGTGATCTCGACTGGCACTTTCATTATCGCGTTAAAGAGTTCCACATCGGGAACCTTGTACTGGAATCTCGCCACCTCACGCTCATAGAGCCTCAGCTCCTCCACGAAGCGCTTCGCGTCGATGTCTGTGGCTTTGTATCTGCTGAGGCCAACGATCTGGCGGACATAGTCTGCAACGACGACCGTGAGTCCCATTTCAGTGCCGCCGGCTGACCTGATCGGTCCAGCGAAATACAAAGCGAGATATCTTGTCTTGTCAGGATTGGTTTTGACCTTCACAGTGTTTATCCCTTGAAGCGGGGCTGCGGTCACGCCTTCGTCAAGAATCGCCGAAGCGGTTCGTATCGCCTGCTCTGCAGCCGCTTCTCCCTCGGAGGAAAAACGTGCACGCGCTATTTGCTCGGCAATCTTGATGGCGACTTCCTCGCGCGGAATAATCGAGGAAAGTTCCCGAATTCTCTCTGCGATTCCTGGAGGACCTACTGACTTCTCGACTCTCTCGGCAACGTCCTTGGCAATGTGGGATTCTGTTTCCAGAGAGGGATCCAATCCCTTCGAACGCGCCAGCTTCGCCAATTCATGCAGTCGATCGAACTGGACACGAAGGCCGTCACCTTGCGGATTAACCGCTGCAAGGTTCCCGGCCCTCATGTGCGATCAAGAAGGCTCAGTTGGTGAACGCATTTAATCCTACCCGAAACACGGAGATCCGATGATAGGGTCCGACCGGCGCATCTCGACTAGCTGGTCTGGCTACTACTAACCTCGGTCGTGGACTGCGTCTTGCCGGCAGCGTAAAACTTGTCAGTGAATTTACAGTAAACATCGACCATCTGCGTGCCACGTAGGACATCGAACTGGTCCTTGACCCCACACGCCGCACACACAACCGTTGCCACACCTTCTGCTTTAGGTAGTGTGACCTTCATGGCGTCCTCATTGCAGATAGGGCAGGTGAAGACCGTGGGGAGCTTCTTCTTCACGATTCTGATGACCCGTCTGCGTCGACGACCCATGCTAGTTTCACCAGTTGAACTGGGTGAGCAGGCACTTATTTCAACGTTCCAGCCTTCCATTCCATGCCAATCGGGCAAGGATTATCAGAGCGCGGCAGCTATAGAGCCCGGGATACGAAACTGTATCTCCCAGCGAAGGCTTGAAAATGGCGGCAGAACCGACTCAATCGCCCATAGATTCGTCGCTTTCCAGACTGAAAGAGGACCCACTTGCGAAAACCTTGCTCAAGAACAGCCATCTGACAGAAGTGCAGCTTACCACACTGCTCATAGATGTGCTCTGGCCTGCCAGTCAGGCACCCATGGACGAGAAGAAGCCCCAGCCCCGGTCTGACCGACGACAAGTAAGCAAGGGCGCATTCAACAGATCGCTGTCTCAGGCTCGCAGAAACGTCATCAAATCGCTATACACCGTCTTCCTCCTCGCATATTTGGGACTATTTGATAGCCCGAAACTGGAGCCTTTCCTCCGCTTAGGCGATGAAATGAAGACTTACCTTGACGCGCGACACGAAATTCAGGGGAAAGGCGACAGTGAGGCTTACAACGCCACCAAACTGTTGGAGGAGACTTTGCAGGCGGCGGTCGGCGAACTCGCAAAGATGGGTAGCTTCAAGCGCCCGCGTGACGTCACGTGATGCCTTGGGCCGCGGAGCGCTTCCGCTGGAGATCGCACCCATGCGTAGCCCAATGATGGTGTGACGTCACACCCGTCACACTATTCAAAGGCATGTGCTCTCCTCTACGGACCATCAGCAACTCTTGAGAGAGCGAATTGGTATTCTTGAGCGTGGCTTGTGCTTGGCTATCCGATAGGATCTGCTCAGCTATGAGCCTCTCGTGACGCTATGTCTTGATGAAAGCGTGTCGTCTGATATCACGGGTCTGCAACGTCTGTAGCGTCACAGTCAAATCACACTACGCAACGGTGCTGGATTGACAAACTGAGAGTATTGAAGACATAAAAGCAGACGAGGCGAGTAGTTAGGCGGTAAGGATCGCTTTGGATTATTTCTGGCTGCTGGCGGCCGTTTGGGCGGGTTTCGGAGCGCTACTGACGGGACTCGCGCTCAGAAAGCTGGACATCTCGCGGATGAGCTATCGTGAGGCAAGACAGCTACTGTCATCGATGGTTGCCTCGCTCTCAACGCGAGTGCGCCAGAACGAGGTTCTGACCAAGGAACTGTCGGAACAGCTCCAGATCCTGAGCGCAGGCCAGGCGCGTCTCACATCACAAGAACAGACCGCCGACAGAGAGCGCCTACTAGAGTACATGCAGGACTCGATGACGAATGTCAGACGTTTCATCGAGAAGGTGGAGGCGCTCCAGAAGAACTTGAAGACTATGGAAAGGGAGTTCCAAAGAATAGAGAAACACGTTGACGAACTAACCAGCGTTCAACAGGCCGACATCACCACGCAGGCCACGCCAGTGGGAGTTGTCACAAGAGACACGATTGCGGCATTATCAGATACGGAGAGGGTGGTGCTGGAGCTTCTAGCCACCGGCCCCAAGGCGGCACCTGATATAGGACAGCTCATGACGAAGTCACGGGAGCATACAGCTCGGCTCATGAAGTCACTACACGAACAGGGGTTCGTCGAAAGGGAGACGCATCGCCAACCGTACGAATATCGGCTGAATGAGAAGGTGAGAGAGGCAATGGGACATGATGGCCAGGACAAACGAACTAGTGGTCGAGAAGGCTGGGGGCGGCCTCAGCGAGACAGTAGCGCCAACGGCCCGAGGAACCTGAACGACGCATGAGACCTCTGTCCACGAACCTCGACAAGTAGGTCGCAACAGTCGTCAAGGGAATGGGCCCTCCGTAGAAATCCTCGTAGAGATCTCTCACTTCGTCCGAAGAGAACATCTTGTCGTTTAGCCTATGCAAGATGAGGTCACGAATACGCTCAAGCTTTGTGCGAGCGTATCGGGTCGGTTCGTTCGAAGCAGATTTTGAAGGGAAACCACCCATCAACTCAGCGTAGTCAAGAATCCTGCCTATCTTGTCGCGAGTCATGGGTCCCTCAACTGAGATCGTGTGGCGGGAGCCAGAGTCGTCGTAGAAATCCACCCTCACCCGCCTTACCGTCACAGTTCGCACCTTCACAGTATGATGCGAACCCGGCAGACATAAAGTGCGCTCTGTTCTCGTAGAGGCACAGCAAACGGGATTTCCAGCGGAAATGTGCAACGTTCCAGAGGAAAGGGGGGGGTCTGCCCTATTTCACACAATGTGAACAATTTTCGTGCTGCGATGAGACACCACGGTTCGAAAAACAGAGCATGAGTTTGTCACTTCGCGTGATTCGCAGAAGAGGAAGTGACCCTCTAACCCCTAGATTTCCAGTGGAATGGAATAGGCGCATGGAACGCCGGTTACGCTCTATCCCGGTCGGGAATGCACGTAGTCGCCGGTGATAATGTGATCAGTACACTACTTCATACCATTTGTCTTATTGTGAAAACTTGGACATACTAGCACGAGAACTTCTTTACCATCCTGACAACCCAAATTCGAGGACATAGTCTCCACACGAAACGTACGGGTGCCGGGCACGCGATCTTCTCCACGATAGTCCAGTAATCCCTTTCCTTCGTCGACCTTTCTGTTGCGAGTAGTTGCTTTCTCTCGACAACGACCATTATTATGGGCTCAACCCGAAACACAGGCATTGCCACTGGAGAGCCCTCACATGGAATCCGGAGATGTTCTTGAAGGCATCTTCCAGAACTTCCTTACTGGGCCCCAACTGTTTTCCAACCGTGACGTTCTCAGGAACGACTACATTCCGAGCACACTTCCTCATCGTGCGGAACACATTCAGAGACTTGGGGGAATCCTCGCACCCGCCCTGAGTGGTTCGAAAATATCCAATCTCTTCGTGTATGGAAAAACCGGAACCGGCAAGACCATCGTAGCTAAGTTCGTCTTGGAGAGACTGAAGAAGAAGGCTGAGGACGTTGGCGCTCCGGTTCGAATATCATACGTGAACTGTCGGATGGCCGGTAGCAACTACCGAGTCCTGGCTGATCTCTGTAGGTGCGTTGGGGTGGAGATTCCTTTCACTGGATTGGCACTAGGAGAAGTGATTGAGAGATTCAAGAACGGCTTGAACACCGACAGGTTCGCGCTCATCGTTGTCCTAGACGAGATAGACGCCCTCGTCAAAGGCCGCCAAGATGACTCTCTGCTCTATGAGCTAACGAGAATCAACGAAGAACTCGTTCAGAGTTGGATCGGAATAGTCGGCGTCTCAAACGACCTACACTTCAAAGAGTTTCTTGATCCTCGAGTGTTGAGTTCTCTTAGCGAAGAGGAGGTCGTGTTCAGGCCATATTTGGCGAACGAGCTGTATGACATTCTGCTCGATAGGGCCAAGCTTGCTTTCCCCGACGGGATACTCTCGGAGTCGTCCCTTCGGCTCTGTGCCGCCTTGGCCGCGGGGGAGCATGGGGATGCAAGACGGGCTCTGGACCTATTGCGTGTGGCGGGAGAATTGGCGGAGCGCGAAGGAGCACGTTTGATCGAAGAGGAGCACGTCAAGCGTGCCCAGCACAAGATAGAGCATGACAGAGTTGCCGAGGTTCTTAAGTCGCTTCCTGCTCATTCAAAGATCGTACTGGTTTGCGCGTACTTGGCGAGCAATCAGGCACCTGAGGGCGTAATCACTGGCGATATCTACGAAGTCTACCATGAACTCTGCTCCGTGGCCGGATTGGATCCCCTCACGCAGAGACGAGTCAGCGGACTAGTGAACGAACTCGACGTTATGGGGATCCTCAACGCGAGAGTTGTCAGTTTCGGTCGATACGGTAGAACCAAGAAGATAAGACTCGGTGTTTCGCCTAGGGTTGTCGTTGAAACGTATTCGGAGGATACCCTCGTCGGACGACTGTTCGGTCACGTCACGAAGTCTCTTCAGAAGCAGCGCGCGCCGTGAGCGTAGAGCCGTTGGCATAGACGACGGTCCGTCAACGCTATCCTCAGAACGGACGAAGCCGCGTCATGGGTTCGCATCTCTAATTGCAGTCTGGTTTGCCGGACTAGCGATCGATGATATGCGCATCGGTGTCGCGCAGGTGGACGGCGTGGACACTACGGATGTGATTCTCCGGCTCATGTCGAAAAGACGAGCCGATGTGGTCTTCCTTTCAGGAGTATCCTATGCAGGATTCAACATCGTCGACGCCGGCAGGCTCCACAGGGTGCTGCGTGTTCCCGTGATCATCATCTCACGGGAAAGACCTAACAATCCCTCCGTTAGACGAGCGCTCAAGAAGCATTTCGCAGACTGGAAGATGCGATGGGACTTGGTGCGTAGGCTTGGGGGAATTCACTCGTATTCCCCTACGTCTGTTGATGCACCTTTGTATTTTGAAGCGATCGGTATCTCCGACATAGATGCCAAGAAGACCATCCAAACGTACTGTATCACTTCAAGGGTTCCTGAACCGATCCGTGTTGCCGGGATAGTAGCTAAGGGACTGGCTCTCACAGGGAATGAGCTACGCACTCGCTGACATGAAGTCAGTTGCGCTGAGCTTCAGCGTCTCAAGATTTACAATCGGGAGTATGCCAGGTGTCGGAGTGAGGCCGATGCGCTCCATGTAGCTCGTCTGGGCTTGCCAAGTTCCCGAGTTTACGATCAAGGTTCCGCGATAGTTCTCATGCGCAAACACATGGATATGCCCTGAATGAAACACATCCGGTGGGTCATCGATTATCAGATGATCAGCACGTGATGGCGCGATCGATGTCCGGTTGCCATATTCCGGCGCCAAATGCCTACATTTCAGCTGAAGCTCCATCCCCCTCTCCGGGGCACTGAAAGCCATTCCTGGCGCGCTCGTCAGCAAGTCGTCAAGGCTTCGCCCGTGATGCAGCAAGAAATGGACTCCATGAAGCTCGATGTCGCATGGGTTGCCGAGTGATACCACGGCTCGGGCCTCGTAAACGGGCTCGGCGAACTCTTTGGAGATTGCCGGTTGAGGAAGTGCCTGCCTGACTCCATCGTGGTTACCTGGAATCAGAATGAGATCCATGTGTCCAGGTATCTGCTCGACGAATTTGGCCGCGAACCTGTACTGCTCATAGATGTCAGGAATGCTTAGTTCTTCCTCTTGGCGCGGGTACACTCCTATTCCGTCCACTAGGTCTCCTGCAATGATCACATACTTCGTCTGGTGTGCAACCCGCACCTGTTGAGGTGTTCCCGTCTTGCCGTTCAGCCAGAGAATCGCTCGTTTGAACACATCTTCCAGGAATTTCTTGCTGCCTACGTGGATGTCGGAGAGAAGAACGGTATAGATTTCCTCTTCCGCTCCGCGCGGTTTCCTTTCTGGGATATCTGGGAGTATGATCCTCTCGGCGACCAGGAGATCGCTTCGGCTTCTCACAGCGTCGATGCAAACCACTTGATCGAGCGGTGTCCTCATCGCCATTTCGTGGAGTTGACGATCGCGATCCGTTTGGATCAGAACAGTCGCCGTGTCCTCAAGATCGTCTATTGTGAGGAACAGTCTGTTTCCTCGTTCTCGCTTATCCATTATCATCGCGATGGTTTTGACGCGTTCGCCAGGCTGGGCACAAAGGGCATTCGAGATCGTGCCAGCGTCTCTTGCGTCCGTTCTCCTTTGCAGGATCTCCCGCAGCTTCGTGAATCTATCGCGAAAGTGAAGACTGAACTCTTCGACTGATCCCGCGAAACCCTCGGCGGTTGACGGGTCCCTCAGAACTTTGATTTTGCTTTCGACTTGGGCTGCAAGGGGAACTGCGGCTCTGACTGATTCTTGGATCTGCATGTCTTGTGCCGGTGGGCGTAACCGATTGATCGCCTGCTCTGCCGTGTTGCGGTCGATTAGGCGCGGTCCCTCCGTATTCCTTTGTGCTGCAGTTAGTAGCTCGTCGGTCAGTCTATTGATGTCGAACTGGTTTGCCGAGGTGCGGAGAAGATCGAAAGCGTCTGTGTTGAGCTGCCATCCTGCAGAGACCAAGCGCTGCACGATTTGCCTGAAATGGTCTTGGATCTGCATCTAGCCGCCTTCTCTTCGGAGTTTCAGAAGCGTGTCCAGTCTCTAGATGCTGTCGTAGGCATCTTAAACAGAGCGGTAGATGCTCGTGATCACTTCATTAAGCAGTCCTCACGCAACGATTGGTGGCGTTGAAGTAGGCTTGGATCTCCGCCGGCTTCAGAGGACATCAGACGGAACGTATTTTGTGACACTGCCGAAGGCTTGGGTCGTGAGGAACAAGCTTGAGAAAGGTGCTGTGTTGAGTTTCTCTGAACGCAAGGACGGCAAGATCCTCGCTGAACCATATGGGGCGCAACAGCGCAAGATGGCTACCGTGACACTGACGCCAAGTCCGTTGTTGCAGCGCGAGATCGAGGAGAAGTATCTGCTCGGATATGATGTGTTCGAGGTTGTCTCTCAACAGGCTATCCACGTAGACACGCGGGAGGCGGTGAGGAGGATCGCCAGGAGTTTGGTTGGCTTGGAGATTGTGGAGGAGGACGCGAAGAAAATCATTGTCCAGTGCCTGATTGAGCCCTCCCTTCTGTTTCCGGACCGGATCCTGCGGAGACTGCACTTGATCACATTAGGAATGCAGAAGGATGCTATCTCGTCGTTTTCACGGGGTGATGCAAAGCTGGCGAATACGGTCGTCGAGCGCGATGAAGATGTTGACAGGCTGTATTTCCTGCTCGTGAGAGTTGTCAGAGCTGCTCTCACTGATCCGGCGATCGCTGACAAGCTGGGAACAAACCCCATAGATTGCTTGGACTACAGGATTCTTGCAAGCCTTGTCGAGAAGTTCGCTGATCATGCCACTTCCATCGCAGAGAGTACTTGGCCGCGACCAAGGGGCAGACCGGCGGACGGTACTCTCCGGAGTATTGAGAGGGCAGGTGATGCCCTCAACCGTATGCACAAAGAGGCGGTTGAGGCCGTCTTCGCAAGGAACCTAGCTCTCGCCCAAGAAGTGGCCAGACTGTACGACGAGGCCAGAACGAACATCAAGACGGCGGAACGGGGATTGGTCAACGCAAGACCAGAGACGATCGATCATCTGACCACAGTCATATCCGCCCTCAAAGCGATGTCGGAAACAAACGTCGACATCGCAGATCTAGCCGCTACTCGGTAGACCGATGTCGTTTTCGTTTCCGATGTTGCCCTACGTGTGTGGCTAGATAGTAGAGCGCGCAGATCGTCTTCGCGTCTTGGACCGCACCCTTCTCTATTGCCTTCAAACCATCATTCAAGCGGATAGTTCGAGTGGTAATTGCTTCATCCTCTTCGGGCTGGGCTTCCGTCCGGGCTAAGCCACCTGCAACGAAGAAGTGTATCCTCTCTGTGCTATACCCAGGTGCTAGATAGCAGGAGAATGCTTTCCGGATCCGCCGGGCAGAGTATCCAGTCTCTTCGACCAGTTCCCTCTTCGCGCATGAGACGGGGCTTTCGCCCTTCTCAAGCGTTCCAGCAGGGATCTCCAGCAGCTGCCTGCCAGCCGCGATTCGATATTGTTTCGTGACAACGATTCTCTGGTCGTCCAAGAGAGGGATGATTGCGACAGCCCCCGGATGTTCGACGACCTCTCTGGTTGTCTCCAAGCCATTCGGGAGTCTCACTTTGGCAACTCGCAGGCTAAGCAGCTTCCCCCTGTATGGATAGCGTTTGCTGGTGACCAGTTCAGTCATGTTGCTCAGGCTTCACGTATGGGGGAGCAATATAGATCCAACTACAGAGGCGAATTGTCCCAACGAGCGCTCCCAAAAACAGCAGTAAGCGTTCATTAGTACTCATGATTCTGGGCAGAAAGTCGCCCTATGCGTTCAGCCATAGAGCATAACGTGCTTGTCTTTTACAGTGTGAGCATCTGCACACAGGGGTCGGCACGAACTCGGCTGCTATCCATGGTTCAAGGCTGTGTGTTCGGCTTTCAAGGCCGCAGTTTGTGCAGAAGACTCCTTCTAGGGTCCATGCCAGCTTCTCTGAGCCACACTCACAGGGTTCCTCTTCAAACTCTAGGTCAGCCTTTGATATTCTCACAACTCGTTTGAGGAACTTCTCGCGGTAGTACCGTCTTCGTTTCCACATCAGGTAGCATTCGTGAGAGCAGACGCGTCGTGGCCTGCCGAACGTGTAAGGAATTTCCTTTCCACAGACGACACAAGCCACGTTGGCCATGGATGATCTCCGTCTCGTTGGACTGGATCTTTCGCTTGCATGCGGGCATGTCTTAAGCCTATTCCAGTGCCAATGAAGCCACGGCAGGCGCTTAGTTTCGGAGGGTATGTGAGCATGCCGACCTGACTATGCGTCTGGGTCGCAGCATCTTCAGTCGTGTCTAGTCTAGGGTCCAAAAATCCCACATGAACCGATACATTTGCGCGAGAAGATAGAATGGGGAACAGACAGAACTGTTGAAAGAAGGGTATTAGGGTTCAGGTGGCGTGCGCCGGGATTCATTAGAGAACGATATTTATGCGTGGTATGTATCCGGTCGTGTAGCCCGGGTTGCCGAGCCAGGTACGGCGACAGAGCCTATGCGTATCGGTACGCTGGGCGTTGAACCTCGAGATCGCAAAGAATCGGACCAAGCAAGCTGTTGGTCCTTTGGGCCGCGTGGGTTCGAATCCCACCCCGGGCGCCTTTCACTAGCTGAGAGCCATGGCCTGACAAGAACGGCCACGGCGTGTCCATCGACCTTCGTCAACGCATGGGTGCAGAGGCTTTTATCGCAGCAAGGGTCGAACATCAAGTGAAATCACGTTGACCCTGCTTGCGCTCTCTCGGATTGGTCTCTATCTGCGGGGGCATAAGCGGACCGCGATCTTCGCCATCACGTGTGCATGCAATTGTCAGTGCACGATGTGTAACATGCATCGACTGGACCCGGCCTATCTCCCGTTGGACGATGGCGTGCGCTTGCTCCAGTTTCTCTATGACGCCAGATTCATGGTCGTGTATTTCACCGGCGGCGAGCCCACGCTTCATCCCAATCTCATTCCACTAATCAGGCACGCGAAGCAACTGGGGCTGGTCACTTCCGTGACAACGAACGGCACCTCATCTCAAGACATCTTGGGGCAATTGCGAGACGCCGGACTAGACGTGCTCAGTGTTTCCCTTGATCACTGGGACAATGAAGCCTGTGAGCGTCTACGAGGCCACCGCCAGATCCAGGCTAAGCAGGAAGCAAAGCTGCGCTACGCCAAGCAGATCGGGTTACGAACCTACGCGCTTACCTACCTGAACCCACTGCTCTGCGATGACGGAGCCATTCAGACGTTCGTTGAATACGTGGACAGCAAGCTCGATATTCCCGTGGCTTTCTGTTTTCCGACTACATCCGACGAGAACACCTACCGTCTGTGTGGTGTAGGCTCCGAAGCAGATTATTCCAAACTCTATCGGACTATTGACACGATTCTCCAATTGAAGCGCGATGGTCACCGTATTCTGAATCCAACCGTTTATCTCGAAGATATCATGCGATTTCTGCAAGGGAAACCGCCCGCGATCTACTGTAAGGGCGGAGAAGACGTCGTCTACATCGACTGGCTAGGAAACACATACCCCTGCTTCCTACGACCGAAGCTCTTCAATGCACTAGAGGATGAGCCCCGCTTTCTCCAGCACGTTCAGTGCAATGACTGTGTCGTCAACTGTTTTCGAGAACCCTCTATCTTCGCTCAGTTCCCCAGGCGGTCAATGTTTGTTTTCCGCGAGTATCCGACCCTGTCCTTTCTCTTCGGCGAACATCGATCCTCCCCCGGATCCTAGTCGCTCGCACGCTCTTCATCCCCGCGTCCAGCGCATCATCCCTCTAGTTGTGGGCGAGCGTGACAGTCCCACAGGGCCGATCCGGGCCTTAGCGGACCTGCGGGTAAGCAAGTGTTCGGTTGAAGAGTAGCATTGCGATCCAATTGATTAGATTGTAGATTGTTAGGTACGCGTAACCATACTTCTCGATTCTCCTCAAAGATGTGTACGCAACCATCTTGGGATCGAAGAGAATCTGGCCTTGGTGCCTCACCCTTAGGCTAAGCATAACGTCTTCCAAGATGACTCGATTCTCATCGAATCCTCCAGCATTCCAGAACGCTCCTCTCCGGTAGGCGCAGTTGAACCCGGCAACGTGGGGGCGTCCAAGTCTCAGCGAGAAACGCTGCACCCAACCGGTCGCAACGTGATAGGCAATCCGGTCTAGGTGTGTTCCTTCATACGGAAGCGTCGGGCCAGTCACACCGACAGCTCCCGGTTCCGAATACAAGGTTCGACTGATCTCTTCAAGCCATTCTTCGCACGCGATAGTATCGGCGTCTACGAAAGCTAGTATGTCGCCGTCTGCTTGTTTCGCTCCAATGTTGCGCGCGGCTCCCACTGGCCGAGCTGGCTCCACGAGAACCTTGTTAGCATATTCTTTCGCGACTTGGATCGTGCGATCCGTGCTTCCGCCATCGACGACGATGATTTCTACCGGCTCTTTTCTTGACTGACGAACGAGGGAATTCAGGCATCTTGCGAGATACTTCTCTTCGTTCAAAGCAGGAATCACCACCGAAATGTCACAAGCAGCCACCACCAGCACACTCCTGATCCTCGCTTCAATTGAGACGGTGCGGGGGGCGGTTTCCAGAAATGCCCATTCTCCTCTGTTAGGTATCTGGGCAATCAGATTCCGAAGAAGCTCTCCTGCGCATCGCAGAGCCGCAATGGTTTGGCTGTGTGCGTCTGTCTCAAGGTGCTGTAGCAGCCCACTCAATTCGGGAACCAAGATTGGCCAGAAATCTGGCGCCTTCAACACGAAAGCCGCTGACACCCCGACTGCAACAAGCACGACCATGGCTCGCTCTCCTACTGTTGGTTCCGAAATCCGTTCTGAGAGCGGGCGCTGCCCGGACATTGGAATTGTCCCTCGTGGCCAGGTTTTCCCTAGTCCAGGAAAGGTCTAGGCGGGTGGCCTCATAAGATTTCTCTCGCGACCCTTGATGGTCAGCCGGTTGGAGGGGTCTTTCGCGAGTCGTTCCTGACGCGCGAATCGGAAAGGGTGAGCTGCGCAGGGCCTTCCATTCTTATCGGCCTTCTGGTCGCTGATAGGAAAGCAGCCGGTCCCAGCATGGCACGATTTTCCAGGGCCGCCACCACTTTCGCCATCGTAGAGACCGCCATGTTGAGCTTCTGTTGAAGTGCTTGCACTGGGTGCACGTACAACAAGCGGGGAGTCACGTTCGGCCGCAAGCCATGTCTTCCGATCGAGTGTTTCATAGGATGGTGAGAATCCCGAAAAGCTCTTACGTCGTCGGAACAGCCGTCATGGCTGGGAAGCGGCCTTGCTATCGAAGTCGACGAAATTGCGGATTGTGTTCCTTTCGGTGATATTTGTGACCACGTATCTGGCTGGGCCAATGATACCTCAGGTGTACGCATGGAACCTGATCGCGAATCCCGTGAGTCAGACAACTACGCCAGGCGGTACTGCCACATATTCTATTTCGGTCTTCTACGACGCCGCTGAACCTCCGCTGCCTCCGGTGAGTCTCTTGGTTTCTCCCCCGGAGATTGGAATGACTGCTGACTTCTTTCCCAACATTGGTATCGTTCCATTTAACTCGGTCATGACGGTGCACGTTGACCCCGCGAAGCCTCTAGGTGTATACACTCTGGACGTGTGGGCACACCCTGACGGTGTGCCTTTTCCGGGACCCGGCAACAAAGCAATCAATGTGCAGGTCATTGTCCAGGCGGCCGGGCCAGCGGGGACGGACTGGCAGCTCTCGAACCCCACATTGTCGCCGCCTTCTCCCAACGTGGGTGATCCAGTTATCTTCGAGGTCCTTCTTGTGGCGTTGGCGTCAGCCCAGCCCTTTCCGCAGAGTCTCTCAATCGTTGCGCGGTTGGATGGCGTAATCATAAGCGGCGGCTCCGTCAACTATCCCGGGCCCGTAGGCACCATGGCGACAGTTTCCTCCATGCCCGCATGGACGGCCACGGCGGGCACTCACACGATCAGTTGGAGTATTGGTCCAAGTGTCTTAGATCCCAACCCGGCGAACAACGAGGTTTCCCGAACGTTCTCAGTCGGGGCGCCTCCGGCTCAATTCGACTTTGAAGTACTGGCATCACCCAATGAGCAGACAGTCACACCCGGAAGCAGCGTCAGCTACACGATTACCGCGAATCTGCTCTCTGGATCCACGCAGAATGTTGTTCTGACTGTTTCTGGGGAACCTGGAGGAGTCACGAAGTCGTTCTCCATCTCTTCAGGAAATCCAACTTACTCATCCATACTGACTCTGTCCACATCTTCCTCCGTCTCACCGGGAAGCTACTCGATGACTGTGGCTGGGAGCGGCGGAGGCAAGACACGGACAGTGACGATCAGATTGATTGTCTCACAGGCGAAGGATTTTCGAATCGACATCAGCCCACCAACTCAGACCATCAGCCAGGGCCAAGTCACGTCGTATTCCCTTAGTATTGCCGGACTGAACGGGTTCAATTCCCCGGTCTCGCTAGCACTCAGCGGTCTGCCTACGGGTGCAAGCTACGCGTTCAGTACCCCTTCAGGAACGCCCGATTTCTCCTCAATCCTAACCGTGACTCTTTCGGGCAACGCTCAGACCGGCTCTTTCACGTTGGCAATAACCGGCTCAGGCGGAGGATTGAACAGAATCGCTAACGTCGTACTGGTAATCCTTCCCGCCAGTCAGACGCAAACACAGACACAAACCCAAGTCACGACCGCAGTGACGGGCTTGCTAGAAACGTTGCTCCAGAATAACCTGCTACTGATCGGTGTTGCCATTGTCCTTGCGCTGATCGTTCTTGTGCCGCTTCTTCTGAAGCGAAAGCCTTCGCATCCACCATCGCCTCCACTGCCCGCGAAACCGTGCCCGAAGTGCGGGAAATCGCTGATGTATGTCAAACAGTATGACAGATGGTACTGCAATAGCTGCAAGGAATACAAGTGACACTCCGCCGCAGGACTCAGAAACAGTAGCATTGGGTACGCACTGGTAGTCTACATCCTCCGCGAATCAGCGAAGTGGCATGTCGACATTGTCTGAGCTCTTCCGGCGCAGGCAGGATACCGGCGAGGCTGAGAAGTGAAAGAGCATGGAGTATCCTGTATGCACGCAACACAACTAGGAATAGTCCGGTTGCTACAGGATCAGTTGTCCGTACGAGATCAGGTCTTTCATTGTGACGATGCCGGCAAGCCTACCGTCCTTCTCAACAATGGGCAAATGGCGTATGCTGTTTCGTCTCATGTGTGCGTAGGCCTCTTCCACGGGCGCCTGTGGTGTACATGTCACAGCAGGGCTCTTCATGACATCCTTCACGAGGGTCCGGTTAGGGTCATGTCCTGACGCGGCACATCTCACCAAGTCACTCTCGGTCACTATTCCGACAACCTTCTCTTGGTCAACCACAACGACGCAGCCAATCTTCCTCTCAAGCATAGTCTTTGCAGCATTGACCAAGAGATCGGAAGACCTCGCAGTGGCAACCTCTTTGTTCATGATTTCCTCGATTTGATCGAGAATTCGTGGAAACATCTTGAGACCGCACGGCCGGAAGTCCAGCGTGAGCTGATAAACGTATTGCCCGTCAGAACATGAATGTCGCTGCTTTCCGGAAAGGCGTCAAGAACTAGGTGACACGAAGGCCTTTCGTTTCGAGATAATCACGTACGTCTAGTGCGGCCCGGCATCCATCACCCGCGGCTGTCACAGCCTGCCTGTAGTGGAAGTCACGTACGTCTCCTGCCGCGAAGACTCCCCCCACGCTAGTTGCAGTCGCATGGCGTGTGATGACATACCCTTTCTCGTCCAGCTCGATTTGGCCCTGGAAGATGGCGGTGTTGGGTTGGTGGCCAATCGCGACGAACACACCATCGCACTTGATCACTTCCTGTTTCCCGGTCTTCACATTTCTGACACGGACACCTTCAACCTTCTGTCCGCCAAGAATGTCTTCCACAATAGAATCCCAAACGAACGATATCTTGGGATTCTCGAAGGCACGCTCTTGTAGGATCTCACTAGCGCGAAGCTTGTCACGCCGGTGAACTATAGTCGCATGGTTCACGAAGCTCGTGAGGAAGATGGTATCCTCGAGTGCCACGTCGCCGCCTCCGACAGTGACCGTGTCCTTTCCGCGGAAGAAGAATCCATCACATGTTGCGCAACTTGAGACTCCTCGTCCTCGAAGGCGCGTTTCAGACTGAAGCCCAATCCATTTCGCAGAGGCGCCAGTTGCGATGATCACGGCATTCGCTTCGTATGCCTCGCTACTGGTCTTGACTTTGAAGGGGGGGCTCTTGAAGTCAACTTCTCTCGCGTCGTCTTGAATGAACTCTGCGCCGAATCGTTCTGCTTGTTTTCTCATTCGTTCGATTAGTTGGGGACCGAGTATTGGCTGCTCGAAGCCTGGGAAGTTTTCAACTTCTGTAGTCAGCATCAGTTGGCCGCCTGGTACTGCGCCTGCGACTACCAGTGTCTTGAGCAACGCACGGCCAGAGTAGACTGCAGCAGTGAGCCCTGCTGGGCCAGAACCGATCACAATCACGCCGTATACCAATGGATCCATCCCGGTCGAGGCGTAAGTGAATTCATGAAGTAACGAGGTCTACTTGAGGTTTCACTGCTCTTAGGCGTTCCCATAGCTCGGCCGCGGCGGTTTGGGCTCTACCTTCAATCTCCACCTGATCCACGGTCGTGACGGCGCGATCTCTTACTAGGATCTCCCCGTCGACAATGACTGTCCTGACATCGCGCCCCTCTGTCCCATTGATTAGATGTCCAACAACGCTGTCTGAGTCGAGCGGAGTCGGAAGAACATCCGGTTTGACCAGAATCAGGTCTGCTTTCTTTCCTACTTCGATTGAGCCAAGCTGATCGGCCAGCCCATAGAGTTCGGCGCCTCTGATGGTGGCCATCTCGAGGACTGTGTAGGCGTCGATTGCGTTGGGATCTCTGGAGACAGCTCGGTGGATCAGGTATGCCGTTCGCATGTTCTCGAATCCGTCAAAGATGTAGCCATCGTTGCCTAATCCAACAGGGATTCCCTTTCTGAGCATGCTCAGAATCGGAGCCGTTCCCACGGCGTTGAGCATGTTACTCATGGGATTATGGGCAACCTTCGTTCCCGAATTCGCAATTATGTCTATGTCGTTGTCGTTCACGTGAACGCAATGAGCAAGGACAACGTCAGGACCTAGAAAGCCAACATCTCTGAGTCGCTCAAGCGTGCGTTTCCCATAGCGCTCGATATTGTGCTGAAGATCGCCGAGACCCTCACATGTGTGAATCGTGACGGGGACGCCGTACTTGCTCGCAAGCCTCCGGGTTGACTGAATCAGCTCGTCCGTGACTGTGAAAGATGCGTGTAGACTGAAGAGCGGCATCGCCTTCGATCGCCCATTCTTCTTCACTCCGGCAGCAAAGCGGGCATTCTCGCGGACGCCTCGCTCCCCTTCTTCCCTCGAATGCCTCTCGGTCGCTTCAAACGCGACGAGGCCTCGTATTCCCACCTCATCCACAGCCTTGGAGATCTTGTCGAGAACGCCATCGATTGAATTCGGCCCGGAGTAGGTGTCTGCGAAGGTTGTCGTGCCCGTCTTCAGAAACTCCAAACATCCGACTTTGGCACTCGCGTACGCGTCCTCAAGAGTGAGGTTCTCATCGACCGGCCACCAAACACGCTGGAGGATCTGCGTGAAATCAGATGGCGGATGAATCTCAAGCTTCGCTCCCTGTAAGAGTATTCCATAGAGGTGAGTGTGGCTGCATATGAGGCCAGGCATCACAACGCCACCTGATGCGTCGACGACCTCGTCAGCCTTCCAGTCTCTCATGATGTCACTGGTCCTTCCGATAGCTCTGAACTTGCCGTTCTCTATGATTGTTGAGTGATCGTCGAGTATCCGACGATTGGGATCCATCGTGACGATAGTGCCCCCCTTCACCAGAATCGATGTCATATCGGGCTTCCTACCAGCTCCTTCGAGCACTCAAGCTAATGATCTTAACCTTAACAAGCGTAGACGCACATCTCTAACAGTCAGAGTGCCCATCTGATCCTCGTCGGTCAGGTCGGATCCCAATTGGAAGGTAAGCAAGACACGTCGTCTCTTCTCATCAAGAATGGCACCCTCGTCCTTGAAGACAAGACCGCACACGCAGACGTGCTGACCCAAGACGGCAAGATCACGAAGATCGCCAAGAAGATCGCTGCAACGGCGGACCAAGTCGTGGATGCCGAAGGCAAGTTCGTCCTCCCAGGCATCATAGACGTACACGCCCACGTAGGCGATCCCGAATTCGCTCAACGAGAGGATTTCACCACAGGAACACAGGCCGCGGCGGCCGGCGGGGTCACCACCCTCATCGACATGGTACTGAGAACCCCAGTGGATACGCCTGAAGCGGTCAAGGAGAAGATCGACAGAGGGACTCGACAAGGAATCGTGGATTTCTCTCTTCACGGAGGAATGATGAGTTCAACAAACATTGGAAACATCGAGGCCCTGACCCAGATTGGAGTCTTCTCCTTCAAGGCTTTCATGTGCGCTCCTTACTACATCGACAGAGCAACTCTGCTCGCGCTGATGAAGGCCACTGCGAGATTCCACGCGATCACTAACGTTCACGCAGAGGATGAGCAGTTGAGCCAGCAGCTCATGGTCGAGCTGAAGAGAGCACGGCGTGTCGACCCAATCGCGCACAACGAATCAAAGCCCAATGCCGTCGAAGAGAAAGCCGTCAGAGAAGCAATCGAACAAGTGGACGCCGCAAGAGGCAAGCTGCACATTTCACATATGTCCACGAGCGAAGGCGTCGGCCTGATCTCAACAGCCAAACGAAGGAAATCGAACGTCACAGCTGAGACGTGTCCACACTACTTGACGCTCACAAGAGCCGACGTGTTGAAACTCGGACCATACCTGAAGATGAGCCCTCCGCTGAAGACCGAGGCCGACGTGCTCGCCTTGTGGCATGGACTGGCCAATAGAACAATCGACATGATCTCGTCTGAACATGCGCCTGGAGAAGCTGACGAGAAAGAGATTGGATGGGAGAACATCTGGGACGCTTGGGGCGGAATACCCAGCATAGAAACGATGCTCCCCATCGTCCTCAGTGAGGGGGTCAACAAGAATCGCATCACGATACGGCGAGCAGCTCAAGTTCTATCTGAGAATCCTGCTAGGAGATTCGGACTCTATCCTCGAAAGGGTCACATTGCAGTCGGTGCTGACGGTGACTTCACTATCGTTGATCTGTCGGCTGAGAGGAAAGTGAAAGCGAGCGAATTGCACTACAAGGTCGGCTGGACCCCTTATGAGGGATGGGTCTTCAAAGGCTGGCCGACAACAACGATAGTCCGAGGCCAAGTTGTGGCCAAAGACGGCCAGATCTTGGCGAAAGGAGGGTTAGCGCAATTCGTTCCGATGAAGATGCGGGAAGCACGGTAACATGATATCGTTAGTCATCCTAGCAGCGGGCAAATCAACAAGAATGAGAGAGAACAAGCTGCTTCTGAAGCTCGATGGCGAGACCCTGATCCAGCACGTCGTAAAGACCGCAAAGAAGTCCAACGCCGACGAGGTCATCGTCGTGCTCGGACACGAAACTGAGAAGGTCAGGGAGCAACTCGTGAGGCTCGACTGCAGGCTAGTTGTCAATGAGAGTTACGTGAAAGGCCAGAGTGAAAGCGTCAAAGTGGGGTTGACTGTTGTCGCGAGCAACGCAGAAGCCGTGATGATTCTTCCTGCCGACGTTGCACTTGTGGACGAACAATCCATCAACAGCGTCATAGACGAGTACAGGAAGTCCCACAGCCCCATCGTGATAGCTTCGCACAAACATCAGAGTGGGCACCCAATTCTCTTGGACAGAGCGCTCTTCCAAGAAACCTCCCGAATTGATGAGAATACGTTCGGGCTGAAAGCAGTAATCAATCATCATCGGTCGGAAGTCAAGTATGTCGAAGTTGGCACTGAGAACGTTCTAATCGACATCGACACTCGGGAAGAATTCGACAGATACTTCCGCGCGCTAACTTAATCTCATCGCAATGACTAGCGATCCATGCGCACTGCGTGAACCAATCGATTGGCAGGAAGGGCTCGGGATGCGTGACGTCCTAGAAAGAATCAACAAACTGGCGAACGAGGGAAAGACTTTCGCTGTCGCTACAATTGTGAGCCATACCGGTTCGGTGCCGAGGCGCGTCGCAAAGATGGTCATCGAGTCTGACGGAGCCACCGTCGGCACGATTGGCGGCGGATGTGTCGAGAACGAGGTCGCTGCCCAAGCGCTCAAACTTCTCAAGAATGGGGAGAAAGGTGTTCACGTGAGTAGCTACAACCTCGTCGAGGAAGAGTTCGATGGTGTAGGAATGAACTGCGGCGGGAAGATTGACGTAGCAATAGAGATCATGGAACAAACAGTGAAGCTCGTGATAATCGGAAGCGGGCATCTGGCACAAGCGCTGAGTACAATGGCAAAGATGCTCGACTTCGAGATCGCTGTCGTGGATCCGATGGCCAAGAAGGAGAGCTTCCCCGAAGCCGCGCAGGTCGTGAGCGAGTTTGTTGAAAAGGGACTTCCGAAGATCAATGTCGATCAATCAAGCTACGTCGTGATACTTACTAGGCACAAGGATGACATCCCTGCACTCAAGAGTTCACTCAAGACAAATGCGGCATACATTGGAATGATAGCGAGCCGAAGACGCGCCGCGCTTGTCTTCGACCAACTGTTGAAAGAGGGTTTCAACAAGGACCAGCTTCGACGAGTTTACTCTCCCGTTGGTCTTGACATAGGCGCCGAGACACCTGAAGAAATCGCAATGAGCATCCTTGGTGAGATAGTCAAGCTCAGAAGACTCGGGCAGGAGCACGAAGCGGCCTCCAAGAAGCTCCAGTTCCGAGGAGCCAAGACGGCCGAGGAATAATCGCTTCACCAAACCCCCCAACTGGACGACACTCTTAACAATTCGCGGATCCGTCAGAGACGGATTTGAATAGGACAGATGGCGTGACAATGGCGGTCGGCGGATTCGTTGACAAGAATCACAAGCCGACGATGAGGGAAATGTGGGACTCTCTCGGCTCAAAGAGGGAACTGTGGGATGGACTGATCCGATTCGTCGAAGAGGACTGTCGAGCCAAGAGCGACTTCGCATTCTATGGGGTGAATTACGGGTGGGCAATGCGCTTCCGGAAGGGAGGAAAAGCTCTCCTATCATTGTACCCCGGGAAAGACACCTTCGTGGCGCAAATCGTTCTCGGTGAAGCTCCGGGAAGGAAAGCGTCGCATCTGGCGCTTGGTAGCAACGTCCGGAGAGTTTTTGAGAATACGCGACCACTTGCTGACGGCCGCTGGCTCTTCATAAGAGTCAATTCCAAGAAGGACGTGAGGGACTGCAGAAACCTGCTGGCGCTCAAGTCAGAATCGGCCAAGAACAAGTGAGAATCAAGAACTGACGTTGGAGCAGGATCGCTGTCATGATTACGGCGCAGTCTGCGGCCATCTTCGCCGTCGAGGCAGCAACACGACCAATGACGTCGAGAGTCCGGATACTATGGCAAGCGTTAGGAAGATCGTGGGCAAGAGCGAGAGATTGTTTCCAACCATCAACCCGACCACGACAGGTCCAATGGAATTGCCGCCTAGTACTCCGATGCCCCACACGATCGAGTTCGACAACGACAGGAAATCCGTTGGCACCGAGTCAGCCACAGCCGAGAGGAACACAGGGTAGCTACTGTAAGTGAAGAAACCGAAGAATGCGAGACAGGTCACAGACACAACCGGGTTCGAGAGCGTCATCAGATAGAGAATTATCGTCAGGCTCTGTCCGAGCGTATTGACTGCAACGGACCCTACTCTGTGGAGATCTGAGAGTCGACCGAAGATGATTTGTCCGGGCACACCTAGCACGATCGCAATCATCATGATCACGCCGACGCCGAAATCGAACGAGTACTGTTGGACTTGCACGATGAATACTGATAGGAAGCTCACGACGCCCTGGCCGAACGTGCCTCTGATAATTGCGATTGTCGTGAGTACAAGAATGTTGATTCTGGCCGACCGACCCATTGAAGTTTTCTTCGCCGGGCCACCGAGTCCTTCCGCTTTCTTATCTTCAAATGCTGTAGAATGATTCTTTGCCGAGTTCTCGCGGCGGTTTCGGTTGTTTCCAATTGGGAAGAGCCCTATCAAAGCTACAGGGATCAGCCCCAACAATCCAAGGACGATGACTCCATATGGCAAGTTGAGGGCAGCGATCAGAACCACAACGAGGGTCGGGTAGAGTGCTCGTCCTAGGCTTCCCATTGCACCATTGAGTCCCAGTGCAATGCCCGTTCTAGAGGATGGGTAGGTTTGACTGAGGATCGTTCCGCCTATTGGATGGCACACACTGGAACCCAAGCCCCCAATGGCCGCGGACAGTACCAGCGCAGGGTACAGATCCAAAGGCAGCCAGGCGCGCACGTTGCCTGCGGTGACTGCCCAACCCGTTCCCATAACACCGGCGGCCATCAAGACAAGCCCGATCACTATGAGAGCGCTGTTACGCTTGAGCCGGTCCGACAGATGACCCACAACAGGGCTTCCCATGACTGACGTGATGTTCCACATGGCAGCAACGACGCCAAGTTCGGGCGGGGCTAGCCCGAATAGCGAGAGCAACAAGGGAAAGATGGACAGTGGCACCATCGAGACACCGTCGTTGACGAAGTGGGTTAGCGAAGTGAGAATCAGCGCTCGCTTCTGAGCAGGTGTATCATAGAGCATGCTATGTTCACCCTACTTAGATTCGTTGAAGCCGATTAGGACCGTGCCCAAGTCGGGATTGTCAGGATCCCATCCTGCCTTCCTCGAGAACTCAGAATGCACCGGAATCGTGATCGTGACAGAGACAACATCCCTCACGCCTGGAACCTCCTCAAGCTCAGGAAATGGCAACGCCTTGTAGGTGAGTCTGAGTGGCTTTCCCTTTGCCTCAACCAGTTTGTCGCGATACAGAACCAGACTCTTCCCAAGAAAGAGCGCTCTGGAGTCATTCGACAGTTCTTCAAGCTGGCAAGCTTGCCAGATCTCCTCGCCCACGACGCGATCGCCGTCGCAGATGACTATGATTGGCCCTGGGGGATGACGGAGCTGCGAGGAGTGGGAGATGATCACGACGCGCTGGCGACCAAGAATGTCCTCTATTCCGGCGTTGATTAGCTCCAATCCTGGTAGCCCGAGGCGACGATTCGCATCTGTCTCAATCTGTCTTATGGACTCGCGGTCCTCGTCAGGCAGGACCCAGCAACCCACCACTCCAGGAGTGCTGACTAGCCTCTTGACCGCGGACTCTACGATGTCCATGGAATCGTCTTCTCGGTCTGCGTTAGCCTATCCTGTAACGTGGATGCGTCTTCGGAACTTGGATCTTCTTCTCAATCGGGATCTGACTGTATGCGGTGTCAACCATTACCACTGCAGGGAAGACCACGTTCGCATCGTTGATTGGACCATATAGTACAAAATCGGCACAGACTGCCGCGCTTACAGCACTCACGGAGGCAAGGCATGGTTTGACGGCTTGTTCTCCCATCTTCGTCTTCAATCCCCTCCAGAGGGCAACCGCATTATGCGCACCGCAGCCCACCGGGAAACCAGTCTCGTTCTTGAGCTCGAACATGGCTCGAAGAGCTGAACCAAGCGTCGGGAGGTCAAGGACGCATGTGTCAATGAGTACCTTTTCGATTCCACACTCTTGTCTCCTATCCAACAGTTCTTTGATGCAGCTGATTCGGCCTGCGCTGCTGAAATCCTTCATGTTGTAGGCGAGGAAGACGGCGCTCTTGACGCCGGAGGCTTTGACTGCATTCAGTTCGTCTGGTTTGGTGCTTGGGTTGATCGAGTTGTAGACGACGCGATCGAGGAATCCATGCTCTTTCGCGTATGCGAGGCCAGCTATTCTCATCTCCGCTGAGGGGCTGTCGATCATGATGGGTGCCTTCGTGTGATCTGCTACAAACTCGAGATGTCTTTGCATCGCAGGAAGGCTTGCCCCTACGACATCGATCATTGCAGGGTTGCCGGTTCGGTCGGACATCTCGTCCTGGGTCTTGATGAGCTGCTCAGCAGCGTCCTCATCAAAGGTGCCCACATTCTCATCTTTGACTATTCTGTGACCATGATAGAAGAGTGTTCCAACCAATACGACGGGGCGTTCTCCTGGAGCGCCTCCTATGCTGACGCCTCCGATCTGGAAGATCTTCTGTTCAGCCTTGAGATTCCACAATCCCATTACCTCTCTGATCCTAATTGTGTGCCTCCTACGGACGAGAACGCCTCAATAAAAGCAGTTCCTGAAAACGGATTCAGAGAATTCAAGGTCGCCCTTTCTTGGCTGCGAAGAGAACCCGTTCGGCAGTGAGCGGTAGCTCAAAGACTCTTGACCCGGTCGCATGCGCAATTGCATTGGCAAGCGCAGCCGCCGGCAAATCCACAGGGGGTTCTCCCATCGCCTTTGCGCCGAATGGACCTACTGCACCCGGATACTCTACAATGATCGTTTGAATCTCAGGAATGTCAAGAGATGTTGGAATGTAGTAGTCACCGAGTGTGGGATTGGCGACAATCCCGTCCACATGAATCAACTGCTCAGTTAGGCCATATCCGAGTGCTTGGATCGTTCCTCCCTCAATCTGGCCTTCAACGGAAAGTGGGTTGATCGCGCGTCCCGCATCGTAGGCTGCCGTGATCTTGAGCGGATTGACAATTCCGAGCTCTGTGTCGACCTGTATCTCGGCGACGACGGCGCCGTATGTGTACTGCAGATAGGTGGTTCCTTGGCTGTTCTCGTTTTCGAACTCGCACTTTGGTGCACTGTAGAAGCCTGTCTCGTTGAGGCTCACGTTCTTCTTGTAGCACTCTTCGACGGCGTTCTGGAAAGTGATCGTGCGTCGTGGATGATGCGGGTGATGTATGATTCCATTCTTGATGCTCAGGTTCGAGTGGTCACATTGAAGAAGTTCACTCGCAACATTGAGGATCTTCTCCCTCACCTTCAGAGCCGCAAGCTGTGCAGCCCTTCCACCTATCACGATGACACGTGATGCGACTGTCGGCCCAGTCTCACGGCATGACGCCGTGTCTGGCCTATCAAGCTCGAATAGATCGATTGGAAGTCCGAGCGTCTCGGCGGCTATCTGAGCAAGCCCTGAGACTGCCCCGGTCCCGTATTCAGTGAGCGCGGTTCTTAGAACAACCCTCGCGTCAGGCTTGACGAGCAGGTGGACGTATGCGTAGTCGTTTCCTTCTGGTCCGAGGCTGTTACCGTGGTACATCAGGGCTATGCCGATTCCCCGTCGGAATACGCCTTGGTCACGACCGAACTCCGCTCGTTTCGCATACCAATCTGATGCCTCTATCGCTCGCTTGGTGCATTCCTCGAGTCCACATGCGTCGTCCACAATCTGGCTCGTAGCAGTGAGTGTTCCCGGTCTCAGCATGTTCTTGAGCCTGAGATCGAGTGGGTCCACGTCCAGCTTCTTGGCGAGTTCGTCCATTTGGCATTCGGCTGCGAAGTGAACCTGAGGGCTTCCGAATCCTCTGAATGAGCCGGCCATCGTGTTGTTCGTGTACATACAGTACGCGTCGGTCTTCACGTGCGGGATCACATAAGGTCCGGTCGCGTGAAAACATGCGCGGATGATGACTAGGGGTCCGAGCGATGCGTAGGCTCCCGTGTCCGAGACAACCAATGCCTCCGATGCGATCAGGCGTCCGTCATTCATTGCTCCCGTTTTCAGCGTAATGACGAAAGGATGACGTTTCGTGCGGGCTATCATGGATTCCTGTCGAGTGTAGGCGAGGATTGCTGGTTTCCCCATCTTCTGCGCGACCAAAGCGGAAAGAGCGCATGTGTCAACTGGCATTTCATCTGACTTTGGTCCGAAGGCTCCACCGGTGGTTGCTTGGATCACCCTGACCTTGTCGGGGCTAACGCCCAAAACCTTGGCAACACCGGTCTGAACGTAGTAAGGCGTTTGCATCGAACCGACACAGGTGACTGTTCCATCTCGCTCGACCCAAGCCATCCCAACCTCCGGCTCCATAGGGACCGGATCTTGGAACTGCGTCTTGTACGTGTTCTCAATTATCACCTCGGCCTGCCGAAAGCCTTCCTTCACATCGCCCTTCCTGACTTTGAGATACTTGGCAACATTTCCGGTATCGTGAACGCGAATGGAATCTGGCTTCATTGCCTCAACGGGGGAGAACACAGAGGGGAGAGACTCGTATTCCACTGCGACTCTGTCTGCAGCGTCTTCTGCTACCTGTGGGTCTTGGGCTGCGACTATTGCTATTGCCTCGCCCTGACATCTGACCTTGCCATTCGCTAGAAGAGGTCGGTCCGGTAGTAGTGCAAATGCTTCGTTTAGTCCTGGGATGTCTCGCGCAGTGAGGACGACTGATACGCCAAGCATCCGCTTCGCTGGTTCTGTGTCGATTCTCTTGATCAACGCATGAGCAACAGTGGATCTGACAACCTTCACGCTCAGTGCGTCCTTAGGCACGAGGTCTGATGTGTAGAGCGGGACCCCAAGCACTTTGTCCAGCGCATCAAGCCGCTGTACGCTCTTGCCGACGACTACGAAGCTGTCCGCTTCGCGAAGCTTCTGAACAAGTTCGGCCTTCGTCAAGCTCTCACCCCCACCATCTCTTTGGCTGCTTCCTGAATGGCCGTGATGAGCTTGTAGTATCCCGTACAGCGGCAGAGGACTCCGCTGATCGATTCCTTGATTTCCTGTTTCGAAGGAGTTGGGTTGTGATCGAGCAGGTTCTTGCCCGCCAAAACCATTGCGGGAATGCAGAAACCGCACTGGGCTGCGTTGTACTTCATCATGGCCTTCTGGACCGGGTGGGGTTTCTCGCGAGTGCCCACGCCCTCAATTGTTGTGATTCTCTTGTCTCTAGCTTGGACAGCTAGCACCAAGCATGAGTTCACAAGCTGGCCATCCATGATTACTGTACATGCACCGCAGTCTCCAGTTCCACAGCCCTCTTTCACTCCTTTCAGGTTCAATCGGTCTCTGAGGACATCGAGCAATCTATCTGTGGAATCGACGATGAGTGCGTGGTCTTTGCCGTTCACGTTGAGTCTTACGGTGTGTTTAGCCATTTGCCCTCACTTCTTGGCGATCCCCACTTGGCACTCAGTAAGGGCACGGCGGAACAGCACCTTCGCAGCCTCACATCTGTACTGGGCCGAGGCTCGAAAATCAGACGTCAGAGCCAACTCGTCTCCGAGCACCTCGGCTGCTTTCCGAATCGTCTGCTCGTTCAACTTCTGACCGAGGAGTTCCTTCTCTAGGCTCTCTGATCTTTCAGGAATCTTGCGCTTAAGTCGATTGAGCGCTATCCGTGCAGATTTGATACTGGAACCGGTCTCGTCTGTTTCGAGCACGGCTGCAACGGAAACAAGCGCGATGATCAGAGTATTTCGTATTCCGAGCTTCTGGAACGAGCACGCGCTCCTAGGAGAAAGCTTAGAGAATGAGACCTCGGCAAGAATCTCGCCAGGATGCAAGGCAGTTCTCCGCTTCGAAACAATGAAGTCTTTCAGAGCCATCTCTCGCACTCCGCCCCTCCGAATTGCCTTCACATTCGCATCGAGCGCAAGGAAGACCGGTATCAAATCCTCCGACGAGGAAGCCGCACAGATGTTTCCGCCGACGGTGGCGGCATTTCTGATATTGGGTGATCCGAACTTCGCTGTGACATCATCGAGGAGCCTGCCCCAGGCGGGAGGATCCGTTTGCTTTCTTAGATCAGCGATTGTTGTCAGTGCACCGATGTGAATCTTGTCGCGATCGCCTCTGATGTATCTGAGTTCAGACAGTCCTGAAAGATCCACGAGATTCCTGATGGACACTTGTTTCCTCCTTATACGCGGGAGGAGATCTGTTGAGCCCGCTATCGGAAGCGTGTCAGTAGGATTCTCTTCGAGATAGCGGAGTGCATCGTCAAAGCTCAGGGGAACGTAGACGTTGAATCCAGGCATGCGTCATCCCCCGCTCACCGGCGGAATGACCAATACGATGTCGCCGTCTTTGAGCGGAACTGACATATCAACTGGTTTCTGCAGCACATTGTTGATGTAAACGAAAGCGTACTCTCGAACGCGGCCTTGCTCATCAAATAGCACATTCTTTGTCACGCCGCCGTACCTTCCAGCCAAGGTTCGCAAGAGCTCGCCTAGGTTGTCTACTGTCAACGCGATCTCGCCACTTCCTGCGGCGGTTCTAAGCTCGTGAAAGAGCCTGACCTTCACTGAAGCCACTATGATTTCAGCTCGTTCTTCTGCATGCGCAAGGCGTTGAACAGGCGTTCAGGCCTGATGGGTATCATGTATGACCGGACCCCAGTCGCGTCGTAGATAGCATTCGTGATCGCGGCGGCAACTGGGACTATGGCGATTTCGCCTACCCCCTTTGCTCCGAAGGGGCCCGTCTTCTCGAACGTCTCCACAGGTGCGATTTCGATGTCAGGTGCATCCATTATTGTTGGGATTAGGTAGGTTGTGAAGTTCGGCGTCTTCAGATATCCGTCCTCGATGATTGCTTCCTCGGTCAGTGCGTATCCTAGGCCCTGGACGACTGCCCCTTCGCATTGTCCTCTGAAGTTCTGCGGGTTGATCACCTTGCCCGAGTCTGGGCTTACGAGGAATCGGAGCACCTTGGTCTTCCCGGTCAGCGTGTCGACCTCAACGAGCGCTACCGCTGTTGCGTACATGAATGCCCAGTGTGGAATCTCTACGCTTCCCTCGAGCGGGCGCTCGAATCTCGGGACCTCAAATCCAGCCTCAACGTGCAGTTGACATCCCGCGCCCCACGTGCGTTGGCCAAGTAGGCTGTACGACACCCTTCTTTTCACATCGTCCTTTGCCACAACTGCGCCTTCTCGGCATTCGACCTTATCCTCAGGTTCTCTGAGCATCTGAGCCCCATGCGAGACAAGGAGCGCCCGCATCTTCTCCGCTGCCTTGATGATCGCGTTCCCGCCAACGTAGACGGACCTAGACGCAGATGATGATCCAGTATCAGGTGTGAGTGCGGTGTCCGCAGACGCCACGTGCACATCCTTGAATCTACAATGCAGCTCTTCGGCGGCAATCTGGGCGTAGGCTGTGACATTGCCTTGGCCCATGTCTGGGCAGCCTACGCCAATTGTGAATGTGCCGTCCTCGTTGAGTGCAATCGAGGCCGCCCCGAAGTCTGGAAGCGCGCCGAATGTGAAGCCCTTCAGCGCACAGGCGATTCCGACTCCTCTCTTGCACCACGGCTCAGGCGATCGAGCCTTATGGGCTTCTCTCTGAAGCCAGAGATCTGACTTGGACGCGACCTCCAGAGTTTCATGGATTCCTATGCTTCCAGGAATCCTGACGCCGAATGTGCTGATGTCTCCTTCTCGGATGACGTTTCGTTTCCTGATTTCCATTCTGTCTATGCGGAGTTTCTCAGCGATGATGTCCATTTGTGATTCCATGGCGAAGATTGACTGTGGGGCGCCGAATCCGCGGAATGCACCTGAGAAGCCGTTGTTAGTGTATACGCAGTACGCGTCGATGTCAACGTTGGGAATATTGTATGGTCCGCAGGAGGTTTCCATGCTGACATCTAGGATTGTGCCGCCGAGAGACGCGTAGGCGCCCGTGTCTGACACTATTCTGACCTTGTTTGCGAGCAATCTGCCGTCTGCGCCGGCACCGGTTCGGATCGTGATAGTCACGGGATGACGTTTCAGCCCAGAAATTCCGGATTCCTCTCGAGAAAGCACCATTTTGACGGGACGTTTCGTCTTCAAAGCCAACAATGCAAGATGAATCTGGACGGTGACCTCATCCTTGCCGCCGAATGCCCCACCAACTATGGACGAGACTACTCTGATCTTCTCGCGTGGAATCCCGAGCGCTCTTGCGATCTGAAGTTGGTCGCGGTACGGCGACTGCCCTCCAACGTAGAGGACAACGTTCCCGTTCTCATCTAGTAGCCCAACGCCGGCCTCAATCTCAAGAAACATGTGCATCTGACGGCCGGTCCGATACGTGTTCTCAACCACGACCGCGCATTTCTCAAAGGCGGATTCCGCGTCTCCGAGTCGGATGTGTCCGTGTCTGTAGATGTTCCCACTTTCATGGACTCGCGGCGACTCGGGTTTCATCGCTTCAATTGGATCCGAAACCACCGGCAGCGATTCATACTCCACCTTGATCAAATCGAGTGCGCGTTCTGCCGTGTCAGGGTCTTCCGCTGCCACGAGCGCGACTGCATCACCCTCATAGCGAACCTTATCCTCGCAGAGGACCGGTTGATCGGGAGTCACGATTCCGTAACGATTTGTCCCTTGCACATCTTTGTGTGTAAGAACTGCGACGACACCCGGCAAGGATTGTGCACGTGAGGTATCGATGTGTCTGATGAGGGCATGAGGGCGGCCTGCTCTCAGAACTCTTCCATACAACATGTCTTTGAAGTGAAGATCTGAGTAGAATCTCGCACGACCGGTTGCCCTGTCGAGCGCGTCAGGTTTTGTGACCTGCTTTCCAACCCAACGCAACTCACCTTGGACTGAAGTGGATCCGGCTATTTTCCATCACCGGCCTCCTGTTACTGGGGGAAAGACGAGGAGTTCGTCGCCGTCTGTGAGTGCGATGTGCTTGTCGAGACGTACTCCGTTTCGGACAACGTAGAGGTACACCTTGTCAAGTATCGGGAGGCTGTCGATTGCATCTTGAGTGGTCGCGCCTTCACGTAGGTCCAACTCAAGCTCGTCCTTCTCGAGAGCTTGAGGAGAGTACGCATAGAGCTTGACTCGGACCCTCACGGCTTCTCCCACTCCGTCTTGCGCCTGATCAGCGCATGCATGGCCTTGTAGAGAAGTGCAGGTATCATCGCTCGTCTGTAGTCAGCTGATGCTCGCACGTCACTGATTGGCGATGATTCCTTGTCTGCGATCTGACCGGCCTCCCAGATGATCTCCTCTGTGAGTGTTCGATTCCGAAGGAATTCCTCACATTTCTTTGCCCTCATGACAGTAGGCGCGACTGCACCGAAGGCAACTCTGACGTCAGAGAAACCGGCTCCGTCGGGCCTCCACCGACCCCAGACTGCAACATTGACGAGAGATATGAAATGCGCTTCCCTGAGGCCGAGCTTCACGAACGTCGCATCGGAAGGCCTGTTGATTGCTTCGAATGAGATCTCCGTGATGAGTTCATCCTGCCTCAGCTCCGTCTCTCGATATCCAAGGAAGAACCTCTCAACCGGTATGTCGCGCTTGCCCCCACGATTCTGCACGGTGACAGTGGCATCCAGAACGTAGAACGGCGGGATCGCGTCTCCTGCAGGCGAACTGTTTGCCAAGTTGCCACCTATTGTTGCTCGATTCTGGATCTGCGGTGTCCCGATTGTCCTACAAGCGTCAACGAGCATCCTGCAAGAACTCTTCAGCACTGAGGACTCAATGAGGTCTGAATATGTGCTCAACGCACCGATGCGAATCGTGGGCCCTTCTCTGAGAACATATCGAAGCTCACGTATGCTGGAAAGATCAAGCAGTTCTCTGGTTTGAAGCGATCCTTCTTTCAGCTGGATGATCGCGTCGGTGCCTCCCGCGATCGGTCTAACCCTTTCTGGCCGGTCGTGTAGTGTGCTCAGAGCTTCCTTGAGGCTCCTTGAGCGCACGACTGTGATGTCGCCGAGTCTCATGCTTGATCTATCCTAAGGCTTGCGTGCTGCCTGCTGGACTGCTCGAATGATGGTCGTGTAACCTGTGCATCTGCATAGGTTACCCGCGAGCGCCGTCTTGATGTCCTCAACACTTGGGTTGGGATTGCGGGTCAGAAGTGCCTCAGTTGAGACAATGAGCCCCGGAGTGCAGTGACCGCACTGCACAGCTCCACTTTCCACAAACGCCTGGTGTACACGATCAGGGAGACCATCCTTCATGAAACCCCCAGATGTAACAATCTCTGCCTCTTCAACTTGCGATATCAATACTAAGCATGAAAGCACAGGACGCCCGTTCATCAGTACAGTGCAAGCGCCGCACTCTCCCTTCCCGCAGTCCTCCTTCGGACCCGTCACATTCAATTTGCCTCGCAAGACTTCGAGGAGAGTGTGGGCTGGAGGAGCAGATACGGAGACTTCTTGTCCGTTCAGTCTGAACGAGAATCGTTTCTCCAAATACGCCAGCTCCGGTCTTCTATCTCCGCTTTCGCATCCCTCGGCGCATTGTCCGGACGATCGTGGAGTTGTCAGTAGCTACCGAGGAACGGGTCTATTAACGACTTTCATAGTGTGGTTCGCGATTTCTGTGTCCCTTACGGCGAGATCACGTTCAGAAAACCGGTCAAGGCGTCCAGGAAGGCCCGAGGGGTTTCCTCTTGGGGGACGTGACCGCAGCTGGAGATGACTGCGAGCTTGGCGTTGGGTATTTCCGAGGCCAGGCGTATGCTCTGCTCTGTGGGTACTATACGGTCATCATCTCCAGTTACTACAAGCACTGGCATCGTCAGTTTGTCAAGTTGCTTCTCCAACCCTAATGGATGATTGGCGATCGTGTACTCCCACAGGGCTATGTCCCAGTTCTCAGCCTTCAACGGTTTCCGGTAGCCTTCAATGATCTCAGATGTGATTCTTGAAGGGTCATGCCAAGCAGAACGCAGGACGGAGATTCCGTCCGAAGCAATCGACCGTACGAGTAGTGGCCGCAAGTGTTGCAGCTGTGGCAGGAAGGAGAGGTACCGAACCCAATCCTCCGAGCTTGTATGTGGGTAGATTGCGGGGTCAACTAGGACGAGCGCTTGAACCCTCTCCGGATGGCGAAGAGCGGTGAGCGCGGCGATGGTTCCACCTGCAGAGTGGCCGACCAGGATTGCCTTCTCAATGTGAAGCCGGTCCATTAGCCCGATGGTGAGGTCGGAGTGCGCTTCAGGACTGTATGGATTCTGACCAGTCCATTCACCTGGAATGGGGCGTGATGTCAGACCGAAAGCGGGTCGATCGAAGGCGACAACCACCCCATAGTGGCTGAGCGGTTCCATGACCTCGCGCCACGAGAAGACGCTCGCGCCAAACCCATGAAGAAGCAGAATGAAAGGACCTGCAGAGCCAGCAGCCTTGCAGTGAACAGTGAGGCCGTTCACTTCTACGAAGAAACTATCAGAGTCGGCCAAATGCCCCGGCGGAACCGTGCCCTCAAGCGGCGGAATAGGAATCAGAAACGGCCCAATCAATACGATGGAAAGCACGACTGCAAGCGAGATCAAAGCATTACGTCTCAGATTCTTCGCCATTTCAGGAACCACTCTCGAACGAGGTGCTATTCGGGTTGTAACTCGAAGGCCTCGTAGTGAGCGTATCTCTCTGGTCGTATGAAGAGTCGACCGATTCTGGCCGAGAGGTATTTCCTCGCATAGAGATCGCTGACATGGTGTGTTTGTCGCCTGTTCTTCTGCCGACTGTTGAGATCCTGGGAGTCTCCTGTTTCGCGAAGCCTTCGGGCCACCCTGTGTCCAAGTGAAATCCGGTCTAATCCTGCGTGCCTTGCACTTGAGATTGTTTGCGCATATGGCACATAGATCAGAACCAGCGCTCTAGCCCGGTTCTTTCACTGAAAGCCTGCATGTCAGTGATCCCACAACCACAAGAATGCATCCTACCCACAGATTCCACCCGGTTCCGACTCCGAGGTATACTGAGGCAATGATGATCGAGAGAAGGGGCGTAAGATACGACAGCGAGGCTACAAGGATCATGTTTCCTCTACGCACTGCCGCATCCCAAAAAGCATAGGCAAGAACAGTCGGGAAAACGGCCATGTATGCGAGCTCGAGCACAGACTGCCTTGTCCAATCGGTCGCTTCCGGAAACGCGAATCGCAACGTAACGAGCGTTAATGCACTTCCAAGAAGAAACAGTGGCACAGCCCCGCTCTCCGCTTCGCCTGCCCACCGGCGGGCCAAGTTCGAGTAGAGCGCCCAGCATGCTGCGGCCACGAATGCGAACATGTATGGAGACCAGCCTCCCTTGAGATTGCCAACAAATACGTCCCAAGAGACGCCGACACCCGTGGCGGCAAGAAGCACGCCCCCGAATGCAAGAAGGCACCCGGGTATCAGTGTGACACTGGCTCTGTTCTTGAGAATCGGGACGGCTAGGAGAAGAGTCAGGGCCGGCCACAAGTAGTTAACGAGGCCCACCTCAAGGACTTGCAGGCGACTGGCCGCGGTTCCAATCGCCACATAGAGGCTCACCATGTAGACCACAAACAATGCACCACATCCAATGATGTAGGTTCCAGAGAGACGAATGATTCTTCCGAACCCGCCAGAGAAGACTACATAGGCACACGAGAGGCAGCCTGCCAACAGGAAAATGCAGGAAGCAGCTGTGAGTGTCCCCAGCTTCTCCGTAAGACTTCTTGAGAAACCGAGAGTGGAACCCCAAAGCAGAATTGCCAGGATCCCCTGAAATGTGTCTCGGTTCTTCTCGTTCACAGAGAATCCCTCTTAGGCGAGTCACAAGAGCGTTCGTCTTTCTTGGAAGAAGTCTTTTTCTATAGCGCATGGGAACTTCGGCGACTGCAAGCGTTTGAGGTCCAAGCGATGGGTGACATGAGCAAATACGAGTGCGGCGTTTGCGGCTACATCTACGACCCTGCCGTAGGCGACCCGGACAACGATGTGGTGCCCATGACCCCCTTTGAGAAGCTCCCCGATGAGTGGAAATGTCCCCTCTGCGGAGCTGACAAATCCGTATTCGTGAAAGTGGAGAACACTTAGGCGCATAGCACTCAAGCGTTTGATTGTGGAAGCATCGAGGCACACAGACTAGGGTTTCCGCCCGACTATTGCGGAATCGTTTCCATGCAAAATCGTTTGCATGACGGCGAAGCCTGTCCGCTCTATCTCTTGAGCCACTTCCATTTGATCGATGATTGGTGGGCCCAGCCGTCCTGCGAGTAGTCTGCTACCATGGGTCCTCTCAACGATGACTAATCTTCCTGATGGTTTGATGATTCTGAGGAAACTCTTGAGGACTCCGGGTTTGTTCTCGATCTCGTGGAAGACATGATGAAGAAAGACTAGGTCTACGCTCCCGTCTGCGAGTTTGAGGTCGATTCCGTCGCTCCTCGCGAGTTCGACCTTAACGCCGCTCTTCCTTGCATTTGAGGCGGTCTTCTCGAGCATTCGCTGAGAGACATCTACTGCGATCGTCCTCGAGGCTATCCGTGCTAGTGGGATCGTGTGGAAACCGGGCCCACAGCCGAAATCCATGACCACCTCGCTCGGTCTCAGAGCTAGCTTTGAGATGAGCCGTTCGGGGGGCTCAAGGAACCTTCTGATGGGATTGTTCAACGTGAAGGCCAATCTCTCTGGGAAACGTCTGTGTCGTCGGTGATCGTGGATATCTGGCTCTGTCATGGCATTTGTCTCAGGTTGGGATTCGTGTGGGACACAACACTTAAGATGTGACGCCTTGAAACCGTTTTGTCCGTGAGACATATGGCCGATCCGCAATTCGAAATCTTCAAGGACGCATCGGGGCAGTTCAGATGGAGACTGCGCGCTCCCAACGGAGAGCCAATAGCGTCCGGCGAAGCCTACACGACCAAGACTGCATGTGAGGACGGTATCAAGTCAGTCCAGAACAACGCTCCCAACGCCAAGATTCAGGACTTAACGAAATAGGCGTTCTACTCTAGGTTTGACAAGACGACCGCTAATCTCTCCAATTCCTTCTTTTCTGATCACCCAGCGGAGACTCTGCACCTACTCAGTGCTGGATCATTTCTGTGTCAGTTCAGTCACTAGTATGCTCTTGAGAGTTCGGTGCGTGTGCTTCCTTGTCGGTCGCGATATGTGATTTGCCAGCGCGGTGCCCACGCGAGCGCCACCGTATCAACCTCGACATCGCTTCTGTTCGGCCTCACAGACACCTCCTCGAACTTCTGCGTAGCTTCATCCCAACGTGCTGTGATGGCAGCCGTCTCCTGCTGAAGCTCGCCTTGTAGCTGCTCGACGTCTTTCTGCAGAGTATCGACACTCTCTGTTGCTTCTTGCGCTCGCATCTCAGCCGCAGATTTCTGGCGGTATTTGCTGAGCGTAGTTGAAGCGGCGCGGTACGATCGCCTGCCCAGGAACATACCTAGCACCGATTCTCCAGCAGACACCATGACTTCTCGTTTGCGAGCCTCTGCATCTGCCTGCTTCATGGCGACGGTTGATTGGGCGCGTCGGAGTCGATCTTGGAGTGTCCTCAGACGTGTCCCGTAGCGGTCATTGAGCGCGTCTACCTCCGCGTCTCGTTTCTCACGTGCAGACTGGCTCAACCGCATGGCGAAATCACGTTCGTTCTCCTTCGGCTGAGAATACGCCTTCAAAGCTGAGCTGTACAGTAGCTTCAGGCTGCTGTTGCGGTAGAGATGATCGACGAGATCGTTCTTCAGTGCATCGAGCTCTCGCGGCTCGTTGATAGACTCGGGCAACGCACCAAAGCGAGCGTCAGGCTCGGAGCGGTTCAGAAAATCACGTGATGTCAGATTGAGTGATTCCGCCTCCTCCCAACGTGGAGTCCCACCGCCGCTCGGCGGTTGTGCGAGCAGTTCGAAGTCCTTTTGCTCATCCAAGCTGAGGCGCCGATCCACGAAGTGAATACGACCCATTCCCAACACAGCGGGCACATAGAGCAGACCACTGCTCTGCACCTCGACCGGCCCGCCTTCCTGTTTCTCAATACTCTGTAACGTCTCGGCTGAACCTCGGCGTGTTGGGAGGTAGACCTGTTGAATCTCAGATGGGAGGACCGGCGGTGACGCCAAGGGTTCACGCGTCACGATTGTGGGGGCAGGCGTGATTGGGGTGGGCATGGTGGGAGGTACCCCCGTTCCAGCCGAGGGCTCGGCGACTGATTGGTCAGGCTGCCGGCCACTCATCAGAACATGGATTTGATCCTTGGTCAGTGGGCCACGCAGGTAGCTCATCGCCCATCTCGACTGAAAAGTGACTGGTGCGTCCTCGTGCACATTGTGTAGCAAGAATACTCGGTTGGCCAACGATGAGATGATGCGGCTCAGTGCCTCCCGGTTCATCGTCTTGCCGGCTACCGAGGACGCGCTTTCGAGTCCATCTAGCAGTCGCATCTTGTCTCGTTCAGTTTGGAGTCGGCCGATGAGCCATGTGCCTGCGTTCGTGAGTCCCTTGTAGTCCAAGTCAACAGGGTTCTGCGTAGTCAACACGACACCCAATCCGAAAGCTCTGGCCTGCTTCAACAGCGTCAGCATAGGTTGCTTGCTCGGAGGATTAGCCACGGGCGGGAAGTATCCGAAGATCTCATCCATGTAGAGAAGAGCGCGCAGACTCGTCGTGCCTGATTGGGAGCGCATCCAAATAATCACTTGGTTCAGAAGCATCGTGACGAAGAACATCCGTTCGCGGTCGTTCAGGTGAGCGATGTAGAAGACTGAATGGCGAGTTTTGCCGTTCGGAGTGCTGAGAAAGCTGGCTGCATCAAGAGGCTGTCCTTTGAGCCAGTTCTGGAAGCCGGGTGCTGCGATGATGTTGTTCAGGCTGATTGCCAGCTGAAAGCGGTCCTTCTGGGGATAGAACGTGTCGACAGGAAGAACGCCGAGTTGGCTGATGGGAGGATTCTGGATCGCCATGATCAGCTTCGGGAGGTCTAGGTCTTCGCCTTGGCGCCAGTAGTGTTGAAACAGATTCGCCAGTAGTATGTGCTCTCGTGATCGCACTGGATCCGCATCGATGCCGACAAGCCCCAGCAGCGCGCTGACCGTCCCTTGGATGCGTTCAAGGAGCCACTCGGAGTCGGTCTCCCAGCTGGTGGTCGGCGCCGCAAAGGACTGCAGAATCGACACCGGAAGGCCTGAATCGCTGCCAGGAGTGTAGATGACGAAGTCCGTTGAGTCACGGAGCATCTTGATCCGGGCTCGGTCTTGGCCCCACTCGGCGAGCCCTTTGCCCCACATCTCTGCTTGCTGTGCAGAGAACTGATCTTCAGTCAAGCCTTTGCGTCGAGCGTCGTCGACATTGATCCAAGGCTGGAAATCCTGGGGACGCAGCTCAGGGAAGGTGAGCAGAAGGTTCGTCATGTCACCTTTCGGGTCAATCATGATGGCTGGCACGTGGTCAATGGCAGCTTCCTCAAGAAGGCAAAGGCACAGACCCGTCTTGCCGCTGCCGGTCATGCCAACGCAGACGGCATGAGTTGTAAGGTCTCGAGCATCATACATCACCAATTCGCTGAGTAGCTTGCCCTTCTTCAGGTCGTACTCCTTTCCGAGATAAAATGCGCCGAGCTTCTCGAAGTCCATGGCTCGCTCAGTTCCAGTCTCTCTGTTGCATGTCTCTGGAACTCCTATACAGAGTTTGAGGAAGGTGGGTGGGGCGACGCTGGAAATTCGGCCTCATTCCAGCATCTTGGTCATCAGTATCTCGTCTATGTATTTGCCGTCTTTGAGGAATTTCCTTGGAATCCGACCGACCTCTGTGAAGCCGACTTTCTTGTAGAGGTGCTTCGCGGGCTCGTTGTTTGCGTAGACGCTCAGGGTCAAGACCTTCAAGCCCGTCTTACGAGCTTGCTCGATGAGAGCCCTCATCATCTCTGTCCCAATCCCCAGCCCTCTGAAACCGTCCACGATTATTATGCCGATCGAGCCCACGTGTCTATCGTGCCCCGTCTTTCTCCACCGAAGCTCGGAGTTGCTGATGACTTTGCCGTTGACCTCTGCAACAACATAGAATGCCTCATCTTTCTCGAGCAGAGTCAGCGTCTTGGACAGCCAGTCGATCTCTTCCTCTCTTGTGATTCTCTCATCAATGAGTATGTTCGCGCCTTCCTCCACAAGCGAATTGATGAGCGCCAATAGATCGTCAAGATCATTCCATGTGGGAGTCCTTAGAACCACGTTTCGTCCGTCACGTGATGAGAATGTGTGAACGGTCTTCCCAGGCTTCATGGTCCGTCAATGCACGTGTCATCGATCATCTATTAGATGCATACGACGCAGCTCGACGTGTTCGGCGCTCCGGGGGGCAATCCCATTGCTTTAGGTATCAGTGACGCCTCATCATCACACTTGGACGGTAACTTGGTGCTCTAGTGGGGGCGGGCATGGAAGTGGAAAGGGTTGCGCTATACCTTCAGGATAAGCATCCGATTCGCGACGGGATCAGATATGCCCAGTCTGCTGAGAAGCATGGATTCGAAGCGGTTTGGCAGGCTGAGTCGCGACTTGCGCGGGACGCGATCACGCCGTTGGCGGCTATGGCGACTGTGACGAGTAGGATCAAGCTTGGCACGGGCGTGATCAACAATTGGACTCGCAATGTTGCTTTGGTCGCGCAGACATTTCTCAGCCTTGACGAGCTGTCGAGCGGGAGGATGATTCTTGGCATAGGAGCTTGGTGGGATCCGCTCGCTTGGAAGGTTGGAATTGATCGGTCACGACCGCTGAAGGCCATGCGAGAATACGTTGATGTTCTCAGGCGGCTCTTCCGGATGGAGACGGTTACACTTGAGGGCGACTACGTCAAGGTCAGAGATATCAGGTTGGACGTGGTCTACGCCGATCCCGACACGCCGCGGAATATCCCGATCTATATTGGCGCGACGGGGTGGCAGATGATGGAGCTCACGGGGGAGGTCGCCGACGGCGTTGTGCTGAACTACCTTGTCTCCCCGCAGTACAACAAGACAGCCATGGAGTACCTCAAGTCCGGTGCAGACAAAGTGGGCAGGAAATTCGAAGAGATCGACAGGCCTCAGCTTGTTGTATGCTCGCTCGATGACGACGCCGACAAGGCCATGAATGGGGCGCGGCCGTTGATCGCGCAATATCTCGGACAACAGCCCCACATCGCAAAGGCAAGTGGCGTCAGGGAGGAACTGATCAAAGAAGTCACAGAGGCCTTAGGCGGATGGCCCGCAAAGCCCGGCGGTCTTGAGAGAGCGATGGAACTCATCGACGACAAACTGGTCCGCCTCATCTCTGCCTCAGGAACAGTGGACGACTGCCGAAAGAAGGTCGAAGAGTACAACCGAAGCGGATGCACCTGCCCAATCCTCTATCCGTTGGGAGAAGATGCCGAAGCAATGATCCGGGCGTTCTCTCAAACGATGACGAGGTGATGGGCTAGGGAGGAATGGGCTGGGCATCATCTTACCGTTTCACCCTCCTGCCTAATCTCGTCCAGATTGAAGCTATCAAACATGAAACAACGTAGAAGTACAGTAGTTGGATCGCCCAGAAAAGCGAGAAAGGTCCTCGCATAATGAAGTCCGCACCGTAACCACCGATCGCGACAATGGCATTTGAGAGCATACCGAGAGGCAACAACAGCAGGACCCAGACTGCCCAGAAAGGAAGAGGCGCGAGTAGGTCAAAGAGCGGAGGTTTCGGCAGATCCATGTCCTTGCCACCGAACACCCAACTCTGTATGTATCCGGCAAGCGCCACTAACACTAGCAGAGCCGAGATCAGGATCCTCTTCCGATCCGGTCTAAGGAACTGCTTGATCGCATTCCCCTTCATGGATCGTATCTGTCTCAATATCCTTGCACCATGATCGAGAACTTCAACTTTCATGAACGAGTGTGTGCCCAACGGCGCCAACACACGCTGCATTATTGCTCCCGCCAATGTCGCACGCGACGCCGCTCCTCCGCACCATTGTCTGGTCCCCCGATCGTCAGGGGAAGAATCCTATAACCGACCTACGTCTCATGAGTATGCTTCCCCAGGCCGGTTTGTGCCCATGGAACTCTGGTTTGCTCTTGCGATGGTGGTCGTTTTCCTGTGGGGGACTGACGGAATACTTGCCAAACTAAGTACGCAGAAGCTTGGGGTCGCCCGCGTTGCTGTTCTCATTCTTGTCGTTGATGGGTTGACATACTTCCTAGGGTTCTACTACTGGCGTGACAATCTGCCTATCGGCCTCAGTGACGGTCTCTTGGCCGTGATCTCGTGTGTCGTTGGCACAGTTGCCTACTTCTGCTTCTTCGAATCGATTGTGGAGGGTCAGATCGCCATCGCGGGGACGATATCCGCGGCCTATCCCGCTTTGACCGTCATCGGCGCGCTAGTTTTCCTCTCTGAGACCTTGACAGCGGCCCAGGCGATTGCGCTCACAGCGATAATCGGTGGCGTGGTAGCCCTGTCATACGAGCCGAACCCGGGCGCAGAGCATGCGATGCCGAGAAGGTCTCTGTTCTTTGCGCTGCTCGCGTTTGCGCTTTGGGGTTTCTGGGGTCTAGCATCCAAGATGGTAATCAACGAAATCGGTCCAGGAAACATACTCGGATTCTACGTAATCTCATCAACGATCGTGCCAATTGCATACATATGGTTCCGAAGGGCCAGACCAGTGCAGTCAAGAAACAGCAAACCTTCGTGGAAGGCGTGGGTTCTTGGCGCGACGGCGCTTGCGTCGAATGTCTGCGGGGTTTTCGCTTTCTCATTTGCGTTGAACGCGGGATCTGCGTCGCTTGTGGTCCCGATCTCTAGCGCCTACCCACTTGTGACGGTGATACTGGCTGTAGCATTGCTTCATGAGAAGTTGGATCGGTTTCACATAGTCGCGCTCATCTTCGTCATCATCGGTCTGGTAGTGATCGGGATCACTGGTTAACCGGGTCCTTGCCACACATCTTTCTCGGAATTCCCAAGTCACCCGACCGCCGCTTCCTCCACGCGGTCGAGCCACTCGTTCGTCAGGGCATTGAACAGTGCAGTTTGTTCCATTTGGAGACCGTGGCCGGCACGGTCGAGCACGACATAGGTCGCACGAGGATAGCTCTCAAGGGCCTTCCAAGCGTCGCGATATCCGCAGACGTTGTCCTGCCGGCCGAGGAGGAACAGGGTGGGCTTTGTGAAAGGCTTTGGGAGCGGGGCGATGTCGAATGAGAAAGCGTAGCTCTTCCGGAGCCGATCGAGGAACTTGCTGTCTGCGGACTTGAGTCCCGGCATGATGTCTCGTTTCCAGGCCTCAAGGTGCTCTTGCGTCTGAACGACGGCCAGGCCTTTGAACTCGGCGACGTTGTCCTCGGCTACACCCTCGAAGCTGATCGTTTCTCTGCGAAGCAAGGTGTGGGGTGGGAGATCGCGTGTCTCCTGTGGCCCCATGCTGGGAACGAGAAGCAGTAGGCCGTCCATGCGATCGCCAAATCTATGCACGAGGCCTTGGGCGAGGAGACCACCGTAGGAGAGGCCCGCAACTGAGAAATGTTCACCGGGGATAACGCGATCGACGAACTCAGCGAGAACGTCGAGGACCTGGTCCTGAGTCGTGAGCCAGTCCGGGCCCTTTGTCTTTCCCATGCCGGGAAGGTCAGGATAGATTCGTTTCCAACTCTTTCGTTTCGCGAAGATCGGCTCGAATGCGCCTAACATTGCCCGATTGTCGAGCGGCCAGCCGTGAAGGGCGAGGAACAGTCGCCCGTCACCGCGTTCCTCGTAATGAATCGTGATCCGATCAAGTCGACATTCCATATCCAGCCACTTTCCCGTCCGTGATCTGAAGCACAGGTAATTGCCGGGACCCATTATTGCAGCTGACGGTCTTCAAGCCGCACTGCTCAGGATGCTCGCAGAGGATTCCCGCCGGCACTACCCGAAGCGCACAAATGGGTGAGCCGCAACGGTTCAGAATGCGATGTCCGTACCATGAAGGACACAGGTTCTCTAGCTTGTGGCTAGGCTGGTCTTACCTCGAGGCCCTCCACTACCTTGCGATACTTCTCGTGTATCATCTTGCGATCGAACTCCTCCATCTCGTTCAGCATTTTGGCCTGCTCTTGCCTGGTCAGAAACTCCATGCAGGGGAGGAAGAAGTGTCGGTCCTCTTTCTCGATGTGTTTGGGGTAGAATTGGACGAGTTCGTCGAGGGCAGCGAGGATGTCGCGGAGGACGTCGGTGGAACCGTGGGCGCAGCTGTCTCGGGCGCTGACGAGCCTCCGCACACACTCCCGGCCGTGGATGTGCTCCTGGACCAATTCGCGAATCGTCTTGCTGAGGTCCGGCGTCAGCGGTTTCTTCGCCAAGTCCCGAAAGAGGATATCCTCCTCCTTACCGTGATGGGTCCGGTCCGCGTAGGTGCGGATGAAATCCACTGCCATGTCGATGAAGGCCAGGTCCGCCTTGCCCTGTTCGTTCATCCGCACGCAGGTGACCTTCATGACGGCGATCATCCGTTCAATGAGGCGGTGCTCGATCATCAGCGGGCCGACGGGCATCATATACTGATCCTCCGGTAATGTGTATGCGGGTTGCATATCTAATCGTGTGTGAGCGCGCACCAATCTGCCCTCACCGCTTCGGCACATTGTCGGTGGCCTTGGCCCAGTAGGTGGAGTTAGCCTGAGAGAGTCACCGAGGTCGGATGGCTTATCCTGAAGGAATCGAATCAGGCCTCTTCTAGGAGGTTGGGCACCTGAGCTTCAGAAAGAAGCTGTGGAACGTCGTGCTGAGTGGGTATCCAGGTTCTGGCAAGACCGTGATGGCGAGGCGGCTTGTTTCTGAAAACCCAACCTTCGTGAGACTAAGTGTAGATGATGTTCGCTCAATGCTGTACGGCACGTCTGAACCGTCAGCCGATGAGGAGTTTGTGTACACGTGCTTGGCTTCACTGCGCGACCTCGCCCTGAGAAGAGGACTCAACGTGATTCTAGATTCCACAGCACCTCGCAACTCCACACGCGAGTTCCTGCTCAGGACCAAAGTCGAAGATGTTGTGCCGTTGCTTGTAGTCATGATCGTGAGCAAAGCCGAACTGGAGAGGCGTAACCGAGAGCGCAACTATATCGGAGCCATCGAAGCGTGGGACAAGACGTGGGAGGATGCATCTTCCACCATGCCAGTCATGAAGTTCCATAACGACACTAGAGCCGACTTCGAAACGAGCTACTACCTCCTAACTGAGCTCCTCAGAAGTAACGTCAGCCCCTATCGCAGGAGATTCATGGAAAGCATGTTCCCAGGAACATGAGCGAGTTGCTTGGCACCTGCATCGTCGGTTGCCGTTTCTGATTCTGTGAATGTGCGCACGTGATCACGGGCAAGCGAATGCAACGATTGTGGCGGCGCTCCGGCGCTGAGTTCAACGAAGGGAATTCAAATACCGCCAATCGAATCACTCTCTCGGTTTCCCATCAATGACGGAAGCTACTATGACAAACGAAGTGTCGCTGCGCGAAGTCACCCAAGACACAGTCAGGGCGATCTGCAATCTACGCGTGTCAGAGATACAGAAGCGATTCGTGGCTCCGAATGCCGTGTCAATTGCTGAAGCACATTTCACGAAAGAGGCTTGGTTCCGCGCCATCTACGCTGGCGAGGTTCCCGTCGGTTTCGCCATGTTGTGGGAAAATCCGCCGGAAGGTCGGCATTACCTCTGGCGCTTCATGATAGATGAGAAGTCTCAAGGAAGAGGATATGGTAGAAAGGCACTGGACTTGATCATCCAACGCGTCAAGCAGAACTCAAATGCAAAGGAGCTCCGTCTAACCTACTGCAAAGGCGATGGCTCGCCTCACCAGTTCTACGAGAAGATGGGGTTCGCAGACACTGGACAGATCATTGAAGGCGAATGCGAAATGAAGCTGGTGCTCTGACATCTCCAAGCCGTCTAGGTGAGCTGCTCTCGAAACCACTCACACTAGCATGCTCCCTAGACCACTCTGCCTCCGCCGCAACCGGGCGCTTTTTCGTGTGCGTGTGTGCGCACCATTATGTCCGCCCTCTTGAGGGACCTGTATGCGCTGGCGCATACGATTCAACGCAATGACGATCGCCGGGGCGAGGATAAGCGGGTGAGCGATTGCTTTGGAATGGAGCGAGCTGGCATGAAGTCTCAGACGCTCAGGAGGATGACACCAGCCTTGACATCAGGGCCAATCATTCTGGAGACCACGCGGCCCTATAGGGGGGTGCACCTGTGGCCATCAATACAATCCATATTCTCACGTTCCAACTGGGCCCAGGAATGTGGACAGCGTCACTGATGGGCAGTCTAGGGGTTCGTCCGTGAGAGGATGAACCGGTTCACGGGGGTCACGGAACCCCCAATCACATGTTAGGCTCGCTTGGATTGTTATACAGCCCATTTCTACTGTTATACAATTAACGCGCTCGCTCCTCAAGGACTGCGCGAGCCTATTCGGGGTGATTCATGTCGTGAGTATGAGACAGCAAAGGACATGTGTGCAAGGCAGGGGTCAAACCTGTGCAAGACTGCAAGGAGCGTCCTAACTCTCCCGACTTGATTCCAGATACTGAGCCGCTCGTACGCTAGGGGCATTGGTCGGCCTGTGACTAAGCATGAGGAACCTTCGCTCCACAAGCCTGCTGGAACAGGATAGCGACCGGTGTCACATGCTCATCCGCCTGCGGATGTTCCGAAGGTTGCGTAGCTGAGAGCGCACAATCTAGTGGTTCAAATTCGGGTGCCCGCACCAGCCTACCCACACACACAAATTGCCTGAAACGACGACGGACGAGGGTTCAAATTAGGACGCTCGTGCCATGAGACCCACACGCAAGGAAATGCCATGAACGACGACGCCTACTCTGGACCGAGCTAGGAATGCCGAAACAACTCTCAGCGTAACCATTCCTTGACATGAAGTGGGAAGGAACCGGAGGCGCCTAATCCACAGGCTTCTTGCACGGTTTTACAATCACAGCCGCGACTGTGGCAACGAGTCCGAGTAATGCCACGTAAGGTGCCATGACGGCGAGTCTATTGACCGATGTCACGACACCGCCAACGGGAACAACAGGACGCTGGTTACACGTGCCTGCCGATACCACATCAAATGGCTCCAACACAGATGGATTCTCCCACCACGAGTCTGGGTAAGGGCTAATACCAATTGGCGAAGATCCTCCGCCCACGCAGTGGAAGGTAAGCGTCACCCATGAAGCGTCATCAGAGAACATACCGCCAGTAGCCTGAAGAACGTAGGTACCCCCTAGCCCATCAACAGTTTCCGTCTCTACGCTCCATCCTGGCTGTAAGAGAAGAGTACGGCTGACGTATCGCACCAAATTGGGATCCCACGTGATCTTGAAATGAAACCTTAACATCCATCCCACATTGCGTATCGATATATCTATGCTGAAGTTGCTGCCAACCGTGACATCTACTGTCTGAGGTTCCACAGCGATCGTCTCGCCGTCGCCTCTGGCCGGAAGGACTAGGCCTGAAGCAACGACAAGAACAAGTAACACTATAGCCGTCGCCGACAACAGCTTCATGCAGTGCATGGCCTGACCTCAAACGATGCTTGACGCTTCACGGTTACCTATCTTGGAATATAATACGCTTCTGTGGTGTGTGCAGTCTAGGCCTTAGGCAATTCGTGAACTAGGACGCAGTATGTTATTTCCAATAGCCACTGTCGGAGGAGTCGATTATCCGTCGTCGGCCCTCTTTGATGCGTGCACCCGAATTCGAACCGCCGTGAGGAGTGGTTTCTTGTGTATGTGCGCACCAAGGGACCCGCATACACGGGCCGAGATTGCGGTGTTCGCCTCATCGGTTTGACGGGGAGGTAGAGGTCAAAGACCCATCTTTCCGGTCTTTCTTCGGACACGTTGAGGAGTTCCTCCAGACCAGGCTCGTTCTCCTCATCAAGCCCGTATCTACCATTGCTCTTGAGCCATTCATGAAACAAGTACGACCATGTTGGGTAGATGTTGTCTGTGCCTTTGCATCTCGCCACGGCGTATAGTCCACCCGGGATCTGCTTGATCTTCACCTCTCCTTCTGGTTCAACCTCAGACCCAACAGTGATCAGCATCTCGCAGCCGTAGGCTCCGATGGGTACACTGGGATCTGGTGGAGGGGGATTGTTGTAGCCAAAGTTGAAGTGCTCTGCCGGCTCATCCAGCAAGCCCTTCGGGGCCGCCCACGCCTTCAGTTTGTCCTAAGCATCCTGCTCTGGCGTCTTGCTGAAAGCATGAGCATATGCAACACGCATCGGTCCAAGTTCAACCAACCGCATCAAAGGTTTCTCCACTGTAATCACTTTCGCACAAACCTCCCCCAGTTCTAGGTTCTTCAGGCTTGAGGGTCGAAGAGGTCTTCCCGGATTGTGCCTGCTATTGGTCATTCTGTGTTGCTGTCAAATCTTTGTGCCAGCACTTCTAGATGAGGGCCGAGAGGGATGGATGTCCTGTCTTTCTACATCGTGAGCGAGGCTCTCGACGAGACCTCGAAGATGCTCCGCCATAACCAAGGGCTTTCTGGGACTGGGATTCTGAGCGAGTTGTTCAGGACAATCGGAGACACAGAGAAATCGGTCATCAATTCCTTTGACGGCGGTGAGTAAGTGGCTCACTGGGCGGACGGTCTATGAATGGTCGATCTTCGGCCTAGCTCTCAGTCCTAGCGACTGATCTCTTGCCGAACTGCGTCACGGTCTCGGCGAGGCTGGACAGGAAACCCTCCACTTCTTGGACAGTGTTGAAGTGCACGAGGCTAGCGCGAACCCCGATCGATTTCCCATATGTCTTCAGAGTTCTAGAATAGAAACCTCCTCCATTCTCGGCTAGGAGGGCGATCGCATGCTTGTTCCAGAAATACTCAGTCACCTTTTCCGGGTCCGCGCTAGTGATGTTGAAAGTGAAGGTCGGAACACGCAAGTGTGCTTTGGCGGGATCCTTCGTTCCATAGATCTCCAATTCCCTCATTGCCTGCATGCCCTTGGCTTGATTCCTCCCACCGAGCATGGCAACCGAGAGTGTCCGTTCATACTTCTCGATCCATGACATGGCCGCCTTGAGAAGCCGTCTTCTCCCAGCGTAGCTGGAAATCTCATCTCGAACCTCCTGCTCCGCCATACTCCCCAGCCAACTGAGATAGTCCATGACGGCCGTGATTGAGGCGAAGAGGGCCTGATCGCGTGTGCCAAGCTCCCACTTCTCCGGTCCATGATCCGGCGCAGGAAGTACCTTGTACGGTTTCAGAGTCTCCAACAGGTCCTTCCGACCGAACATGAAGCTCCCACGCCTGCCGAATAGTTTGTAGGCCGAGAAGACAACGAAGTCGAAAGCAGACTGCTGCAGGTCAACCGGAATATGGGCGAGTGTGGACTGCGTCCAGAACCGTGTAGGCGCCTACTTTCTTACTGATCTCCAAGACTTGTTTCAGTGGTGTTTTCGAGCCTAGCACGTTCGAGACTCCCGCAACGGTGACGATTTTTGTCTTCTCATCGACCAGTCTCGTCAGATGAGACAGGTCCAGTAGCCCATCCTCAGGATCGAATCGTGCAAATCTGACTTCCTTGACAACCTGTCTGCGTTGAAGCTCCAACCACGGGCTGACGTTTGCGTGGTGCTCGTATTCTGTAGTGACAATGTTCTCGTCTCCTGACATTTCCTTTCCTAGGGCGTAGCTGAGATGGAAGAGCAAGTTTGTGGCTGACTCACCAGAGACAATACAGTCCTCTGAAGGTGCGTTCAGGAAATCCGCTACCGATCTTCTACCTTCAACCATGACATCCTGGTTCTTCTTCGATTCCCATGATGGGCCACCGACATTCGCGGAGCAATCCAAGCGAGCTTTTGCTTCGGCCTCTGCAACTCGTTGCAGGACGAGTGATCCAGCTGCGTTTTCGAAGAAGATCCTGTGTCTCCCATTTGCGTCGGTCTCGGCGCGGGGGAACTCTCTCCTGATGGCTTGAAGAAGTCCGTTGATCATGGTACTTCCCTGTGAGGTTGGAGTTTCCTCTTCTGCCATGTCTGCTTCCCTATTTGAGGTGCTTCATCAGTTGCCGAGTCAGGGCGGATCAAGCTTCTGGAGAAGCCTATGATACTCGCTTTCGGCGTCTATCACGATGTCATGTTTTGCAAAGAAGTTCTGGAGATTCCGGAGGTCACGCAATAACAGAGGCTTTGCTTCCTCAATTCGTAGGTGTCGGGTGACTTGGGATGAGAAATCAACAGCTTGGGGAAAATCGATTGCGAAGAGTCGCTCGCCACACATCACAAGGTTGTACTCAGATAGGTCAGCGTGAACTATGCATGCGTCGATGAGCTTCTCAACCAAGCTGATCGCTTGCTTTGCCACCACAGCCGGTTGCTCAAGATCTACATCTTTGAGCAGCGGTGCCATTTCATTCTCTCCCAGGAATCTCATCGTGAACATGTTGTCTGCTCGTCTTGCAGGCGTTGGCACAGGGACCCCTGCTCGATAGGCCTTCTCTAGTACCGTGAATTCTCTGGCCGCAACTGCACCCACCCTATCCAATGAGTAGCCGATAGCGGACTTCTTCCTGTGCGGTGTTCTGTGGAGCCTGTACGCCTTCAGTGCCAAAGGGGCGCCTTTCCAGAGCCCCAAGTACACGTCCGCCTCCTTCCCAGAGGCTAGAACTGCGACCACATCATCCACGAGCCCACCCTCGATAGCGTCCGCTCTGACGGCCTCGAGGGATATCTCCCTCACTTCGATGAACCGGCTTCTTCTGCCGGACCGGAGCTGCCTGCGTTTCCAGTAGCTCCGGGTGGACGCTAGCTCTCTTTCTGACACTACTCTTGGTCAACCTCGACACATCCATGGAACCCACCATCTACTCGGCGTATAGTAGGTTCCTCGAAACAAAATGGGAAGTTAGGCTCTGCTTAGCCTACGCGAACCGAGGCTGAGACAGAATCTCCAAGAACAGAATGCGCATCATATCTTCAGCCTCCTAGCGACAGAAGACACCTACTTGATCCTATTAGACTTCCGCTTGAAGCGTGTCTGACTCGCCACTAGTCTCGCAAGATCGGGGCTGTCATGCAGCGTGGCCCGCCAAAGCCGCGAATGAGCTCCGACCCCTCAATCTCAATGAAGTCGACACCGTTCTCGGAAAGTTCCCGTCTCACTCTCGCATTTCCGGCGTAGCCAACAACTCTGCGAGGACCTATGCCTATGACATTCGTGGCACGCCTCTGCCTCTCGTAGTCTGTGACTTCAATCACCCTCATTCCACTCGCTTTCAGGAACTCGAGGAATCTGAGACGCTTACCCGGTCTGCCGTTCGCGAAAACTGAGGTCGCGCCTCTCAGAGACCGCGCGTGGACGACAGCCAGATTCCGATCAACAACCATCATCGTCCCGTCAAGATGAAGAACCCAAGAAGGCAACTGCACCCCGACCAACCTACGGAGTCCTGACTTGGTCGCAGCCATCATCAGCTCTCGAAGGCCGCTCTTGTTGGTTCTGTTTCCAACTCCGACAAGCACCGTCTCGTCGTCGAAGAAGACTAGGTCTCCCCCTTCAAGCGTTGCCGGTGTACGAGTCTTCATCAGCATTGGAACAGCGAGCTGACGAAGTGTAGCCTCGACAATAGCTGTCTCCTTTCGTCTCACGGGGTTTCCCATACGTGCCAAGACATATCCTGCTCGAGTGACAGCGACCGTGTCTCGAGTGTAGACCAGATTCGGTGACCGCTCAATAGACTCCAGCAGCTCAGGCCGTTGCTGTAGTACTCCAGTGACTAGTACGACGTTGACTCCTTCGGAACGAAGGACGTCGACGAAGCGTTCATGTTGCCTTCGGAACTCCTCCGGGTCAACAGCATCCGCGAATAAGTATCTCTCATGTTTCTCTAGGTTGACCAGGTCAAGCTCTTTGCCAGGGGCGTGCATCAGCACGGTGCGAAGACGCCCGTATTCCGGGTAGCAGAATCCCAATCCTTGGCAGACCTTCCTAGCGTCCGATTGGCGAATCGTCGAAAACGTATAAAACATAGCCGAATCCTTCGTCTTTTGTTCTTCTGATCAACGAGGGACCTGACTGTGGTCAAGACAAGAGCCCCGAGATTCACTGTCTTACTCACCTTCGATGTCGATGCTGACAGTTCCGTTCGTGGTCCGTACAGCGGACGCGCAGATGAGCCGGTCGCGCGAAGCAAAGGACAATTCGGCCCCAAAGTGGGTCTTCCCAGAATTCTGAATCTACTTGACAAGTATTCGATCAAGTCAACCTTCTTCGTGCCCGGCTGGACAGCCGAGACCTATCCTGAGAGCGTGAGAGAGGTTGTGAGACGGGGACACGAGGTCGGAGTCCACGGCTACAAGCATGAGAACCTAGCCCAACTCGACTCGCAGAAGGATGAGACAGAGATCCTCAGGAAATCCATTGAACGGCTACAAGCGATAGTTGGCCAGAAGCCAGCAGGTTTCAGAGCACCAGACTGGGAGTTCAGCCCCTACACGATCGAGAATCTCCTCAACTTCAACCTCAGGTACGACAGCAGTCTCATGGATGATGAGAAACCATACGTGATCAAACATCAGGGAAAGCCAACCGGAATGGTCGAACTTCCCGTCTCATGGCTGCTGGACGACTGGAGCATCTTCGAGGTACATAGAAGACCTCCCAGTGAGGCCTTCAATGCATGGATGCAGGAGTTCAACGCACTGTATGCCGCCAAGGTGCCCTACTTCAATCTCACCATGCACCCGCAAACCACCGGAAAAGCATCAAGAGCCGCGATGCTTGAGACTCTCATAAGAGCCATGAGGAGAAGGAAGGGCGTCACATTCTCTCGGTGCATAGATCTCGTAAATGAGGTCGCACTGACAGCCTGAAGCACTGAAGCGTTGTGGGGCAACTACGTTCTGCTGCGCTTCGTCTCTCACGAGCGACAGGAATATGTCATCGTGACGCGAATCGCTCCTCACTTGCTTTGTCTGAGTTCGGAAATGGAATCACGTATGCGTTCGAGGGCGGTCTTCAGTCTCTCCCTGGATGTGGCGAATGAGAGTCTGAGGAAACCCTCGCCGCGTTCGCCGAAGGAATCTCCCGGTACGACCGCAACTTTGGATCTGTCAAGCAGCCTCATGGCAAGTTCTTGGGACTTCAGTCCGAAGGTTGAGATGTTTGGAAAGGCGTAGAAGGTGCCTTTAGGCGAGAAACATGAGATTCCGTCAATCTTTGCCAGTTCGCGCACAACTAAGTCACGTCGATGCTGGTACTCTTGAACCATTTCTTTGATCGTTTTGTCGGTCCTTTCGTCCCGTAAGGCAAGTGCAGCAGCTCGCTGTGCAAACGTGCACGCTCCCGTGACCAAGTGGCCGTGGATTGTTGCTACAGCCTTCGTGATACTGCGAGGGGCGACCAAGTAGCCGAGGCGCCAACCGGTCATTGCCATTGCCTTTGAGAAACCGTTGATCGTGATAGCGAATTCCTTCATTCCGGGGAATGATGCGATACTGAAGTGTTTTTCGCCATCGAAAACTATTCTTTCATAGATTTCGTCGGATAGAACTAGGAACTTCTTGCGCTTCGCAAGTTCGGCTATGGCCTCAAGTTCGGTTTTGCTCATCACGTTGCCGATGGGATTGTTTGGGGAGTTGATTATCAGCATCTTTGTCTTGTTGTTGATGATCCTTTCAAGACGATCTGGGGATATGCGGAAACCTTCGGATTCGCTCAGGGGGAGATAGACGGGCTTGGCTCCTGCGAGTTCAATGCACGGAACGTAGCTGACCCAACAGGGATCAGGTACTACTACTTCGTCGCCGGGGCTGAGGGTTGCCATGATTGAAGCGAAGATGGCTTCTTTGGCGCCGACTGTGACTACGATTTCTGAGGCTGGATCTGCGTTAATCTTGTTCTCGCGTTTGAGCTTGTCCGCGATTGCTACTCGGAGTTCCAGAAGTCCTGCTGAGTCTGGGTAGAACGTGTACCCTTCATCGAGGGCCTGCTTTGCATAGGCTCGGATGTGCTCCGGGGTTACGAAGTCTGGCTCGCCGACTGAGAGGCTTATCACATCCTCTCCAGCCTGTTTCAACGCCTTGACTCGATCTAGTATCTGTAATGTTGCCGAAGGTTTAACTC
>Ga0136653_10000045_pt1 | contig 52116 bp, 58 predicted proteins | sample LakKivw275mmetaG_FD_94866 | JGI IMG/M metagenome (GOLD analysis project Ga0136653, IMG submission 94866) | Anoxic lake water microbial communities from Lake Kivu, Rwanda to study Microbial Dark Matter (Phase II) - Lake Kivu water 275m metaG... | ecosystem: Environmental > Aquatic > Freshwater >...
GCCCTCGAAGGGGGGGATCCTTTCGTAGCAGTGTGTTACCTCCTTGAATGCGGAAAGCGCTTTACCCGCGTCGGCCGTTTTTTCAGCAGGAATGGCCCAGAGGATCATGGCGTTTTTTTTGAAACCGGCCTGCCGGTGCCGTAGCACGCCGCCGAATTTCCGGATCACGCCTTTCTCCAGGAGGCGTTGAATGATGCCAAGGACTTCCGTTTCTTCCAGGCCGACCGCTGCGGCGATTTTTTTGAAAGGCCTTTCGACCAACGGGATGTCTTTCTGGATGGCCGCAAGAACTCGCTCTTCTTTGGTTTTCGGCATGGTAATATCCGGGCCTTTTCGACCTGACGGGTGAAAACCGTTGCAATTCCATATCATATCCAAATAATTCTTGACAATTGATTTTCCTGTGTATAAAGAAGGCGGCGGTACGGGGCGGGGCTTTTGTGAAGCCATACCCCGAATTTAGAGAAAGGAGGAAGGTATGAAGAAGTCCTCGATTTTAGTTCTAGCTTTGTTACTGGTGATGGTATCGGGATCCCTTGTTTTCGCTGCCGAGCAGGCTGCCGCTGCTAAGGGGGGCGACTACGGGAAGATCATCTTCTTCGCCTGCACGGTCATCGCCGCGGGTCTCGCGATGGGTCTCGGCTCGGTCGGTACGGGCGTGGGCATGGGTCATGGTCTGAGCGGTGCGACCAACGCCGTCGGGCGGAATCCCGAAGCGCAGGGCAAGATCCTGCTCACCATGATGGTCGGTCTCGCGATGATCGAGTCCCTGGCCATCTACGCGCTGGTTATTGCCCTCGTGTTACTCTACGCAAACCCCTTGATTAAATTTATCGGTTAATATCTTCAGGTCTTATTGAGAGGGGAGGAAGAGCCGCCCATAAGTCTTTTCCTTCCCTTTCGTCATTCACGGGCGGCAGGCGGGACTTTCGAGCGGAGGGCCTTTTTTTCCGACTGGCGGCGCTTGGCCTGAAGCACTTTTTCCTTAGCCCGCTTCGACCGCTTCCTTTTCTGTCTTTTCAGCTTTTCGATGCGCTTTCGTTCCGCATTGGCCTGCCCTTTCTGCAATCGCTCCATCCGTTCAAGAAAGATACGTCGGGCCAGAAAACGGTTCATGGCCTGGGAGCGTGTCTTCTGACACTTCACGGACAGTCCCGATGGGACATGCACCAGGTAGACGCACGTCGCGGTCTTGTTGACCTTCTGACCGCCGGGTCCTGAGGAGCGTATAAAGGTCTCCTGTAAATCGCCTTCAGAAATGCCGAGGCGGTTCATCCGCTCGAGAAGATCTTTTTCTTTTTCAAGGGAAACGGGCATAATGACAGTGGCGAGTGGTTAGTGGTGAGTGATGGGAACGGGCCAAAGGCCTGCCCAATTTTGAGTTTTGAGTGTTGAGTTTTGAATTAGAAGCAATAAGTTAAAATGATCAACTCATAATTCATAACTCAAAACTCAGAATTCTCGCTGTGAGCAAATGCTTAAAGCGAGTAAATCTTGTCCCCCACAAAATTGATCCAGTGCTGCCTCAGGACTTCCGTGGCCTCGTCGATTTTGTCAACACCGAGTATCAGGATGGTTTCTTTTCCGAGCCGGTCAATGGTCGTGTAGATGTAGTGAATGTTGATCTCGGCGTTTCTGAGAGGCTTTACGATGGCGTTCATGCCGGCGGGGTGAAAGGGTACTTCAACGGCAAGGACGGTCGAGACTTCAAGGTTGAAGTGGAAACTCTTGAGGACGGAGACGGCCTTCTGGGGATCATTGACGACCAGGCGAACGGTGCTGACCTCGTCGATGCTGGCAGCCGAGATCGCTTTCGTACTGATCCCCTCCTTGTCCAGGATGTCCACCAGCCTGACCAGGGCGCCGGGTACGTTGTCGAGCTGAACGGAGATTTGCAGAACCGCCATCTCTTTCCCTTCCTAAGCGAGTGAGGCCATGAAATCGAAACCGGCCATGAAAGCCTTGCGGTTGACCTCGAGCACCGACTTTTTCCTTTCCCCCATGATGGTCTTCAGGCTCTGGAGGTAAACATCCGGCTTGACGAGACCTGTCTTTTTGAGAAAGGCCCCGAGCATGACAACATTCTGGACCTTCGTGTTTCCAAGGCCTGTGGCGATTTCTCCGGACGGGATCTCGTAAACCGTCAGATCCGTTCGGCTGGGGCGATTCTTGATGATGGAGGAATTCAGATAGAGTGTTCCCCCCGTGGCGACCCTGTTCTGAAAGGTTGTCATGGACGGATTGTTCATAATCACCAGACCGTCCGGTTCAGAAGCGATAGGAGATGCAATTTCCTCGTCGGAAACAGCAACGGTGCAGTTTGCGGTCCCCCCGCGCACCTCGACACCATAGGAGGGAAGGTAGGTGACATGATAACCGGCGTTCATGGCTGCATGGGCGAGGCTATAGCCCATCATGAGTACACCCTGACCCCCGAAGCCGGCAAAAATCGTTTTGATCAGCATCCGTTACGATTCCTGTTTCCTGATGTCCTTGATCACGCCGAGCGGAAATTCTCTGGCCATCACTTCGTCAACCCATTTGCAGGCGTCGACGGGGCTCATCTTCCAGTTTGTGGGGCACTGCGACAAAACCTCCACCAGCGAGAACCCGACCCCTTCCTGCTGATATTGAAAGGCCTTCTTGATGGATCGCCGGGTCCGCACGATGTTTGGCGGGGAATTAACGGCGCCGCGTTCGACGTATTTCACGCCCTCGAGCCCGGCGAGAATTTCGCTCATCCGTATCGGGTAGCCGTCGAGGGCCGCATTCCTTCCCGGTGGAGAGGTCGTTGAGACCTGCCCGAGAAGGGTCGTGGGGGCCATTTGTCCCCCCGTCATGCCATAGACGGCGTTGTTGACGAAGATAACGGTGATGTTCTCGCCCCGGTTCGCCGCGTGGAGCGTCTCGGCTGTCCCGATGGCGGCGAGGTCCCCGTCTCCCTGGTAGGAGAACACCATCCGGTCGGGAAGCATCCGCTTGATGCCCGTTGCAACGGCGCAGCCCCTTCCATGGGGGGCCTCGAGCATGTCGATATCCAGGTAATTATACGCGAGCACCGCGCAGCCCGCGGGCGGCACCCCGATGGTAATCCCCCGGATCCCCATATCGTCGATCACGTCGGCGACGAGCCTGTGCAGGATGCTGTGGCCGCAGCCCGGGCAGTAGTGGAAAACGGTGTCTTTCAGGGATCTGGGTCTTTCAAATATCTTTTTCATCTCAGTGACCGAAGCAATGGAAATATCCTTCAGGATACGTTGTTTTTGGCTTTGTACTGCAGCGCGATGACCTTCGCGAGCTCGACCGGTGTCGGAACCACGCCGCCCGGCCGTCCGTAGAAGTGAACCGAACCCCTCCCGCAAAGGGCCATTGTCACGTCTTCCAGCATCTGACCGGTGCTCATCTCGAAGACGAGAAATTTCTCGACAGTGTTTACCAGCTCCTTGATCGCTTCCGACGGAAAGGGCCACAGCGTGATAGGGCGGATGAGCCCGACCTTCAGGCCCATTTCCCGGGACCGCTTGATGGCGCCCTTGGCGATTCTCGCCGCCGTCCCATAGGCCACGAGTACCAGGTCTGCATCCTCTGTTTTGAATTTCTCATATCGCACTTCCCGCTCGCTGATGACCTGGTACTTCCGGAACAGTTTCCAGTTGTGCTCCTCCATGTTCAGGGCATCCAGGATGAGCGCACGAATGAACTTGCTTTTTCCGGCCCCGCAGCCCTTGAGAATGTACTTCTCTTCGTAGGTCCGGGGTTTCGGTTTTTTGAAAGTGATCGGTTCCATCATCTGTCCCATCATGCCGTCCGCGAGGATGAGGACGGGATTGCGGTATTGATCCGCCAGATGAAAAGCATCCATGGTCAGATCAGCCAGTTCCTGAACCGATGCGGGGGCGAGGACGATGGTCCGGTAGTCTCCGTGACCTCCGCCTCGGGTGGCCTGGAAATAGTCCCCCTGGGAAGGCAGGATATTGCCCAGACCGGGGCCGCCCCTCATGATGTTGACGACCACGGCGGGAAGCTCATCGGCAGCGAGGGCGGAGATCCCTTCCTGTTTCAGGGATATACCCGGGCTCGAGGAGGACGTCATGGCCCGGGCACCGGCCGCAGAGGCGCCCAGCACCATGTTGATGGCCGCGATCTCGCTTTCGGCCTGGATAAAAGTGCCGCCTTCCGCCTTCCGCATGTGGTCGGCCATGTATTCCGTCAGCTCGTTCTGAGGGGTGATGGGGTAGCCGGTGTAGAACCGGCACCCGGCGCGGATGGCCGCCTCCCCGATGGCCCAGTTGCCCTGAATCAGGATCTTATTCACGATAGACCTCGATGGCGACTTCGGGGCAGATGGTGGCACAGAGGGCGCAGCCTGTGCAGGTTTCGCCGTTGTTGAAGACGACGGGGTGGTATCCCCTGGAATTGAGCTCCTCCGTCGGGACGATCAGCGTCCTTTTGCACGCGTATATGCACAGATGACATTCCTTGCAGAGTTCCTTGTTAATGGTGATGTAGGCCTTCATGGAACGCAAGTCCCTCTCTTGAAGATGAGTGTGAAATGCAATGCCGCGAATAAAAGCGTGAATGACGAAGAAAGTCAAGCACTTTTTAGGTTTTGGCAAACGCCGGAAATCTCGAGTGGCGGGTGGAGACCCTTCCTTGACTTGAGCCGACCGGCTGGTGTAGATTGAAAAAAATAAATCCATGCAAACTCCCCGCGTCAAGCTGCGGGGTTCGTGCCTTCAATGCGTTTTCAGATCCCTTATGTTCACGGTCCACCTGATCAATGATCCTTTCGGGGATCCCGGCGTTTACGTGGAATTCAAGTTCCGGAAGGAGACGATTTTCTTCGATCTCGGGGATCTCCACGCCCTGGTTCCCCGCCTCATCCTCAAGGCCACGCAGATCTTTGTCTCTCACACCCACATGGACCATTTCATCGGTTTTGACCAGATGCTCCGGCTGTGCCTGGGCCGGGATAAACACCTGTCCCTCTTCGGTCCGCCGGGCTTTATTGCGAATCTAGAAAGCAAGCTCGGGGCCTACACCTGGAATCTTGTGGAGAATTACGAGAATGACTTCGAGCTCCTCGCCACGGAGATCCACCCCGACCACAGAACGCTGCGAAGGTACCGGTGCCAGGAGGCCTTCCGGGCCCGGACGGTGAATGAAGAAAAGGTCATATTTGACGGCCTGGTGACGGACGCACCCCACTACACGGTCCGGGGTGTCTTTCTCGACCACAAGATCCCCTGCCTGGCCTTTTCCCTGGAAGAAAAAAAGAAGATCAACATCAAGAAAAACGTCTTGCAGGAAATGGGTCTTCCTGTCGGGGCATGGCTCGTGGATTTCAAAAACCGGGTCCTTCGTGACGAACCGGACGACACCGATATAAGGGCCTGGTGGAAGGACGAGGATAAAAAAATCGTCGAGAGGGTCTTCCGTCTGGGGACTCTTAAGGAAAAAATAGTGAAAATAACACCGGGTCAGAAGATCAGCTACATCTCCGATGTGGTGTACAGCGAAGAAAACGCGAGAAAGATTGCCGATCTCGCCCATCGGTCGGATATCCTGTTTATCGAGGCCTGTTTCCTCGACGAGGATAAGGACAGGGCGGCGGAGAAATATCACCTCACGGCGAAACAGGCAGGTATACTGGCGAGACGGGCGGAGGCGAAGAGAATGGTCATCTTCCACTTCTCACCGAAGTACAAGGGCATCGGCCATCTTCTCGCTGATGAAGCGAACCGGGCCTACGGCCTGAGTGGAGAGTGACGAGTGGTGAGTGGTTAGCAAGGGCCAAAGGCCCTATCAATTCAAAATTCATAATTCAAAACTCAAAATTGGCGCAAGCTCTTCACCCTGCACCCTGACCCCGGTACCCTATAAGTATACACCTATTCATAGGGCTGTTAGAAAATGCCTGGATGCGAGGCCCCTGAAATTCCGAGGAGTGAGGCGTACTTGATGTACGCCGCAGGGATGAGGGAAACAATGCAGACGGGCGTTTTAGGACAGCCCCTAGAGTTTTTCGATCTGGAATCCTTTAATCTCTATCGCCACGGAGCGCTGCAGGATATCGATAGAAATCACGAAGAGGTCTTTCTTGAGGTCTGTGCGGATGACGACGCCTTCGATCCCCCGGAAGGGACCGTCCGTGATCCTCGCCCCTTCCCCCACTCTCGGATAGGTATAGTGCTGTATTTCAACCTTCGACTCGATCAGGCGCTTGATCGCGTCGATCTTCTCGTCGGGCACGGGGATCGGTTCCGCTCCCCGGGGTTTGCCGAGAATCTTCACGACACCGTGGGTCTTCAAGATTTCAAGTCGCACGGCGTTGTCGACGACGGGGAGCTCCACGAAGAGGTATCCGGGGAACATGGGGAGCTGGATTCGCTTCCGCCGGTCCTTTCGTTTACTCCACACCTCGATCAGGGGAAGGAACGTGTTGATCGATTTATGGGTCAGTCCCAGCCAGGCCTTCCCTTCATGTCGACTCCGTGTATGCACGGCATACCATGCCATCGCGCCGGGTGATCATCCTTTCTTCGGTTTTATCCATCAAGGGGCCTATCGCTTCTTTTTCCCGGGAGCGGAGGGCCCCTTTCTTATCCTTGCATCGAGAACGACGTCATCGCCACTGCGCATCATTTTTATGATGTCAAGCCGGATCGCACGGTCCAGGTCATCAATGTCGAGGTCGCCGACAGCCTCGATTCCCTTTCCGAGAATCTTGGGGGTCGTGACGATCACCAGCCGGTCCGCAAGGCCTTCCTTCAGGAAAGAGGTGATGATTCTCGAACCGCCTTCCACGAGCACAGAGGAGATTCCTTCCTGAGCGAGGGCTTTCAGAAGCTTCCGGAGGTCGATGCGGCCGTGGGGGTCCCCTTCGACCACACGAATGTCCACGCCTCTGTCGCCGAGGATTTTCAGTTTTTCCCGCTGCCCGCGAGTCATCGTGAAAATCATGGTTTTCGCCCTGTCCTGATCCAGGAGAACCTTCGAGGAAAGGGGGATCTCGAGCGAGGAATCCACGATCACGCGCCGGGGGTTTCGCCCCTTTACCAGCCGGCAGGTGAGTTCCGGGTCGTCTTTGAGGATCGTCTCCGAGCCGACGAGAATGCTGTCGTGGAGGCTTCTCAGACGGTGCGCAAATGTCAGGGAGGGCGGTGAGCTGATCCACCGGGAATGGCCCGATCGGGTAGCGATTCTCCCATCGAGCGTCTGGGCGTATTTCACGGTGACAAAGGGATAACCGGTCGTCATGTACTTGAAAAAGACTTCATTCAGCGCCCTGCATTCTTTTTCCAGAATCCCCGTTGTGACCTCGATGCCGTGACGCCTGAGGCTCCGGATGCTTTTCCCCGACACCCGGGGGTTGGGGTCGGCCGATCCGACCACAACCCTCGAGGGTTGTGCCGCCAGAACCCGGTCCACGCAGGGCGGGGTCTTCCCGAAGTGGCTGCAGGGCTCGAGGGTGATGTAAAGGGTTGCACCCCGGAGATTTCCGGAAGCGCTTTCGATCGCCCGGGTCTCGGCATGTGCGCCTCCGAATACCCGGTGATAGCCCTGGCCGATAATGCGGCCTCCCCGGACGATAACCGCCCCCACCATGGGGTTGGGACTGGTCCGTCCCTCGCCCTTCCTGGCGAGCCTCAGGGCCGCTTTCATATAGAATTCGTCTTTGAGGACGGATGTTCTTGCGACTTTCGACTTCATCATGGAATGTAATTTGCAGATTTTATTCTACTCATGGATATTCCGGGGGCCACCCCTATGGCGTCCGGGGTTTATATACTGAATCTCTTGGGTCCTGTAAAGATAGATTCACGGCATGCAGGGTCTTCTGCAGAGAATATTTGTTGAGGTAACAGCGGATCCTGTTATAAGAGAAGCTACTTTCCCGGCGCAAGCATCACAGGCCTGCATAAGGCGGAAGGAAAAGAGAATGAAAGGCATCGTACTCGCGGGCGGTCTCGGGACGCGCCTCTACCCGCTCACAAGGGTGACCAACAAGCACCTGCTCCCTGTTTTCAAGGAGCCCATGATCTACTATCCCATCCGGACCCTCATCAACGCCGGGATCAAGGATATTCTCATCGTCACCGGTGGAAACAACGCCGGGGATTTCCTGAGGCTCCTGGGAAACGGAAGTGACTTCGGGCTGAAGCATCTGAATTACACCTACCAGGAAGGGGAAGGGGGGATCGCGGCAGCCCTGGGCCTTGCGGAGCACTTTGCCGATCGCGGAAAGATCGCGGTTGTGCTGGGCGACAACATTATCGAGAAGAATGTCCTGAAAGCCGTCGAGGATTTTAGAAAGCAGGAGAGGGGGGCGAAGATCATCCTCAAGGAAGTATCGGACCCCCAGCGCTTCGGTGTGCCCGCCTTCGAGAAAGATCGGATCGTCCGGATTGACGAAAAACCGGCCGTACCGGCTTCGAACTATGCCGTCATAGGGATCTACATGTATGATGGGGGTGTCTTCGATGTGATCAAGACGCTGAAGCCCTCACATCGGGGCGAGCTCGAGATCACCGATGTGAACAACCATTATATCCGGGAAGGGACACTCACCTGGGAGACCCTGGAAGGGTGGTGGACCGATGCGGGTACCTTTGAATCCCTCCAGTATGCCGGTAACATGGTGGCAAAAACGGGAGCCAATAAGGTATAAGAGTGTTGAATTTTGAATGTTGAGTTTTGAATTAAAAAAAATGCTTAAAATCCAGTAACTCAAAACTCATAACTCAAAACTCAAAATTGGGGTATACCCTGACCCCTGATCCCGGTACCCTATTTATAAATCGCCGGAGGCGAATATGATCGAGGGCGTTAAGATTAAGAATTTGCGCGTCATCCCCGATGAGCGGGGGAGACTCATGGAGATCCTTCGCAGGGATGATGAGTTCTTCACGCAGTTCGGACAGGTCTATATGACCACGGCCTATCCCGGCGTCGTCAAGGCGTGGCACTATCACAAGAAACAGTCGGACAACATGGCGGTGATCAGGGGGATGATGAAGATCGTTCTTTATGACAGCCGCCGGGATTCGAAGACCTTCGGGGAGGTGAACGAAATCTTCGCCGGTGAGCACAACCCCGTGCTCGTCCATATCCCGCCTCTTGTTTTTCACGGTTTCAAATGCATTTCCGCGGAAGAGGCCGTCGTCATCAATACCCCCACGGAGATGTACCATTACCGGGAACCCGACGAATACCGGGTCGATCCCCGTGAGAACGACATCCCCTACGACTGGGACCGAAAGGACGGCTGATGAAAAAGGCGGATCGGAAACTCAAGATCGGCGGCCGAATGCCGATCTGATTCCCCGGGTGATTATATCCCACTTTCGGCAGGTTCATTTTCCTCATGGATTTATTCTGGACGGTATTTTTCTTTATCGTGGGGGCAGCCATCGGCAGTTTCCTGAATGTCTGCATATGGCGTCTGCCGCAGGATAAGTCCATCGTCTTCCCCGCTTCCCATTGTCCTCAATGCGGTCATGCCATCCGATATTCCGACAACATTCCCATCCTGAGTTACCTCATCCTCGAGGGAAAGTGTCGTGACTGTGGAGGCAGGATCTCCCTGCAGTACCCCGTCGTGGAGGCGATCACGGCGGTTCTCTCCCTGGTACTGTATATGAAGTACGGATTCTCGTGGCAGTACCCTGCGGCCTTTGCTTTCGTCTGCGCCCTGATCGTGATTGCCTTCATCGATCTGGAACATCAGATCATCCCCGATGTCATCACGCTACCGGGGATTCCCGTCTGCCTCATGCTGGCCGTGTTTGTCATGGGTGTCCCCTTTCTGGATGCCGTCCTGGGGATTGTGATCGGCGGCGGATTCCTCTATCTGGTGGCCGTTATCTATCATCTTTTGACCAAGCGTGAGGGCATGGGGGGAGGGGACATCAAATTGCTCGCCATGATGGGTGCCTTCCTCGGGTGGAAGTCTTTATTTTTTATTGTCTTCATCAGCTCCCTCCTCGGCGCTGTGGTGGGTGTAGCCGTCCTGATCGCCCAGCGGAAGGGATTCCGGGCCGCCATCCCTTACGGGCCCTTCCTGTCCGCCGCCGCAGTGGCCTATCTTTTCTGGGGGGAACTCTTCATGACCTTCATTTTGACGGGCAGTTCCGCCTATTAGAGAAGTCTGCCGTTTAACAACTCTCATTCTAATAGGCGATTGAGCGGGATTCCGGATAGCGAAGTTAGACGTGTTTTTGTTAACCGCCCTTCGCGAAGCGAAACGTCCGCAGCGCAAACTGTTTGAGCCCGGAGGGCGAGTTTTTGCGTCTGCAGTGGAGTGAGCGTTAGAGCGGTCAAAAACCGGCTATTCGCAGGAAGAGTTCTAATCAATCGCCATTTGGCAACAGCCTGTTCAACTTTCTTCTTTTTTTCCTCAAGAATTTCCGTATAAATCCGATATTAATCTCGAGAAAAGATTGTACCCGAAACTTATACAAACATTTGATATTATTACGATAAAGTTTTTTATCAAGGCCTGAAAAAGGCAAACCACCCGAAAGGGTGGGGCGCAAAGCCACTGACCTAAGTCCGCTTGAGTTGGATAAGGTGGCAGGGTTGCCGGGCGAGTATGGCACCTCTCATCAAAAGCGATGGATGTGCTTCACGCGCCCATGGAAGCTGCGGAGGTGCTCTGGTGCTGCTATTTCTGCTCTCTCGGGTGCTCATGTTGATCCTCTCTTTCGCCTCCCTGTTTCTGACACTCCCTGCCGCCTTGTTCATATAAAAGTGAAAACTCACCCCTCTATGGCCCTGTCCGGGCATCATGGAGGTCGCCATAACCCCGGGGAGGGGTAAGCCAAAGCTGATTGGACGGCATAGTTCTTGCTCCAATTTTCATTCCGGGGCGAGGTTTGCTCCGCAGCGATTTATTCTGTGTTGTGATGGGTATGGAGAGATTGAAATCAGGAAACAGGAAGGGCTTTTCGCTCGTAGAGCTTATGGTGACCCTCGCTCTTTTCTCCATTCTTGTTCTCATCGCCATACCTACTTTCATGAGATTCGCTGAAAATAGCAATCTGAGAGCCGCGACGCGAGACATTACGACGGATATCGCAACCATGAAGGAAACAGCCCTGACTAGGAACATTGAGTATCAGAATCTGGGCATTCAGTGTCAGATCATCTTTAATACCGGGGCGAACAACTACACCCTGACCATGCCAGATGGAAGTCAGGTGGTGAAGACGCCTGCGTCTTTCAGCCAGGACATTGTCATCACAGACGCCATTCCGACCATGACCTTCCAGCCGAGGGGTACCGCGACCAACGGGACGATCATCCTCCAGAACAACCGCGGCTCGCAAGCAATGATAACGATTAACATCACGGGAAGAACCTATGCTGAGTTCACTATGCAATAAGAGGGGGATTACCCTGATAGAGCTCATGATCGCCGCGCTCATCACGGCCGTGGGCATCATGGCTCTTCTTTCCATGCACCCGACAGCCTGGAGGGCCTCGGGCAGGTCGGATCTCATGGGGAGGGCCGCGGGTATCCTTAACGAGGAACTTGAAACCTATGAAATGCGCATCATGAACCCCTGCAACCCGATACCCGACGCGACGCCGTACACCGTTTTCACCAGCGGTGCGGGGGCCGCGCAGCAGGGCGATTTTGCCTACGCGGTGCAGCCCACCATAACGGTTAACGGGGACGGCTCCTGTCTGGTCACCGTGCGGGTGACTTGGCCGGGCAACGCAGCGGGAATCGCCGATACCATTCTCGTCACGATGCAGGAGCGGTACCGGTTTCCCCAGGGCTGCGCTTCTGTTCGATGAACAGGTTAGGTAGTCATGCCTATGAGAAATGAAAAAGGGTTTACGCTCGTTGAACTTCTGGCCACGATTGGCGCGGGCATTATCATGCTTGCCGCCATCTACACGGCCGTGACGTTCGGTTACCGCTCTTCTGTTGCCGTGGAGCGGAAGGTCACGGCGGTCGAGGACGCACGCGCCGCACTGGAACTCATGGCCGCGGAAATACGTATGGCCTCCTACAACCCGAATTTTGCTATCGGTATGTGGCGGAACCCCGGAGCGTGCAACGCTCAGTCACCGAACCAGACATACCGGGGCATTCAGGAAGCCACGGCAAACAGCATCACCATTCAAATGGACATCAACGAGGACGCCGATCTTATCGGCGACCCCAATGAAATCATACGGTATGAATACGTTCCGGGAGAGGAACGCATCACCAGGCTCATAAATTGCCAAGGCGGCGCCCAGCCCTTCCTCGGGGACACTGCCGCCAACGTGAACCAGCGGACGGTCCTTGTGAGAAACACGGCGGCAATACCCGTAATACCCGTTTTCAGGTATTTCGACGGCGCCGGCGTGGAGATTCCGGTTGCAAGCCTTCCCGTACGCATACCCGACATCCGGAGGATCGATATCACGCTGGTGGTCGATACGGAGTTTGTGGACCCGAACAACAACCAGAGGAGGCGGATGATCTACTCGACCAGTGTCATTCCGAGGAATCATGCGCCTGTATTTTAAGAACACCTTTTTCCCGGGAGGCCTATGAAAATGAATTCTCAGCGGGGCATTGCGCTTGTCGTGGCACTTATGGCCACTGCGATCCTGCTCGCCGTGGGGGTTCTTGCCATCCATCTCTCTACCCGGGACATCCGGGCGAGCTTTGCCGTCGTGGGGGATAAAAAAGCCCTTGCCGCGGCGGAGGCCGGGATTCACCAGCTGGCCATCAACTTCGACCCCGGGACACTTGCCTCGCAGTCGAGGCCCCCCACCGCTTACGGCGTGGACCCGGCTACGCGATACACGATCTCCCAGCCCACGCAGCCCACGACGGGCCCGGCCGTCATCCCGATGTCGGGCTACTCCATCGGGGGCGGTCAGCAGTGGGGCCAGGAGAGATTCCTTGCCAATGTAAGGGGGGAGAATACCGCCTACAACAGTCAAGTTAGTATCAACGTGGGCCTGGGATTCGGTCCCATCGAGATGACCACTATGTCCAGGTAGGAGGAATTGGGATCATGGATCAAAGGAAAATCTTTCTCGCTTTCTTCATTCTGCTCGCATTCTTCATCTGTCCTGCCGTCCGTGCTGATGAAACGGCCCTCTTCACCACCGTGGCTCCCGATGCCCTCATCGTGCTCGACCTGTCGGGAAGCATGGACATGACGCCGGCGGGGAGGGGCGCTTACATCGCGTCCACCCAGTCCTGCGGTGCCGACGTCGCCTATTATCCGGATTCCGGTACGGGGCACACCAAAGTCTGTGATGCCTACGATATTTCACCGATACCCCACTGGGGGGCTGACGCAAGCTGCACCGGACCCTATTACAAGACCTCGAGGACCGGTTACACGACAGACTGCAGCCGTCTTGCCATCGCCAAGCGGGCCCTCTTCGATGTCATCGACGACAACGACAGCAACACGATCACAAAGGACGATGAAACAAGCCTCAACGTCCGTCTCGGCTACATGCGTTACTACAACTGCTACTCGAACGACACGGGCGGCAGTTACTCGAGCGGCTGCAACAGTCTCATCTGGGCCATCGGATCCAAATTCAGCCGAATCTACTGCAACAATGCGACGAGCTGCACTGCGACGAGCTCGGCGACACCGGGTATCAGCGGCGAGGCGGCAGTCGGCGGCACACCGCTGGCCACCGCCCTTCACGAGGCGAAGCTCTACTACGACGTTCAGAAGGCGGCCGATAGCGCCAGGGAATGCCGACAGAAGTTCGTGATCCTCATTACCGACGGTGCAGACACCTTCGCCTGTGGAGGCAGTGGTTCGGACGAGCAGACAGACCAGTACAGGAGGCGGCGGGAGTCGGTGCTCAAGGCCAAGGCCCTTGCCGATGCCGGATTCAAGGTCTTCGTCGTGGGTTTCGGCGGCAGCATGCCCCACTGGGACAGAAACACGCTGAACTGGATGGCCTATGCTGGCGATACGGACAACCCCCTGGTGGCCAATTCAGGCGACACAAACGCCTACAACACGGCGACCGTGGCTTCCTGCGCGACCTCCACGCGATGCACGCATGTTATTCCGCCAGATGAAAGCCATTCCTATGCCTGCGTGAGCGCCTCGGATCCGACACCTGCGAACGACCCCGGAGAGGCGAGCCTTGAAGGCTACGCCTTCTTTGCCTCCTCCTCCAGCGAGCTCAAGGAAGCCCTCTTAAGGGCGATCGAAGTCATCCGTGAGGCCACCTACTCCTTCTCCCAGGCCTCCGTTTCCTCCTCGAGGCTTATAGACGAAAACTACCTCTACGAAGGCTCCTTCCAGCCCATTAACCGAGACCCCTTCTGGCTGGGGCACCTGAAGAAGTATGCCATCAACACCGACGGCTCCGTGGGGGGAGAGATCTGGGATGCGGGGGAAGTCCTGAAGAACCAGAGCGCCGGCAGCCGGAGCATGTTCACCCTCATAGGCGGCGCCAAGACAAATTTTAGTACCTCTATTTCCGCCTCGACATTTGGCGTTGCGACAGACGCGGACCGGGACAAGGTTGTCGGCTATTTCCGTGGTGAGAGCACCTACAACCCCGAGAACTGGAAACTGGGCGATGTCTTCCGTGCCACCCCGATCAATATCGGGACCCCGTCGCCCTATTACTTCGATGCCCGGGACCAGAACCAGGCCTTCGCGACGTTTCGTGACAATCATCCGAGAACACCGGGAAACGGTCTTCGCACGGTCGTGACAGGGGCCAACGACGGCCAGCTCCACGCCTTCAGGACGAGCAACGGCAGTGAGGCCTGGAGCTTCCTGCCGCCCAACCTGCTCACGAAGCTCAAGAACGTCGCCCATACTACTCACCCCACGTCACTGGGCCACCAGTATTTCGTGGACGGTCCCGTCACCGTGGCCGACGTGTGGTGGGGCTCGGGCGATGGCACAGCAAAGTATGCAGGCGACTGGAAAACACTCCTCATCGCGGCCGAGGGCCGTGGTGCAAGCACGCTTCTCTGGAGCGGATCGCAGAACTGCGATTCCAACTGCGCCGCCACCTACAACGCTGCGACGAGCCCCTATTACTGCGGATTCTGGGCCTTCAACGTGACCGATTCCACCAACCCCGTTTATAAGTGGCACCTCAACCCCACATCGGCCCACGCGCCGTTCCTTGGGGATCCCTGGAGCAAATTTTATATAGGCCGCGTCAAGATCGGCGGCAACGAAAAGTGGGTCGGCTTCATCGGCGGCGGCTACAACGGCGGCGACTGCTCGGGCGGTGGGGACTGCGACACCCGGGGGAAGGGATTTTTCGTCGTGGACCTGCAGACAGGTGACATCCTCTGGAGCTACACCATGGCGAATGACGCTTCCATGACTTACAGCCTTCCGGCGTCGCCCGCCATCGCCGACACGGACAACGACAACTTCATCGATACCGCCTACATCGGCGACCTGGGCGGCAATGTCTGGCGACTCAAATTCTGCTCGGTCGGCGATGCTGACTACTGCAGTACGGCAAACTGGCAGGGCGGGAAATTTTTTGATTCCTCCACGGGCACCATCCGGCCGATCTACACGACACCGTCAGTCACGCTGGACAGCAGGGGGCAGCTCTGGGTCTATTTCGGCTCGGGGGACAAGATGGACCCCACGGCAGCAAACGCCCAGGAGAAGTTCTGCGCCCTGAAGGATTTGGACCGCACCAGCACATGGAGGATCAACGATCTTGAAAACATAACATCGGGCACCTACACGGATGCCAGCGACAAGCACGGCTGGTACATCAACCTTACCGGGCAGGGCGAGAAGATCCTCGCGGATTCGGCCGTCTTCGGGAACGTGGCCTACTTCACAACCTACACGCCCCCTTCCGGTGCGGACCCATGCTCGCAGGCGGGCACAGCAAGCCTCTACGCCGTGAACTTTGTGAGCGGCGGGGGCATCCTGGCCGGCGGCCGCAGTATGTCCATCGGTGTCGGCGTGCCCACGGCCCCCGTTCTTTCATTCAAGCCGGGCGGCAGCGGCAGCCCGGACCTTTATGTCACCGTGAGCGGTGGAGGCGGCCAGAGTGCGAGCACCCTCCGTGCGCCGATGAATCCCCCGTCTGTCGCGAACCGGACAAATATTCTTTTCTGGCGTGACATGAGACTGTAATTCATGACAGCGTGACTCCCTTTTCGTGAGTCATCGCTTCCCAACCCCAGCCGGAGAGGCGGGGACCTCTCTGGGGTCCCCGCCTTTCTTTTTTAAGGCCCCTTCACCCCGCCCGTGGGCGCGTCATGGCGTCCCCTCCACGGTCAAGATCTCCCGAGCCTGGATTTTGTGCGAAACTGCACGAAATCCCGTGGCTTAGATATCTGAAAAAACTTGACTTAGAAGGCCGATGCATATAGTGTTACCCCGAATTTCGATCCCCGGTTTTGCGGTTTTGCTCAGGCGGGTGACGGCGCACGGACCGGGCGAAAGGATTGGTCTCTTGCTGAAGGTTGGCCCCGGGGCCAACTTTTTTCTTATTGACCGAACATAAGGATGCAGGATGAAGCATCGCCTCCTTGAAATTTTGAAAGCTTCACTCGATTCCTGCGCGGCCGGGGGTGTTTTGGACGCGGGGGCGCTTCCTTTCATCGAGCTGGAGGCGCCGAGGGAAGAAGCCCACGGCGACTACGCGACCAACGTGGCCATGGTCCTCGCCTCGCGGGCGAAGAAAAATCCGCGGAAGATCGCCGAGAGTATCGTCCAGCACATCACAGACAGGGAGGGGATTCTCCAGAAGGTCGAAATCGCGGGCCCCGGGTTCATCAACTTCTACGTGAGGGAAGACACCTGGGCGAGGCTTCTCGAAGAGGTGGAGCGGCTCGGCGACGGGTACGGCCGCGCCGAAATCGGCCGGGGCCGGAAGGTCATGGTGGAATTCGTGAGTGCGAACCCCACGGGGCCTCTTCACGTGGGGCACGCCCGCGGCGCCGTGATCGGGGATGTGATTGCCAACATTCTCAAGGCATCCGGCTATGCGGTGACGCGGGAATACTACGTCAACGATGTCGGCAACCAGATGAACAACCTGGGACGGTCGGTCTATTACCGCTACCTCGAGCTCCAGGGCAAGGCGGTCGATTTCCCGGCGGAGTGTTATCAGGGAGAGTACATCCTCGATCTCGCCCGGGAGATTGTGAAGAAGGAGAGCGATCGTTACCTCGATGCCGCCTGCGAAGAAGAGGCCATCCCGTTCTTCACGGACTATGCGGCCCGCTCGATCATGCGGGGCATCCAGGATGACCTCCGGACCTTCGGTGTCGTCTTCGACATCTACTTCAGCGAAAAGGATCTCTACAAAAATGAAGAGGTGGCGAAGCTCCTCGAGGACCTGAAGCGAAGGGGGCTCATCTACGAGGCGGAAGACGCCCTCTGGTTCAAATCAACGCAGTTCGGCGACGAAAAGGATCGCGTGGTGGTGCGGGAAAACGAAACGCCGACCTACTTTGCCGCAGACATCGCCTACCATCAGAACAAGTTCGCGCGGGGATTCGACCTCGTCATTGACGTCTGGGGGGCCGATCATCACGGCTACATCCCCCGGGTGTATGCGAGCCTCGAGGCCTTCGGGCGGGAGCGGGAGAGGCTGAAGATCGTCCTGGTCCAGCTGGTGAGCCTGCTGCGTCACGGAAAGCCCGTGGCCATGTCGACGAGGGCCGGCGAGTTCGTCACCCTGCGGGCCGTCGTGGACGAGGTGGGCAAGGACGCGGCGCGGTACAATTTCATGATGAGGCGATCCGACAGCCACCTGGATTTTGACCTCGATCTGGCCAAGCGGCAGTCGAACGAAAACCCCGTTTACTACGTCCAGTACGCCCACGCCAGGATCTCGAGCATCCTGAGAACGGCCCTGGAGAAGGGTTTTTCGATTCCCCGTTACCGTGAAATCGATTCCGGGGTCCTCACGCTCCCGGAGGAGATTGCGCTCATCAAGGGCGTCATCCGGTTTCCCGAAGTCGTCGAGGCCGCCGCGAAGGCGCTGGAGCCGCACCGCCTGACCTTTTACCTGAATGATCTTGCCGGCACCTTCCACAGCTATTACAATAAGAACCGCGTCATTTCCGACGATCCGGCATTGAGCCGGGCCAGACTTTATCTGGTCCGCTGCATCGGTCAGGTCGTCCGCAATGCCCTTGCCATCCTGGGCGTGATGGCGCCGGAAAAAATGTAAGAACGGATCGATATGGACTATCAGAAAAGAGATTTCGAATTCAAGCTCGGCAAACTGGGTGTGGTTCTCTTCACGCTGGGGATATCGTGTCTTCTGCTTGTCTCCTTCATCTTCGGCATCATGGTGGGCGTGAACATTGAAAGCGCCCCGGAGGATATCGCGAAAAGCATCCCCCGCCTGATCAAGCAGAAGATCGCAAGGGCCCCCGAGGAGGGGGTCCAGAAGCAGGAAGAGGGCCAGGGGGAGGATGGGAAGAAAGCGCCGAAGGGGGAGAAGGACGAATTCAAACTGTCCTACTTTGACACCCTGACCAGGAAGTCCGACGCGGTGAAATCCTCGGGGGAACTCAAGAATACGAGGGAACCGGCACCCGGGGCTGCGGAGAAGGCATCTGCGGCGAAGGGGAAGTTTATCCTCCAGGTGGCCTCCCTGCAGGACCGGGGGAAAGCGGAGGAGTTGAAGGGGACCCTTATCCAGATGGGCTATGATCCCTTCGTGGACGTCGCCGACCTCCCCGACAAGGGCAAGTGGTACAGGGTCAAAATGAAGGGCTTCGAAACGCGCGAGGATGCCCGTCGGGTTGGCGCGGAGATCGAGAGAAAAATCAAGGGGCTGCAATGTCTCGTGACGCCCCAGGAAAGCGGGTAGGGGATATACCGGAATGTTTGAGGCCTTGACGGAAAAATTAGACCAGGTCTTCAAGAAACTCCGCAGCCGGGGACGGCTCGATGAAAACAACATCCGGGAAGCCCTCCGGGAAATCCGCATGGCGCTCCTCGAAGCGGATGTGAACTTCAAGGTCGTCAAGGACTTCATCGAGGATGTCCGCTCCCGGGCCGTCGGCCGGGAGGTTCTCGACAGCATCACGCCCGGCCAGCAGGTCGTGAAGATCGTGCACGACCGCCTTGTGGAGCTCATGGGGGGAGTGAGCGCCCCGACACTCAAGCTCGCAAGACAGCTCCCGGCCTCCCTCATGCTCGTGGGTCTCCAGGGCTGCGGGAAGACGACAACGGCCGCCAAGATGGCCTACCATCTCATCCAGCAGGGGAAAAGGGTCTACCTGGTTCCCGCCGACGTTTACAGGCCTGCGGCCATCGAGCAGCTCAAGATCCTGGCCGGCCAGATCGGCGCCGGCGTTTTCGATTCCAAAAGCACCGATGACCCCGTTAAAATCTGCGCGGACGCCCTCGGGGAGGCCCGCCGGAGCGGCTTCGACGTGATGATCATGGACACCGCCGGGAGGCTCCATATCGACGAGGAGATGATGGAGGAACTCAGAAGGATCAAGGCGGTGATCAACCCCTCGGAGATTCTCCTTCTGGCCGATGCCATGACAGGGCAGGATGCCGTGGCGGTGGCGACCAAGTTCAATGAGAGCCTGGAGATCGACGGCGTCGTCCTGACCAAGATGGACGGGGATGCGCGGGGGGGCGCGGCCCTGTCACTCCGGGCCGTGACGGGAAAACCGATCAAGTTTGTCGGCGTCGGTGAGAAGATCGATGCCCTGGAAATTTTTTATCCCGATCGGATGGCAACGCGGATCCTTGGCATGGGTGACATCCTGGGCCTCGTGGAGAAGGCCCAGGCGGCCATGGACCTCGGACAGGCCCAGGCCCTGGAGACAAGACTCAGGAAGGACGAGTTTACCTTGCAGGACTTCCGGGATCAGCTGACCCAGATGAAAAAGATGGGGTCGCTCAGTGAAATCCTGGGCATGATGCCGGGCTTCGGCAAGATGAAGGCCATGAAGAACATGGAGGTCGATGATCGGGAACTCACCCGGACCGCGGCCATCATCGATTCCATGACGATCAAGGAACGCAGAAACCCGCTCCTGATCGACGGTCAGAGGCGAAAGCGGATCGCCCGCGGAAGCGGCACCAGCGTTCAGGACGTCAACCGCCTGCTCAAGAATTATGCGGAGATGAGGAAGATGATGAAAAAGATGATGTCCAAGGAGGGGGCAAAGGCCTTCCGGCGAGGGCAGTTTCCCTTTTAAAAATAAAATCTTTCAAAATGATAAATGTTATGATAATTAATAACTCTTTTTTCACAAAATCTGGAGGAGATGGTCAGGTAAAATGGCAGTGAAAATCAGGTTGACGCGCGCAGGGAGCAGGAAAAAACCTTTCTACAGGATCGTGGTCGCCGAGTCCGGATCGCCGCGAGACGGCCGTTTCATAGAGATTCTCGGGAATTACGATCCAAAGAAAGACCCGCCGGAGGTGAAGTTCAAGGAGGAACGTGTCCGGGCATGGCTCTCCAAAGGAGCCGAACCCACGCTGACGGTTTCTCAGTTACTGAAAAAGAAGGGGATCACCACTCAACGGGCCGGCTCAAAGACGGCTTAGACTCAGGTCGAAGAAAAAGCGCTCAGGGTTGTTTGTCGTTTCCTGTCAGAAGGTTTCCCGCAAACGAAATCAGTGGAGGTGGTGACGATGAAGGACTTGATCAAGTACATTGCTCAGGCGTTGGTCGACAACCCCGACCGAGTTGAGGTGTCCGAGGTTCAGGGAGAGCAGACTTCCGTGATGGAGCTGAGAGTAGCCAAGGAAGACTTGGGCAAGGTCATCGGCAAACAGGGGAAAACGGCAAAGGCCATGAGAACGATCCTCAGTGCTGCATCAGCCAAGGTTCACAAGAGAACCGTCCTGGAAATCATCGAATAGATGTTTGACGGAACATGGAGCTGATTGAAATAGGCAAGATCGTGAAGTTGCACGGCCTCCGTGGTTGCCTGAAGGTCGCGTCCTGCCTGGAATCGGGGGAGATTCTTGACAGCCTCGGAGAGGCTTTTTTGGAAACACAAGAGGGGGGACTGAGACGCTTCAGGGTCGAGCAGGTCACGTGCCGGGACGGAAGATTCTTTGTTCTGAACCTGGAGGGGATCGGGGATCGAGATTCCGCATCGGTGCTTGTTGGACGGGGGGTGTTTGCAGAGGCCCTGCATTTACACTCGTTGCCCGAGGGCGAATATTACTGGCGGGAGCTGATCGGCCTTCAGGTGGTGACCGAAGAGGGGGAGACCCTGGGAACGATTCAGGCCGTTTTTCCCACGGGAAGCAATGACGTTTACGTCTGCGGCGGTGGGAAAAGAGAGATCCTGCTTCCAGCCATTTCCGAGGTTGTCCGGAAGGTCGATATTCAAAAAGGTCTGATAACGGTCAGACTGCTGAAAGGTCTGTAAATTGTAAGAAAATGATCTTTGACATCCTGACCCTTTTCCCTGAAATGTTCCAGTCTCCTCTTGACAGCAGCCTTCTGAAAAAGGCCCGGGAGAAGGGGTTGATTCAGGTCAACCTTCACAACATCCGCGATTATGCCCGCGGCAGGCACAGGGTGACCGATGATTATCCATACGGCGGCGGTGCGGGGATGGTCATGAAAGTGGAGCCCGTTGCCGAAGCCCTGGATGCCCTGCTCCATGAGGGAGTCAGGGCGCATGTTGTCCTCCTGACACCGCAGGGGGAGCCCTTCAGTCAGAAGCTGGCCGATGAGCTTGTGGGTCATTCGAGGCTCGTCCTCATCTGCGGGCATTACGAGGGAGTTGACGAGAGGGTGCGGGAGCACCTGATCGACAGGGAAGTCTCCATCGGTGACTACGTGCTGACGGGCGGGGAGCTCCCCGCCATGGTGATGGTTGACTCCGTCTCCCGGTTGGTTCCGGGCGTGCTGGGCAACATGGCCTCCACCTCATCGGAGTCTCATATGGAGGACCTCCTGGAATGGCCCCAGTACACGAGGCCGAGCGAATACCGGGGATGGAAGGTGCCCGAAGTTCTTCTCACGGGCAATCACAGGAACATCGAAGATTGGAGGCGTCGGGAATCGCTGAGAAGGACGCTCAAGAAAAGGCCCGACCTTCTGAAGAGGGCGGCGCTTTCTGAAGAAGACTTGAAAATCATAGAAGCCCTGAAAAAGGAAGGATGAAACAGGCTCCTTCCTTTCGGCGATGAAGATACCCCCGCGTTTATACATTGCTCTTTTGCATCATCCCGTTTACGACCGGCGGGGGCAGGTGGTGACGACGGCCGTGACGAACCTGGACATTCACGACATATCCAGGTCGTCAAGGACCTATGGCGCCGAGCGGTTCTACATCGTAACACCTCTCGAGCAGCAAAAGGCCCTGGTCAGGAAGATCCTGCGACACTGGCAGGAAGGCCCCGGGGCCCTCTACAACCCTTCGAGGCGGGAGGCTTTCGGCCTTGCGGAAGTAAAGGGTTCTCTGGAAGAGGTGCTCGCCGACATTTCCGAAAGGGCCGGTTGCCGGGCCCGGATCGTTGTGACCGGGGCGAGGTTCTCTGCGGGGGTGATCGGCTTTGAAGACCTGAGGAGACACATGGCGTCCGATGGCGGAGCCTATCTCCTCCTCTTCGGAACCGGGTCGGGCCTGGCCGGAGAAGTCACCGATCGGGAGGATTTTATTCTGGAGCCCCTGGGGCGAGCCGATGGTTACAACCATCTTTCCGTACGATCCGCCGTCGCCGTTGTCCTGGACAGATTACGGCATGAGAGATAGAAGGGTGCGCCGGTGTCCAGGACATGGCGCTTTTGAGGACGGGCTCGAGACAAAATAAGATAGATATGAAAGGGAGGCTTTTACACCTATGGATATCATTGAGATGCTCGAAAAAGAACAGATGAGGGGGGATGTCCCCGATTTCAAACCCGGCGATACGGTCAAGGTTTATGTCAAGATCGTCGAAGGGCAGAAGGAGCGAATCCAGGTTTTCGAAGGTGTTGTGATCCGCAGGAAACGCGGCAACAGCCGCTCGACCTTCACGGTGAGAAAGGTTTCATACGGTGTCGGCGTCGAAAGGACCTTCCCGCTCCACTCCCCCGTGCTGGACCGGATTGACGTGGTGACCAAGGGGAAGGTGAGGCGTTCCAAGCTCTACTACCTCAGGGGGCGCCGGGGGAAAGGGGCCAAGATCAAAGAGGCTGAATAGAAGCGATGTCCCACGGGAACCGGCCGCATCAAGCCGGTTCCCGTTTTTTGCGGGCACATTTTTCAGTCCGTCAGGCTTTCATCGGGGAACATGGATTCTTTTGAATCGCAGGCTTACCGGCGCGGCTTCACGGTCATCGCCGGTATTGATGAGGCAGGGCGGGGACCTCTTGCCGGGCCCGTCGTCGCGGCCGCGGTGGTGTTGCCCAGGGGTTATAAAAACGCAGAGGTCCGGGATTCCAAGCAGCTCACGCCCCGGGCGCGCGCCAGGCTCTATGAGATCATCACCCGGGAGGCCCTTTCCATCGGCCTGGGTGTGACGGAGCCATCCGTCATTGATCGTGTGAACATCCTCCGGGCGACTCTGATGGCCATGCGGGAAGCCGTCACCGGGTTATTCCTTCAGCCCGATTACCTTCTCATCGACGGACTTCATGGCCTGGATCTTCCCATGTCACAGGAGACCATCGTCCGGGGAGATTCCCTGAGTCTCTCCGTGGCCTGCGCCTCGATCATTGCGAAGGTCTCGCGGGACCGGATCATGGAAATCTACCACCACCAGTTCCCCCAGTACAATTTTTTACGAAACAAAGGCTACGGCACCCGGGAGCATCTGGAGGCCATAAGGCAGCACGGACTCTGCAAAATTCACAGGCGATCCTTCAGGGTTTCAAAGGAGTCTCTTGACGAAGGGCAGGATTAGGACGGGCAAGGAAGGCGAAGAGATCGCCGCCCGGTATCTCGAGAAGGAGGGATACCGGATCATCGAGCGAAACTACCGCTGTGTCTTCGGCGAGATGGATATCGTGGCACGGGACGGAAAGGCCTATGTCTTTGTGGAGGTCAAATCACGGAGATCTGAGCGGTTCGGCGACCCCAAGCTTGCAGTGGATTACAGAAAGCAGAGAAAAATGTCGATGGTGGCGATGTGTTACCTGAAGGAGAAACGTCTCCTTGAAAGCCCGTCGAGATTCGATGTCGTTGCGGTGCGGTTTTTCCCGGAAGGACCGCGCGTGGAATGGATCCGCAACGCCTTCAATCTGATCTCTTTCTGAGAGGTAAGGCGCGTGGCACGAGAAAACGCTGTCGAAGCGGGAACCCTTTTTATCGTAGCAACCCCGATCGGAAACCTGGAGGACATCACGCTCCGGGCGCTCCGGGTGCTGAAGGAGGTCTCCCGCATAGCCGCTGAAGATACGCGGCGGGTTCGAAAGCTGCTGCAGACTTACGGGATCAAAACCCCGGTCATAAGCCTCTACGATCAGGTCGAGTCGAAGAAGGCGCCCCTTCTAATTTCGAGGCTCCGTCACGGAGAAGATGTGGCATACGTCTGTGATGCGGGAACACCCCTGATCTCGGACCCGGGATACATCCTCGTCCAAAGGGCAATAGAAGCCGGCGTGCCTGTCGTCCCCGTTCCGGGCGCTTCAGCGGTGATGGCCGCCCTGAGCGTGGCGGGGCTTCCGACGGACCAGTTTGTTTTCTGCGGATTTCCGCCGTCAAAGGTGGCTCGCAGACGGCAGTTTCTGAAGTCTCTCGCAGGGGAAACGAAAACGATCATATTCTTCGAATCCCCGAGACGACTTGCCGCATGCCTTGAGGATCTCCACGCCCTGTGGGGTGAGAGGCGTGCCGTGATCACACGTGAATTGACAAAAAAATTTGAAGAGATTGATCGGGGGACCCTCTCGCAACTGCTTCTGCGCCTGAAGGCGGAAAGGGTTCGCGGTGAGGTCACGCTTCTCGTCGAGGGAATGCGCTCTGACAGCCGGTGGGACGATCCGGCGGACTTGCGCAAGAGGATCGGCGAACTGAAGAAAAACCCCGCGCTGACGACGAAGGACATCGTCGGGATCCTGGTATCAGAGACCCGCCTGCCGAGGAATAAAATATACCGCGAGGTTTTGCAGGAATAGCCTGGTCAGCCCCGCCGTCCCCCCGGGAAGGGCCGTTTCGGAAAAGGCTTGAACTGTGAATCGAGGTATGATACTTCACCTCAAAACAGTAGAAATTTCAAGAGGTCGGGAAAAAGGCGTGGGGAAGGACGACGAGTTCAACAGGCGAAAAGACGATACCGGTGACGGCCGGTACGCGGAGGCCATCCGTCAGCTCGAGAGGGAACTCGCGGAGAAAGGCCTTTCCCGGGACGAGATCAAGAGCCTGGAGGAGGTCATTTATGGACGGGCCGACGAAATCCTGGAGGACTCGACGGCCCGCGCGGGAGACGTCACAACCAAAGGGACACCGGACGCCGGGATCCCGCCCCGCCGTGACGCGGATTTCTTAGACGACATTTCCCGGGAGACGAGGGGGAATCTTTTCTCAAAAGGCAGAGAGGAGACCGATATGGAAAAGCCCACAGTGAAGGAAGGCGAGCGGATATACGATCTGACCGATGTTGTCGAGGAGAGGCCGCTGAGAGACGACAGGGGAGAGAGCAGGATGATGCGGACGCCTTCGGTGAAGGAACACCCGGCCGGTGAGACGCCGGATGAAATCCGTTTCTCACAAGAGAAAAAAGTCTATGAGCTTTCGAATCTCTTTGATGAAAGCCAGGAGGGCCAGATTCGGGAGGAGATCAGGCGGAAGGCCGCCGAGATCGCCGAGAAGGTTGCCCGGGAGGTGATGCCCGGAGTCGTGGAGCGCGTCATCCGGGAAGAGATCGAAAAGTTGAAAAAAGCGTAAGGAGAGGAATCGGTTCGGGGGGAGAAGGGGGATGATGGAGGAGCCGGTTCCGGACCGAAAAAAGATGTGCAGGCCGGTGAAGGATGAAGATCCGGGTCGGGGTCATCGAAACCGGGGGACCCGAAAATATCCAGGATTTCGGAGGCGACGTCGATTTGCGACGGCCGCCTTTGTCATTTAGGCCCAGGAGGTTTCGATGCAAACGAGAAGATGGATCATTCCTGCCGCTCTCATGGTTGCGATCGGTCTGACCTGCTGTTCCTGGGGGCAGTCGCAAAAACCGAAGCCTCAATTTCCGGCCGGCCAGGGCGATATCCGGCTGATTGCCGTGATGCCGGTTTTGAATCAGACGCAGGACAAGGAGGCCCCCCGGCTGCTGCGGCAGAAAGTGCTGGAGGAACTTTACTTCAAGGGCTATCCCAAGATCCCGCTGAACGTCGTCGATGACAAACTGAAAGAGGCTTTTCCGGGACAAACGGAAGATTTTCGGGCCCGTACCCCTTCGGGGGAGGTCGGGCGGCTCCTGGGCGCCGACGCCGTTCTTTATTTGACGCTCTATGAGGCCCGGACGTCTTCTTCGTATGGTGTCTCCGTGCCGGTCACGATTTCAGCCTCCTTCGAGCTGAAGAACACAAGGACGGGGGAGGTCTTGTGGCAGTCGGCACAGAAAACGGTGATGAGGCAGTATGATGTCACTAAAAAGGGACTTGAAATGAAGGCCAGTCTTGTCTATGAGGAAGCGGTCAGTGACGTGGTTCAAAAGGCGCTGACCACTCTGCCTGACGGTCCGAACTCCCTGGGTTGAAGTTACGCAAAAACCCGGAGGCCAGATACAACCTTCGATGGTGAACATTCCAAACCTACTGACACTCCTGAGGATCCTGCTGGTTCCGGTCTTTGTGATCCTGTTGATCCAGGGGCTCTTCCTGAAAGCCCTCCTGGTCTTTGTCGTGGCGGGGCTGACCGATGCGCTGGATGGTTTCATCGCCCGGGTTCTCCACCAGAAGACCGTTCTGGGTCTTTATCTGGATCCGCTGGCGGATAAAGCCCTGATCGTCACTTCTTTTGTCACCCTGTCTGTCATGGGCATGATCCCGCCGTGGCTTGCCGTACTCGTCATCAGCCGGGATTTCATCATCCTTCTGGGCATTTCCGTCATGGCGCTGATGTCCATCCCCTTCGAAATAAAACCCGCCACGGTGAGCAAGATCACCACCGCTTTCCAGCTTCTGACAATTTTTGTGGTCCTGATTTTAACGTACCTGCAGGGCAGCGACCGGAGCGACCGGGTTTTTATCCTCTTCTGGCTGACGGGAGCGTTAACTATCGTATCCGGGTTCAACTACATCATGAGGGGACTGCGATTTGTCAATCAGGACGCGGCTCAAAACGAAAAAAAGTGATATTTGTCTTGACATTAGAAGGTTTTATTGCTAGTCACTCTCCGGTTATTTTCGGCATGAAAAGAGTAAGTAGGCACGTAGCTCAGGGGGAGAGCGCCATCTTGACGCGGTGGATGTCCAGGGTTCAAATCCCTGCGTGCCTACCATTTTTTGTGACGTGAGCAGGCGGGAAGCTAAAGGGCATCGGAGCAGCGATCATCGATGATGCCCTTTCTTTAATCAGCCTGCTTTTTTGGTCATTTGGTGGATACCCATGGAAAAGATCGAAGTTAAGTTCGCAGACGGAAAAATGTCCTCTTTCCCGGCCGGGACGGCGGTCAGGGACGTCATCGTTTCCTGGCGGAAGGAGCTCCTCAAGAGCGCCGTTGCCGCAAAATTCAACGGGGACATGCTGGATTTGAGTCGTTCCCTGGACAAAGGCGGAACCCTGGAGGTGATTGATGTCAAGACACCCGAGGGGCTCGGGATACTGCGCCACAGCATCTCCCATGTGATGGCGCACGCCGTTCAGGACACCTTCAAAGGGGTGAAAGTCACTATCGGGCCTTCCATCGAAGACGGGTTCTATTACGATTTTGACTACGAGACGACCTTCACGCCCGAGGACCTGAAGAAGATTGAGGAGCGCATGAAAGAGATTGTTTCCCAGGACCTTGCCTTTGTCCGCCGGGAGGTTTCGAGGAAGGAGGCCGTTGATCTCTTCAAAAAGAAGGGGGAGTCCTACAAGGTCGAGTTGATCAACGACCTGCCGGGGGACGTGAAGACGGTCAGCCTTTACACGGAGGGTGAATTCACAGACCTCTGCCGGGGCCCCCACATTCCTTCGACGGGCGTCATCAAGGCCTTCAAGCTCATGAATGTCGCCGGGGCCTACTGGAGAGGCGACGAAAAGAACAAGATGCTCCAGCGGATCTACGGAACCGGATTCGCTACGGGAAAAGAGCTGGATGAATACCTGCAGATGATCGAGGAAGCCAAGAGAAGGGACCACCGGCGACTGGGTCGGGAACTCGACCTTTTCCAGATCAGCGAGGAGGTGGGCCCGGGACTCATCATCTGGCATCCCAAGGGGGCGCTCCTTCGGACCCTGATCGAAGACTGGGAACGGAAGGAACATCTCAAGCGGGGTTACGATATCGTCATGGGTCCCCAGATTTTGCGGGATCACATGTGGATCCGCTCGGGGCACATGGACCACTACAAGCAGTTCATGTACTTCACCGAGGTCGAGGGTCAGGTGTATGGGATCAAGCCGATGAACTGCCTTGCCCATATGCTGATCTACAAGTCGAAAATACGAAGCTACAAGGACCTGCCCCTTCGTTATTTCGAGCTCGGCACCGTGCACCGGCATGAAAAAACCGGCGTCCTTCACGGCTTGCTCAGGGTCCGGCAGTTTACTCAGGATGACGCCCACATCCTGTGCACACCGGAGCAGCTCAATGCGGAAATCCGTGCCATAGCCGATTTTGTGGCCTATGCCATGAAGATATTTGGTTTCGAGTACGCTGTCGAGTTGAGTACGAGGCCGGAAAAGTCCATCGGGACGGACACGGACTGGGACCTGGCAACGTCGGCACTGGAGAAAGCCCTGAAAGACAATCACATGGTTTACGATATCAACGAGGGTGACGGCGCGTTCTACGGGCCGAAGATCGATTTCAAACTCAAGGACGCCCTCAAGCGGAAATGGCAGTGTGCCACCATCCAGTGTGATTTTGCCCTGCCCGATCGCTTTGACCTGAGTTACATCGGCTCCGACGGTGAAAAACACAGGCCCGTCATGCTTCACCGGGTGATACTCGGCGCCATCGAACGGTTTATGGGCGTTCTCATCGAGCAATACGTCGGCGCGTTTCCGCTCTGGCTGTCACCTGTTCAGGCGGTCCTTCTCACGGTGACGGACAAGCAGATACCCTATGGGGAAGAGGTATACAGGAAACTCCGGGATGCCGACATCCGTGTGGAGAAAGATTTTCGCAATGAGAAGCTGGGGTTCAAGGTCCGGGAGGCGCAGTTGCAGAAGACGCCCTACATGCTCGTCATCGGTGACAAGGAGGTTGAGTCCGGAAATATTTCTCCCAGGCAGAGGGACGGGAAAAACCTCGGAGTGATGAGTCCCGAAGCATTCGTGACCCTTGTCAGGGAGAAATGCAGTCGCTACGAGTAATCGGTTCGGGTTTGTTCGGGGAGGTGACCTATAGAAAAAAATCTGAGAATCAACCAGGGGATCAGGGCCAGTCAAGTCCGGGTCATTGATTTCGAAGGGAATCAGTTGGGGATTATCCCCCTCGCGGAGGCCCTGGAGGAGGCAAGAAAGGTCAGTCTGGATCTGGTGGAGGTGGCGCCGAATTCGACGCCGCCTGTTTGCCGCATCATGGATTACGGAAAGTTCCGTTATCAGCAGAGCAAGAAACTTCAGGTTGCGAAGAAGAGCCAGGTGATCATTCAGGTCAAAGAGATCCGGCTTCGACCGAAAACGGACGAGCATGATTTGCAGGTCAAGATTCGTCACGTTAAAAAATTTCTCGAGCACAACGACAAGGTCAAGATCAGCATGCTTTTCAGGGGGAGGGAGATTGCCTTCACGGGCATCGGCATGAAGATTATGGAAGGCCTCCGGGAGCAACTGCAGGATGTGGCCGCCGTGGAACAGGCGCCCAGAATGGAAGGCCGGAGCATGGTCATGATTGTATCCCCCAAAAAAGAAAAATAAAGGTTTTCGGAGTTTTTTGTTATGCCAAAGATAAAGACACACAGGGGCGCCGCCAAGCGGTTTTCCCTCACTGCCGGGGGAAAAGTAAAGCGAAAGAAGGCTTTCGCTCGGCATATTCTCACCAAGAAGACAGCCAAGAGAAAGAGAAACATGAGACAGAACACTGTCCTGAAAAAGGTTGACGAAGGCGGCATCAAGAAGCTGATCCCCTATCTGTAATTTTTCAGGCAGACTCTTCGAGGACAAAAAATTTTCATCATGCTGTAAGCGTCTGGAAGGGGGAGGGATTCCCTCTTTTGAGTTTTCACCCCACGGGGATGTAGAAGTCCATGGGGGTGAGGCACGGGGAAGCGGTTGCGACGGGACCGTTCATCCGTCTGCTTTTTTAAAGAAGTACGCTGTGGGTCAGTGTGAAATCATTTTGGAACAGGAGATCGCAGAAAAATGCCCAGAGTAAAAAGGAGCGTCACCGGGAGAAAAAAGCGCAGAAAAATCCTGAAGCTGGCCAAGGGATTTTTCGGAGCCAGGAGAAGGACGTACCGCCTTGCGACGGAGTCCGTGAACAGGGCCATGGCCTTTGCTTATCGGGACAGAAAAGCGAGGAAGCGGGAGTTCAGGAACCTCTGGATTGCGCGGATCAACGCCGCCGCGCGCCTGAACAATATTTCGTACAGCCGCTTGATCGCCGGTCTCGGCCAGGCAGGTGTCCTTCTGGACCGGAAAGTGCTGGCCGATATCGCTGTCACTGATCCGCGTGGGTTTTCACAGATCGTGAGCATAGCCGCAGGTGGACGCGAGACATGAGGGAAGCTCTCGAGCAGCTTCAAAGAAACGCCGAGGCGGAACTGAATGCCGCGGGGAGTCAGGAGGATCTCCTGGCACTCCGGGTCAAGTATCTGGGTCGGAAAGGGTCCCTGACCCAGGTGCTTCGCCAGCTGGGGAACGTCCCCGTCGATGAGAGACGCTTATTGGGACAGCTCGCCAATGAAATCAAAGAAGCGCTCTCCGCGAAGATCGACGGAGCCCTTCAGGCCGTCGCCTCCCAGGATCGCGGAAACCAGCTCCTCGTCGAAAGGATCGATGTGACCCTTCCCGGCCGTCGCTTCGGCCTGGGGGGGCTTCATCCGATCACGCAGGTCGCCCGGGAGATCTGTGATATCTTTTCGGGACTGGGATTCGAGATCGCTGAAGGGCCGGAAGTCGAGTTTGATTATTATAATTTCGAAGCACTGAACATCCCGAAAGATCACCCCGCCCGGGACATGCAGGACACCTTTTATATCGGCGGCAATGTCCTGCTCCGCACGCACACCTCCCCTGTCCAGATCCGAGTCATGGAGAAGCAAAAACCACCGGTGCGTATTGTATCTCCCGGCAAGGTCTACAGGCCGGATTCGGATGTGTCGCACACCCCGATGTTTCATCAGGTCGAGGGGCTCCTGGTAGACCGGGGGATCACCTTCGGTGACCTGAAGGGCGTCCTCACATACTTCGTCGGCCAGTTATTCGGCCGGGACGTGGCTTTGAGATTTCGGCCGAGTTTCTTCCCTTTTACGGAGCCCAGCGCCGAAGTGGACATCCGGTGCGTCATGTGCCGCGGGGGCGGATGCCGCGTCTGCGGTCAGAGCGGCTGGCTGGAAATCCTCGGCTCCGGCATGGTGGACCCGGAGGTCTTCAAGAATGTGGGTTACGACCCGGAGGCGGTCACCGGTTTTGCCTTCGGGCTGGGCGTGGAAAGAATCGCCATGCTCAAATACGGCATATCGGACATCCGAATGTTTTTCGAAAACGATATGCGATTTCTGGCGCAGTTTTAATGATAGAGGCTAAAGGCTAAAGGCATTCGGCGCAGGATAGAGGGGTTTCTCGATCGATGAAAGTCAGCTTACGGTGGCTCAGGGACTACGTTGATATCAATATCGAACCGAAGGACCTCGCCAATCGTCTGACCATGGCAGGGCTCGAGGTGGATTCCATCGAACCCTTCAGGCCTTCCTTCGAGGGTGTCGTTACCGCAAAGATCCTGTCCGTCAAACCCCATCCCCAGGCCGACAAACTGTCTCTCTTGGAAGTGACCGCGGGCGGCGATAAAACCCTCCCCATTGTCTGCGGGGCGCCCAATGTGAAAGCCGGCCAGGTGGTGCCCCTGGCGAAGGTCGGCGCTGTCATCCCCGGTGGATACGCGATCAAGAGTTCCAGGATCAGGGGGGAGCCCTCCGAGGGCATGCTCTGCTCGGAGGATGAACTGGGCATCGGTGAGGACAACACGGGCATCCTCGTTCTCCCGGAGAATCTGCAGCTGGGGAGGGATCTGGTCGAGGTCCTCAACCTCGGCGATACTGTCTTCGACATCGGCGTGACCCCGAATAGAGCCGACTGCCTGAGCATCATCGGCATTGCCAGGGAAATCGCGGCGCTCACGGGAAAAAAACTCCGTTATCCGCAGATCAAATTTTCCGAATCTTCTGAAGATATTCGAAGTGTCACTTCCGTGCAGATCCTCGATCCCGACCTGTGCCCGAGGTACTCGGCCAGGCTGATCCGGAAGGTGATGATAAAACCTTCTCCCCGCTGGATGAGGTTAAGGCTGGAGGCCGTGGGACTGCGGTCCATCAACAATATCGTGGACATCACCAACTTTGTCATGATGGAACTCGGGCAACCGCTGCACGCCTTCGACTTCCGCTTCCTCGAGGAGGGGAGGATCATCGTGCGGCGCTCGAAGGAGGGGGAGCCTTTCGTTTCTCTGGACGGCAAGACCCGGACCCTCAATGCCGAAGCCCTCATGATCTGCGACGGCGTGAAGCCCGTGGCGATCGCCGGTATCATGGGCGGAGAAAATTCGGAAGTGAAGGACGACACTGAAACGGTTCTTCTGGAGAGCGCCTACTTCAACCCCACGACCATCCGAAGGGGGGGGAAGTGGCTGGGCATGAGTACCGATGCGGCTTTCCGCTTCGAGCGGGGCATTGACCCCGAGGGCGTGATCCGGGCCCTGAACCGTGCGGCCCAGCTTATGTCAGAGCTTGCGGGCGGTGCGGTTCTGAAGGGTTACATCGACGAGTATCCCCGGAAGGTCGAAACGGTAAAGAATATCCCCCTGCGAAGTGACCGTGTCACGGGGGTGCTGGGGATCAAGGCGACACCGAAGGAGATCCGCCGGATCCTGCGCGGCCTGGAGATGAGCGTGGATAAAGGGAAGGGGGGGTACTTCGAAGTCACGCCGCCCACCTTCCGTGTGGACCTCCTGCGGGAGATCGACCTGATCGAGGAGATCGCCCGGGTCCGCGGATATGACGCCATCCCGACGACCATTCCGGCTATTCCCACCAGCACGGCGATGACGGACGTGAGGCGGTCTTTTGAGGACAGGGTCCGGACGGTCCTGACGGGATATGGATATACCGAGGTCATCAACTACAGTTTTACCACGCCGGCATCGGCGGATACCCTGGGACTGGCGGAGAGTGACGACGGGAGGAAATTCGTGCGAATCGCCAATCCCCTGACGGAAGAACAGTCCGTCATGAGGACCAGCATCCTCTACGGCCTTCTCGATACGTTACGGCGCAATGTCCGTGCCGGATGCAACGATCTCAAGATCTTCGAACTGGGCAAGGTTTTCATCAACCGCGCAGAGGGCGAGCTGCCCCTCGAGGAGGAGCGCATCGGCGGACTCATTACAGGGGCGAGATACGATCATCTCTGGCACTTCAAGGATCTCGAAGCCGATTTCTACGATCTCAAAGGCTGCGTGGAAAATATCCTGGAAGCCCTGAAGATCCGGAATGCCGAATTCCGGCCCCGGACGGATGTGCCCTGCCTGCATCCGGGCCGGTCCTGCGGTGTCTGTGTGAATGGCCGTGATGCGGGCACCCTCGGAGAGATCCATCCCGACGTTCTCGGGAGATTGGATCTGCAGCAGCGGGTGATCGTTTTTGATCTTTCCTTCGACGTTCTCCTGGGCGCCTATTCCCGGAAGGTTGCTTACCGGGAGTTTTCGCGTTTCCCCGCCATCACCCGGGATGTGGCCCTGCTGGTCAGGAAGGATCTCGAGGCCCGGAGGCTCCTGGATATCCTGCGTGAAAATCATGAAGAATTACTTGAAAATGCTGACATTTTTGATGTATATATGGGTGAGGGTATTCCCGGGGACATGAAGAGTCTCGGGTTGCGAATGACGTATCGGTCACCGGTTCGAACACTGACCGACGAGGAAATCAGCCAGGTTCACAGCCGGATCATCAGAAATCTTGTGCAGGCAACTGAAGCGAGGATCAGAGGAGAAGAACGTTAGGGAGATAATCCATCAGGAGGAGGGGCTATCATGACCAAGATCGACATCATTCAAAACGTCTGTGACAAGCTCGGTTTTTCAAAAAAGGATTCGGCGAAGATCGTCGAATCCGTGTTCGATGTGATGAAGGATCACCTCGAAAAGGGTGAAAAAATCAAAATATCCGGTTTCGGCAACTTTGCGGTTAAAGAGAAAAAATCTCGACGGGGGAGAAATCCCCAGAGTGGTCAGGAAATCGAGATTACAGCCCGGAGAGTGCTGACGTTCAAGTCAAGCCAGGTCCTGCGCCGGGCGCTGAACGCCAGGGCATAACACCAGCAATCCATCCTCCCACGCAAAGATGGATTCAGAGAGGCGGTTTCATGAAGCGCCGCTCCCCCAGGGATGAACACCCCTCGCTATTTGACATGGGTCCCCCGGTGCCCGTTCAAGGACCCTCCCGACGCATACAGGGCCGGCCGTCCACGGGGAAGGGATCCCCGATGCGAGTCGAGATTCCCGACAAGACGTATTTCCGAATCGGGGAGGTCAGCAAAATACTCGGGGTAGAACCTTATGTGGTCCGTTACTGGGAGTCAGAGTTTAAAACGGTCAAGCCTGTGCGGACCCGGTCGGACCAGCGGCTTTATCGGAAGAAGGATCTGGGGGAATTGCTGGTCATAAAGAATCTTCTCTACCAGGACCGCTTCACCATCGCCGGGGCCAAGAAGAAATTGTCAGAGCAAAAAAAGGATGAACGACCCGCGGCCGATACACGGACAGAAGATAAGAAAAGACTGCTCAAGATCAAGGAGAGGTTGAGAGAGATCAAGAAGCTGATCGATTGAGAAGGCCTTCTGCTGGATGGTCGAATGCCGGTCCGGGATTCCCGGGACCGGCATTTTTATATCATGAATGATGATGACAAGACATGCCCGCGATCACAGACCGGGGCCGTTTTTTACGGAAGGGCTTTATCAGGGTGTTGGAAGGCCCCTCTTTCAGGGGAGGGGCCTCGATCCACCACGCGATGATCTCTGGAATTAAGCCTTCTGGGACCTTTTGGAAGCCTTCAAGGGGTTGACCTTCACGGCTTCTACTTTGACCGACTTTTTGTGCGTGGCAGACGCGCAGCCTCCCACAGCCCATTTACCGGCGGGATTGGGATACATCATGCAGTAATTACCTGCGTCAGATGTCACGATTCTCGTGCAGCCTTCACACTGCTCCACGGTGGGGTGGCAGGTGCCACCATTAAACGCGCAGCCGCTTTTGGTCATGAAAGCGCAATCCTTTCCCGCCTTTACTGTTTGACAGACCATTGGAATCACCTCCCATCGAAATATTTTTCTTTGTGGACTCAAGAAACAAAAAAAATTGCCGGATCGCAAAGAACCCGGACAATTTTCAATTACCAGACCTGCAACCTACGAGCGAGCGGCGTTATGTAACAAATAAAACAGGCCCTGTCAAGAAAAATATATGCTGAAAAAATGAGTAAAAACGTTAAGCTATGTCTTGCCGTAGACCCCTTAATAATATATAGTGAAACGCCTTTATAATCTATAATTTATGCAAAAATTATTCACAAACCGGGGTCCGTCAAGGTTTGGAAGCGGCGAATCTGAAAAAAATATTTTTACGATCCCTCCTCATCCAGGGATCATGGAACTTCTGGCGGATGCAGAATCTTGGGTTTGCCTTCTCCATGATGCCCCTTTTACAGGAACCGGGCAGCAGGATCGAACCCCGTGAGTTTCTCACGAGGCAGTTGCAGAGGTTCAATACACACCCCGTTCTCACAGCGCCCATCATGGGTGTCGTCGGCCGGCTGGAAGAGGAGGGAAAACCGGAAGAGGCGAGCCATTTGAAAGAGACCCTGATGGCCCCTTATGCGGCGCTCGGGGATTCGCTCTACGGGAACTCCCTGAGGCCCCTTTCGGCCGCGGGGAGCCTCGTGTTCGCCTTCCTGGGGACACTTCTGGCCCCGTTGGTCTATCTGGCGCTCTACAGCCCCCTGCATCTGTGGATCAGGCTCCGGGGTTTCGCGGCGGGCTACAGGAGGGGCAGAGAAGGCGTTGATTTTATCAAGGCGATGAATGTCCCGCAGCTGGCCACGAGGATCAGGTGGGGTGTCACCCTCCTGCTGGGCGTTGTCGCTTTCCTGGTCGCCGGGGGAAAGGCCCATGCCTTCGGGGGGAGCTTTCCTCTCCTGGACAGGGCCGTCATCCTGGCGGTGATCCTGGCTTCTTTCTGGGCGGTGAAGAGGGGCATCCCCGTAACGGTGATCCTTTACGGGCTATCAGCTATTTTGGTCATTGTTTTCGCTTTTTTATGACAGTCAAAAAAACATTTACGATCAAGAATGAACTGGGTCTTCACGCGAGAGCCGCGGGCCGGATCGTCGAGGTTGCGAACAGGTACAAAGCCAGAATCTACCTGGAAAGAGACGGCCGGCAGGCGGACGGGAGAAGTCTTCTGGGTATTCTGACCCTGGCCTGTCCGCGGGGCAGCAAAATTGCCGTCCGGGCCGAGGGCGAGGATGCCAGAGAGGCCATAGATGATTTCGAGCGGTTGATCGAAAGCCGGTTCGGAGAGGAATAGCATTGATGAAAAGCCCTGAAGAGAAAGACACCGTTGTCCTGAAAGGGATCGGTGTGTCCCCGGGTATGGTGATCGGACGTGCCCATGTGCTCCATCACCATGATGCGCCCATCCCGCGGCGTTCTCTGGACCGAAAGGCCCTGGTCGCCGGTGAAGTCCAGCGGTTCAGGAAAGCGCTGAAAGAGTCCGAGAAACAGCTCCTGGCCATCAAGAAGAAGCTGAGCGAGCAGGAGGGTATCGAGCCCCTTTACATCATCGATGTCCACATCATGATCCTCAATGATCGCATGCTCATCAGCCGGACCATCGGGCATATCGAGGAGGGCGTCAACGCCGAGTGGGCTCTGAGAAAGACACTGGACAAGTACAAAGAGATCTTCAGCAAAGTGGATGACGAGTATCTCAGGGAACGGATGACGGACGTGGAGTACGTGGGTCAGCGGATTCTCAGGAACCTCGTGGGGGTGCAGCACGAGACGATTGCGAATGCCGGAGAGAACGTCATCATCATTTCCAGAGACCTCTCCCCGGCGGATACGATGCAGCTGAAAGTGGAGAAGATCCTGGGATTCGCCACGGATATCGGCGGTAAGACGTCCCACACGGCCATCGTGGCCCGATCCTACGAAATACCGGCGGTCGTCGGGCTGGAGAGGATCACCTCGGAGGTCCGTTCCAACGATCAGGTCATTATCGACGGCACGGCGGGGCTGGTCATTGTCCATCCCGACCCGGCAATGGTGCGCCGCTACGAGGACAAGATACGGCACTTCAAGGTCATGGAGGACGATCTTCTACGGTACGCCAGGCGTCCGGCCGTGACGGCGGACAAGCACCAGGTGAGGATCGGCGTCAATATAGAGTTCATGGAGGAGGTCCCGTCAGCGCTCGCCCACGGCGCCGAAGGCATCGGTCTTTACCGGACGGAGTTCATCTACATCAACAAAGAGAAGCTGCCCACGGAGGAGGAGCATTTAGACAACTACAAGACGATCGTGGCGGCCAAGGGGCTGAAGTGGTCGACCATCCGGACCTTCGACCTCGGCGGGGACAAATTCATGTCTGATCCCAAGGTCGCCAAGGAGATGAACCCTGTCATGGGGCTGCGGGCCATCCGCTTTTGCCTCAAAGAGGTGGAACTCTTCAAGGTCCAGCTTCGTGCAATCCTTCGAGCCAGTGCCGTGGGCAGGGTGAAGATTCTCTTTCCCATGATATCCGGCATCGAGGAGATTCGTGAGACGAAGCGGATCTTTTACGAGGTCAAGCGGGAGCTCGAGTCTCGAGGGGTGCCCTTTGACAGGGATATCAAGCTGGGCATCATGGTGGAGGTCCCATCGGCGGTCATGGTGGCCGACAGCCTCGCCAGGGAGGTGGATTTTTTCAGTATCGGCACCAATGACCTGATCCAGTACACCCTGGCGATCGATCGGGTCAATGAGAGCGTCAGCTATCTCTATGAACCTCTTCACCCGGCCGTCCTGCGACTGGTCAAACGGGTCGTCGATGCCGGCCATCATGCGGGGATCGAAGTGGCCATGTGCGGTGAGATGGCAGGGGAGCCTCTCTACACCATGATCCTCCTGGGGCTTGAGCTGGACGAGCTCAGCATGAACTCCCTGGTCATTCCGCGAGTGAAGAAAATCATTCGGGCGGTGACCATGAAGGAGTGCAGGGCCCTTTTGAAAAAAGTCTTGACCATGTCCACGGCGGCCGAGATCGAGTACTATGTCAGGAATTACATGATCAAAAAATTCCCTGATGATTTCGCCGAGGAAACCCCGTAAAAAGGTTGCAGGACCCATGGCTTCCGAATTCCCATCGATGAAAGAAGAAGCGGACGAGTGCTATGCCGGGCGTCTCTATGAGCCGACGCTCTTTCCCTTCTACTGGCTCTTTGGCTATTACCTCTCCCAGGCCGAACTTTCACTCGATCACGAGAGAAACATCCAGGAGCTCTCCCGGAAGGGCACTGTGATCTACGCCCTGAAACACAAAAGCCAGCTCGACTACCTGATCCTGCGAGACCTTTCTTTTCGAAAGGACATCCCGAGGCCTGTCTTCGCCCATGGCATCAGCATGATGCTCTGGCAGCCTTTTACCCGGGCCTGCCGCGTGATTGGCTGCTGGGTCTATCACCTCGCTTCCAGACGAGAGATCCTCCGTCCCAACCGGGCCTACCTCAAGAAGCTCGTCAAGAAAAAAAGGAGCGCGATCATTTATCTGAGAAACTCGGGATCTGATGTGAAGAGGGATCCCCTCATTCAGCTCATGGAAGCTCAGAGGGATGACGACACCCCCATCATCATTCAGCCGCTGCTCGTTTCCTGCGGACCCAGGAAGGAAAAGGAGAAACCCCTGCTGGACGTTTTCTTTGGGGAGGTGGAAAACCCCGGAAGCCTCCGGAAACTTCTGACCTTTCTTCGTTATCACCGGCGCACGTCGGTCCTCGCCGTTGAGCCCGTCATCCTGACGGCATCCCTGAAAGGCACGGAGGACATGAGCCTTGTCGACGTCTCCTATGAACTGCGGCGGGAGCTGATTGACCGGATCGACCGGGAGAAAAAGGGCATCACCGGACCGATTCTCAAATCCCGGGACGAGATCATGGAGGAGACCCTCAAGGAACCGAAGCTCGTTTCATTCATGAAGCGCCTGGCCGAGACTTCAAAGAAGAAAGATAGGGATCTGGTCAAGAGGGCGAAGAGATACCTCCGGGAGATCGCCGCGGACTACAATGAAGTCTACGTGGGGATCTGGGACAAAGTTCTGACCTGGCTCTGGAATGACATCTACGACGGCGTCATCATCGACAAGGAGGGAATGGCCAGGATCCGCTGCGTGTCCAAGGACATGCCGCTCGTCATCATCCCCTGCCACCGCAGCCACGTGGACTACCTGCTTCTGTCCTATGTTTTCGACAAGCACAACATCCCGCTTCCCTTTGTCGCGGCCGGGACCAACCTCGATTTCTGGCCACTCGGCCACATTTTCAGGAAATCCGGCGCCTTTTTCATCCGCCGCAGCTTCAGGGGAAACCTCCTCTACCGCGAGGTTCTGGAAAAATACCTCAAGACCCTGCTGAAAGAAGGGTATCCGATCGAATTTTTCATCGAAGGGGGCAGAAGCCGGACGGGAAAGATGATCATGCCCAAGTACGGACTTCTTTCCATGGTTCTCCAGGCCTACAACGAAGGGATCAGTGACGACCTGGCGATCATACCGGTCTTCATCGGCTATGACAGGGTGATGGAGGAAAAGGCTTACCTCAAGGAGCTCGGCGGCGCCCCGAAGGAACGGGAAAAACCCACGGCCGTTATCCAGAGCTCGAAATTCCTGGGTAAGCGGTACGGCCATGTCTACATCAATATCGGGGATCCCCTCTTCCTGAAGACCTTTCTCGCCGCGCAGGAAAAGCCCTTCAGGGAGATGAACCAGGGTGAAAGACAGAACCTCTACCGCGAAATCGGGTACGAGACCATGAACCGGATCAGCAAGGTTTCCGTCGTCACCCCTTACGCCCTCGTGGCGGCCGCGCTTCTGTGCCAGTACCGACGGGGGTTATCCCACGAGGACCTGCTCGACATCGTCGTGGAATTCTACGACTACCTCTCCTTCAACCACGTGGCCCTTTCGACGACCTTCGCGCAAAAGGAAAGAGCCGTCAATGATGCCATCAACCTCTTCATTTCCCAGGGCGTCATTTCCAAGATCAGCGGCGAGGAAGAGGAGGAGGGGTTCGAGGAAATCGTCTATTCCCTGGAGGACGAAAAAAGGCCCACGCTGGAATACTACAAGAACAATATTCTTCACTTCTTCCTGCCGCTGTCTTTCGCGGCGGCGTCCATTCTCTCCTACCGGGAAGATGCCATCCCGCTTATGAACCTCATGGAGGATTACAAATTTTTCAAGCGGGTCTTTCGCTATGAATTCATCTTTGACGGCCAGAAGGACGATGCAGAGGAAATCCGGGAGGTCCTGTCCTACCTGTATGGAAGAAAGATGATCATCGGCGAGGAGAGAAACGGTGAGGTCTGGATTGAGGCCAGCGGAAGGGGTCGAAGGGCGCTCAGGCCCTTTGCCGGTCTCATCCACAACTATATAGAATCCTACTGGGTCGTGATGCGGGCCGCCTCTTCTTTACGCAAGGAGGCGAAATCCGAGAAGGACTTCAACAAACGCATCCTCAAGATGGGGGCCAAGATGTTCCGCAAGGGCGAGGTCATCAGGGCGGAGGCCCTCTCCCAGTCCAATTACCAGAGCGCCCTGAAGGTGCTCCGTGATTCCGAGATTCTCCACGAAGTCACCAGCGAGGAAAAGAAGGACGTCACGCTCTATTCCCTGACCGATGACCGCAACCGCATCGAGTCCCTGCGCCAGAGGCTGTTCAGGTTCCTGTAGCTTCAGCGGCTTTCGCTGTCCCTGTCGGGATACCGCATTCGGATGGACCGGATGGAATCCATGCAGGCGAGGAAGGTGTCGAGAAGCTCCGGGTCGAACTGTTTGCCCGAAGCCTGCCTCATCGTCTCCAGCACCTCCCCTTCCGTGAAGGGCGGCTTGTAGGACCGCCGGGACGAGAGGGCGTCGAAGACGTCGGCAATCGCCACGATCCGGCCGAAGAGGGGGATCTCCTCACCCCTTTTGCCGGGAACCTGCGGGCGGGCGCCCGGGTGACCGGGGTAGCCCGTGCCGTCCCAGCGCTCGTGGTGGTTCAGGGCGACCTCCGCCGCGGCCTCGTCGAATTCCGATTTTCGATCCGCGAAGAGCCCCGCGCCCACGATGACGTGCTGCTTGATCATCTCGAATTCCTCCGGAGTGAGCCGGCCGGGTTTTTTCAGGATCAGGTCTGACACGGCCACCTTCCCCACGTCGTGGAGCATGGCCGCCAGCCGCAGCGTGTCCCGCCCGCTTTCGATGTCCCTCTCGGGGAGCCCTTTTTTGACCGCCCACCGTTCGTAGATCTCCACCGAATAGGCCGCAACACGGTTTACGTGGGAACCCGTCTCCTCGGGGTCCCGGAGCTCGGCCATGCGGATCATCCTCAGGATGATGTCCCGGGTCATCCGGGCGCGCTGCAGGGCGACGGCGGCGATGCTCGCGAAGTGGAGCATCATTTTCTCGTCTTTTTTGGAGAAGGGGATGACCTTGCCGGACTCGTCCCGGGGGTTGATGACCTGGAGGGCGCCGGTGACCTCGTCGGGCATCGTCTTCAGCGGGATCGACAGGATGGATCTCGACCGGTATCCGGAGGCCCTGTCGAACTGCTTCGCGAACCGGTAGGGGAGGGAGGCATCGAGCCGGTAGGCGTCGGCAATGTTGAGGCTCTTGCCCGTCATGACGCAGTAGCCGGCCAGGCTTTCGTGGTTGATGGGGATCGAGAAGATGGAGAAGGGGAGTTTGGCCCCCGCGGGGAGCCTTTTCTGGAGGGTGGCGTTCTGCGTGTAGCTGAAGTGCAGTTCCCCGCCCTCGCGGATGTAGATGGAACCCGCGTCGGCGTTCACGAAAAGGCGCGCCTCCGTGAGGATGCGCTCCATCAGAATGTCAAGGTCCTTGACGCGGTTCAGTTCGATGCCGAGACCGGTGAGGACCTTGAGTTTCTGCCTTTCCGTGAGCATGGCAGGCGGGCTCCGGGATCCGGCGGAGGGGTTCAGGGCCGGATGCTGTAGAAAGCGCCCCTGCCCCGGTAGACGGCGGCGCTTCCCAGGGTCTCTTCAATCCGCAGGAGCTGGTTGTACTTCGCGAGCCGCTCGCTCCGTGAGGCGGAGCCGCTTTTGATCTGGCCGCAGTTCATGGCCACGGCGATGTCCGCGATGTAGCTGTCCTCCGTCTCGCCGGAGCGGTGGGACACGACGGTCGTGTAGCCCGCTTCCCTGGCCCGCTGGATCGTTTCGAGCGTCTCCGTGAGGGTGCCGATCTGGTTGACCTTGATCAGGATCGAGTTGGCCACGCCCTTGCTGATCCCTTCCTCGAGCCTTTTGCGGTTGGTCACGAAGATGTCGTCGCCCACGATCTGGACCTTGCCGCCCAGTTCGTCCGTCAGGAGCTTCCAGCCCTTCCAGTCGTCTTCCGCCAGCCCGTCCTCGATGGAGAGGATGGGGTATTTCCGGACGAGATCGCCGTAGAAGCGGACCATCTCCGCCGCCGATTTCTGCGGGTTCTTTTCGGCGGAAAGCACGTATTTCCCCTTGGTGTAGAAAGAGCTGGCCGCTGCGTCCAGGGCGATGAAGATCTCCCGGCCCGGCGTGTACTTTGCCTTTTCGATGGCCTCCATGATGAGGGCAAGGGCCTCTTCGTTCGATTTGAGGTTGGGCGCAAACCCGCCCTCGTCACCGACGGCGGTATGGTAGCCCCGCTTCTTGAGGACGGCCCTCAGGTTATGGAAGATCTCGCTGCCCATGCGGAGCCCCTCGTGAAAGTTCCGGGCGCCCGCGGGCATGATCATGAATTCCTGGATGTCCACGTTGTTGTCGGCGTGCTGACCGCCGTTTAAGATGTTCATGTGGGGGACGGGCATTTCAGTGGCGGCCACGCCGCCGACGTACCGGAAGAGGGGGAGCCCCAGGGTCTCCGAGGCCGCCTTGGCGCAGGCCAGCGACACCGCCCCTATGGCGTTCGCCCCGAGGTTTTTCTTGTTCGCCGTCCCGTCCAGCTCCAGCATCATGTAGTCGACCCTCCGCTGGTGCAGGGCGTTCATGCCGATGATCGCGGGCCCGATCTTGTGCTTGATGTTTTGGACGGCCTTCTGCACGCCCCGGCCGAGATAACGGTTCTTGTCGCCGTCACGGAGCTCCAGGACCTCGTGTTCGCCTGTCGAGGCCCCCGACGGCACCGAGGCCCTGCCGACCGCCCCTGAAATCAAGGACACCTCCGCTTCGACGGTCGGGTTCCCGCGGGAATCCAGGATCTCCCGTGCGTGGACGCTGATGATCTCGCTCATAACCCCCTCCTTGTGGGAAAAGCCCTTCGATCTGACGGACTCTCCATATCCCATGTGCCCGGATTTTTCAAGAAATACTCGACCCTTCACCCGCTGCGGCCGCCCGAATGTCCCTTGATCGTTTCTGAAATCTGGTGGTATATAATTAGTATTTCGTGAATGAATCGAAAACGGCGGGCGCGGGGTCGATGAAGACGGCGGACACGGCAAGGTTGACGGAGAGAAGGTCGAAGCTCTTTCACCATTTGAAAAAATGGCTGGAAATGGCGGCGGTGGACTACACCATGCTGGAAAAAGGCGACAGGGTCCTCGTCGGGGTTTCCGGCGGCGTGGACAGCCTCGTCCTCCTCGACCTTCTGAACACCCCCCATGTCTTCATTCCCCCGGACATATCTTTCGTGGCGGCCACCATCGACCTGGGATTCGGCGGCTCCGACGGGGATTTCGAAAGGCTGAGGGCCCATCTGGCCGAGGGCGGGTACGAACACGTCCTGGAGAAGAAGGACATCGGGCCCTTGTCTCACAGCGACTACAACAGGAAGAACCCCTGTTTCCTCTGCTCGAGGCTGCGGAGAAAAAGGCTCTTCGAACTCGCCGATGAACGGGGCTGCAACAAGATCGCCCTTGCCCACCACAAGGACGACATCATCGAGACCCTGCTTCTCAACATCTTCTACTCGAGGGAGATCTCGACCATGATGCCGAAGCAGTCCGTCTTCGGGGGGAAGCTCCACATCATCCGCCCCCTGGCCTACATCCGCGAGCCCCTCATCAAGCGCTACGGCAAAGAGCGGGGGTTTCCCGTCATCGAAAACCGCTGCCCGACGAGCCGCAACTCGCGGCGCAGTTACATCAAGAATCTCCTCGACACCATGGAGAAGGATAACCGTAGGGTCCGTGAGAACATCTTCAAGGCCATGAAACACGTGAAGCCAGACTACCTGCTTCGCCAGGGGGATTGACGGGGGAGGGCAATGACGAAAAAAGAGACGGGCATGAAAATCCTCGGACAGAACAAGCAGGCCCGCCTGCACTATGAAATCAGCGAGACCTATGAGGCCGGGATCGCCCTCGTAGGGACTGAGGTCAAGGCCCTCCGGGAAGGGAAGTGCAACCTCTCCGATAGCTATGCCGTGATCAATGAAGGTGAGGCTTTTCTCCACGACATGCACATCAGCCCTTACTCGCACGGCAATATCATGAACCACGACCCCCTCCGGGTTCGGAAGCTTCTCCTGCACCACAGGGAATTGAAGCGCCTCTATGGGAAGACCCGCGAGAAGGGGCTTACGCTCATACCCTTAAGAGTTTACTTTAAGAGTGGAAAGATCAAGGTGGAGCTCGGCGTCGGGCGGGGTAGAAGGCTCCACGACAAGCGGCAGGAACTAAAGCGAAGAACGGACAAGCGTGAGATGGAACGCGCCTTCCGTTATAAAATAAAGGGTTAACAAATAAGCATAAGCATATAATAATAAATGATATTATTTAATCATAAAAATCCCGTCTATATGCAGTCTAACCCCAAGGGCTTCGTCGCCGCGAAACCCTTCCATTACAGTTCATTGACTTCACCGCCGATAATCGTTATACTTTATGTGTAATTTTTAAAGTTCTTTAAAAATTGGGGGCGCCACGGTTTCGACGGGGACATTTGAAGTTGCAGTGGCATGCCGAGGTTCCTACAGGCCTCGTTAAACAGGTAGGAAAACATAAGCGCAAACGACAACGTTTACGCCCAGGCTGCGTAAGTAGCCCGTCCTACTGACTACTCCTGCCGTGTCAGATAGGGCGCAAGAAAGGCGGGATAGCCGATGCCTTTTTCTCGCTGGGGCAAAGGCGAAACAACAAACGGGATAGTCGCTGGGGGATCCTGCCCCTGGGAGCTTTCAGCGGCGAAACTTAAAACAGCGGCTACGTATGTAGAAGCTGCAGCGGAAGGTTTCCGGACGCGGGTTCGACTCCCGCCGCCTCCACCAAAATATTAAACGGGCTCCTTCGGGAGCTTTTTTTGTCCCTTAACACTTAAAACTTAACACTTGAAACGGGCCCTCGCCCCATGCTCACCACTGTTCCTATTGCCAACCACCAACCACCAACCACCAACCACTGTTCTTAATGCTCACCATTCTCCACTGCCTTTATGAGCTCTGGCAACGTCATCCAAAACGGGCTTGACAATTACTCATTACTTTGAGTAAATTTACTCAAAACATTGAGTAATTTAAAAAAGAGGTGCACATGTACAAACGCCCGATTTATCAAATCGTCGCTAAACGGCTCGGTGAGCCCAGGCGGTTTATCCAGGTGCTTGCCGGGCCACGCCAGACCGGGAAAACAACCCTCGCCCACCAGATCCTCTCAGACTTCAAAGGCCCGGGACACTATGCCACCGGCGATGAACCCTCACTGAGGGACCGGCTCTGGATCGAGCAACAGTGGGAAACGGCCCGATTGCAGGTCCGCAGGATAGGGGGCAGAACAAAAGGCCTGCTGGCCCTGGACGAGGTCCAAAAAATACCGGCCTGGTCGGAGACGGTCAAACGCCTGTGGGATGAAGACACTGCCGCGAAGATGCCGTTGCAGGTCATTCTTTTGGGTTCTTCCCCTCTTTTGGTGCAGCGCGGCCTGACGGAGAGCCTGGCCGGGAGGTTCGAGATTGTCTCCGTCACCCACTGGTCTTTCAAGGAAATGAAAGAGGCCTTCGGGTGGGATCTCGACAGGTATCTCTTCTACGGCGGATATCCGGGTGCGGTGACACTGATTGGGGATTTTCCACGATGGCGAAATTACATCCAGGAATCGCTGATCGAAACGTCTGTTTCGCGGGATGTGCTGCTCATGACGCGGATCGATAAACCGGCCCTCTTGAGGCGCCTTTTTGAACTGGGTTGCAGCTATTCCGGCCAGGTCCTCTCATACCAGAAAATGCTTGGTCAGTTGCAGGATGCCGGAAATACGACGACCCTTGCACACTATCTGCGCCTGCTTTCCGGTGCGGGGCTCGTGACAGGTCTGTCGAAGTATTCAGGCCAGAAGGTTCGGCAGAGGGCATCCAGTCCTAAATTGCTTGCCTGCAATACTGCCCTGATGTCGGCAACAGCACACCTGGGCTATGACGAGGCAAGGCGGAATTCCGAGTGCTGGGGCCGGCTTGTCGAGACGGCGGTAGGGGCTTCATTGGTCAACGGTGTGATGGGACGGGATATTCATGTTTATTACTGGTCTGCGGGGAATGTCGAGGTTGACTACGTTCTGCAGCGGGGAAAGGACGTCGTGGCCATCGAGGTCAAAAGCGGGCGATTGAAAACAACCCTTTCCGGCATGACGGCCTTTTCGAAGGCAGTCAGATTGAGGAAAGCCCTTCTGGTCGGTGCCCAGGGAATTTCTCTGGAAGATTTCATGGAGACGGACCCTGCGGTCTGGTTCAAGTAATTCAATGTGATCTCATCTCTCTTTTTCTTCGCAATGCCTGAAGCCTGACCCATTCAAAACTCAAACTTCAAAATTGGCCGCCTTGACGGCGCCCCCGGCAGGGAATTATTTATTCATGGTTCGCCCCACTGGCGAGTTGGGCGCCCCGGTCGAAACTCAAAATTGCAGCGGGCTTTTCAGCCCGCTGATCCCGGGTCTTCGGCTGAAAACGTGCTTGACAGTTTATGAAAAGTCAATTAAAGTAGTCACATATCATGACCAATAAGGTGACCATATGAAAAGTACAACTGTAAGCATAGCTGAAGGGAAGAAGGGGTTCAGCCGCTTGATCCAGGATGCCGCCCGGAAAAAAGAGGAAATCATTGTGACAAAAAGGGGAAAACCCGTAGCGGTCATACTTTCTTACGATGATTATCAGCAGTCAAGGCGGCTGGAGGGCTACATGAAGGTGATGGAGGCACGTGAGGTGTTTGTCAGGTCAGGCATCCGTGCCGATGCTGTGTATAAGGAGACGCGAAAACAGCTGGAGAAGAGACCTTGAGAAAGGTGGTCGTAGACGCTAGCGTCGTGCTCAAATGGTTCCTTTATGACGAGGTTTACGGGGATAAAGCCCTGGGTTTGCTGACCAGGTTTGTCGCAGGGGACCTTCAGATCGTGGCCCCCTCTCTGGTGAGCTATGAGGTTATTAACGGGTTAATGAATGCCCAGAGGCGGGGGCGTATCAGCGAAGATAAAATTCAGACAGCCCTTTCCGGGTTTGTCAGCCTTGATATCGCCCTTGTCGAGGTTTCAGGGTTCTACACGAGGCTTGTCCATTTTTGTAAGACTTTTAACCGATCCGCCTATGATGCCAGTTATCTGGCCGTGGCGGAGAATGCAGGTGTCCCCCTGGTGACTGCGGATGAAGGTTTGTACAATAGTGTAAAGAAGCGACTCAACTGGGTAAAGTGGATAGGTGATATCTGAACCAGCCGCTCCCCGCTTATTTACAACTTTTGGAACTTAACACTAAAACTTCGACCCAAAATACATCTCTGTAATTCAAAACTCAAAACTCAAAATTGCAGAGGGCCTTTCTGCCCGTGCTCCCCACCAATCACTGTCCACCAACGTCAGGTTAAAAATGTTGAAATACAAGACCTGACCCCACTTTGTGCAAGAAGTTGAACCCTCGAACCAGTGTGACTATCCAGGATTTGCTGCAAGAGATCATAGATGACTTCCTTACCAACTATGGGAAGGCTGCAAGGAAAAGTGGCAATCTTCATTAAGAATTATTTTTCAGATAATGCAGTTGTTTACCAATGGTCAGACCCTGCAGTGGTATTTCAAAAGATCTCAAATGGGGGATCAAATATTTTCTGTATTTCTCTCCAGCCAGGATGATGAAGTGGTCTCTCTGGAGGTCAACCTTCCCTGATAACTGCCTGACAACCATGCCTGCCCATGCCTTGATTCTATCCACAGACATTTTATTCAGGGTCTCATCGTAAGGCTCTATTTCTTCATACAGACCCAGCACACCATGCTTTGCCGATAAAATGAAGATGTGGTCCGGCAATAGGCTCTTCGCATATTTCATGTTCAAGCGAAAGAGGTTGCTTACGTACAGGTCTTCTGCTTTAGCCCTTTGCCCCAATTTCTTTGAGACGCAGGAAATCAACACAACTTTAGCCATTTCAATCCCAAACCATTACCGAATCAATTTGGGGCAAACAGGATTCAAGGGGCAATCACCACAAAGGGGGTTACTTTTCAGACAATAATCCCTTCCAATCATCCAGGCGGGGAGATCCAGTTCCCCCGGATATTCTGGGTGCAACTTTCTCGCTGTCTCTATGATGGCTTTTTGCGTGTCCCGCTCTACCAGACCGGTCCTCAGAAAAAGACGCCTTACCATGACATCATTTGAAACATCAATCCCGCTCCACTCTCTGACTGGGATCCCGAGATCCCTGCCCAGAATATTGACCGCCATTGACGCCTTCTTTTGCCCAATTCCATCAAAGTCGAGAAATCTCTTCTCCAGCTCCTTTGCCTTGGGGTTGTCATTCCATATATTCGATGCTTCACCACCATATTCCTGTATCACTTTCTTTGCCGCGTTTACTATTCTCTCTCCGGTCGTTTTCCAGTAGCGATGGAGCTTTGTCGGATTGCTGAAATGAGTCTCTATTTCTTCGTCCTTAAGGCCTGCAATCCTGTTTATATCAAAGTGGCCGAGCCTCTTGCTCAACTCGTAGGGGTTGCTCCAGGCACGCTCAGCCTGGATATCCTGGTCGAAGATGACTCCGAAAAGGAAAGCGAGCGGGTTATTCCTCACAAATTTATCGGATTCCGCAACTCCAGTGAAAGGCAGTTGGTCGAGGGATTTTTTATTTTCCTGCCCAAATTCAAGGAGCTTTTTCTTGATTTCCTCTGCAGAGCCCAATGTATGTTTTGGCGGCGGGTCTTCCGGTTTCAATGGAGAACCGCAGCTTGAACAAAATTTGTCTTCAGATAAATTTAAATTCTCGCAGCCCCTGCACCTCATCAGCTTGGCCCCGCACTGGGTGCAGTATGTGGCCCCCTCTCTCGTTCTCTTCTTGCATGCGGGACAAATGAACATTTTTTTTGAGAGCGCAGGCGGCTTTATTTTCGCGTTCGTCCCAGAAAGGGTTGAGAGAGCCTTGTCTATCTTTAGAATCTCGGTTTCACTCATCCTGAGTGATTGGCACCTTGATTTCAGCTCACCCAGTATCTTGGAGGCTGGCTGATCGTCGATGTAACGGAAAAGCCCTGTTCCCCAATGTTTTTTATCTGGTGCATTGGGATTCTTATAAAAATCCCAGAATTTCAGATTTATGTTTGAGGGTACCTCAAACCCTTCTGCTGGGTCGCCCATCAGTATGGTTTCCTGTTTTTCACCTCCTGTGATCTTACTTATCTTGAAAAATCCGATAAATTTTCTCTCACCCTCTTCCATGTCAGGCTCGACAGTGGTCAAAAACACCAGCTTCCCTTCACCGGTGCCGTTAATATTTCTAGGCTTCTCGATGTTCTTGTGGTCCCAGCCCGCTCCATACATCCACTCTGAGAAAATGATGCTCTCATAGCAAGGCTCGTTGCCCCTTGATGGCACTCCTTCGTAGCCCCTGCACTTGGCCTTACTGCACCACACGCGCTTATGGCTCACGTTGTAATTGTAAGCCTCATTGCTGCAGACGCCGCGAAAGCCTGCGTCATTCCATGTGCATTTGAAGCATACGTTGAGATACTGCATCGTCTAACCTTGCAAATATTTATCTAATGGCTCCTGAACACCCATAATATCTTTCCTTGAAATTAGGGTTCATCAGCATCGATTCACGTAACTCAAACGTCTCGACACCGGGGACCACAATTTTATAGTAGCCTTCATCCATCGAATCGATTGCTATGAGCAGCCGGAGCCGCGAGATCAGACCCTCCTCAAATTCGAAGTATTTGGGCAGAAACTCACGGATGTATTTGGCCTGTAATTCGTTGTCCATATAGGCTCCACCGTAAGGCAGCCTGAAAAGTATCTTTGTGCGCGAATCTACCCTTGAATAATAGAATGCATAGCTGTTCACGCCATGACCCCAGAAACCTGTCAGGAAGTAACCCTTCGGGCATGATTTTATGAATCTTGAAATACTCCCTTGAACAACAAATGGTTCCTTTGATGCGCTTTTTGAACCAAACAACAGGGAATTCAGATATACCAACTCTTTTTCATCAATAGGCATTTTGGGAAGGGGTATCCCTATCGTCTCACGAAACATATCCTTCAACACCTTGATGTCCGGCTCTTTCATCGTTTCAAAAAAGTTCTATCTTATTTTTCTTATAAAGACATTTTATAGCCATCTATTCATCTCCTTCATATTCTTAAACTCGAAGAACAGAATTGGCTTTCGGGACAAACGAGACAATTTCTCAAAATACTTTTTTTGCATCTCTTTTACCCTGTCACGCGGCCCCTTGACTTCGCAGAAAAACCAATCGGAGAAATCAGGCGAGTACAAAAACAAATCAGGGCATTGTGTCCTGCCAAAACCATAATCCTTCCTGTTTATCATCAGATCGAGTAAATCGTCCGAAATAAGCCCTTTCCGATTTAGTTTATCTAGAATAGCTCGTTTGCGGGTTTCTTTGGAAAATTGGTATTTCTCAATTAAACTTATATACCCTGTGCTTTGATACAGCAGGATTGCAGCCAACCACTCATAGAAATGCCGCTCATTCTGGCTTTTAGCAAGTTTGCGGTCATTGACATCGAAGATCTTTTTATATCGTCGGGACCAGACTCTCATCAACTCTCCACTCTTAAAACGTTTTCTGAGTTCGGGATTAATTGGCAACACCGAGACCCGCTCCAGTGATTTTTTCATAATTTTTATCCCTCCAATTCAGGGTTAACTCCTGAAATTATATATATTAATAAATAACTAATATGACAAGAGAATTGTGAATATTTCATACAAAAGAAAGGAGGTGATTTTCTGTGCTGAACATCTGCGTGCTAGCCGGGAATCTTGGGGAAAATCCTTCAAGCCATTTCAGTTCCGAGGGGACTGAAGTAGTGAGTTTCAGCTTTGCCTTCGCCCACAACCGGAAAAAGGCCCCGAGTTGGATTAGGGTCGTGGCTTTTGGAAAACTTGCCGAGATAGCATCGACATACCTCTCTAAAGGCGACAGGGTGGCAATATGCGGATTTTTGGAGCAGACAAAATGGCGAAGCGAGAGCGGTGACGTGAAAACCAATTATCTAGGAGAGGGGGTCAGGTCTATTTTCTTGACATGGGATTCTTAGGTCAGGCTTTGATAATTTGGTATTTTTTGGCGTGAAAGAATAGCCTATCCTCTTTATACTTTAAATAACTGAATCTATTCTTAAATCAATCACCCGTCATCTATCCTTTCCTGACCACATCATCATAA
>Ga0136653_10000046_pt1 | contig 51790 bp, 49 predicted proteins | sample LakKivw275mmetaG_FD_94866 | JGI IMG/M metagenome (GOLD analysis project Ga0136653, IMG submission 94866) | Anoxic lake water microbial communities from Lake Kivu, Rwanda to study Microbial Dark Matter (Phase II) - Lake Kivu water 275m metaG... | ecosystem: Environmental > Aquatic > Freshwater >...
ACCAAGTATGATACAGAGCGTTGATCGGCATGATATCCTCCTGTCCTTTGGTTGCTCAAAGATTAGGAGTACATTTATCGTGCCGATCAATCCTTTCTAAATCAAAACTGTCGGGTGGCTAGAAAATCTTCCGATTTTGCTCTTACTAACTTGCATTCCAGCCTCACCGGGGATGCGCTGGAATTATAGTCGATAACTTATGCTTCGTTAACGGAAAGAAAGCACCCATCCGGCCTGATGAATGACCGGATGGGTGAGTATCACTACTTGCTGGTTGCCTTGCCCATGTCAAAGTTACTCTAGGTCACGCCGTAATTACAGTTTATCGGATTATTGTGTGGATTTGCTCGTGCATGTATTGGGGCAGGTAATAATGGCCTCCCCCATTCTTGCCCGTGGAGCCCGAGCCTTTCCAACCTCCAAAGGGCTGGAAGCCTGGCCAGGCCCCTGTGGTCGCACCCTGTGGTCGGTTAGCGTAATTCACACCCGCCTGGATGCGATCAAAATACCAATCAAATTCGTCCTCCGAGCCATAAAAGCCCGAGGTAAGGCCATAATTCACGCTGTTCGCCTGCTGCATGGCCTCATTCAAATCCTTTACTCTAGCAATGGTGGTGATTGGTAAGAACATCTCATCTTGCCAGAGGTGGTGGTCCGGCGGTACATCGGCCACAAGCGTGGGTTGGCAGTAATAGCCTTTCTCGTATTCACCATCGGTAAGCACTTTGCCACCTGTCAGAAAATCGCCCGCCTGAGAGAGCTCTTCGGTATAGCTCACAAAATTCTGGTAGGCATTGCGGTTGATCACCGGCCCAAAGAATACCTCCCGCCTGGTGGGGTCGCCGATCACCAGCTTGTTGATCATATCCACCATCTTGCTGGTCAATTGGTCGTAGACCACTTCCTCCACGTAGACTCGCGAAGCCGCCGAGCATTTTTGCCCTTGTAATCCATAAGCTGAACGCACAATACCGCTAGCAGCCTTATCTAGGTCTGCGTGCCGTGAGACGATCACCGGGTTTTTCCCACCCAGCTCGAGAATGATCGGTCGCACAAAATTGCATTTTGAGAAATCACGGAAAATGCCCATCCCCACGTCAAACGAGCCTGTGAATGTGGCGCCATCCACATCAGCACAGGTGATCAGCGCTTGTCCGAGCGTTGATCCTGGTCCTGTGACGTAGTTGAATGTCCCTTCTGGCAAGCCTGCATCCCTCAGGGCTTCCGCCAGCAGCCTTACCACCCAGGGGGTATCACTGGCGGGTTTCATCACCACCGTATTGCCCGTCACCAACGCTGCCCCCACTGGTCCGCCCGTCAGCGAGGCCGGGAAATTGAAGGGGCTGATCACCAACCATGTTCCGTAGGGTCGCATGATGGACAAATTGGTGGCCGTGTAACCCACCAGCGGGTCGCGTCCCATCTCCACCACATAACCATGGTTGCGCTCCATTTCATCGCAGTAAAAGCGGATCAGGTCCGCTGTCTCCGCTACATCACCCAGCGACTCCATGCGGTTCTTGCCCACTTCCAGGGATAGAGCCGCCGAGATGGAAAAGATGCGTTCGGTAATGAGATCGGCTGCCTTGCGCATTAACCTCACCCGTTCCTCCCATTGCATATGGCTCCAGCCTGGGAAAGCCTTACGCGCTGCGGCCAGTGCATCCAACGCTTCCTGCTCTCCTCCCTTCTGGAAAATGCCCAGCACAACCTCCTTATCGGCAGGTGAGTGGTCTTCAGTCTTTTCGGGCGTATATACATCCTTCCCGGCGATCATCATGCCATATTCTTTGCCCAAGCTGGCCTTCACCCTGGCCAGGGCTTCCTCGAATTGAGTGTGTAACTCCTCGGGTGGGTTGAACATGGTAGCGTAAGTAAGCTTGAAACTATCGTTCATCGAATATCCTCCTGATAAAATCTGTGCGTAGTATAGCATCATCACATTCCATCAGGAAAAATCTTAACCAGCTATTCATCTGGCCATCATGAAATGCCAAGTAAATCCAGCCTGGTTGTGGATTTTCAGATATCTCATATTTTCATTGCCATTCTTAATAAAATGGTGTAAATTATAATTACAACAATATTTTTCGTGCAATAATTATTGCATTTTATGGGATGCACATGTGGCTGATATGCTATAAAAAACAGCCCATCTCCTGTGATCCATATCAAGAGAAATGCTCATACAACAACTCGAGGTAAAAATCAGTCGAAACATGAGGAGAATCGAGATGAAAAAGAATACCTGCGTACTCGCATTCATACTTATCGCCATGCTGTTTACCGGCTGCCAAACTTCGAATACCTCCCAACTGCAACCCACCATCCAGGATCTCACCAACCGGCTAAACACCCAATCGGCTCAACTGACCCAGGTTTCAAGCGCCATCAACCAGCCAACAGCCACACGCACAGAACTACTTCCCCAGGGACCTCCTCAGGAAACAGTACCTCCGCCTCCATCTATTCCTACCTCTACCCCTGCGCAGCTAAGTGGTGTGAGAGCCCCCGAGCTGATATTTTCGGGCTCAGGCAGCATCACTCCATGGTCCACCAAGATCTCATACCCCAGGGGCTTGTTCGCTGCCGCCAATATCCACCTGCTTTGCGATCCCAACGCTTCAACCAGTGGCAAAATCTGGATTGACAACCAGGCCTACACGGTCAGATGCCCTCCAAATAGCGAATCATGGTACTTGTGGAAACAGGGGATCACCGTTGGTGACCACTTCATCTACTCGGACAACGCCAATGATATGTACCAGTTTTGGACCATGGGAACTACACCATTTACTATTAAGAATAAATCCGCCCTCTCCGATTATATGTTCCGTATCCCGCAAGCGGGTATTTATAACCTGACGGCTAATGTAACCAAGGGAGCATTTACCCTGTATATAACCTGTGAAGGCGCTCAGAATTTTAATTACCCTGTGAGCCAATCCACTACCATTCAGGTGGTACTGAATCCTGCCAGGTGTGAGCTGATGATCAGGAACTCACCACCTGAGACCCTTACACCCGGTGAGATCGAGGTCAGCCTGGAGTTTTTAAAATAAACTCACCTGTAAAATTAAAAACTGTGATATAAAAATGTATGTTCTTTTCGGGCTGCTCTTTCATCGGTATTGACCCAACCGCAGGGCGTGCTCCATTCGCTTACGCTGCTCTGGATGACGACCTGCGCTTGGTTGCCTTAGGAAAAGGCAGCCTGGAAGAAGTGCTCGCTTTCGTTGCCGGTCAGCAGCAAGCCACCGTGGCGGTATGCGCGCCACGCCGCCCCAGCCAGGGTTTGATGCAGCGCAGCCAGGTGCGCGATAGCCTGAATCCCCCTCCCCGCCCCGGCCGCTGGACCAGCTTCCGCGTGGTCGAATATTTACTCCGTCAGCATCGCATCAGCTGCTATAAGACTCCTGCCGACGAGAAAGCTTGCCCAAGGTGGATGCAGATGGGTTTTCAGCTGTATCATCGCTTGGAAAACATGGGCTACCGAGCTTACCCCTCCTCACAGCAGGCACTGCAATGGCTGGAAGTGTACCCGCATGCCAGCTATTGTGCATTGTTGGGACATATCCCTCTTCCCAAGAATACCCTGGAAGGGCGCCTGCAAAGACAGCTGGTGTTACGTAAACACCAGGTCGGCCTGCCTGACCCGATGGATTTTGTCAAAGGCCTCACTGCCCAGCGCCTGTTGCAGGGCGACCTGCCTGTCAATGACCTCTACACCCAGGGTGAGCTGGATGCTCTGGTGGCAGCATTCACCGCCTGGATAGGCACCCGTCATCCCAACCAGGTTATCACCATGGGGGAGGCCTCAGAGGGAGTGGTGATTTTACCCGTAAAAGAATTAAAACGCCGTTACTAGAAGGGATTGCCATGCCTAATATCGAAGAGCTGCTGAAACAAGCCATGCAGGCAGGCAAGTTCGATGACCTGCCGGGCAAGGGTAAACCCCTGAAGCTGGATGACACCAGCCCGCATACCGACCCCGAGTGGGAGCTGGCATATCACCTGCTCAGGGAGGCTGGCTATTCACTGCCCTGGATTGAGCAATTTCGTGAAATCGATGCGGATCTTAACAATGCAAGAGTTGAGTTATCACAGGTCTTCGACTGGCGCCAGACAGTTGCTCCAGGTGCACTTCCAGCCAGCCAGGTCGATGCAGAGTGGCAACGTGCCCTGGCAGCCTTCAAGAGTAAAATCACTACCCTCAATAAACGAATTCGCGATACCAACCTGCAGGTGCCTAATCCTCGTTTTCAACGACCAATAATGACCTACGAACAAGAGTTGCAACAGGTAATTACTTCACATTAATTTTTGTAACCTGACGCCAAAATCCATAGGGTTACTTTTTTCGATGATCAACTCTTGGGCTTTATGAAAATTCATAAAATCGCGCATGGCATTTGCTACTCCGCTTAACAGCTCATCTTCCTGATCAACCCCATCCTCTAGATATAGCGCTTTCAAGCGTAACAGCCCCTCCTTACGTTCCATCTTCGGGTCAAACCTGCCCACCAGGCGCTCGTGGTGCAGGATGGGCATGCAAAAGTATCCCCACAATCGCTTGGAGGCAGGCGTATAGGCTTCCAATCGCTGTCTGAAGCCCCACAGTTGCTCGTCCCGCCCCACCGCCCAAAACAGGTTATCGAATGGACTTAAAAAAGTGGTCCTTTCAGCCTGGATGGCCCCATCCGCGATTTTTTGCAGCACCTCCAGGTAGTCATGATGCACAAGGTAACGATCTTTACCATCCCCCTCCAGCATTACCTCGACAGTTATCAACACTTTTTCTTCCACCAATTTTTCCAACACCGCCTGAACCGGCCTGCGTTGAAAATAGTTGTAGCCAATCAGCTGGTTGGGCTGGCAAATCCCCAGCGCTAGCGCCGCCCGCTCCATCCAGTAGCGGTCACGCTGCTCCATGGTGGGCTGTGCGGTGTCCACCCACTCTGGCAGCACCCGCTCGGTCAGGTCGTATACCCTTTGGAAGTGAATTCGATTGGAGATCATCAGGTCGCCGAAAGCGAACAGGTATTCCAATGCAGTCTTTGCCGGTTTCCAATCCCACCAGCTGCCACGCCTTGGGCCATGATACTTGAAATCCGCGGCACGCAATCCACCTTCCTTGCGTATCCGCTCAAGCACCATGGGCATCAGCTCATGCCCCTCCTGGTCGAACCACCTCAGGAAGCCCTCGCTGTGGTTCTTGCGCATGCGTTCCATCCTGGGCAGCTGGTACCGGTAGTCCTTCAGCGGGATTATGGAAGCCACCCGCTGCCAGCCCTCGAACAACACGCGCTTTTCTGGCGCATATAAGAGCGCATCAAAATCAGCTGGTGCATAGCTTCCCAGGCGGCTCCACACCACCAGGTAGTGGCTGCGCTGCACCAGGTTGAGTGTGTCGAGTTGTACACAGCCTAGCCGTTCTACTGTTTTTTGGATGTCTTCGGGTTTCGCTGTTGCATTAATCTGTTTCGTAGCTGCCAACCCCTGGGAATATACCGCCAGCTTCCGTGCAGCTGACAATGGATAAGTCTTCATCACACTCACCATTTCATCATCGGTGTCAGCACGTAAATCGCCCAGCCGAAGTACATCCGCCCGTAACGCACATATTCTTCCTGGCTTTCGTGCAGGTGATCCACCACCTGCTTGCGCTCAGGGTGCTCTGGATTAGCTTCAATCCAGCGTAGCAGGCCATACCAGTTATCCGCTTCATACCGATCCCATTCGTCGTGGTTGGAATGCAGCACGTATTCAAACTCATATCCTTCAGCCCTTGCCATCTGCAACAGCTCCACCTCGCTTTTGATATAAGTCTGTTCCGCCCTGAAGTCTGCCGGCACATTATCAATAAGCCAGTGCGCCTCGCCGATGATCAGCTTCCCACCCGGAACGACGGCCTGCTTCATGGCGTGAATTGCATCACCGAATGTTCCCCAGATAAAAGTCGCCCCGATGCAGGTAGCCATCGTAAAGCTGCCTGGGGTAAATTGGTACCTGGCGGCATCTCCGCACACAACCTCGAGCTTCCCGGCCAGCCCCTTTTTTTCGATCCTCCATTCGGCCCGGTCACACGCCTTTTGGCGGATATCCAGCCCCACCCCTGAAATGCCGAACCTTTCTGCCCATATAATCAACGGCTCGGCATATCCACAGCCAAAATCGATCACCCGATCGCCTGCTTTCATATTTGCAATCTCCCCCGCCTTGATCAGCTTCTCAGGTGAGGTGGGATTCGCCAGTACCATAAACTGTTCAGAAATATCCTTCAGCTCCAGGAAATTCACCGTCTTTTCTCCTTCGACGAAAACTCATATGGAATAAACACGATTGTTCCATTCATTCAAGCAGCTTGCGAGCTATTGATAACAAACGCCTTTCATCAAAATAGATGTTTTCATCCAGTCGTGCAGCCGCAACCACCGGGAGCCACATTGCCAGCTTCTCGGCTTTAAAGGGCATTAACCGTCTATAGTGAGCCAGGTAAACCCGGTAAAAACTGGCCCTGATCACACTTACCATCCACGGTGTTCCCGCCGGGAATCGTCCACCCCCAAACAACAGGGTGGAGCGGTCCACATCCAGCAGCGGGTTGCCACGCGTGGCATCGATCCAATCGATGATCACCGGCCCGCGTTCATTCAAAAGGATATTGCCGGGATGGAAATCCCCATGGCATAACTTATCGTCCTCTGGCAGCGCCTCCAGCTTCGCCATGGCAGCCCGCCTCACCTCTTCCGGCAATTTTACCCCCCAGGTAATTTTGCCTGCCAGTCTTTCCTTTAGGGAGGGCAGCGCTGCTACCTGGCGCTGGTGCATGTCTGCCTGCAGTTCTGCCAGCATGTGCGCATAATAGCCTGATTTCCAGGGTTGCCTGACAATGGCTTGCAGCATGCTGATGCCATCCACCCGCTCCAATTCCAGGCCATAGCGCCCGTTTATTTCAATGATCTCGCCTACTGCAGGTGAAGGCAGTCCTGTCTTGTGAACCAGGCGCGTCAGGTTTGCTTCATACTCCACTGTACCCCGCGATTTTCCCAGGTTAAATAACTTCAGCACCTGGCCGGGTTTCCAATCATAGATCTCAGCCGTAAAACCCACGGCAATTCGAGTTTCAAGAGCTATCATGATCCGGGCTTAAGGAACTTTCTTTGGAAAATAATGCAACCTGTAAGTGCCAATTCGCCTCTAATAGAATGATGATTTTGGGTAGAATCGTATAATCATATCCTATATATGGGAGGTTAGCTATGAAAATCGGCGTTGTTTTTCCGCAGATAGAATTCCCCCCCGACCCAATCGCAGTGCGTGATTACGTCCAGGCCGCGGAAGGGATGGGCTACACGCATATCTATACGTATGACCATATCCTGGGAGCCAATCCAGACCGCCCCGGGGGTTGGAATGGGCCATATACCCATGAAAACCCTTTTTTCGAGCCTTTTGTATTGTTCAGCTACCTGGCTGGCCTCACCACTCGCATTGAGTTTGCCACGGGAATCCTGATACTGCCCCAACGGCAGACGGTTCTGGTGGCCAAGCAAGCAGCTACCCTGGATGTGCTCAGTCATGGACGACTGCGCCTGGGGGTTGGGCTTGGTTGGAATGAAGTTGAATATATGGCCCAGGGCGAGAATTTCCACAACCGTGGAAAACGCGTTGAAGAGCAGGTGAAGCTATTACGCTTATTATGGACTCAGCCACTGGTGAAATTCGACGGATCATACCACCATATCGCCGATGCCGGTGTCAACCCGCTTCCGGTGCAGCGCCCCATCCCCATCTGGATGGGTGGCACCGTAGATGCTGCATTAAGCCGCATTGCCCGCATTGCTGACGGGTGGATGGCGAATGTGCGTACCCTCGAGCAAGCCCGCCCGGCTGTTGATAAGCTAAACCGCTACTTCGAAGAAGCCGGGCGTGATCGGGCGTCCTTCGGCATCGAAGCCCGATTAAACGCCAATCTGATAACAAAAAATAACTGGGTAAATTTCATAAAATCGTGGGAGGAGTTGGGCGCCACTCATCTGAGTATCAACACCATGAGCTGTGGTTATGATACTCCAGCAGCCCACATAACCGCATTGAGAGAATTTGCCCAGCTGCTGGGATTAAGCTAAAAAGCCTCCGGCATTATTATTCAGACCAGCTTTCCCAGCCAGGCTTCATGGCGCCGTCCATTGTACTCATCTCCAATGAAAAATGCCATGTAGCTCATTAACTGGAATGGCATGAACTTTTGTCTCTCAGGGTGGTAACGGGTCAGGTCGTAATACGAGCGCCATGTGCCCGTGTTCACCAGGAACTGGTAAATATCCTTTCCCCGATGGTTGTATACATCCAGCGGGATGGTTTCATGGTGGTGGGTGTGCCCGTAAACGATGAAGTCAGCTTTGCGTTGCTTGAATGCATCTTCCTTCATGGCGTGCTTGACAAAGGAGATATCGCCATCAAAAAGCCTGCTCTTCACCAGCATCATCGCTTTATTAAAATTATCCAGCGAGGTCCTGCGGGTGAGTTTTAACACCAGCTCAAGCTCGTCTACGCTGTCAAATGGATTCCATCTCTGATCCAATGTGTGCACAAATTCCAGTTTTAAGAATTCAGTCACCAAGTCATTCCAGATTTCTTTCAGGGCGGCCCCTATTCGTTCTCCCAGCCGGTAATGCTTGATCTGACTCCCCACCCATAATGGGATGGCAACGTTGGGGCGCACGTTGATCATCTCACGCAGCCCATGGTAGAAATTTTCCGGTAAACTGTCACCCAGCTTATTTTGCACTTCATCAGGGAAGCGAGTCACCAGTTCTACCGCCAGGGCGTCTCCCAATGTGGCTACATTCCGCCCGAGCTTTGGGTTGTAGCACCACTTGTCATAGATATCACCGTGCCGGGCAAAGATCCGGTAGCGTTCAAACAACTCCATCAAAGGATCACATTCCTGGGCCTGGTGTGGGATTGGGCCAGGAGTATTTTGTAATCCCATGGCTTCGATGACCTGCTGGCGGGGCATCGAATATTCTTCGCCGAGTAGGTGGAAGAACCAGTCATGGTTGCCTACCATATAATAGGTGCGAACCGGCACAGGCAATCGCTCACAGGCATCCACCGCTGGCTGACCCATGGCGTTGACCGGAGGTAGGCTCACACCCTCTCCGCTCGCCATCTTACGCATAATTAGCGTGGAGGCTGCATTATGGTTCAGGATTGCCTGGATGATTTCCTTGATTTTTTCCGCCAGATCGGTATTGCCGGGGTCGCTCCATGGTCGCACAGTACACGGCTCATCAGATTTATTTCTCAGCCAGTGCGTGGTATGGATCATCTCAAAGATATCACCCAGCAGCAGCAAGTCAATGCGTTCCAGGGGGTGATAAGAGCCATCCGTGCGCCACGAGGCCGAAAACGCCATCTGTTCCAACCGCTCGCGGAAAATCTCGAATGCATCCGCCGAGAGTGACTTTCCACAAGTGCCATCATCAAGGTGTATATCACTTATGGCAACCAGCATAATCTCAACACTTTCTATCCATCAGGCTGCTCAACAAAATTTTCATCGGGTGCAGCTCAGCTATCATCACATTGCTTTTCACCGCCGGGTCTTTCAGCATGAACTCGCGCGCCTTATTTTCATCTTCAATACTCAGTACCACGATGTCGAAGGTTTCGTCCAGGCAGGTCCCGGCTAGCAGCACCATCCCTTGCTCTTTGGCTTCATCAAGGTAGTTGTAATGCGAGCCCATTACTTGCTCTTCCCAGGCTGTGGGACTTTCGAAATAAGCATGGCGCAGAGGGTGGATCAGGTAGATAAATTCTGCCATAGGGATCCTATATATAAAACCTTTGAGGATCGATCTCCTCGCGCAGTAAGCGTAATTCCTCATCGCTGGGCGGCTCATTGACCGGCACATGCTCCGGAATGATTAGCTCAAACCCGGTATTATCAACCACTTCCTGGACACTCACCCCAGGGTGGGTCGCGGACAGTCTCATGCGATAGCTACCTCCCCGGCCAACGTCATAATCCATCAGAGCCAGGGTCGAAACCACGTTGATCGGGCCGCTTCCGGCTGGCAGCCCGGCATTTTCACGCCCTCCAACACCATCCAGGTAACCGGGCGTGGTGATGAAATCCACCTTTTCCACAAATCGCCGCTTATCATGCTGCATAATCGCCACCGTCTTCCAGCATTGGCTACCCACGTCATTGCCACCACCGCTGCCCGGCAGGCGCGCCTTGGGGTGGTCGTGTTCGCCGATCGTAACCGAATTCAAATTGCCGTAAGGATCAATCTGTGCTCCACCCAGAAAACCATAGTCAATAAAACCACGTTGGGCAGTTTCCATCAGCTCGCAGATCCCCGCTGCAGCCAGCCCTTTGTGAAATGTGCGCGCCTCCCCCACCGCCAGTGGCAAATCGTCCAGGATAGCTCCTACACCGCCGAATTCGAATACCGGCACCAGGTTGGGGGCAATGGTTTTGGCTGCCAGCATAGCTGCCAGCATGGGAATGCCAGTCCCAATGAAGGCTGTTGATCCATCCTCGAACAGCCTGGCAGCCACACAAATCATCAGCTCTGTTTTCGAATAAGTGTATTCAGTCATCTTCGTCCCTCCGCCTACACGCGCTTTTCACGTTCTTCCACCAGCTGTGCCAGTCGCTGGTCACCTATCAGCTCCAGGTACTCCTGGTGATTTTTCACCCCATAAACGTATTTATCCAGGTAAGCCTGGGCTCCCTCGGCGGTCTTGCTCGATTCCACCCATTCTTTGATCACCGGCTCATCCCTGCCATAAATATAAGCCATTTCTCCCGGGTGTGAGCCAAATGGAGCATGCACCACCGCATCCACCAGGTAATAGGGGATAATGGTGTGGTCCGGGAATTTTCGAATCTCTTCGGTGGGTATGATCTCTTCAGTACTGATGATCAGGCGCTTGGCTGCACGTGCCATTTCAGCCCCGAATCCGGTGATACCATCGATCTGGGCATTCCCATAGCGGTCTGCCCGGTGGACATGTATAATGGCGACATCCAAAATCAGGGCCGGCAGCAGGCACACCTTGAGCCCCGTGAAGGGATCTTCCACCACCTTGGCTGAGCTATACTTGATCATATCGGTTCCCAGCATGGAACGTGTGGGCAGGAACGGTACCCCCATGGCAGTTGCCTTCATCCGCCAGGATATCGAGCCATTCGACCATTCAACGCACGTGGTGATCTGCCCCGATTCAACTGCCCGGCGCAAGGCACCGGATGTGCCATACACCTCCAGTCCGATGTAGGTGATATCCAGTTTCTTCACCAGCCCGGCTGCCATCCACAGGTCCAGTTCCAGCACGCCTTGCCCGCACACGCGCAGGTCTTTTTTACCTTGTCGCACAAGCTCACGCGACAATGACATGGGGCAGCGCACTGTCCCGTATAGCTCGGTGCCAATGTAGCAGCCATCGTATACAAACTGGCTGATGGCTTCCTGCTCGCTCATTCGCTTATCCACCAGCTTGCGTGATTTATGCGTGCGGTTCCACTCCCGAAATCCCTCAATATCGGGGGGTTGGATCATCTCACCAATTCCTGATTCAATGATCTCCATCATACCTCCTTTGATATGTATTAGAGTAACTCACCCCATCGATGATGATTGATCTCACACAACCGGACCATTGTTGTTGTACCTCGGATGATGCGCATATCAATCAAATCCCAGGTCCTGGATGGCCGATTCGATGGTCATCTTGCCTTTTCCTTTATCCAGCAGCTGCTCCCAGAAATCATTATCATACCTCCTGGATTGCACTGGAAGGGGCATGGGTACCCCCCAGCCTAGCAGCAGTACCTCTTCCTTGGGTTGTAGATGTGCCAGCATGCCTCGCAGCGCCTCCCTGCCCGCCAGGCCTGAAAGCACACTGTGGATATCATCCTCATCTCCCAGCCATCCCGAGATGCGCGTGCCAAGCTGTGACATCACCTCGTCGTATATCTGTGATGGGCGCTGGTCGATGATCAACAGAGTGACATAATACTTGCGCATCTCCCGGGCAATATTGCTGAACGCAGTCTGGCCGGCCATCTCGCGGTTGAGCAGTTTGTGGGCTTCCTCCAGCACGATGACCAACTGGCGTGGCTCGCGTTCGCCTTTGGAGCGGAAATCGTTGGTCCGTTTCTCCCAGGCTTCCCGAATGCGCCGTGTCAGCAGATTACTCACCAGCAAGTAGTCCAGGTCAGATTCGTGCGTTCCGAAAGACAGTACCACATGCTGCCCGGCATCCAGCGCCTTAATCACCTCTCCCACACTGTCCATACCAGGTTTTGGCACCACGTATGGCAGGTCAAACACCCGGTTCATCTTGCTCCGCAGTCCCTCCGCTGCTGCCACATTCACTCCCTCCCTGATGGCCCAAGCCGCCACGCTATCCGGCGCAGGGACTTTCTTCCCATCCTCCGTCTCGACCACTGCCCCGATCTTCATCTGTTTGAATTCATAGAACCAGTGTTCCCTGCCAAAACTGCTCACCAGAGCCTCCAGGGTGGTGGGCGTGGTTTCCTTCAGGTTCAGCTCGCGTGTCAGTAGCTCGATATCCACTGGTTGGATATCTTTTTGGTCGATTTCCAGGTTAAAATCGGGAGCCTCGCCGCGGATTTGTGCGCCCGCTCCCAACCCCACCACGCGCACCCGGCTGCTGAATTTCGTTTTCAAGCCAATCACCCGCATGCCGGTATCCGAGGCCGTGTCATCGAAGCCATACTCGTTGTGCATGTCAAATACCAGCATGCTGGCCTTATTATGCTGGATCAATCCTGCCAGCACCAGCCGCGTGAGGAAGGATTTGCCTGTGCCCGTTGCCCCGAATACCCCCGCGGAGCGCTGCACGAACTTATCCAGGTTGATGCATATCGGGTGCTTCTGCTCGCGTGTGTAGCCAATGATGAAGTTCCCTTCATCTCCCATTTTCCCAAATATTTCACCAATATCCCCTTCTTGTGCCAGCCTTACCTCGGCATGGTGAGGGGGGATGGTCTTCACCGGCAATGGATGTGGTTCCTCCTTCAGGTTCGCCTGCCACTGCTCATAGTCCGCCGAGCCGGGGTCGGGGCCGCGTTCCAGCATCAACGCCGGAAGCACCTCCAGGGTCGTGTAGAGGGTTTGCCCGTGAAGCAACCGCGCCATCTCAGCCGGCAGCCTGCTCTCAGATTGCTCGTCCGCAAATCGCGGGTCAGTGGAGCCCAGTTGCAGGTCGGTCACCAGCCCATAATACTGCCAATCTCCGCTCTCGATCACCACGAACGCCCCCTCCTGCACCTCTTGCGATGGTATGGTGAGCCTCACCCGCAGGTTCTCCCTCAACCCCCCTCCCACCACATAGCCTATGTTAAGTTGATCCTTATTCATATAAGCCTGCCATAAAGAAATAAGACACGATGGACACTGAGTACACGTAGGTTATCAATTGATTATTCTCTTTACGCCGATTCTTGTAAACCTGCCCAAATGCTGAATGGGGCTGATACGCAGCATCTAGTATTTTTTAGTAATTTCCTCCGTGCGATTGGGGATTGGATCATACCATTTGTTTTTATTATTTACCATTTAATCCCTGTATTGTCTCAGACTGAATAATAAAGATTATACCCACGCATTTTTTGTTCAAAGATCATTATTGTGAATCTCGCCTTCTGTATGAACCAATTATTTAGTATTTTTCCATATCGGATCTTTCTTCGTGTCCTTTCTGTCCTTTGTGTCTTTTTTACTGAACTTCTCCCAACGCACCAAGCACGCCCATCAGAGTGGGGTAATCATCGCGCAGCAGGGTGATCAGCTCCTGGATGGCCGCACTTTTCCATGCCTGGTTGCCAGCCTCTGCCTGCGCTGTGCTGGCCTGCTGGATATGCGCCGCCAGCAGCTCTCCCACTGGCAGGTCAGTTGCCCGTAAAAGGTGCCTGAAATAGCCAAACCTGCCACTGCTGGTAAATTGCCTCACTTCCTCCGCAGAGCACAGATAGATTACATCCAGGCTCAGCGGCGGTCGGGGTGGCAGTAAGTGCGAGATCTTGCCATCCATCCTGTATCCCACCGTCACCACGCTTAGCTCAAGCGGTATGTTGCGATTCACCCGGTTATCGGCAATGACCGCCTCATCTACCCTTTCCGCTGTCACCAGCTGGCGCACCAACCCATCATCATCAATGTGGATATCGTGGATCAAGCCATACACCTGGTAATCCCCATCCAGAACTACCCGCACCATTGCCCCAAACGAAGGCGCATCGATCTGTGATACGCGGCATCCCACCACAAAGCCTGTGGTAGCGGCACGCAATAACCTGCCGATCTCGAATTGTCTCATGCTCCGTACCTCTTCCGTGTACCCGATACATCTTTATGATATTGTTTGGCAGATGTTCCAGCAGCCTCCAGTCCCCGCCGGTGCAGCTCCTGCACGATCATCTGGGTGACCTGTTCCTTATCCTCCATGCTGACCACCGCTGTCTCGTGAGCCCGGTGCAGCAAGTATGGGTAAGGTCTTGCCCCAATCATCGCACATTGGCTCACCAGCGCCACCTGCAGGTTATCCAACATCTCCTGATCATCCATCACCCACCTGGGAATTTCTACCCTGGCGAGGGTTGGGCGCCCCACCTTCCCCACGTTGAGGTAAAAGAAATGCAGGCCTAGCTCCTCCTGGTAGGGTCTCGATGACCTGGATTGGATGGCGAAGACCGCCGAACGTTCGCCTGCCCCCAGGGTATCGGCGAACAATTCTTTATCGGTCACCCCTTTGAAGCGATGGAATTTTCTTAAATCGGCAAGTTCGCCGGGTCCTGCCTGCGCCACTTCCAGCAGTTGCACCACCAGGTCTGCGCCCGGTTTATCCACATACCCGGCAGTGGTCACGTTTAACTCAAAAAGCTGGTGCAGCACATGGATATATTCATCCAGCGACCGCTTGAATTCCCCCGCCACGTGGCCTTCTGCCAGTGTGGTAGTCCACAGCTCAAGGGGGCCATCGGAGAGTGTGATCACCGGCGGCTCTAGCTGCGAAGCCACCTCTGCCAGCCTGGTTCGCTCTGCCAGGTCGCGCTGCAACGACAACCGGTCATCCGACATCCCTTCCAGCTGCTCGGTGTAAATCAATTCACTTTGGATGCTCGTCACCGGCGCTTCGGTTGACCCATAGCGCATCCATATTGTGCCTGTATTCACCAGGCAATATTCTACCTCTGCATGCCTGTCGGTAAAAATCTGCGAGCCGTCCGCCGCCACCAGGGTTCCATGCGGTCCTACCGGCGGCAGTGGGTAATGCGCATCCAATGCTTCGCTCACCGGTACAGCACACCGTAAGGATGGGTCAAAATTTCTTACCACTTCTTTCACTTTTAACCGTAATGGCTCAATTTCGAAGGCGTGTTCTGCAAGCGCCTGCCGCGTTTCAGCCATCCTGGCTTGTAAATCTTGCTGGTGCAAGGCAGCTTTCTCACCAAATTGCTTCACTTGTTGGCTTACCTGGAGAAAATCAAGCGACATGCTTTAACCTTGTCTGGCGCCTCTTTTTCAACTTTGTGCATATATTATACAAGATGAAGCTATAACCAGGATTTTTTGTTGCAGGTGAGAGCCGCAGCTCTCCCTGATCTCCGGTATCATTCAACCGCCGAAACAGAAAATAATTCAATCCGCTGGCAAGCTCACCGACCCTTTACGACCGGGTTTTCCGCCTTAAGAACAACTTCGTGATCTCCTCTGCAATCGCAGGCACGAGGGCAAACCCCACGATTACCCCCCACTCCCGCAAGTTCGGCAGGTGCGTGTTGAAAATTGGCTGCAGGAAAGGTATTGTCACCACCAGGATCATCATTAAGATCGAAAATCCCACTGCATATTGCATATATTTATTGGAAAATACCCCAATCTTGAAAATTGACTGCCTCTCTGAGCGCACTGTATATGCCCGGATGAGCTCACATAGGCTGAGTGTCACAAATGCCATGGTTTCGGCAGTCTGAACGTCCACGCCCCGCCAGTTATGCTTCAATAAGTACACAATCGGGTTCATTCCTGCTGGCACCAGCGCCCCTGCCTCCAGGTGCCACAGCAAGCCCACCACGAATGCCCCCAGCACTACCCCAGCCTGCGCAATGGTCTGGATCAGGATTCCCACCTGCATCGTGCGATTTATGATTGACTCCGACGGTGGGCGTGGCTTCCTATCCATGATCGCTGGGTCACCCTTTTCCATGGCAAGTGCCAAAGCAGGTGCGCCATCGGTGAGCAGGTTCAGCCACAATAGCTGGATTACCGTGAGCGGGCTGGGAAGTCCTGCTATCGTTGCCAGGAAGATCACCATGATCTCGGCCACGTTCGATGACAGCAGGAAAAAGACAAACTTGCGGATATTATCATAGATGATGCGGCCCTGCTCCACGGCGGCTACGATGCTGGCATAGTTGTCGTCGGTCAGCACCATGTCCGCGCTTTCTTTGGCCACGTCCGTACCGGTGATGCCCATTGCCACGCCGATATTGGCCCGCTTGATCGAGGGACTGTCATTCACACCATCACCGGTCATCGCCACCACTTCACCGTTATCACGCAAAGAGTTTACGATGCGAAGCTTGTGTTCGGGCGAAACCCGGGCGAATACATCGGTATATTCCATCTGTTTCCTCAGTTGCTCGTCGCTCATTTTATCCATTTCGGCAGCACTGAGCACCTGGTGATTGGGTTTCAATAATCCGATTGCCTGTGCAATTGCCCTGGCGGTATTGGGGAAATCCCCGGTGATCATAATAGTGCGGATACCCGCCTTGGCCGCTTTTTTCAGGGCGGGGGTCACTTCAGCGCGAGGCGGGTCTATCATCCCCACCAATCCAACAAAAGTCATCCCTTCTTCCAGCTTTTCGATGTCTCCCATATCTGGCATGCTTTGGCATACTTTAAATGCCACTCCCAGCACACGCAAGGCATCCTGGGTCATTTCATCATTGGCCTTCAGGATGCGCATGCGCTGCTCTTGAGTGAGCGACGAGGCTTTGTCATCCATACGCTGCCATTGCGTGCACAGATCCAACACCACATCTGGTGCACCCTTGATGGCAATCACATATCCACCGCTTTCATGGCGGTAAAACGGCGAAAAATCTTCGGGTTTCGATTCTGTGATCTTGTGAACGGTGATCATCCGCTTGCGTTCCGAGTCGAATGGTACCTCCTGGACGCGTGGGTAGGTATGGTTCAACGGCCTGGGTAGTGCACCTGCCTTGGCAGCGGCTACCAACAGCGCCCCTTCCGTGGGGTCACCGGTCATGCTATATGTCTGCTCGCCGTCACTTGTTCCGCTGATGGTAAGCTCAGAATCATTGTTCAGGGCACCCACCCACAAGGCAGTACTTACTGCAGGAAAGTCCTTCAAATCCACAGGTCGGTCACCATCCAGGAAGTCACCGATCAATGTTCGGCCCATGCCTGTAATAGATAGGTATTTGTTATCCACCCACATACGTGTAAGCGTCATTTCATTTTGGGTCAGCGTACCGGTCTTATCCGAGCAGATCACCGTCGTTGAGCCAAGCGTTTCAACGGACGAAAGCCGGCGGATAAGGGCGTGGCGCTGAATCATCTCGCGCATCCCCAAAGCCAGGCTGATGGTCACCACGGCGGGTAAGCCTTCAGGCACGGCAGCAATTGCCAGCCCCACTGCCAGCATGAAAAATGTGACAATCTCATTCTTGGCACTATTGAGATACGCCAGTAGGCCTCCATCACTGGCAGTGATCAATCCCAGGTCGGTGAAACGTAAGACGGCCAGTATAAAAACGACCCCACAAATCCCCAGGGTGGCCCAACCCAGCAGCTTTCCCAGGTCATTTAACCGCTTTTGCAGCGGGGTTGGTTCGTTCTCCACTGCTTGCAGCATTGCAGCGATCAAGCCAATTTGCGTGCGCATGCCGGTGCTTACCACCACACCGCGTCCCCTCCCGTATGACACCAATGTGCCCATGAAGGTGGTATTCTTACGATCTCCAAGCGGGATATCGGCTTCCAGTCGAATGTTGGCATCCTTCTCCACCGGCACTGACTCGCCTGTGAGTGCCGCCTCCTCGATTCGCAGGTTGGCAGCTTCTAACAATCTTATGTCCGCTGGCACGTAGTTCCCTGCCTCCAGCAAAACCATGTCCCCGGGAACCAGCTGCGTGGAGGGTATCGACTGTCGACGCCCATCACGAATCACCTGGGCTTCAGGGGCGGCTAATTTCTTCAATGCTGCCAGCGCCTGCTCTGCCCTTCGCTCCTGGATCACCCCCAGGGTGGCATTCAAGACCACAATTGCCAAAATAGCGGCTGCTTCCTCCCAGTCACCTAAAACTGCCGAGATGATTGCTGCTACGATCAACATAATCACCACGAAAGAGTTGAACTGGTCCAGTAACATTTGCCAGAATGAGATCCCCGGAGCCTCGTCTAGCTTGTTCGGTCCATAATATTGCAGCCGGCGGGTGGCCACCTCCGAGCTCAAGCCTTCTTCACGTGGCGTTTCAAGCCGCTCAATAATCTGCTCGGGCGTCAGAATATGCCAGTTGATTTTCGGTTCATCTTCTGGGCTTGGTGATGCTTTCTCGATGCTCATATCTACTCCGGGTTTTAATTTGCCTTTATTCCCATGCAAAAGCCTACAAATTATAGCAGAAGAAGTTAAGGGTGATAAAATTTATATACCACGAGGAGGAAAAATACCTGAGATTATCTTAGGATTTACCGTAATTAGGTGTATTTCGCAAAAGGAGAATAATTATGCCCTACCAATATATCCGCATCCCTGATCAAGGTGACAAGATCAGAATTTCGGGAGGTAAATTATCCGTCCCCGACCATGTGATCATCCCTTTCGTGGAGGGGGATGGCACCGGGCGTGATATCTGGAAAGCCTCCCAGCGGGTGTTCGATGCCGCTGTCCAGCTCGCCTATGGGGAAAGACGAAAAGTCGAATGGATGGAGGTCTTTGCAGGCGAGAAAGCTTACAATAAACTGGGCAGTTGGCTGCCAGAAGAAACCATCCAGGCATTTCGTGAGTTCCTGGTGGGAATTAAAGGGCCTCTCACCACACCGGTCGGAGGTGGCATTCGTTCCTTGAATGTTGCCCTGCGTAAAGCGCTTGATTTGTACGTTTGCCAGCGCCCCGTGCGTTATTTCACGGGTGTTCCCTCCCCGGTCAAGCACCCTGAAAATGTAAACATGGTCATTTTCCGTGAGAATACCGAAGACATCTACACAGGCATGGAATTTGAGGTTGGTACACCGAAAGCGGAGAATTTTAAACGCTTACTCAAGGAGAACTTCCCCGAGGAATACGAAAAAATGCCTTTTCCAGAAACATCAGGCATTGGCCTTAAACCAATCTCAAAGGAGGGTACTTTCCGCTTGGTGCGCGCTGCCATCCAGTGGGCCCTGGATAACCGTCGGCTTTCGGTGACCCTGGTACACAAGGGAAACATCATGAAGTACACCGAGGGCGCCTTTAGGAAATGGGGCTACGAGTTGGCAGAATCTGAATTCGCCAACCGTGTGTACACCTGGGCCAAGTGGGAACGAACGAAGGAAGAGCAGGGTGAAGATGCTGCCAATCTTGAGCAGCAGGAAAATTGCCGGGCTGGCAAGCTGCTGGTAAAAGACCTGATCGCCGATAATCTCTTTCAGCAAACCCTGCTCCGCTCGCGTGATTTTGACGTCTTGGCGACCACGAACTTGAATGGCGATAACCTTTCCGATGCCCTGGCAGCCCAGGTGGGCGGCATCGGTATTGCTCCTGGAGGCAATATCAACTACGCCAGCGGACATGCAGTCTTTGAAGCCACGCACGGCACTGCACCCAGGCACGCCGACAAGGACGAGATCAATCCCGGTTCGGTCATCCTCTCGGGTGAGATGATGTTTTGTTACATGGGCTGGACCGAAGCAGCCGACTTGATTATAAAAGGGATGGAAGGAGCGATCGCAGCTAAGACGGTGACCTACGATTTTCATCGCTTGATGGAAGGCGCCACCTTATTAAAATGCTCAGAGTTTGGTGATGCCATCATTCAACATATGAGTATCTGAGTGACATTTTACTCTGGCACTTGATGACCAAATACACCTCACAAAGTAGTGAATCTTTGTGAAAATACACGCAATACGTGGGCTGGTTCAGCTGGGAGAGGGGAATTTTCTCCTGGCTTGTTGCTTGTAAAATAAAGGAGAGAATGCATTATGACGCACCAGCAGGAGTTGATCAAGGTCCTGCAAGCCATACCCTGGTTTCAGGCATTGTCTGCAGAACACTTCAAAAAAATTGTCAGCATTTCCAGGATCATAAAGTTTGAGCCTGGCCAGGTGATCTTCCATGAAGGAGACAAGGAGGATTACCTCTATATTGTCTTGGAGGGGCGCGTGGCGATTGAGATCAGCTTGCCAGGTCGCGGGCGCATCCGGGTTCTTACTGCCGACCCCATGGATGTTGTCGGCTGGTCGAGTGTCACCCCAGTGGTACGCCAGCGAACCGCTGGTGCCAGGGCAGTCTTACCCAGCCGGTTGGTGGCGATTGACGCCACGGGTTTGCGGGCTTTATGTGAAGAAGACCACGATTTAGGTTACTACGTGATGAGGCGACTGGCAAATGTGGTTGCTAGCCGCCTGATGACCACACGCTTGCAGCTACTGGATATGTTCGCTAATCCCATCTTCCAGGAAGAGGAGTAGCATGGCAGATATAAAATTATCCACAGGCTCTACAGCTGCATTGCCGAAGACTGCCTTGGGAGAGATGATCGACCGCCTACACGAGATGGGATACCATGTCATCGGCCCGCAAATCCAGGATAACACCATCGTCTATAAAACGCTTGATAGTGTAGACGAATTACCCAAGGGATATATTAGCCAGCAAGACGCCGGCACCTACCGCCTGGTCTACACTGGCCACCAACGCTACTTTGATACTACTCCAGGTGCACAATCCTGGAAACAATTCTTCTTCCCGCCTCAAACTGACCTTGCCACCTATAAAAGGGATGAAAATGGCCGTTGGCAAACTGAAGAGCAGGGAAAGGACCTCACACCCTTGGCGTTATTTGGGGTATTCCCTTGTGACCTGGCAGCTATCCAAATTCAGGACCGCATCTTCCTGCGGGAAGAATGGAAAGATCCCATTTACTGGTCGCGCCGGCAGAGCGCACTCATAATCACCGTGAATTGTTTGCATCCCTGTGGCACCGGTTTTTGTGCCTCTATGGGCACCGGCCCAAAGTCGAATCCTGGGTTTGATTTAAACCTGACCGAGCTCGAAGATGTATTCCTGGTCGAAATTGGCTCGGAATCCGGTCGCCTGGTCATGGAAGGGCTGCCTGTGCTGCCCCCGAGTGCATTTTGGCTGCAATCCGCCCAAAAAGGTCTCGATGATGCCAAAACAAAAATGGGAAGAAGCCTTCCACATCCAGAATTACTTCCAGACTTGTTGCTCAATAACCTCGAAGCTGCGCGCTGGGACGATGTCGCTCAACGCTGTATGAGCTGTACCAGCTGCACCCAGGTTTGCCCGACATGTTTTTGCTGGGACACGCACGATTCTGCCAGCCTGGATGGAAACGTCGCCAAACGCCAAAGACTGTGGGACTCGTGCTTCAATCCCGACTATACCTACATTGTGGGTGGCAATACCCGCCCGAACACACGCGCCCGCTATCGCCAATGGCTGACCCATAAATTTGGCTCGTGGTACCCACAATTCGGCACTTCAGGCTGTGTTGGCTGCGGGCGCTGCATCACCTGGTGCCCGGCCAAGATTGATGTGACCGTTGAGCTGGCCGCCATCCGTGAGGAGGTGCAGGCATGATACCATCCACCACTATATCGAACGCTATCTCCCCTTCAACCCCCATGCAGCCCTACTGGGCCGAGATTGCTAAGATCGTGCGTGAAGCTCCCGGGGTTTCAACCTATTGGCTCAAGTTCCTCGACCCCTCCCTCGTAGATGGTTTTCGCTTTAAAGCCGGCCAATTCAATATGATCTTTGTGCCCGGCTTGGGTGAGGTGGCTATTTCGATCAGTTCTGATATGGAAGATACCCGCCTTGTCGGCCATACCATCCGTACAATCGGTAATGTCACCACTGCCATCAGCCACATGAGTGTGGGTGACATCCTGGGGGTGCGTGGCCCCTTTGGCAGCTGGTGGGGCTTGGATGAGTGTGTCGGCCGGGATGTGGTGATTGCCGCCGGTGGGATTGGCTTACCACCTATTCGGCCAGTTATTTACTACATCTTGCATCACCGTCGCGAATTCGGCAAAGTAATACTGCTATACGGCGCCCGCACTCCCAACGACCTGCAATTTTCCAGCGAATATAAGGCCTGGCAGGATGGAGATATCGAGCTGCAGATTACCGTCGATCGCGGTGATGACGCTTGGCAAGGGCGTGTGGGGGTTGTTCCTATCCTCTTTTACAACACTCGTGTTGACCCGCACAATACGGTCATCATCACCTGCGGTCCTGAGATTATGATCCGCTTTGTCATCTTCGAGGCGCTGGCCCGCCGCGTACCAGCCGATCGGATTTACGTATCGCTCGAGCGGAATATGAAATGCGGGTTGGGCTCCTGCGGCCATTGCCAGCTTGGTCCCTACTTTGTTTGTAAAGATGGCCCCGTTTTTAGCTTCGATAAGCTGCAGCCTTATGTCAATGTGGAGGAATTCTAATGGCCAAACCTACGATCGCCGTATACAAATTCTCGTCCTGCGATGGCTGCCAGCTTTCCATCCTCAACCTGGAAGATGAGCTCCTCGACCTGGTCGGAGAGGTGGAAATTGCTTACTTCTTGGAAGCCCGTCGGCGTACTCTGCCCGGGCCATATGATATTGCCCTGGTCGAGGGTTCCGTATCCACGCCCCATGAAGTGGAGCGCATTCACGAAATCCGCAAGCAAGCCAGGACCCTGGTGGCGATTGGTGCCTGCGCAACCTCCGGTGGAATACAGGCCCTGCGCAATAACGCTAACCTGGAAGATCTGGAAATGGCAGTCTACCAACACCCTGAGTTCATCCACAGCCTGCCCACCTCAACCCCCATTGCTGAAAATGTAAAGGTGGATTACGAGCTATGGGGTTGCCCGGTGAATAAGTACCAGCTGCTCGAAGTTATTCAAGCCTTGCTTCAAAAACGCAGGCCGAATATCCCCACCCATAGCCTCTGCCTTGACTGCAAGCGCAAAGGCATCGTATGTGTGATGGTTGCTTATGGCATTCCATGCCTCGGCCCTGCCACGCGCACAGGCTGCGGGGTGTTGTGCCCTTCCAATGGGCGGGGCTGCTATGGCTGTTTTGGGCCGGCCCCGGGCGTGGATATGAAAACAGTCCTGGCTTCCATGAACTTTGTGGAGCGCTATCCCGGTGAGGTGAAGGGTCTGCTGACCAATATCAGCAATTATGCACCTGCATTCCGCCAGGCTGTTGAGCTGCCAGGGGTCACATCCTTCCAGAATGGAGGTGAGCAGAAATGAAGCATGATATTCACATCCCAGCTTTAGCTCGGGTGGAAGGTGAAGGCGCCCTCACCATCCGCTTAAAGGATGGAGCAATTAATGAAATTTTATTGAACATTTATGAGCCACCCCGCTTCTTTGAAGGTTTCCTGCTGGGAAAATATTTCCAGGATTTGCCTGATATTACTGCAAGGATCTGTGGAATTTGCCCCGTTGCATACCAGATGAGCTCTGTCCAGGCCGCTGAAGCTGCCCTGCAAGTGACCATCTCACCGGATGTTCGTCTCCTGCGCCAGCTGTTTTATTGCGCTGAGTACATTGAAAGCCATTCGCTGCACATCTATCTTTTGCAAGGTCCCGACCTGGTTGGCTACGAGAGTGCGCTTAGCCTGGCTGCAGATGCGCCTGACCTGGTGAAGCTGGCCCTCAGGCTCAAAAAGATCGGTAACGACCTGCTGAAAACCATTGGCGGGCGTTCCGTTCACCCGGTGAACGCCTGCGTGGGTGGATGGCACCGTTGGCCCACCGTTGAAGCCATCCAGGCCTTGATACCTGAGTTGGAATGTGCCAAACAGGCTTCCATCGATACAGTGAAGTGGGCAGCAGGCTTGGCATATCCTGATTTCGAGCAGGATTATGAATTCGTGGCCCTCAGCCGTCTCGAAGAATATGCCATCTATGATGGCTACATCGTCTCATCAACTGGCAAGCGTACTGCTCCGGAAGATTTCGAGAAAAACTATATCGAAACTCATGTTGAGCGGTCGAGTGCACTGCACAGCCATACCATCGACGATAAAACATATTTCGTCGGCCCGCTTGCACGCTTGAACCTCAATTACAAGCTACTGCGCCCGTCTGCCCGCCAGGCAGCCAAGGATATTGGGCTAAAACTGCCGCTGCGTAACCCTTACAAAAGTCTGATTGCACGCGCCATTGAGCTGGTTCACTGCACTGACCTGGCGATAGAGCTTGCCAACCAGTATCAACCGCGTGGGCCAAGCTTCAGGGAAATCCATCTTCGCCCCGGTGAGGGTGTTGGGGTCTCTGAGGCTCCCCGCGGCCTCTTATATCATCGTTACGTGGTGGACGAACAAGGTTTGGTGCGCTTCGCCAGGATTACCCCACCTACCGCCCAAAATTTCGCTCAAATGGAAGCAGATTTGTGGGCTTTGGCACCCGCGGTAGTTAGCCAACCGCAGGAACAGGCTTCTTTATCGTTTGAGCACCTGCTGCGCTCCTATGATCCTTGCATCTCTTGCTCCGCCCACTTCCTGAAGTTGAATATCGAGAAATCATGAAAGTTCCTCATGATGGTGCTGGGGGTAACTACCCTGGCACCATCAAAGTCATTGGCATCGGCCAGAGCATGCGCGGAGATGACGCTGCGGGATTGGCCGCGGTACGTCTGTGGAATGAAACCTATATGCCCATAACAGACCGCCCAGGCGTTCAGGTTGAGCTGGCAGAGCTGCCAGGTATCGGGCTGCTCGACCTGCTGGAGGGCGCCTGGGTTGCCATCCTGGTGGATGCAGTCAGTAGTGATGCTGCTCCAGGAACCATCCACGTGCTGCACGAAGCTCAGCTGGAAGCCTTCTCAAAATCTGCTAGCTCTGCGCACGGTTGGGGAGTGGCTGAGACGTTATCCCTCGGACGTAAGCTTGGCATCCATACCCTGCCTGAAATTTTAGTGCTCATCGGTATAGAAGCGGGAAATCTGGAAGTTGGAACCGGCCTCAGCCAGGAAGTGGCATCCATTTTGCCCGCAGCAGCTCAAATCATCGAGCAGCGGGTAAGCACATTCCTCACCGCCCAACCTCACTCAACCTCCCCACGAATTTCCCCCAGGTAACCTAATTCCGCCAGGGCCCTCAGCACCTTGTCAACCGCTGCTGGTTTCACCGAGATGGAATTTGGCCCCAGCGATTCACTCAAAAAACGGCCGGCCGGCGATTTTCGCAAGGCTTGCAGTATTTCCGGGGAGGTAACCCGTAAAACAACCATGCGCTCCAGCCGGGCTTCGCACCCCTGTTTATCCCATCTTTCCAGGGCTCTGATCAAGCTGGGTGGCACAACCCCGGCATTTCGTTCGAGTATCGCCTGTAGTTGGCTCACCTTTAATCCTTGCTGGCGAGCTCGCCGCAATGAGATTGAGCTTATTTGATACTGGTACTCTTCAGGGGATTCTGCCTGCCAGTCGCAAAAGCGCGCCACTTGGTAACGCACGTGGCGCGGCACCCCCCTGCGCACGCTCAGGCGCGCATCCGAGCGTATGGCTAATTTCCGGTCTTCCGCTGGCACATCAGACGGCGCCTTCCCAGCGAGCAGCGTTTTCCCCCAGCCCGACATGCGAAATGCCGTTACCTGCTCGCCTTCTCCTGGGCAAGCTAGGTCTAGAATGCCCAACCAGTGAAATGGCCCCTCCAGCATATATGTGACCAGCCGGCCATCCACCTCATCCCAGTGTTCAAAACCTCGCAAGTATTCTCCACTGTCTTTCCTACGAATGAACCACGAATCGTAATCACCGGCCGGGCGTTGGAAATCAGGTTCATGCTGTTTAATGCCCGATACGAATGACCCTAGATTCCACCAGGTCCTTTCGGGAAGGTTACACAAATATGCAATGATTGTCCTCCGTGCACGTAGTGGGTCGTTCGACCAATTCCCCTCCATGCTCAGCTCGGGCAGCAGGCGCAGCTCATCGATCGATTTGCTTTCCTGCCAGGTGGTAACCAGCTGAACCAAAGCCACACCCCCACTGGCACTCAGAAATTTACCCACCGGATCAGGATCGGCTAGCCCGCTCTCATCGATCAGCTTCACAGCAGACAGCATGGAGCGCATAAACGCAGCCGCTAATTGCTCACCCGCCGGGTAGGTGTAGGCATCGGGCAAGCTGAAACCCATGCGCAGGCTGGCCAATGCCGTGCAGGTATGGTCGAGGATGCGATCCGTCGCCAGAAATATATGGGCGTACTCAGCCGCGAAAGCCGGCCTGCCCGGCATAGATATTTGTGTCTCTTTTTCTTTCGAGAGCAGCTCAAGAAAGTTATCCGGAATATAAGCAAATTCTTGCGGTCCCCGGGGACTATCGAAGAATGCCCTTGCCATCAGGGCGCGGTACCACAGTATTTCCGCCAGCGAGATGGGGTGTGCATAAAGGCGCTCACGGTCACGCTTGGCGGCGCCAATTTCCCTCACTTCCCCATACGCACGTGTGAATTGCGCCCACGGCATTCGGCCGCCGTGCCTGCCGAGTTCATCCAGGGCGTCCCGGGCCTCCGGCGGCAGGCTCGATACTAGCTGGGAAAACTGCCTTCCATCTAGCATTGATGTATTCAAGTTGCGAATTACCGTTTGAATATCCTGGTCGGCCAGCTTAATCCCCCATAGCTCGGCTATGATGTGCAGCGAACCCAGATCGCGACCTTGCAAGCTTTCTACGAGGTTGGGCATATTCAACCATACATCAAAGTATCAGCTCTACCGCAGAGGGAACCACTTCGACGCGAATGTTGCGCGCCGCTGACTCAAAATCGCAGATGACCTCGCCATCCGCATGGATGGTCAATGGCTTTTCAGATTGGACTTGCAACCTGCGCACCTGTCCCAGACGCACCTGTCTAAATCGCCCGTGTTTGCCATTCATCACCTCGGGGATCATGCGTAACATCATCAATCTGGAAACGCGGCAGATTGCTGCATAATTCAGCCATCCATCCGAAGCAACCGCCTGAGGGGCAACCAGGAAACCTCCCCCCTCGCGTGGTCCATTGCAAACCACCAGCATTTCCGTATTCTCCTCCCATGAGTCCTCATCTGCCACGATGTTCATGCGTGGGGCATCGTGGTTCAGAGCGATGGTTTGCAGTACAGCCACCAGGTACATCATGAAGCCATGAATATGGGTTAGTCGGTGGGTGCGAATGGTCACTGTGGCGTCAAAACCCATCCCGAAGGTATTATCGAAGTACTCCCGCTTCCCCTGCTCGATTTCAAAAATGCCCAGGTCAATGGGCCTTGGCTGGCCGTTGAAAACTCTCTCTAGCGCTTCCGTCGGTTGGGTGGGGATTCCAATTGATTGGGCGAAGTCATTTCCCGAGCCCAATGGCACGATTCCCAACCGGGGTCGGGCTTCCATGGGCACTTTCATTAAGCCATTGATTACTTCATGGACTGTTCCATCCCCACCGGCCGCGATCACCAGCTTATATCCGGCCTCGCCTGCCCGGTGAGCCAGAGTTATCGCATGCCCGGGATATACGGAGCCCACCCAATCAGCTCCTCCCAGCTCCTCGACAAGGGGTCGCAGGTTTGCCACCGAGCGCCATGCACGGCCCAGGTCGGCGTTGGGGTTCACCAGGATCATCGTCTTTGAGCCACTCATCATCATCTCCCTATTATGAGCTCACTTTCTGAATATTGATCCACCTGTTAAGGGGCGACATATGACGCGCGCAGTACATTCTGGTCGTCATACAGGCTAACAACCTTCCCCGGTTGCCAGATTGGGGAAGCCAATCCCCAGAACAAATCTATGACTGTATCCTGCCCACTGCGGGTGTTCAAATTGATGGTGCGCCCATTGAACAGCGTAAGATCAGGGAAATTATAGACATTTCCTTTTCCATCCTCCAGTCGCCATCCATTCAGTGAAAGCTCACCATCTCCCGTTCTAAGCAGCTGCACGTGCTCTGTTTCCAGGTCACCCGCGCCTATGACTGCTGCAATGGCCATCTGCGGCTCCTGACCCATTGCAGTGGCGGTGGCTGTTGTATGGGGCCCCTGAGTCGCTGTTGCAGATGGAGGGTAGGTTGCCGTTGGCATTATGGTTGGCGGGATAGAAGTTGAAGTGGCTTCAGGCAATGGGGCGGTGGGGATGTACAGGATCTGGCCGATGGAGATCCTGTCTGGATCAGCCAGTTCATTGACGGCTAAAATATCGCTGATCCTCACATTAAACTCGACTGCCAGGGTGCCAAGCGTATCGCCTTCTTTCACCTGGTAGGTGAGCATCTCAGGGGAAGGCGTCAGTGAAATGCTCTGTCCGATGGCTGTGCCTGCCTCTGTAGGGCTGATTCCATCCGCACCTGAGTTGTTTGCGATGAGAGGCAGATTGGTAGATTGTGTTGGGGTAACCACAATCACTACCGGTGTGCTATCCGCTGTTGTGGTCGGATGTTTTGGCTCCCATAATTGCAGCACCACGAGTATCGTAACAGCCGAAACGATGATGTTCAGGATAGTAAAGTAGAAGAAACGCTTGACCAGTCTCATTTACTCCTCACCGCTAAAATCATAGCATAAGCCACTATTTGACACAATACTCAAGGTCAACGAATAGAAACATCTCGGAATTTCCTTATTTACCAGTCTCCACCGGGTAGCCTGCCTGGATCCACGCATTCATTCCTCCTTGGAGAGGTGTCACCTTCTTGAAACCCTGCTCGATCAATAACAGCGCCGCACGGGCGCTCGACTCCTCGGCAAATCATGTGCAGTAAGTAATGATCCACTCATTTGGGTCCAACTCGCCCAGACGGTTGGTCAGCTCCGAGATGGGGATGAGCAACGCGCCTGGGATATATGCAGCAGAATATGAACTCCCGTCGCGCACATCCACAAAGATCGCCTGCCCTGAATCGTAGGCTCTTTTAGCCTGTTCAAGAGTCACCCGTTGCACTTGCGAGACTGCTGCTGGTGTAGGGGTAACTTTGGCTGCCTGGCGTTGCCTCAGCTCCACATAAGCGGATGCCGCTATCATCAACAGCACAGCGCCGCCAATCAATAACCAGGGCAACATGTTCTTGCGATGCATTAATGACTCAGCCATCCTGCTTCATTGTAACTGTTTTGTACCGGAGATACAGGATATTTTACCTTTGATTTTAATTTGCACATGCTGAAAAAATTTCGATGAGAAGAAGTGAGCTCGGTCATGGATAGTCTTATGTAAATTCAGGAACTGCCTGGCAAACCAGCCTCTGGCCTATTTACGAAAGTCACCTTGTAGAATCAGCCTCCGTCCGTTAGCTCACGGGAAAATGAAATGGCTATATTGACTATAGTTGGCGAAACCCCAATAATCTCAAATTAATTCCAATGCTTTGGCGCTGATTAATATCTAAAATGATAGTAGCACATGGTGTTACAAAACTTTTGAACTGGAGAGTTGCATCATTAGCTGACTGACGTGAATGTGTTTCACTGATAAAGTTTGGCGCTTGGAATGTATTGGAATATCAGCGGAGGCAAGGTGGAGAAGTTCCTGGCAAAACTCGTAATCAGTTTGGGGATCATTTTGACCCTCCTGGCGGTTACGGGTGGCACTGATCTGGTATATTCAGCTTTCGCCGCTACTCCTGCAAGCCCCAACTCCACATTAACGGGCCAGCAGCAGGACCCTCAGAATTCACCCATTAGCTATATCAGCAGCCAGGCGTATTTTGAAAGCGCACAGGTAGCGCTAAATTTCCTGGATGAATCTATCGGCCTCGCCAACCACGCTGATTGCTATACTTGTCATTCCGGTACGCCTTCGGTATCTTCAGCATTGATAAACTCAGAAATAAATCAGGTCATCTGGATGCAGCGCCACATTGAGGTAGACATGGAATGTGCCGGGTGTCACACCCAAAGAGTTGGAGGATTATTCGGGCATTTTGGTGGTGATGACTAAATGCCAAAAACTGGGGGAAATACTGAGCGTGGAAGAATCCCACGCTCAGGCCATTTAAATAGGTATTGTTGCATTAATCGGGGCTGTTTATCTACAATAATCAGCTCATTTTGGGGTTTCGGCTTCACCTTTCTTCGTAGTGCCCATATTTATTCCACATTTTTCCAGCTGCGATAATATCTCAGCATGCGATTCATACCATTGGCCCCACTTTCGCGAGATGTGCTCCGTCCAGCTGTAATTATCATAGGTATAGGTTTCCTGGCGCCCCTTCTCCAGGCGGATTTTTATTTTATCCTTGCTGTAATAATTTTGCGCCAGGTAGCCCTCGTCCATCACTTTCATCGCTTCTTCAACCATCTCATCTGTAAATTCGGGGTATTCGTCCTCGAATAAATTAAATTTTATCGGGTAGCGTGGCCGGGGAGGCGGGTTTTCAGCCGGGTAGCCCATCACCAGTTGTACCAGCGGGAAGACCTGTGGTGGCAGTTTATACTTCTTTGCGATTTTATCGGCCATATACGGAGCAGCTCCTAAAAAGCAGCTGCCCATGCCAAGGCTCTCCGCTGCAATGACCATATTTTCAGCCATCAGCGTGGCATCCTGGACACCGAATAACAGCATGGATAGGTCATTTGTCACCCGCTTCCAACCCCTCTTTTCCATGATCACATCCATTCGGTGCAGGTCTGCACATATGGTGAATAGCCATGGCGCCCCAAAAGGTACCCCTTTGCGCGTGAGCAGCAGGCTACCCAGTTGTGCTGCGAATGGGGCCTGCTGACCGGCGCGCACCACTGCTTGCAGCACTTCTTCGGAGGGCACCTCCTTGGTATACTTGCGGATCGATTTGCGGTTCATCATTAGCTCAATTATTGCGTTGCTCATAAATCTTCCTCATATAAGTAAATTTTACCTTCTTAGCTTCAGTATAAACTTGTTTTGCATTTTAGTTCTCTTCTGCATTTTTCGCCGTCCAAATCATTGACCTGGCGAGTAATTATCATGGTCAAATCGATTAAATGCTGGCCTCCGCGATCCAAACCCAGGATAATCTACCACAAACCCTTGCGGGTCAACCTGCAGCTCAGCCATAAACCTGCCTACCCCACTTTCATATCGGTATGATAATTTCCCCGTCCGTTGGTATCGCTGGGCTAAGGGCTCTAAAGTAAAACTTGGGAACCTCAGCCATGCTGGGCTGATGTCCGCCGCCTCCCCAATCTCCAGTCCAAGCCTCCTGATGGGTAGCAGGTTGGTGCAGGGGCTGAAATTCAGGTCCAGATCGATGCTACCCGCCGCCCCTGGAACCTCCTTTTCATTCAGCCACCATCGCTTCTCACTGTTTACCCTGATGTGGATATCGATGCGCTCATCTCCTGCCCAGCCTTGCACCTCGGCTGATTGGGTCTGCCAGCTCTGGTCGCAAGCGATGCGATAACTTAACTGGCAGGGCTTTTGTTTATGTGCGAATACTGCCGTCCCCTCCAGTTGCCAGTTCTCACCCAGCCACCATAACCAGCAGGCTTCATGACCCGGCATGTAGATGCCACGCCACAATACATGGCGGATGAGCGAGCTACTCTCATTTTTCATTGATTTAGTAAATCGATTCGTATGTCACTCAGCACTATTATATATACCCCTTTTTCAAAGCCTTGGTTCGGATGACATGTAGCTTGGATTACGTATAAACCGGTTGGGATATCTGGCAGGATAAAATTGTGTTCAGCGGGTGCAAGTGATTTTCGCCGCCAGGTCGTCGCGAAACGCCGGGATTGTGATAATCAGGCGGTTTCCACGGCTGATGACGGCCTCAGTTCCAAGCCATCTGGCTCGCTGTGGATCATACCATTGCACTGTATATCCACCTTCGTTCACATTGTCCAGCGTGAGCACCAGGTTCTCTTCCAACGGGGGCTGGTAAGATGCTGATCCCTCACCTTCAGTTCTTGCGTCAATGGAGGCCTGGGTGGTATAAGCATCGCTCCGCAGCCACACAAGAATATTCTCACCTTTCAAGCCCAGCCCCTCCACCCCTGATTGGCCACCGTCGGCATAGGTTATTTTTAGGGGATAAAACGGCTGGTACTCGGCAAGGTTCTCTCCGTTCAGAAAAGTCGCCAGGCCATTGAAGTGGTACCAGAGGTAGTTGGCTTCCACGTAAGTATCCCACCACCAGTACATGCCACTACCAGCGTAACCGCTGAAGGTGGTTGCCCACAGCCCATTGTGTAGGTGGATGCCGCTGGTTTCCACATCCTCGCCATCATTGGCAGCGGAATATCCAAATTCCCCCATCAACACCGGTTTCACCGGGATGGCTTTCTCTAGCTCCTGCAAATCCCGCGCTGCCCTGCCTGCCAGGTCATAGTTCTTTGCGCTACTCTGGCTGGAGTATTCGTGCTTTTGGACGATGTCCAGCTCGGGCAGCTCCCAGGTGGGTGAATTGTTCCGCATCGCGTAGCTGTAGGTAGTCAGGTGGTGGTTCACATCCCGCTGGCCCAAATAAGCTGTCATTTGCTGCAACCACGGCACCAGGTCCCTATCAGAAATGCCGGTCAGGTTAACCTCGTTGAACCATTCCCAGGCCAGGATTTTCGTCGAGTATCCCCACCGGTTGACAATATAGTTCAGCCGGCGTTGGTAATAATTGATAGCGATTGGGTTGGTCACGAATTGGCCCGGGTCAGAAAGTGGCCCTCCCAGGGCGATGTTGTAGGGGTTGTCCTTCCATTCTGTGTTGGTCACCAGGCTCAATGGGCCATGATTCATCAGCACCAGGATGATCTTCACGTCGTACTGCTCTGCCAGGTCGAATAGCTGGTCCAGTAACCAGGCTTCATATCGTCGCTTATCGTAATTACCCAGCCCGGTATCTTCCCACTCGATGCCAAAAGACCATGCAGCCATCCACACCCGGATGGTATTGCCTCCATTGGCAGTAAAAATCTTCATCCAGCGGTTATACGTTTCAACGGGGTCGCACGTTCCACAACTCCACGCCATGTTCAAACCGATAGGAAAAAATGTTGTGCCGTTATCATATGCCAGGTAACGCGGGTTGTCGGCGTTGATGCGTATGAACCCCGGGTTTCTCGAGTCGCTCACTTGGAATGAAAAAGTCTCGCTGCGCAAGCCTGGTTTCATCGTGTAGGCCACTGCGCTCCACTCGCCGGTTTCATCGGGTGTGAATCTTACCCTCCAACCCGGTCTACCCTTCTTTTGGCGGGTTTGCAGGTCGTAGTCCTGGTACCAGAACGCGCCCACATCCGATTCTTTTCCCGAGGGGGCTGTGAAAACCACGCGCAGGTCAATTTCATCTGCGTCATAGGAGTTTTTCGCTTGCAGGTTGGTTTTAAGGCTCAGCTCCAATGTGGCATAACGCTTGATATTCACATTGCCTTGAGGGATAATCTGCAGGGTGGTTACCTCAGGCTGTGTGCTGGTTGATATCGCTGTGGGCAGTATTTCCGGCAGCCCGTGGTTCTGGCGGGTAGGTGGGTAAGATTGCATAGTGGAATATGTCGGCAAAGCTTCATTAACTGCCACCACCGGCCCATTGCACCCCGCCAGGACAAGCATCACGGCCATCACAATTATAGAGTGACTGATCTTCAACACAGCACTTTCATCTGGTTGTCAACAAAGTTCCTCGGTAAAACTGGCCATTGCCTGCCGCAGGCAGGCTGTGAAACACGATTTATAGTATACGAATAATAAAATTTCGCTTGATTAGGTACGTGATTAATTATAAACCTTGCCTGGCATGTAGGTAATGAGCATTCAGCCGGGCGTATAATCTAATCAGCCCCGTACATCATCTCACGCTGCCGGCCTTTCGGCAGGCAACCACTGTGCGGTTAGCCTTCAGGTGTGGCTTCGAAAGCGCAGCTTCGGTCCTGATCGTCTCTAGGTAAACGACCACATTTCCCCTTCACTGCTTAAGCCGCTGGTCTGCTGATCCTGGTTATTTTCTTTCAGCTGAACAAGCGTTATCCTGAACTGCAATCTGACGCCTGTACCACCGGCCCGCCCCTGACGATGGTCGTGTAGGTAATTAACCTGGGTATGCGATGCATTTCGGTACGGGTGGGTTGTTATATAGTAAAATCCTGATGCCCGGTGGATTCAAGTAATGGATGTACACATTCAAATTGGTAAACCCAATGCGTACGCTGGCCAGACCCTGGCCTTGAAGGATATCGATATCACCATCCCACACAGCCAGATCACGGTCATTCTTTGCCCACCCGGTTGCGGGAAAACCACCCCGCTTAACTACCTCAACTGGTTCCTGGAGCTGGATGGCAGTACACGCATTTCGAGGCCGGCGTTGACCGATCTAGAAGATAGTCCACTCCCGAGATGGACATCACCAGGATATGTAAAAAGATCGGTTTACTATCCGGTCAAATTTGATCCAAGGATTGGTATACATGGCTGATTTACGCGATTCGCCGGTCTTCATCGCCGGTCACCCCAAATCGGGTACCAGCTTGCTGCGCTCGGTGCTCGATTCGCATCCTGAGCTGGTGGCGTACCCCGAGGAGACGCATTTCTTCCGCCGTTATTTGCCCAAGGCACATGGCGCTGATTTATCTCAAAAATTGGATCTTTCAGACCGCTACATCACCCATATCTTCGAGTGGAACCCGGCCAATCCCCCTGCCCACCAGGCAGGCTATCCCGATCGCGACTATTCCTCAATTTCGGTTACACAGGTACGTCAGTTTGTACGTCAGTTTGTTGCCGAGCGTTTTGCTCACGATGGCGATATGCTCAGTGCCGTAATCTTGTCTTTCGGTAAAGTTTCCGGCCAGCTGACAGGCTCGTCGCATCATTGGGTGGAAAAAACACCCTACAATGAGCACTACGCTGCCCAAATCTTCAAATGGTGGCCTGACGCCCGCATTGTCCATACCGTGCGAGACCCACGTGATAACTTCGCCTCCTATCACCGCAAGCACGCCGATTGGAGTTCAGAAGCTTTCGCCCTGAATTGGCTGCATTCCACCCAGGCCGGCCTGGATAACCGCCAATTATACGGGCCTCACCGCTACCTGTTGCTTCGCTTCGAAGACCTCACCAGCGCACCGGATCAGAAACTCGGCCAGCTATGCCAGTTCTTGGGCATTAACGACGATCCCTCCCTGCGCCAGCCGGTGCGTGGGGGCAAACCCTGGGGCGGGAATTCTATGTTTGCCGACCAATTTACCAGCATCAGCGCTGCCCCGGTAGGCCGTTGGATGGAAAGCCTCCGACCGGATGAAGTTGCCACCCTCGAGCTGGTTGCCGGGTCGGTCATGCAGCAGTTGGATTATCCGTTGCATGGCAGGCTGGCATCCCTCGATCCATCCGCTCGCCGGCTGGTGCTTCGCCGCATGCTCTCCCTCACTCGGGTGGCAAATTCAGCTTCCGATCGCCTGGTGCTTCACAACGCCCTGCATAATTTCCAATTAACGACCAAAACTGAAAAAACCACTAGCACCCACCACGCTGCTCCGCCGGCTTGGCAGCTGCTTGCCGGTTTTTCGTATCTTTGGATAAAGGAGCTCTTTCATTAATGACCCCCCATTTGATCACCCCCTATGGTGGAAAACTTGTCAACCTGTTGATTGACGGTGAGCCGCGCCAGGCCCTGATCGCCCGCTCCAACCAGCTGCCATCCTTCAAAATTTCACCCCGCGCCCTCTGTGACCTGGAGCTGTTGGCCACCGGTGGTTTTTCTCCCCTCGACCGCTTCATGGGTAAGGCAGATTACGAAAGTGTGCTGCACCACATGCGCCTGATGAATGGCACGCTCTGGCCGCTGCCCATCACCTTGCCGGTCAACTCCGCCGACCTGCCTGCAGTGGGTGAAGAAGTGGTACTGCGCAATGCCAATAACGACTTGATTGCTATCCTGCAAATAGACGAAGTTTTCCATTGGGACCCCGAAACCGAAGCCATTCTGGCCTATGGCTCCAATGATGAGCGCCACCCCATGGTTTCCGAGATGGTACGCTGGGGTAAAGTATGTGTCTCGGGGCCTATGCAGGTGATCAACCTGCCGCGTTATTATGATTTCGTCAACCTGCGCCTTACCCCTGTCCAGGTGCGCCAGAAATTAACCGCCCTTGGTAATGAAAATGTGGTCGCCTTCCAAACCCGCAATCCCTTGCACCGCATCCACGAAGAGCTCACCAAGCGTGCTGCCAGTAAAGTAGGCGGCAGCTTGCTCATCCATCCGGTCGTTGGCCTCACCAAGCCCGGTGATATCGACCACTACACTCGTGTCCGCATTTACAAGTCCCTGGTAGACAACTACTACGAAAAGAATAAAACCCTGCTCAGCCTGCTGCCTTTGGCCATGCGCCTGGCAGGGCCGCGCGAGGCCCTGCTGCATGCCATCATCCGCCGCAACCATGGCGCCAACCACTTTATCGTGGGGCGCGATCACGCTGGGCCTGGCAAAGACAGTGCCGGCAAGCCCTTCTATGGCCCATACGACGCCCAGGAGCTCATGCAGAAATATGAGAGCGAGCTGGGTGTGAAAATGGTGCCTTTCGAGGAGCTGGTCTACCTGCCGGACGAGCAAAAGTACGTCGAAGCTAAGGACGTGCCTGCTGGGGCACGTGTGCTCAATATCTCCGGCACCCAGGTGCGCGATGACTATCTCACCAGGGGCAGGCTGCTTCCCGAGTGGTTCACCCGTCCTGAAACGGCTCAGATTTTGCGCCAGATGTACCCCCCACGCCACCAGCAGGGCGCCTGCATCTGGTTCACCGGCCTCAGCGGTTCGGGCAAATCCTCCACTGCCGACGTGCTGGTATCTTTATTGATGGAATATGGTAAGCAGATCACTATCCTGGATGGTGATGTGATCCGCACTCACCTCTCCAAGGGCCTGGGGTTCAGCAAGGAAGACCGCGACACCAATATCCTCCGCATCGGTTTCGTGGCCAGCGAAATCGTACGCCACGCTGGGGTGGTCATCTGTGCTGCTATCAGCCCCTACCGCGCCATCCGCAATGAAGTCCGAAAGATGGTGGGGGATAACTTCGTGATGGTCTACATGGATACACCCATCGATGTGTGTGAGCAACGTGACTCTAAGGGTCTGTACGCCAAAGCTCGCCGCGGAGAGATCCAGGGCTTTACCGGCGTAGACGACCCCTATGAGCCGCCCATCGAGCCCGAGATCACCCTGCATACCCTGGATACCACGCTTGATGAAAATGCGCACTTGATCATCGAATATCTAAAAGTGCAAGGCTTCCTGTTAGTGGAATGAGGTTAGCTCACCTCCCAATTCGGGCAAGGAAGGTGAATTATTCTTGATATTCCACGGGTCAGCCGGAGCTAAGCTGGTATTCTCCTAAGTTGCGGGTCAATCAGCGTTTAAATTTCTTCGACATCTATTGATTAGCCCCCGTACCCTGCTGTGGTTAGTGGGTGAAAATTGCCGTATGTACATGCCCTGTTGCTCGATCTACTTGACTGGCAATTACTCACCGCCCTTTTTTCACTGGTCGGCGAAGGCCGACCTTGTGCTCTTTGAAGACGTGGTTTCACCCACCGCTCTAATCCATGAAATCCGTGAAACCTGTGCCAAGTGTTTTTCTTGGCGCCGTGGTTAAAACCTGTACCAAGTGCATTGCTTGGTATCCGGTCACCTGCATCGTAGATTTGTTCGATGCGGGTGTCAGCTAGCTCGGCAAGTTATTTCCTTGACAGGTAAATACTCACCAGGTTTCTTTATGCTGAATGACCAGAATGGCAACCGTAAATCTTCTCCTCAAGTTGTCATTGCGAAGCAGGCGTCCTGCTAATCCGAAGGTAATATTGTCCTCCGAAGCCCGCTGAAGCAACCCGCTCTTAGATATTCGTGGAATGTCTTTCATTTATTCTATTATGGTGAGTAATTACCTTGACAGAATAGAACACATGTGCTATATTTACTCTTGTTATCATCCACCACATGGGTTAATCGTTTGACGATGATAAGGATATTAACCAATATATACGCCTTTATCCACTAATCCTCTTCACCAGCCTATTTCCAACAGCCTGCCTTGCAACCTTACTTTCAAAATCGGAATATGTGAAATATTAATTGTATCGAATTGTATTTTTTCTGAAACAATGATCACTGACAGGGATATTCAATCCATTTTTTTTACCAACCAGGGGGCAAATAACTCTAATTCTCAGCATTCGAATCAAATTCAGACCTTTAATAGACGATTATAATTATCCCTATGGATCTCTTCACTCACGCTCATGAGCAGCGCATGCGCACCGAGGCGCCCCTGGCAGCCCGCATGCGACCGCGCACCCTGGAGGAGTTCGTCGGTCAGCAGGATATCCTCGGTCCGGGCAAGCTGCTGCGTCGCGCCATCGAAGCCGACCACTTGTTCTCCTCCATCATCCTGTGGGGGCCGCCCGGCTCCGGCAAGACCACCCTGGCCATGGTCATCGCTCATCTTACCAAGTCGCACTTCGATACTCTCTCCGCCGTCCTGGCAGGCAAAGCCGAGCTCAAGGAAGTGCTGGAAGCTGCCACCGAGCGCCGCAAGCTCTATCAGAAAAAGACCATCCTGTTTGTGGATGAGGTCCACCGCTGGAACAAGGCCCAGCAAGATGCCCTGCTGCCCCATGTGGAAAACGGCACCGTCACTTTCATCGGCGCCACCACCGAGAATCCCTACTTCGAGGTGATCGGCGCCCTCGTCTCCCGCTCCCGCGTCTTCCAGCTGCGCCCCCTGGCTGACCCGGATGTGCACCTGCTGCTCGAGCGTGCCATCCAGGACCCCGAGCGCGGCTATGGCTCCCGTAATATCGAAGCTGACGAGCAGGCGCTTGAGCATATCATCCACGTGGCAGGTGGCGATGCCCGCAATGCCCTGAACGCCCTCGAGCTGGCCGTCGAGTCCACCCCGCCCAATGAGCAGGATGTCATCCATATCACCCTGGGTGTTGCCCAGGATTCCATCCAGCGCCGTGCCGTCCTATACGACAAGGATGGTGATGCACACTACGATACCATCTCGGCCTTCATCAAGTCGGTACGTGGCTCCGACCCCGATGCCGCCCTATACTGGCTGGCCAAGATGCTTTATGCCGGTGAAGACCCGCGTTTCATCCTCAGGCGTCTGATCATCCTATCCGGTGAAGATATCGGCCTGGGTGACCCGATGGGGTTGGTGGTTGCCAGCGCTGCCGCCCAGGCGTTCGACTACATCGGCATGCCCGAAGGGGTTTACCCCATTGTGGAAGCGACCCTCTACCTGGCTACAGCCCCCAAGTCCAACACGGCCACCTCCTACTTCAAAGCCTTCCAGTTGATCGAAGAGCAGGGCACAGGTGACGTGCCTCGCCATTTGCAGGATAGCAACCGCGATGCGGTTGCCTTGGGCCATGGTGCTGGCTACAAGTACCCGCATGAATCGCCCGATCACTTCCTGCCGCAGCAGTATCTACCCAGGCCGCTGTTAGGCACCTATTTCTACAATCCCTCCAAACAGGGATATGAAACTGAGGTGGCTGAGCGCCTGGAGCACTGGCGCGCCGCCCAACGCAAAGCCCTGGGGATTACCAAAACTGAGGAACTCCCCGAGCTCACCCAGGAAACCATTCTGGATATCAAACGCAAGCACAAATCCACCTGAGGTCAGGCTTATGCCCGTTTTTCTGCTCATTCGTCATGGCGAGACCGATTACAACAAGAAATCACGCATTGCCAGCCGTTTACCCGGGGTGCATCTGAATCGCAGAGGGCTTCAGCAAGCCCAGCAGCTCGCTGAAAAGCTGGCTGACGTTCCAATAAAGGCGATTCACTCCAGCCCTTTGGAGCGTGCCATAGAGACTGCCCAGCCGCTTGCCAGGGCACTGAACCTGGAGATCGTGCCCAACCCTGGCTTATTGGAGACGGACTGTGGCGATTGGCAGGGTCGATCAATTAAAAAGTTGCACCGTCAGAAAATCTGGCAATCCGTCCAGCAGCATCCTTCTTTATTTCACTTCCCGGGCGGAGAGTGGATCGGCGAGTGCCAGCATCGCATGGTGCAGGTGCTCGAGACCCTGCGCCTGGGTTACACCCGTGATGATATGGTAGCTTGCTTCAGTCACGCCGACCCCATCAAGCAGGTGATTGCCTACTACTTGGGGCTGCCTCTCGATAATTTTCAGCGCCTGTCCATCGACCTGGCTTCCGTCACCGCGCTGCAAATCACCGAAAACGCCAGTCATCTGTTTACGTTGAATTACAACCTGGGATTCAGCTGGGATGCATTCCAGCCTTCCAGGCCTGGCAAGGTCAGGAATCCATCCAAATCATAACCGGCCATCTCGGTTTAGTACGAATTATTGGTATACTACGTTCATGACAGATATCGATATCGATCTTCACCCTGTTGACCACATCTCAGCAGATGCGCTCGGCCAGCCGGGTAAACGTGTCTTCTACATCCAGGGTTGGCAGGGGGAGCGTACCGTTACCCTGATCATTGAAAAACTGCAGTTGCAGACCCTCGCAGTTGGCATAGAACAGTTCCTGTCGGAAGTGCATGAGAAGGTTTCCGATCTGAGAGAGGCATCCGCCGAGTATGAAGAGGAGCAGATGCACATCCACCCCCCTGTTGACCCGCTATTTCGGGTAGGCGAGTTCGGCTTGGGTTACGATGCCGAAAATGACCTGATGGTTTTGGTTGCACGTGAGCTGGCAGCCGAGGAGAATCCCTCCGAAGAGGGTGGTGTGGTGCGTTTTTGGTGCACTCGCGACCAGCTGCGCGCTCTTGCCAGTTGGGGCATCGAAGTAGCCTCCCGTGGCCGTCCGATCTGCCCACAATGCGGACAGCCAATGGATCCCGAAGGTCATTTCTGCCCTAAGAAAAATGGGCATAAGCACTGACAGGTAAATCTGCAGTTTTTTGGAATATACCTCACCGGTTGAGCCGGCTGATCAGGGAACTCAATGCCCAAATTGGAAACTTCCATCATCCTGAATGTGCTTCAAAACGGCGAAATTAATATCAAAGGTGAGTTCGCCTGGGGTTCTAATTACACGTTCTTGGCAGAAGTGTGCCTGGATGGTCGTGTATTGCAAGCTGTCTACAAGCCCAGCCGGGGTGAACGCCCTTTGTGGGATTTTCCCCCCGCCAGCCTTGCCTGCCGTGAGGCTGCCGCTTATCTGGTGAGTGAAGCCTTGGGATGGGAGCTCGTACCCCCCACGGTATATCGTATGAAAGCCCCTCTGGGCCCCGGCTCTCTCCAGTTCTACATTGAGCATGACCCCGAGATGAATTACTTCAGCCTGGGTGAAGCAGAGCGCCAGCGCCTCCGCCCGGTGGTGCTCTTTGATATATTGGTCAATAATGCCGACCGTAAAGGCAGCCACTTGCTCTACGGTGACGATCAACACCTGTGGCTGATCGACCATGGCATCTGCTTTCATGCTGAAAATAAGCTGCGCACTGTGATTTGGGATTTCATCGGCGATCCAATCCCTGATAACCTTCTGAACGATATACGCTGCTTTCGCCAGCTTCTAATCCCTGGACAGGACCTGTATACGAATCTCCAGGCGCTGCTCAAACAAATAGAAATCCACGCCCTCACCATGCGGGTAGAACACCTGATAACCCAGGGGCAATTCCCTGCGCCAAATCCTGAAGAGCGTTCCGTCCCCTGGCCGCCCATATAGCCATATGACCCATCAACGTCTTGCTTTACTCGGTTTTGGAAATGTCGGGCAAGCCTTTGCCCACCTGTTGCTCAACAAGAGAGACCAGCTGGCACGCCAGCATGCACTCACCTTCAGCATCACTGGCATTGCCACGCGCTCGCGTGGCATAGCCCTCGATCCGCAGGGCATTGACATTGAGCGTGCCCTCCAGCTTATCTCACAGGGTTCCAGCCTGGCTTCGCTCTCAACTCAGCCACTTGTATCGGATCCGGTCGATTTCATTCACCGTTGTGATGCTCAGGTGCTCTTCGAAAACACCCCGGTGAATTATGTGGATGGCCAGCCCGCGGTTTCATACCTGCGCCTCGCCCTCCAGCAAGGCATGCACGCCATCACCGCTAACAAGGGCCCGCTGGTTCATGCCTACCGTCAGCTAAGCGAGCTTGCTGCATCGCAGGGTCGCAAATTTTATTTTGAATCCGCTGTAATGGATGGTGCGCCAATTTTTTCACTATTCCGCCACAGCCTGCCTGCCATCCAGCTGCGCGCCTTTCATGGTATCTTGAACTCCACCACCAACCTGGTCCTTACCCGTATGGAGCAGGGTGACAGCTTCGATGCTGCTGTCGCTTACGCCCAATCCATCGGCCTGGCGGAAACCGACCCATCTGGTGACATCGATGGTTGGGATGCAGCGGTCAAGGTGGCTGCCCTGGTCACCGTTCTGATGGGCATTCCCCTCAAACCAATGGATGTGCAGCGCACGGGCATCCGCCACCTCGCTGCGCAAGATGTAACACGGGCCCAACAGCAGGGCAAGCGCTGGAAGCTTGTCTGTTCAGCCCGGCGCCAGACCGGCCATGTTACAGCAATCGTCGAGCCGCAGCTGGTGGATAGCGAATCGCCTTTTTATGGGATCAATGGCACTTCCAGCATCGTCACCTTTGAAACCGATATGCTCCCCCAACTTTCTATTGTTGAAGGTAACCCTGGACCAGAAACCACCGCTTATGGTCTGCTGGCAGATTTGATCAACACCACTCGCCAAGTTTTATAGCAGCATCTAAAAGGAGGGCAAATGAACTTTGGGATTTACACCCCTAATTTTGGGGCTGAAACCACGCCTCTCTTGTTGGCAGATTTAGCCGCTGAGGCTGAAGAGGCCGGTTGGGATGGCTTTTTCTTATGGGACCATATCGTCTACAGCCGCAGGCAAAAACTCCCGCTTTATGATCCCTGGGTGACCCTGGCAGGCATTGCCATGCGCACCCACCACATCCGCATCGGCACCACGGTCACCCCCATTGCCCGCCGCCGTCCCTGGAAGCTAGCCCGCGAAACGGTCACCCTGGATCACCTCTCAGGCGGCAGGCTGATCCTCAGTGTGGGAGTGGGTGATCCCGACGAAGATGATTACGGCACCTTCGGTGAGCCCACCGACCGCAAGGTGCGGGCTTCCATGCTGGACGAGGGCCTGGAAATCCTGGATGGCTTGTGGAGCGGGAAACCGTTCGCCCACCAGGGTGATCATTACCAGGTAAAGAAGGTCACTTTCCTGCCCGCACCCGTGCAATCCCCGCGCATTCCCGTTTGGGTAGGAGGCTTCTGGCCTCACAAGCGCCCGTTCCGGCGGGCTGCCAGGTGGGATGGAACTTTCCCCTTGGGAAACCCATTTACTCGCACCCCCAATACCGTGCGTGACATCCGCGCCTATATTGATCAGCACCGTCAAAACCCGGCTCCGTATGATATCGTCATCATGGGTGGCACGCCCGGCAATAATCCTGTGGCCGCTCGCAGGCGTGTGGCCACATACCAGGATACCGGGGTGACCTGGTGGCTGGAAAGCCTGTTCCGCTGGCGTAATTCAATTGAAGATATGCGCCAGCGTGTACGACAGGGACCACCTCGCTTAGACTGATGACCTGTTCCATCCAACCATGTAGGAGAGAAAAATTATGCCCGTTGGTCGTTTTTATGCTGGTATTGCCACGGTAATCTGGTCTCCAGCGAGTTTACAATACTTGCTGCTTCACCGTTCGGCCCAATCTGCAGTCAGGCCGTCAGTGTGGGAATGCGTCACCGGGCGTGTGGACCAGGGGGAAAGCTTCGATGATACCCTTCACCGTGAGGTCCACGAAGAATTGGGGGTCACTGTCGAGGTTGATCATATCCTCGGCACGGCCCATTATTACCGCGGTACCCCACTGCCTGAGAATGAGCTGGTGGGTGTCGTTTACTTTTGCACCCTTGACCATACCACCCCCATTCGCCTGAGTGCAGAACACGTGGAATATCGCTGGCTACCCTTCAACCAGGCCATTGAGCTGTTATCTGCCCCTGACCCTAGCACGCAATGGACAAGGCGGGTAATCCAACATGCCGAAGCCATTCGCCCGCTGTTGCCGCGGGAGCTGCTTGGCTTTCAAATCACTGCTGGCTTTGAGTTTGGTTAAGCTATGGCGTGAAAGCTCTTGCCTTTGGGAACTGTGCCTTTTACCTGCTCAATCCCGGATATCCGGGAAGTCATAGAATACCGGCTTGGAAGATACCCGCATGGACATCACATTGATGAAGTACCGGATATCTGAATCGAATGAGCTCCTGAACCTTCTCCCGGATGTTTTTACCACCAGGCTCTTATCAACGATCAGCCTGCCCACTTTACGCAACTTGAGTGTCAACCAGTAATCCACGGTCAGATTAACCTTCGGGTCAATCCCCCCAATTTCCTCTACTGCCTCCCGCCGAACCGCCATATTATTTCCGGGTAACGCCTTATTGAGGTACAGGATTGAGCGAAAGGTCACATCGACGATGGGTTGGATGTCATAAAACGCTAATTTACCGCCCACACCAACCACTTGTGGTGATTCATCAAAATGGGCCAGGATCCTTCCTAGCCAGTTATGTGGGACGATACAATCTGCATCCGTAAAAGCAATGAATTCGGTCTGGCAGACATCGATGCCTCTGCGTATGGCGTGCACATACCCTTTCAATGGTTCTTCTTCCACCTTGACGCCTTTTTCCATGGCAATTTTGGCTGTCAGGTCGGTTGAGTTGTTATCAATAACGATGATATCGTATTTTTCCCGCGCCAAGCTCTGGTTCAACAGGGATTCGAGACACCCTGCAATTAGCAGCTGCTCATTATATGCTGGCACGATCACCGTTACTACTTTTTCCATCACGTTCCTCCCAATGAATGTGCCAAGGATAATACACCTGCCTTTTTTTTCATTATATTCGCCCACCATATAACCGGCGTATAATATCGATTAACAATTAATTAGTACACATTGTACCAGAGGTCTGTATGGATATTCCTAATTTGGAACATATTTTTCTTCCCACCAATGGCATTCGCCTGCACGTGGTGCAGAGCGGCTCACGTTATGGCCCGCTGCTGATCTTGCTCCATGGTTTCCCCGAGTTTTGGTATGGTTGGCGGCACCAGGTTCAGCCTCTGGTAAATGCCGGTATGCGCGTCTGGCTGCCAGACCAGCGCGGCTACAACCTGAGTGACAAGCCCAGGGGCATCGCTGCATATCGCCTGGATGAGCTCGCCAGAGATGTGATTGGGCTGATCGACGCCGCCGGTGTGGACCAATGCTTACTCGCCGGGCATGACTGGGGTGGCGCTGTAGCCTGGTGGGTAGCATTGCAATACCCCACTCGCCTGCGCAAGCTTGCCATCCTCAACATGCCCCACCCTGCAGTGATGCGACGCAGCCTCATGCGCAGCCCTGCCCAATTACGACGCAGTTGGTACATCTTCGCCTTCCAGTTCCCTATCCTCACCGAAGCCATGCTGCGTAATAACGATTGCGCTTTGTTGGTGAAGGCCTTGCTGTCTGGGAGCAGGCCTGGCTCATTTACCCAGTTCGATCTCGACCTTTATCAGCAGGCCTGGTGGCGCAAAGGTGCCCTCGCCGGCATGCTCAATTGGTACCGGGCTGTCGTGCGCATGCCCCCTAATATGAACCGCGACCTGCGCATCAAGCTGCCCACACTGCTGTTGTGGGGCGCACAAGATGTGGCTTTGGGCCGCGCAATGGCTCAGCCCAGCCTTGATCTATGTGATGCAGGCAGGCTGGTGATCTTTGAAAATTCGAGCCATTGGGTGCAGCACGACGCCGCCGAGTCGGTAAACAAGCACCTGGTGGAGTTTTTCACCGCTTCGTAGGGATTTTATGCCCGCCTCCATGCCTGAGCCAGCACTGACCTACCTGCAGCTGCGTGAGCGTGTCTTGCACCTCGATCCTGTCCGGCTAAACCTGGCTCCTTCCGCCGCCACCCCTCATGTTTGGGGCGTGCTGGTTGAAACCGGTTACGAAGTGGGCACCGCCACCCTGGTTTCACTGGCTGATGGCACCACCAGCCTGTATTACAGCACAGGGGGTGGCCTGCTAGGCAGCAGTGATTATTCCCCGCTCGCCGAAGCCTCCCAAAACCTGGTATTGCAGGCTGAGAAATTCCTTCACCACATGTCGCAAAGCGTTGGCGACCTCCCCCTGCCTGCCGTTGACCAGGTTAGCTTCATCTTTCTCACCTTTTACGGGATAGTATCAACCCAGGCTCCTGAGCAGCGACTCACCTCAGGCAAGCATGTCCTCTCCCCCCTGTTTATGGACGCCCGCGCAATCCTTGAACAGTTGCGCATATTGGCAGATAAAAAACACACATGACCATCTCACCAGGCGAGTTTGACATTGTCACCGGTGCCTTCGGCTATTCAGGGAAATACATCACTCGGCGCTTGCTGGACATGGGCCGCACCGTCCGCACTTTGACCAATTCGGTCAACCGCCCAAGCCCTTTTGGCGAGCAGGTCCGGGCATTCCCATTCAACTTCGACCATCCCGATCGACTGCTAGAATCCATGCGCGGTGCAGGTGTGCTATATAACACCTACTGGGTGCGCTTCAACTATGCCAATTTTTCACATGCCGCCGCTGTTGAAAACAGCTTGCGGCTATTTGACGCTGCCCGCCAGGCGGGTGTAAGGCGGGTCGTCCATATCAGCATCACCAACCCTTCCGAGACCTCCCTTTTACCATATTTCAGCGGTAAAGCCCGCCTTGAGCGTGCCCTGCTTGAATCCGGGCTATCTTACGCCATCCTGCGCCCGGCGGTGCTGTTTGGCAAGGAAGATATCCTGATCAATAACATCGCCTGGACGTTGCGCCACCTGCCCATTATTGGAATCTTCGGAGATGGCAATTATCGCTTACAGCCCATCTTCGTAGACGACCTCGCTTTACTGGCTATCGAGCAGGGCCAACATCAGGACAATCTCATCCTCGATGCGATTGGGCCCGAGACATTTACCTATCGCCACCTGGTGCAAACCATCGGGGATATTATTGGCAAAAAACGTCGGATTATCTCGATGCCGCAGGAGCTCTGCTACTGGTCGGGATGGCTGATCGGCAAGTTGATGGGGGATGTGCTCATCACCCGCGACGAAATTGCCGGACTGATGCAGAATCTTTTATTCACCCACTCTCCCCCTGCCGGGAATACCGCCCTCACAGCCTGGGGCAGGCAGCATGCCTCCACGCTCGGATTGCATTATGCCAGTGAGTTAAAGCGCCGTTTGGATCGTCAGGCACCCTATATCAGCTTCTAATTCATCACGGTAGTAAAATACATGGCACAGACAAGCATGGTAACGAGCCCACCTCATCCCTTGAACATTACAGTCATTCCTGCCCAAGTTGCTGAGCGCCCCATCCTGCGCAACCTGCTGGAGCTCTATCAGTATGACTTCAGCGAGTTCGATGGTTCCGACCTGGAGCCGTCGGGGCTGTATGATTACCCATACCTCGACCATTATTGGGTTGAGGCTGGGCGAACCCCGTTTCTGGTGAGGCTGGATAGCCAGCTTGCCGGTTTTGCCCTCGTAGCTCGCTATAATTATCTCACCGGGCAGAAGGATGCCTGGGTGTTGGCGGAGTTTTTCATCATGCGTAAGTACCGCCGGCAAGGTGTGGGTGAATATGTAGCCCGTTATATTTTCAGTCAATTCCCTGGTGAATGGCAGGTAGCGCAAATCCCCGAAAACATGCCTGCGACTGCATTTTGGAGAAAGGTTATCTCGCGCTACACCCACGGCAGATTTACCGAGCATGATTTGAACAATGATAACTGGCGCGGCCCGGTTCAGATGTTTTGCTGTCCGGCTGCAAATGAAGATGTTGTATAGTGTAGTGGATGATTGATTGTCGTCTCTAAAGCCCTGTAATGGTTGAATGCTGATGTCTAAACCCTTAATCGGTCTTACCACCTCTCCGATGTTCAATACCGGCAGGCTACCCGCTTTCGGCATTAACAAGCTCTACGCCAGGTCAATTTCTGCAGCCGGAGGATTGCCATTGTTGATCCCTCTGCACCTTTCCGGTGATGATCTTGATGCCCTCTTCCCTCATCTGGACGGCTTCCTGCTCACCGGTGGCGGTGATATTGATCCGCGCCTCTATGGGAACCCTCCTCATCCCAGCGTGCAGGGGTTGAGCGTTGAGCGCGACAGGCTGGAGATCCACCTGGTTCAGGCGTTCATCCAGGCAGGTAAACCCTTCCTGGGCGTTTGCCGGGGTTGCCAGGTAATCAATGTTGCTTTGGGTGGTAGCCTCTATGAGCACCTCCCTGAGCAATTCCCCAGCACAGTGATCCACGATAATCATCATCACCCCCGGAATTTCCTGGCTCATCAGGTAAGTATTATCCACGGCACTCGCCTGGCAGATATCTTGGCTGTTGCCACCGCTGATGTCAACAGCTTGCATCATCAAGGAGTGCGCAAACTGGCCGAAGAGCTTTCTGCGACTGCACATGCCCCTGATGGCCTCATCGAAGCTTTCGAGCTGCCCGCTTACCCATTTGGGCTGGCAGTTCAATGGCACCCCGAAGAGCTGCAGGAATATGCGCCTATGCGTAATTTGTTCCGGCAATTTGTGCTCGCCTGTCAGACAACCGCAGGGTAGGTGGCAAGCATGAATTTGAAGCCCTTACAACCCATCGGTATCTTTGACTCGGGCATTGGCGGCCTGACAGTGCTGCGAGCCATGCACCAGCTGATGCCCGATGAGCCACTGCTTTACATTGCAGACCAGGCTCATGTGCCCTACGGCTTGCGCCCACTTGAAGAGGTGCGCCAATACTCCGCAGCCATCACCCGCTATCTCCTCGACCAGGGTTCGCGGTTGATCGTGGTGGCTTGCAATACCGCCTCTGCCGCAGCGCTCAAATACCTGCGCCTCACGTTTCCCGATGTGCCTTTCGTGGGCATGGAGCCTGCCATAAAGCCAGCCACCGGGCACACTTGCAGCGGTGTGGTAGGCGTGCTCGCCACTCCCGCCACATTCCAGGGCGAGCTGTATGCTTCAGTGGTGGATCGCTTTGGTCGGGGGGTGAAGCTGCTCCAGCACACCTGTCCGGGTTTGGTCACCCAGATTGAAAAAGGGGAGCTTGATTCCGCTGAAACACGCCGCATCCTGGAAGAAGCCCTATACCCCATGCTCCAGCAGGGCATCGACACGGTGGTGCTGGGCTGCACCCATTATCCCTTCGTCATACCTCTCATCCGGCGGATTGCCGGCTCGGGCGTGCGCGTGATCGACCCTGCCCCGGCAGTCGCTCGCCAGGCTCAACGCTTGCTACTGGCAGCCAGCCTGCTCGACCTGGACTTTGATCTCGAACTTGCTGCCCTTGGAAAGCCCCGTCAGCTCCTGCAATTTGCCACCACAGGCGATGCAGCTCAAATGGAGCGCTTGCTTGCTGAGTTGCTGGGCGTGAATGCCCCCGTGGAGCATCTCGCCTGGAAGGCAGGCAGGCTGCTCTCCCACCAGTCCGGGCAAAAATAACCAGCCAGACAAATAAATGCCCTACATTGCTAGGCTAACTACTTCAGCGGTGAATCACCGGTGTATAAACAAGATTAGGGTCGATAGTAATAAATACTGAAGCCGGGAGCGAATCCTGCTCACCGTCATTCGCCACGAAGGTAAATTCATCCTCACCCAGGTACCCGGCCGCTGGCATATACATCAGGTTGGGTGCCTCCCCGCTTAACATGCCGTGGCTTGGCTGTGTGTTCACACTGAAAGTCAATCCATCACCGTCCACATCCGTCCCGCTCAGCATGATCGCCACCATCACACCCCCGCGAGTGGTCACATGTTGAGGCTCAGCCACCGGTGCGTCATTGACCGGGCTTATTTCAATGCTTACCTCCGCTGGCTCAGAATCAACCTGCCCATCATTAGCGACAAAGGTGAAACCATCGTTACCGTTGTAATTTGCTGTGGGTGTGTAAACCAGGTTCGGCGCGATTCCTCCCAGGATGCCATGGGTTGGGCTGGTAACCACTAAAAACGTAATTGGGTCTCCATCCTGGTCAGAGCCGCTTAACACAATATCCTTGGCCGTATCTTCTGCAGTGGTCACTTGCTGCGGGTATGCAACCGGTGCATGGTTGGGTGGCCCGATTACTGTATAGGTAAATAGCTGGCTGTCAGAGTTACCCGCGTAGTCGCTCACCGTGGCCAGCACACTATGCTCGCCGCCGCTGTCAGGGAATATGAATTGTGAATCGGGGATAAAACCGAGGTCGATGTAATAAACCCGGCACTCATAGTTCCCGCAGGTGGGCGGCACCACGTAGAAATCGTCCAGGTAAGCTGTATCATCTGCTCCTCCTGGTAGGGTGTCGAAGCGCCAGGTAGTTTGTATCGGCCCTCCATCCACTGAGAAGGTAATTTCCCACGGGGGCAGGTAATACACCTCATCCAAAATCAGGTCACGCGCCTGCACATACAGGCTGTATTCACCCTCAATTTCATTTCCGGGGTACACCTGCCCGTTTTTCAGTAACCCCACGCTCTGGATCTCAGGACCCACCGTATCGGGCAGCGCCACATTGAACGCGAAACCATTCACATACACTCCACCAGCTGCCAGGATATTCAGATGGATGTGGTTGAACTGCTTGCCAAATGACCATACTGGCCAATATATAATATTGCCAATATGGGTATCTGGGGTAATGTATCCTTCGTTCGGATCGGCCTGGTAGTCATACCATGCTTGCCATATCTCGTCGGGAATGGTCTCCATCTCAATATGGTGGTACTGCCAGATATATCCATCCGGATCCAGAATGGCAACCTCCCAATATAAGTCCCAACCTGGCTGGTAATTCTCTATGTTGATCACCTGTCCGCCTGAACGGTTGTACACTTCCGTGCCATTTACCTTCATCATGTCTATGCCGTGGTGAAAGTAGGGCGTGCCACCATAATCCTGATACGACTCCATGCTCCAGCCGATCGAATCCAAGTCAAACGGCCATTCATACACGCCATGCTTGCTCTTCAGTGTTGGGTCGCCAGTTGCCAGCTTGAGGTAGTCGGGGTGCCATGCCTGCTCGATTTGTTCTTCCACCCGCGGGTCAGCCGGATTTTGGGTTGTCAGGTCAAGATTATTGGAGCTTCCACTCACCTGCGCCCGGGCGATCGTACCCGTCAATGACCCCCCGAGCAGCATGGCTATCAGGATTACCACTATCAATAGTTTCAGATAACAACGCCACCCGTTGGTTGGCTCCGATGATCTGGATACATATTCAGGCATGGCATTCTCCTTGTTAATGTTGTTTGTAGCTTGGTATCGATAAAAGGGACTTGATGACTATATCACTTTTGAGAGTTCACGTCAAACCGCAATTGAATTGCGCACAAGTGCCGCCCGCGTTGCAGCAGGTGGTATACAATCACGCGTTGAAAATTGTATCCTGTTTGGGGTCAACTTCCAAGTGATGATTGGTCACCAATGATGATGCCCATCTTGCTGGGGTTCACCGTTATCCCCTCGAAATTAGTGAAGCTCAGGTCCCTGAAAGTGAAACCCA
>Ga0136653_10000049_pt1 | contig 51022 bp, 44 predicted proteins | sample LakKivw275mmetaG_FD_94866 | JGI IMG/M metagenome (GOLD analysis project Ga0136653, IMG submission 94866) | Anoxic lake water microbial communities from Lake Kivu, Rwanda to study Microbial Dark Matter (Phase II) - Lake Kivu water 275m metaG... | ecosystem: Environmental > Aquatic > Freshwater >...
GACTTGCGTGGGCAGCCGCGGGTACCCGGTCGGTACTCAGCTCCTGCAAGGCCTGGAAGTGGCCGAGGATCACAGAGAGGTCGGTCGCGTACCGCGCAATCTCGGCGTCGCTCAACGCGAGACGCGCGAGTCGCGCAATGTGGCGTACCTCTTCGCTGCTCAGTGCCATGCTTCGTACGTGCCGGCCCATTGTACCATCGGCCCTGGAGGGCCGCAATCGCCGCGTGTTCCTTGCGGACCTGTGGCTGGTGCACGTATAATCGTTCAGTCTTGGACGTGTAGAGCCGAAGGCATAGGAGGACCATTCCGTGGAGTCATATGCGCCAGAGAAGATTCGCAACGTCGCGCTGCTTGGCCACTACAATGCCGGGAAGACGACGCTTGCGGAAGTGATGGCGTTCCGCTCAGGCGCCATCAGCCGGCTCGGCAATGTGGACGACGGCACGAGTGTCTCGGACTACGACCCGAGTGAGGCCAGCAGGCACATGAGCATCAATCTCGCCATGCTGCCCCTCGAATGGAAGGGGTTCAAGGTCAACCTCCTCGATGCGCCGGGCTACGCGGACTTCTTCGGTGAGGCGGTGGCAGCCATGCGCGTGTCGGATGCGGTGGCAATCGTCGTCTCCGCCTCCAGTTCCGTCGAGGTTGGAACCGAGCAGGCGTGGAGCCATGCGCGCGAGCTGAACCTGCCGACGATGCTCGTCATCACCAAGATGGACCGGGAGAACGCCGACTTCGCGAAGTGCATGGCTTCGATTCGGTCCAGGCTGTCCTCGCGGTGCGTTGCTATCCATCTCCCCATCGGCGCCGAAGCCGGTTTCAAGGGCTATGTCGATCTGGTCACGCTGCGGGCGTATCTGCCCGAGGGAGAAGGCGACGTGCCGGCCGACCTCAAGGATGCGGCCGCGTCTCTGCGCGAGGCGCTTATCGAGGCCGTCGTCGAGGCTGACGATGCGCTGATGAACAAGTACCTGGAGGGCACTGCGCTCTCCACGGAAGAGGTAGCCTCGGCTGTGCGAGTGGCTACTGCTCAGGGCATCGCCATGCCGGTCGTCGTGTCGTCGGCTCTGAAGGGCGTCGGCGTGGAGGCCGTTCTTGACACCATGTGCGCCTGCCTCCCGTCTCCGGTGGCACGCCAGGTGGCCGCGTCGCAACCTTCGCCGTCAGGCGCCGGTCCGCTCGCCGCACTTGTCTTCAAGACGACCGCCGACCCCTTCACCGGGAAGGTGAGCTACTTCCGTGTCTACTCCGGTGAGATTGCATCCAACTCTCAGATACTGAACGTCAGCAAGGGCGCCACCGAGCGCATCGGCCAACTCTTCCTGCCCCTTGGAAAGCAGCAGGTGACAGTTGTGAAGGTGTCCGCCGGCGACATCGGCGCAGTGGCTAAGCTCGGCGTGACCGGCACCGGAGACACGCTCGGGGCCAAGGAGCAGCCCGCGCTGCCCGGTATCGCCTTCCCCAAGGCAACCTACACCATGGCTGTGGAGCCCGAGACCAAAGGCGACCTCGACAAGATGAGCACGATCCTGCCTCGCATGCTCGAAGAGGACCCGGTGCTTCAGCTCAGGCGGGATGCCGACACCGGCGAGTCGCTTATCACGGGCGTGGGTGACACCCATCTCGAGGTCGTCAAGGACAAGATGACCCGCAAGTTCGGTGTCAAGGTGGTTCTCTCCACGCCGTCCGTTCCATACAAAGAAACCATCACTGTACCCACCAAGGCCGAATACAAGCACAAGAAGCAGACCGGCGGTCACGGGCAGTACGGCCACGTGATGCTGGAGCTGCAGCCACTGCCCAAGGGCGGCGGTTTCGAGTTCGAGGTGAAGGTCGTCGGTGGTTCGATTCCCTCGAACTTCATCCCGTCGGTCGAGAAGGGCGTCAATGAGGCGCGTCACGAAGGCGTCCTCGGCGGGTATCCGCTGGCTGACATAAAGGTCATCCTCTACGACGGCAGCTTCCACCCGGTCGATTCCTCGGATATCGCCTTCAAGATAGCCGCGGCGCAGGCCCTGAAGAAGGGCCTCCAGCAGGGGCAACCGGTTCTCCAGGAACCCATCATGAATCTCACGATCCGCGTTCCCGAGGGTATGACGGGGGATGTCATCAGCGACCTGAACACCAAGCGCGGCCGGGTGTTCGGCATGAACCCTGAACACGGCTACAACGTCATCAATGCCCAGGCTCCATATGCCGAGCTCCTTCGGTATGCTATCGACCTGCGGTCCATGCTGCAGGGCCGGGGAGACTTCGACATGGAGTTCAGCCACTTCGAGGAAGTGCCCGCCCACCTGGCCCAAAAGATCATCGCGCGAAAAGCAGACAAGGCTGAGTAGGGCCGGACGACGGCTGTTGATACGCGTGAAGAGAAGCGGCGCGGTCCTCCAGGACCGCGCCGCTTGCTTGTGTCCGCGCTGGGGTCGTTCAGTCCGCAGTCAGCTCGCGGACCTTGGCCGTGAACGCAGGGAGCACGTCTTCGAATCGCCCCACCACGCCGAAGGTCGCCTCCCGGAAGATGTTGGCCTCGGCGTCCTTGTTGATGGCGACGATGGTGCGTGAGCCGCTGCATCCGGCCATGTGCTGACTCGCGCCTGAGATGGCGATTGCGAAATACAGGTCAGGCGCCACGATCTTGCCGGTGAGGCCGATGTGCATCGATTCAGGAGCCCATCCGTTGTCACACGGCGGCCGCGATGCCCCCACTGCGCCGTGCAGTGCATCCGCCAGTTCCTTGAGCAGTCCGGCGAACGGGGCAGGGCCGGCGGTACCCCTGCCACCGCTGACCACCACGGCTGCGTCTTCGAGCTTGACTCCCTCGACCACCTGCTGGACGCGTTCGGTCACTTTCAGCTTCGGCTCCGGGGCTGCTGCCTTCAGTGGAAGTATCTCGGCCGTTCGTCCCGGCACAGGTTCACCTGCGGAGACCGCCTTGGGGCGGACGGTAGCTATCTGAGGCGCCGAGGCGGCGGAGAACTCGGCCACTGCGTTGCCGCCGTACACGGGCTTGACCATCATCAGCGCGTGAGTTGCCGGGTCGACGCGGACGTCGATACAGTCGGTCGCGGCCGCGACTTTCAGTCGGAAAGCCAGACGAGGGCCGAGCTCACGACCGAGCGACGTGTGGCCGATGAGAACGATGGCCGGCCGGTACGTCTCGACGGCCGCAACCGCGACCGCAAGGTGCGCCTCGATGGATGAGCCGGGCTGGCTCACATCGGGGACCAGCACCCGGGTAGCGCCGCGAGCGGCGGCCTCCTGCCCCAGACCAGCAGCGCCGTCCGGGGGGAGCACGCACGATAGCGCTTGGCCGAGGTCGGTGGCGAGTCTGCGCCCGCACTCCAAGAGCTCGCAGGTTGTGCTGCTGAGCTTCGTCCCGGCGGATTCCGCGTATACCAGTACACCGTTGTGTTCTTCCATCATGACCTCCCTGCACGCGAGCGTGCTTCTAGATGACCTTAGCCTCGCGCAGTCTCTGAGCAAGGTTGGCGCCGGCCTCGGCTGGCGTCTCGCCGGCGATGATCTCGCACCTGGCTTCCTTGACGGGTTGGGAAAGACGGTTCAGTTTGAGCTTCCTGCCGGCAGCGCCGACCGACGCCGGCTCGAGACCGAGGTCGGCGGGACCCCAAACGACCGGCTGCTTTCTGGCCGCAGCCATGATGCCCTTCAGCACGGCGTAGCGCAGGTTACCCAGTTCGCTGGTCACCGTGACAACGGCGGGCGTCGGCACCTCGACCACCTGGTATCCGTCAGGAATGACCTGCTCGATGCGGAGGCCGCCTTCGATTGCTTCCACCTTGCGGGCCAGCGTGACCAGCGGCCAGCCAAGGAGCTCTGCGATGCCGGGACCGACCTGCCCGGCGTCCCAGTCTGAGGACTGCCTGCCGCAGAAGACCACGTCGCAGCCTCCCATCTTCTCGATGGCCTTGACGATGGCAAAGGCGGTTGTCCAGCTATCCGAGTCCTCGAATGCCTCGTTCTCAAGCAGGATGAGCTCGTCGCCGCCGACTGCCAGCGCCTTCTTGATGACGTCGCGGACGAGCTTGTTGCCGAGGCTCACGACCGTGACCTTGCCGCCAACGGCATCCCGCAACCGCAGCGCCGCCTCAAGAGCGAACTCGTCGTACTGCCCGATGACCGGCTTGATCTCAGCCGGCAGCGTCATGCGCTTCGTTGACGGGTCGATCTTGAAAGCCGTAGGTGATGCCTCCGGGTCAAGGACTTGTTTGCAGCAAGCGACCATTCTGAGTTCAGGCATTGACCAACCTCCTTTGTTCAGCTTGCCTGTTCCTGGGCTGAAGACTCAAGCAACGAAACCGCAGTACGGAGACGCCGCAGACACCGCTCGGGTCCCAGCACCTCCATCGTTTGGAAGAGCGGTGGCGCCGCGGTCCTTCCCGTCACCGCGACTCTGACGCTACCGAACACGACCTTTGTGGACAGACCCGGCTCGTCGCCGAGGGGGCGGATGCTCTCCTCGAGTTCAGCCAGGGTCCAGCGGGGCACGCACTGCACCGCCGCCAGTACTCCCTCAAGCGCACCGCGCGCGGAAGTCGCATCCAGCCCCTTGCCGATCAGCAGGGACGGGGGGTAAGACAGTTCCTCGCTGAAGAAGAAGCTGCACAGCTCTCCAAGCTCACACAGGACACGCGTGCGCTCCTGCACCAGAGGGGTGACCTTGCGGACGTAGTCGAAGTCGAGTGGTCTGGCGACCTCCGTGGGAAGATCGCGTTCCAGGAACGGCAGCGCGCGCCGCGCGAACTCGTCGGGGTCGAGGCTGCGGATGTACGTGCCGTTCATCCAGTCGAGCTTGGGGATATCGAACACCGCCGCGGTCTTGCCGACACGTTCCAGCGTGAAGCTGGAGACGAGTTCAGCCCTCGAGAACAGCTCAGTCTTGTCGTCCAGTGACCACCCCAGCAACGCGAGGAAGTTCACGACCGCCTCGGGGAGATAGCCCTTCTCTCGATACTCAATGATCGTGGTGGCCCCGTGCCGTTTGGACAGCTTTGACTTGTCCGGGCCGAGTATCATCGGCAGGTGAGCGAACGCGGGCGGCCTCCAACCGAACGCCTGGTAGAGCATCGCGTGGAGCGGCGTGCTGGAAATCCACTCATCTGCTCGCAGGACGTGGCTGATGCTCATGTAGTGGTCGTCCACCACGTTCGCCAGATGGTACGTAGGATAGCCGTCCGACTTGAGCAACACGTAGTCGTTCAGTGTGGCGTTGCTGAATCGCACCTCTCCGCGTATGAGATCCTGGAAGACGGTGTCACCTTCCGTCGGCGTCTTGAACCGGACGACGCCGGGCTCTCCCGCAGCCAGCCGTGCCGTCACTTCGTCTGTCGACAGCGCGCGGCAATGGCCGTCGTAGCGGGGAGGGACGTGCTGACGGGACTGCTCCTGCCGGACCTGTTCGAGTCGCTCAGGTGAGCAGAAGCAGTAGTAGGCGAACCCGTCGCGGACAAGAGTCTGAGCCTCGCGCCGGTAGAGTTCGAGGCGGTCCGACTGGAAGATGGGGCCTTCGTCCCAGTCGAGTCCCATCCACTTGAGCCCGTCCATGATGGCCTCGACCGCTCCTTCGACGCGGCGGGCTGTGTCGGTATCCTCAATGCGAAGAATGAAGTGACCGCCGTAGTGTCTGGCGAAGAGCCAGTTGAAGAGCGCAGTGCGGATGTTGCCGACGTGGGGGAAGCCTGTTGGGCTGGGAGCGAAGCGAACCCTGACCGCGGTCTGACTGTCGGTCACCATGCCGTGCACACGTCCCGGGTAATTGGTCGGGGCCGGAAACCGGCTCCGGCGAGCGCTACTTCGAGAGGACCTTCTGGAGAGCCTTCAGGCGGGCGACGTGCTTCTTCAGCTTCAAGACCAGTTGCTCGGTCTGGCCGAGGGCCACCTCGGTGTCCTCGATCTCCGCCTGAATGGAAAAGAGCAGACGGCTGTTCTGCTCGGCCAGGTTGGCCTCGTACGCAGCGATGTCGTCGTATCCCGCCTCGCCGAGCATCTCGCTCAGGAGCTTGCTCTCGCGACGTTTCTGATCGCCCGCGATGCGGTCGATGGATTCGATGTACTTCTTGCTGTCCATATGGAGGTTCCGCGCACTATACCATGTCGGAAATGCAGGGGCAAGGCTGTCAGGCCGCGTCCGCCCGCGCTGCTGCCAGCGCCTGCTGGAGGTCGGCCGGAAGGGGCGACACAAACATCTGCGGTTCGCGCGCGTCCGAAGCCCTCAGGGTCAGCTTCTCCGCATGGAGGAAATGCCGGCGCAGCCAGGGCTGCAGTTGCCGCGCCGCCCCGCGACCTCCGTAGGTACGGTCACCCGCGATGGGATGCCCGATTGACGCGAAGTGGACGCGTATCTGGTGGGTACGGCCGGTCTTTGGCAGTGCGCTCACGTAGGTGTAGTCCCTCAGTCTCTCCCGTACGCGGTAGTCGGTCCAGGCGGGTTTGCCTCCGGGAACGACAGCCATGCGCTTACGCTGCGCAGGATGCCGGCCGACGGCGGCGACGATGCTCCCGTCTGCGTCGAGACGTCCCGTCACCAGGGCGGCGTACTCCTTGTGCACCAGGCCCTGTTTGAACTGCGAAACGAGCCACAACCTGGCGTCCTCGTTTCTGGCCACCACCATCAGCCCCGATGTGTCTTGGTCCAGCCGGTGCACGATGCCCGGCCGGAACGCGTCGCCGCAGTCGAGGTCTGGGTACCGGTGCAGAAGCGCGTTGACCAGCGTGTGAGCGGTGTGGCCGGGAGCGGGATGCACGACGAGTCCGGCGGGCTTGTCGACGACCAGTATGTCTGCATCTTCGTAGATGACCTTCAACTCGATGATCTCGGGTTCAGGCCCTTCGCTCGGACGGGGCAGGACGACAGCCACGACGTCGCCAGGCCGAACAGGGTGCGCGGCCTTGGACGCGGTGCCGTTCAGCGTAGTAGAGCCGTCGTGGACCAGTCGGGCTGCCTGCGAGCGCGTCACGTCGGGAAGACGCATGTGGACGAAAGTGTCGAGTCGCGGCCAGAAGGCGTCGGCAATGAGGACGATAGGCTGAGGCACTCCGTCAACCGGCGACGTTGACCTTTCCATCGAATACTCCACGCCTGTGCAGGAGGAAGAAGAGCGCAAGGGTGCCGACCACGATGCACGAGTCGGCCAGATTGAAGGCCGGCCAGTGCACGCCGAACAGAAGCTCGACGTCAACGAAGTCGGTGACCGAGCCGAAAGCGATCCGGTCGATGAGATTCCCGATGGCCCCGCCGGCGATGAGTGCGAGGCAGGCTGCTTCGGGTGGGGCAGGGACGTAGCCGTATCGGATGCGCGCGCGCCGAACTACCAGCGGCAGCGCGACCAGGATGATGATCGATGCGATGGTAGGTACAATGACGTATCCCTGTCCGAGCCCGAACACGGAACCGCGGTTGGCCACGTGCACGATGTACACGGGGCCAAACACGTGAATGGAGTCACCCAGGGCAAGCGACGACCTGACGAGCGCCTTGAGAACCTGATCAAGGACTACGACGATTGCCAGAATCGCCCCGGCGAGAAGCAGTGTCCGTCTAGGCACCTGGAGAGCTCTTCGGTTGCTGTCCTTTGCAGCGTATGCAGAGGCTTGCCTGCGGTCGGGCTTCGAGGCGGTCGGCCTCGATCTCGTTCCCGCACACTTCGCACCGGCCGTAGGTCCCGGCCTCAAACCGCTCCAGCGCGCGGTTGATCTCGGCCAGGCTCTCCCGCAGGTTGCGCTCAAGCGCTATGCGCTTCTCCAGCTCGAAAGCCTCCGTCGCTTCCTCTTCGCGCTTTCCGAAAGGGCTGCCTTCGCGCGTGTCATCGGCGCTCTCGGTATCAGCTCGCAGCAATTCAAGTCGCTCCAGGAGCTGAGCCCTGTCCCGCTCAAGCCTGGCACGAAGTTCTTCGAAGCTTGCCATGTCCCTCTAACCTCACTTCCGGGCTGGTACACACCATTGTACTGAGTCACTGCCGCCATACCAAGTGCCCGCACGGGACCCGGTGGCTTCGCGGGGTCCCGTGCGGATGCTCAGAGCACCTTCAGTGCCGAAACCGAACGGCGTCAGGGCCGGGCGTCGAACGCCGCGCGTATGGTGGGTTCCAGGCCCGCTCCGATCTTCTCGATCGCTTCACGACGGACTGTGTTGAGGCGTGTCTGCGCCTCGGCGAACTCGGACGCCGAGAACAGCTTCTCGGGGTGGAAGTAGATGTCGTCCACCGCCCGCACCGAGCCGGGCACGAGGAAGCCAGTCGGCGACTCGACCCAGTTCTCGAGGCCGCCCCTGAGCAAAGAGTCGAGAATCGCCATGGTGTCCTCGAGCCGTATGTCGCGGAACCTGCTGTCGGAAGGCTCGTCGAGGTCGCCGCCGTTCTTCGCCAGAGTGCCGATGCCACCGGTGTTGAGCAGGTAGTAGTTCATGTCCGGAAGGCCGCTCAGTATCTCGTAGAACCGGTTTGCATGTGCGGCGCGGTTACCGGCGACGAACGGGTCATAGAAGAACTCGCTTCGTATCGTGCCGGCAAGCGCCGGATTGCCTGCTGACGATTCCATCGCCTGACCGAGCACCATCAGTGCAGCGGCCTGCTCACGCGTGAGTCTGGAGATGGCAGGGATGAGGGGGCCACGGGTGATTAGGATGAAGTTGTCGACCCGCTCGACGTCGATGTTGCTGCTCGCGTGCATGAAGTCGGCGCGACGCACGACGGCCCGGCCGTTCGACGTCCGCTGGAAGTTGTAGAAGTCGTAGTCCCCGTCGTCAGTCACATAGACGTTCTCGCACAGGGTGGATGGTTTCAGCAGTCCGTAGAAGATCTCGGCCTGCGTGCCTGGGTTCACTCCCTCCGTCTTGACGAAGACGCCGCCCCCCTCAAAGCCGTGGAACGAGCCGTCAGGCATCAGCGTCCCGCCGTCGTCCTGAATCAACCAGGACTTCTCGTTGCCTTTTCGGGCCAGTATCTTGCAGGTGGTCGACGTCTTGCCGTTCGCACTGAGCGCTACCAGCATCGTCCTCACCGTCCGGTACTCACCGTGCGCGGATTGAAGATGGTCCTCGCGGCAGCCGGCGTGGAGGAATATGCCGCGTCCGTGCGCCTTCGCAGTCCAGTCCTCTGCGGCGAAGACGCCCTTCTTGTACTCGCCGATGTAGTTGCCATTCCGGATGATCTTGACGAAGTGCCCGTCCTCGAGCATGGCCAGCCGGATGGTGATGTCCTTCTGGGCCAGCGGAAGGTCACGGTTCCTGTCGAATGCGTCGTCGTAGAAGAAGATGATGTGGTAAGAAGGCTGCTGCACCGGATGCTCGACAGGAAGGAAGAGGTGACCTCCGCCGTAGGCGACGTGAGCGAACCTCTCAGGGACGATGAGCCGGACGACCTTTCCGCTGTCCTCGTTGCCGACGATTCTGTCCAGCGAGATGAGCTGCTGTTGCGCCAGCAACTGCTCGCATTGGGCGAGCAGCCGTCGCTCATCATCGCCGAACGCGTCGTCCACGCTGTTCTTCGTGAACATGGCCGACCGGGACGTAGGCTCGCTCTCGACCACGTAGTTGCCGTACCGGGTCCGGCGGACGCCAGGCTGGCGCGCAAGGATGGCTCTCAACTGTCGCTCGTCCGGGTTCTCGGTCAGACGTCCCTCCGCCCGGGCTTTCTCACGGATCCTGTTGGCGGTCCGCTCGAACTCGTGCAAGTCTAGTGTCATGTGCTATACCTCTCTGAACTCGCCTTCAACGGTGCCTTCGTCGCCCTGCTGGGCGCTCCCGGATGGCCCACCCGCCTGACCCGTCTGATCCGCCTGGCTCGCCTGGCCGTACACGGCCGAGCCGGCCTTCTGAACGGCGTCGGAGAGGGCCTGCATGGCGCTCTTCATGGCCGCCACGTCGGCGCCCTTGAGGGCGGCTCGGACGGCAGCGGTCTTGCTCTCGATATCGGCCTTCACGTCGGCGGGAAGCTTGTCACCGTGGTCTCGCAGCGTCTTCTCGGCGGTGTAGGCAAGGCTGTCGGCGGCGTTCCGCGTGTCCGCCTCCTCCTTCTTCCTGGTGTCGTCCGAGGCGTGCTGTTCGGCCTCCCTCCGCATCTTCTCGACCTCGTCCTTGTTGAGGCCGCTGGAGGCGGTGATGGTGATCTTCTGTTCCTTGCCTGTGCCCTTGTCCCGCGCGCTCACGTTCAAGATGCCATTGGCGTCGATCTCGAAGGTGACCTCGATCTGCGGCACTCCGCGTGGCGCCGGGAGGATGCCGTCAAGCATGAACCGACCGAGCGTGCGGTTGTCGCCCGCCATGGGACGTTCACCCTGCAGTACGTGTATCTCGACGCTGGGCTGGCTGTCGGTCGCCGTGCTGAAGATCTGGCTCTTCTCGGTCGGTATGGTGGTGTTCCGCGGTATGAGCGGGGTGGCGACTCCACCCAGGGTCTCGATGCCGAGCGTGAGCGGTGTCACGTCGAGCAGCAATACCTCGCCGACCTCGCCCTTCAGCACCCCCGCCTGGATGGCGGCGCCCAGACCGACCGCCTCATCAGGATTGACGCCCTTGACGGGTTCGCGGTTGAAGAACTGCCGGATTATCTCCTGCACCTTGGGCATGCGCGTCTGGCCGCCCACGAGGACGACGTCGTTCACCTGAGCGGCAGTGATGCCGGCATCCTTCAGCGCCTGGCGCAGCGGCTCCAACGTGCGCTCAAGCAGGTCGCTCGTCAACTGCTCCAGCTTGGCGCGACTGAGTCCCATGGTGAGATGCTTGGGGCCTGTCGCATCGGCTGTGATGAAGGGCAGGTTGACTTCAGTCTGGGTGACGGTCGAGAGTTCCTTCTTCGCTTTCTCCGCGGCGTCCTTGATCCTCTGCAGCGCCATGCGGTCCTGCTTCAGGTCGATGCCGGACTCCTTGCGGAACTCATCGCAGATCCAGTCCATCACGCGCTGGTCGATGTCGTCACCGCCGAGGTGCGTGTCACCGTTGGTTGCCTTCACCTGGAATGTCCCGTCGCCGATGTCGAGGATGGAGATATCGAACGTGCCGCCACCGAGGTCGTACACCGCGATGGTTCTGTCTCCGGTCTTATCCATGCCGTAGGCGAGGGAGGACGCGGTGGGCTCGTTAATGATGCGCAGCACGTTGAGGCCCGCAATCGTGCCTGCGTCCTTGGTGGCCTGTCGCTGGCTGTCGTTGAAGTACGCGGGTACGGTGATGACGGCATCGGTCACCTTCTCACCGAGGTATGCTTCCGCGTCGCTGCGAAGCTTCTGCAGGATCATGGCCGATACTTCCTGCGGGCTGTACTCCTTGCCCGCCATTACCACGCGGCAATCGCCATTGGGAGCTTCGGCTATCTTGTAGGGAAGCCGCTTGATGTCGTACTGGACCGACGGATCCTTGTACTTGCGGCCGATCAGCCGCTTGATGCTGAACACCGTGTTTTCGGGGTTCACGATAGCCTGGCGCTTGGCGATCTCGCCGACCAGCCGCTCTCCGTTCTTGCTTATAGCGACGACCGAGGGCACGAGGTTCCCGCCTTCGGCGCTCGGGATGATCTTGGCTTCGCCACCTTCCATGACCGCCACGACACTCAGCGTCGTGCCGAGGTCAATGCCGATTGCTTTCCCCATGGGATTCCTCCTTACTCCTTCTCCACAGATTCACTGGATTCAGATTCGCCCACGACAACGGCGGCGGGCCTGAGCACGCGACCGTTGAGCGTGTATCCGTTCCGCAACACGGCCAGCACCACCCCCTCGTCACCGGGCTGCCGCATGATTGCGTCATGGTAGCGCGGGTCGAACGGCCGGCCGACAGCGTCGATGACCGACAGCCCCTCGCTGTCCAGTGCGGATGTCAGCTTGCTCACGCTCAGGCGCACGCCCTCCACCCACTCGGCCGTCCCCATCTCTTCAGCCGGCCGGCGGAAAGCTCGCTCCAGATCATCGACGGCGCTCAACAGCCGGGCGACCAGGCTGCTCTGAGCCAGCTCAAGAGCATCCTTCCGTTCCTGCTGGACGCGTTTGCGGTAGTTCTCGAAATCGGCCTGCGTGCGCTGCCATCCTGCGAGATGCTGACGAGCCTTCTCCTCGGCGAGACGCAACTGCTCTCTCAGGCTGTCGACTTCGTCGACGCCCTGCTCCGCAGCACCCTCCGCCGCATCCGTGTGTTCTTGTTCGTCTTGGGGCAATTCAGGCCTCCTGCGGACGTCGCGCCTACTCTCGCAGAGTATCACTCAGCAACGACGCCAGGTAGTTCACCGAAGAGATGGCCCGCGTGTAGTCCATGCGCTTCGGTCCGACAACGCCGATGACGCCTTTGGACCGGCTGCTGGAACCGTAGTTGCCTATGACGAGGCTGAGATCCTGCAGCGCCTCTTCCCGGTTCTCATGTCCGATGATGATGCGAATCCCGGATACGTCGAGATCAGGTCCCAGCGCGTTCTCTATCCAGTCATCCCGCTCCAGCAACTGCAGCAGGGCGAGGGCCCGAGGGCTCTTGGCGAACTCGGGCTGGCTGAGAACGAGGTGCAGGCCTTCAAGATGTGCTCGCCCGAGCTCAGGCTTGTCCTCCGCGCGCATCAACTCGACGATCTGAGCCACCACATCCTGGTCAGGGCCAGGCTGTTCCGCCTCAACGGCTACCTCGGCCGCCGTCATTGCCGACAGCCGGGCGGTCAATCGATTCGAAACGGTGATGAGTTCGTCCTGAGTTGTGGGGAGCGGCAGGGATACCGACCTCTGCCGCACAACGGTTGGCTCGCACAGTACGACGATGAGCAACGCCAGCATCTCCTGCAGCGATACCATGTGGACGTGCTTGAGCCGGGCGCGCGCTGCCTTAGGCTGGGTCACAAGGGCTGCATTGTGGACGAAGTGAGCGAGCAGCGTGGCGATGAGGCGCAGCCTCTTCTCGAGCCCCTCCACCGCGTCCTGGCAAACCTCAGCGATCAGCAACTGCTCCGCGACCGGCAACTGCACGTCGTGGCCGATGGTCTCCACGTAGAAGCGGTAGGCGCGATCGGTTGGAACCGCACCCGCGGAGGAGTGGGGACGGCTGACATACCCTTCTTCCTCGAGCGACGTGACATCGTTCCGGATGGTGGCAGGGCTGACGCGGATGTCGGTCTGCGCAATCGCCTTTGACGCCACCGGTGTGCCGGTGGCGATGTACTCGCGCACAATCGTACGCAGGATGTCTTCCCGCCTGTCTGTCAGGTCCATTAGCACTCCACCATGTCGGCTGCTAATCCACGGTAATCTATCACGGGGCCTCTACACTGTCAAAGCAGGCGCAGCTACGAACGGGGCTGTTGACCGCTGACGACATCACATTGTATAGTACCGCGATTATGGCCTCACATTCTTCGTGCGACTCGTTGACCTCACTCGACCCTGAACTTGCAGCCCTGGTCCGCCGCGAACATGAGCGGCAGACCAACACGATAGACCTCATCGCTTCTGAGAATCACGTCAGCCACGCCGTCCGCACGGCGCTCGCCACGCTGCTGACGGACAAGTATGCCGAGGGCTATCCGGGCCGGCGCTACTACAGCGGGTGCGGAGTTGTCGACCAAGTTGAGACGCTGGCCATTTCCCGCGCAAAGGCACTCTTCGGCGCGGAGCATGCCAACGTCCAGCCGCACGCTGGAAGCCAGGCAAACTTTGCCGCCTACCAGGCGCTCATCAGGCCGGGCGCCACTATACTCGGGATGGACAGGAGCCACGGCGGCCACTTGACGCACGGCGCCGAGGTGAACTTCTCGGGCAAGCTGTTCAAGGTGGCTACCTACGGCGTCGACCGCGTGACCGAGCGCATCGACTATGACCAGTTGCGTGCGATGGCGTTGCAGCATCGCCCTGCTCTGATCGTAGCCGGCGCCAGCTCGTATCCTCGCATCATCGATTTCGCCCTATTCGCCGACGTTGCTCACGAAGTGGGCGCGATGCTCATGGTGGATGTGGCGCACATCGCCGGTCTGATTGCCGGCGGTGCTCATCCCTCGCCTGTTCCTTACGCCGACGTCGTGACCGGCACCACGCAGAAGACGCTACGAGGACCTCGCGGCGGTTTCATCCTCTCCAAAGCCAGTCACGCTGCAAGCATCGATTCGGCGGTGTTTCCGGGAAGCCAGGGCGGTCCGCTGATGCACGTGATAGCGGCGAAAGCTGTCTGCTTCCACGAGGCCCAGCAACCGGAATTCCGTGCGTACGCTGCGGCCATCGTCCGCAACGCTGCAATCATGGCGGACGAGCTTGCGGCCCAAGGACTGCGTGTTGTCAGCGGCGGCTCGGACAACCATCTGGTTCTCGTTGATCTGACGCCTCTCGACATGACCGGCAAGCAGGCCCAGGATGCCTTGGAGCGAGCCAACATCATCGCCAATCGCAACAGCATCCCGTACGACACCCGTCCTCCCATGGTTGCCGGCGGGCTTCGTGTGGGTACCCCTGCCATCACCACGAGGGGCTTCTCTGCCAGTGAGGTCCGGCTTGTCGCGTCCCTCGTCTGTCGCGTTCTGCGGGCGCCTGCGGACGAGACGGTCCGCAGCGAGGTGCACCGCACTGTTCTGGAGCTCTGTGCGGCGCATCCTCTTCCCGGTCTGGACTGACCGTTGCGCTGGCGGACTGAGGTTCATCGTCCACGTTCGGTCCAATCTGCCGGTGGTATAATGCTGACACGACCCCGACGTGCCTGAGGAGCAAAGCGCATGGATGAACTCAAGGTATTCACGGGCAACGCGCATCCACGCCTGGCATCAGCTATCTGCGACTACCTTGGAATCCCACTCGGCAAGAGCGAGGTCTTCGAGTTCTCCAACGAGAACATCTTCGTGCGCATCCTCGAGAACGTCCGCCAGCGCGACGTGTTTGTGGTTCAGCCCATCTGCAGTCCGGTCAATACCAGCCTCGTGGAGCTCCTCATCATGCTGGACGCGTTCCGGCGGGCGTCTGCCGGCCGCATCACCGCGGTTGTTCCGTACTATGGCTATGGGCGAACCGACAAGAAGGACCAGCCGAGAGTGCCGATAACCGCGCGTCTTGTGGCAGACCTCCTCACGACCGCTGGCGCCAACCGCATACTGACCGTCGACCTCCATGCCCCCCAGATTCAGGGATTCTTCACGATTCCCGTCGACGAGTTGACCGCGGTTGCGATTATCAGCCAGCACTTCCGCGGGAAGCGGCTTTCGGACCTCGTGGTCGTCGCCACCGACATCGGCATTTCGAAGCGCGCACGCGACGTTGCTGCGAGCCTCGGCGCCTCCCTTGCCATCATCGAGAAGCGGCGGCTCGGCAACAACGATGCCACCGAGGCCCTGAACGTCATCGGCGAGGTCAGCGGGCGCACGGCTCTCACTGTCGACGACGAGATCGACACCGCGGGCTCCCTGGTCGGCGTCGTCGATACGCTCCTTGCTCGCGGGGCGCGCGAGGTATACTCCTGCGCCACGCATCCCGTGCTCTCCGGCAAAGCCGTCGAGCGCATCAGCCACAGCGCAGTGAAGGAGGTAGTCGTCACCGACACCATCCCACTCACCGACCAGAAGAAGCTGGACAAGATTACCGTGCTCTCGATGTCCTCGCTCCTTGGCGAGGCCATTCACCGCATCCACACCGGTCTCTCGGTCGGCGCCATGTTCGAGTAGCGGCGCGGCCGATATCGTGTACACTTACGAACCGTGGGAAACCTGGGATCGCTGCTGGGCCGCGCCTTCGGCGGACTCATCGACACGAACGAGAAGCAGCTCAAGAAGCTCGAGTCGCTGGTCCTGAGCATCAACGAGCTGGAAGCTGGTTTCCTCGAACGCAGCGACGACGATCTCAGAGGCTGCGCCGAGAGGCTTCGCAACCGGCTTGCCGCTGGTGCCACCCTTGACGACGTGCTTCCGGAAACGTTCGCCGCGGTGCGAGAGGCGGCGCGACGCACCATCGGTCTTCGCCACTTCGACGTGCAGTTGCTCGGCGGAATCGTGCTGCATCGCGGCGAGATCGCCGAGATGAAGACCGGTGAGGGCAAGACGCTCGTGGCTACCCTGCCCCTCACGCTGAACGCACTGATGTCGAAGGGCTGTCACCTCGTGACGGTCAATGACTACCTGGCCAAGCGCGACTGCGCCTGGATGGGGCCCGTCTACCATGCGTTGGGCTTGACGGTCTCCTGCATAACCGGGAGACAGGACGACTCGGACCTCCGCCCGTCGTATCAGTTCGACCCATCGTACGAGGACCCGGCGGGACGATGGCCTCGACTCAGACCCGTCTCCCGCAAAGAGGCCTACGCCGCCGACATAACGTACGGTACGAACAACGAGTTCGGTTTCGACTACCTGCGCGACAACATGGTCACCGACCTCTTGCAGTGCACGCAGCGGTCGCTGCATTACGCCATCGTGGACGAGGTGGACAATATCCTCATCGACGAGGCGCGCACGCCGCTCATCATCAGCGGTACGTCGGAGGAGGCTGCCAGGTTCTACGTCCTGTTCGCGCGTATCGTCGCCGGTCTGCACCGTGACGTGGACTACGTCATCGACGAGCGCACGCAGACCGTGCACCTGACCGACGACGCGGGCATCCCGAAGGTAGAGGGCATGCTACGGTCGCAGGGACTGCTGCGGAACTCCGACCTGTACGACGACACCAACTCCTCGCTGACCTTCTTCCTTGAGGCGAGTCTGCGCGCTCAGGCGCTGTTCCGACGCGACAAGAACTACGTCGTCAAGAACGGCCAGGTTATTATCGTGGACGAGTTCACCGGCCGCCTTATGCCCGGCCGCCGCTACTCTGAGGGACTGCACCAGGCCATTGAGGCTAAGGAACGTGTGCCGGTCCAGGCCGAGAGCGTGACCCACGCGACCATCACCTTCCAGAACTACTTCCGCATGTACGAGAAGCTGGCCGGCATGACCGGCACGGCCGCGACGGAGGCGGAGGAGTTCAACCACATCTACAAGCTCGATGTCGTTGAGGTGCCGACGAACCGGCCGATGATCCGGAAAGACCTGCCGGACCGCGTGTACCGGGACCAGAACGCCAAGTTCAAGGCGGTCACTGAAGAGGTTGCAGCCGCGCACGCACAGGGCCGTCCCATTCTTGTCGGAACAACCTCAATCGATACGTCCGAGATCCTGAACGACATGTTCGTGCGCCGGGGGCTGCGGCCGCAGGTGCTGAATGCGAAGAACCACGAGCGCGAGGCCGGCATAATCGCCGAGGCCGGCCGGCTGGGCGCAATCACTGTTGCCACCAACATGGCCGGCCGTGGAGTGGACATAATCCTTGGCGGCAGCCCGGAGAGTCGCGTTCCCGGGGAATGGTCTCGCGAGCACGATGAAGTTGTCTCTCTTGGCGGACTGTACGTCGTCGGTACGGAGCACCACGAGGCGCGACGTATTGACAACCAATTGCGCGGCCGGTCAGGTCGCCAGGGCGACCCGGGCTCGACGGTGTTCTTCGTGTCGCTTGACGACGAGATAATGCGGCGTTTTGGCGGGGAGCGCGTCAAGTCCGTGATGCAGTGGGCCGGACTGGATGAGAACACGCCCATCGAGCATCCGATGGTCACGAAGGCCATCGCGAATGCTCAGGTGCAGACCGAGGGCTACCACTTCGATGTCCGCAAGCATCTCGTAGAGTACGACGATGTCCTCAACAAGCACCGCGAGGTGATGTACGAGCGAAGGCGGCAGGTGCTTAGCGACGCCAATCTCACCGAGCATATCCTCGACCTGCTCGACGGGGAGGTTGTCATGGCGGTCGAGCGCCATGTGAACGCCGACCTGGCAGAGGTAGACCGTGAAGGCCTCGTTCGGGAGATCGGCGCCTTCTTCCCCTTGACGGGCGACGAGGCCGCCGCGTTGCTCGAGTTGCCGGGCAACGGCGACGTCAAGGCGGAACTGGTCGACCGTGCGACGAGACTGGCCCGGGAGAAATATGCCGGCCGTGAACAGGAGTTGGGGCCCGACGTGATGCGGATGGCCGAACGAGCAGTCATGCTCCACACCATGGACCGCCTCTGGGTGGAGCATCTGACGGCGCTTGAGCGCATGCGGCTCGGCATCGGGTTGCGAGCCGTGGCCCAGCAGCAGCCGCTCGTTGCCTACAAGATGGAGGGCAGGCGGTACTTCGACGTGCTGGAGAAGAGGATCAGGCACGAGGTCCCGGAGGCACTGTTCCACGTGGCGGTGAAGAAGCAGGTAGCGGCCTCTCCGTTCAAGCCGGTGGTATCCGCTCGTGCCACGACTGCATCCGGGTCGGGCAAGGTGGGGCGCAACGACCCGTGTCCCTGCGGCTCCGGCAAGAAGTACAAGCACTGCTGTGGCAAGTAGTGCGTCGGCGTCGTCCCGAGTCGCTCTCGGGTAGGGAGGGGATGGGCAGGAGGCACTCGATGGACAACCGCGACATTGCCGACGTATTCGCCGCGATCGCCGACCTCCTTGCGGTTCAGAACGAGAGCGCATTCAAGATTAGAGCCTACCGTACGGCTGCCGAGACGATTTCCACCTACCCCGATGAGTTGAGAGACATCGTTGCGCGCGGTGGAGACCTCAGAGATATCTCCGGCATCGGCGAGGCAATTGCCAAGAAGACCAATGAACTGTTGTCCACGGGACGGCTCGAGTTCTTCGAGAGACTGAAGAGCTCATCGCCACCGGGCGTCCTCGATCTTATGGAGGTTCCGGGCATCGGGCCCAGGACGGCGGCGAAGCTTGCAGGGGAACTCGGCATCGCTAGTGTCGAGCAGCTCGAGGCAGCGCTGCAGCGGGGGCCGCTCCCCGGCCTGGGCGAGGCGAGGTCCCGGACCCTTCTGAAGGCGGTATCCGAATTCCGTCAGCGGACGTCACCGCAACACGGGATAGCGCCGGGGTGACGCTGGCGGGCGCCTCCCTCAGGTAGCCGGGCAGCGTGGCGGGCGCGATGGAGCCTGCACGTACTATACTTGTCGTTCATGGCCTCATCTGACACACATTCCGTCATAGAGGAACTCAGGGCTCGCATCGCTTCCGGCGACGACTGGTACCGGTGCCTGTTGCGTGCGGCGGAGCGGTGGCCGCTGGATGAAGAGGTGGTCGATGGCGAGCGCTTCCTCTACCTCATTGACGGTGAGGCGTTTGACCTGCTGCGCCTGTGCGAGCGCATCAGCCTGGAGGTGTCCGACCTCGTGCCGGAGGAACAGATGCTGGCGTTGCTGGCCAGCGATCGGCCGCCGCGGGCGCCCGAACGCGAGGATCTGCGTGACCTCATCGGCGCGGAGAGGTACCGGGCGTATCTGACGTTCATCTACGGCGTCATGGTTGAGGAGATGGTGGTGCAGGCGGTGCTCGAGGACCTGAGGCGGCGGCGCCGGACATCGGGCCTGACACGCTATGACGCCACGCTGGATGACGCCTTCACACACGTCTACGGCAGCACTCGCGCGGAGCTGTTCGACGCCTTCAGGCGCGAGCGTGGGCTGCGGCCACGCCGGTCGGTTACGCTGACGCAGATGAAGGAGTTCACCTACTGGCGCTTCAAGCTGCGACTCAGGAGCGCGGACAAGTCGCGGGTCGCCAGCGACACGAAGCGCGCGCTTACCCTCCTGCACCGGTACATGAGTTCGGCGGGAAGGCTAGCCGTCTAGCCGAGGTCGCGCCGTTCCGCCTCGAGGCGTTCGAGCTTGTCCCGCAGGCCTGCCGCGAGGTCGCGTTGCCGTGCCACGACATCAGCCGGCGCCTTCGCCACGAAGACGGCGTCGTCCAGCCTCGCCTCAATTGCCTGCAGCCGGCTGCGAGTGGCCTCTGCTTCCTTCTCGAGCTGTGCGCAAATGCGCCCTGCCTCATCGGCTGATGCCTTCGAAACCACCACCTCGGCGTCCGCCAGAACGATTGCCCGTTCAGTGTTCGTGGCTCCGGTCCGCTCGTCGCGGTCAGCCACACGCTGTATGTGAGTGCGGGCGAGGCTCTCGATTGCGGGGACGAGTGCTCTCAGTTGCCCGAGCAGACCGGCGCCGGAGAAGACGGACGCGTCCAGCCGGTCCTGGGGTTCCAGGCGCCTCTCGGCGCGTGCGTTTCGCAGCGCGCGAACAATGTCGATAGCCGCGCCGACCACTCGCTCCGCTACGGGGTCATCCAGTTCCGGCCGGGCTTCCGGACACGGCGACACCATGATGGAACTGACGGAATCGGCACTCGCCTCGGTGGGCTGGAGCGTTTGCCAGAGCTCCTCGGTGACAAAGGGCATGAAGGGATGCAGCAGCCGCAGGGCGGCGTCGAGCACAGCCACCAGATACGGTGCGGGCGAGCCTGACCCGCCGGCTGCGCCGGCGGAGTTGGTCTGACGCATCCTCAGCTTGGCAAATTCGATGTACCAGTCACAGAACTCGGACCACAGGAACTCCTGCACCTGCCTCTCGGCTTCCCCGAGCTGGTACTCCGCCATCAGGGCCCTGACCGACGTGACAAGGCGGTTCAGGCGGCTCAGGATCCACCGGTCTGTCATGTCTGTGGGCGCCGGCATCGCCGGGCGAGTGTCCGAGGATGTCGCCCGCCACTCCCGGGTGGCCTGGAGTACGAACCGGGTGGCATTCCAGACCTTGTTCACGAAGTTGCGGCCCGCTTCCAGCTTGGCATCTCCAAGCGAAAGGTCATTGCCCGGCGAATTGCCGGTGGTCAACGCGTAGCGCAGGGCATCGACACCGTACCTGGCGACGGCGTCATCAGGTCTGATGACGTTGCCGCGCATCTTGCTCATTTTCTGGCCCTGCTCGTCCCGTATCAGCCCGTTCAGATACACGTACCGGAACGGCACCTTGCCGGTGTCCTCGATGCCCATCATGATCATCCTGGCAACCCAGAAGAACAGGATGTCGTAGCCCGTTTCCATCATGGTGGTCGGGTAGAAGTAGCGCATGTCTTCAGTGTCGTCGGGCCATCCCAGCGTGGAGTGCGGCCATAGCCCGGAGCTGAACCAGGTGTCCAGCACATCCGGGTCCTGCTCGATGCGGGCGCTGCCGCAGCCGGAGCACGAGGTAGGGGTCTCGACCGCGACGGTCAACGCCCCGCAGTCGCTGCAGTACCACACCGGGATGCGGTGGCCCCACCAGAGCTGCCGGCTGATGCACCAGTCCTTGATGGACTCCATCCAGGAGAAGTACACCTTGGTGAAGTGGTCGGGGATTATGCGGATCTCGCCGCTGCGGACGGCTTCAATCGCCGCTTCCGCCAGGGGCTTCGTGTCGACGAACCACTGCAGGCTGATGCTTGGCTCGACGGCGGTGCGGCAGCGGCTGCAGTGGCCGACCATGTGGGAGTACGGCTCGATGTGGTCGAGCAGCCCCTGGCGTTCGAACTCTTCGACCACGCGTTCGCGGCACGTCTGGCGGTCAAGCCCTTTGCAGGCGCCCGCCTCCGCGTTCATGCTGCCGTCCAGGTTGAACACGTTGACGTGAGGCAGGTTGTGCCGGTCGGCTACCTGCAGGTCCGTGGGGTCGTGGCAGGGTGTGATCTTGAGCGCCCCAGTACCGAAGGTCGGGTCCACGGCCTCGTCAGCGATGACAGGTATGTCGCGGCCGGTCCCGGGGAGCCTGACGCGTCTGCCGACTGCGCCGCGGTAGCGTTCGTCGTTCGGGCTCACGGCTACCGCCGTGTCGCCGAAGTAGGTCTCGGGTCGGGTGGTTGCGATGGTGAGGAATCCGTCTCCCTCAACGAACGGGTAGCGGAAGTAGTAGAGGTGTCCTTCGGTGTCCTGGTGCTCCACCTCGAGGTCGGACAGTGCTGTCCGGCAACGCGGGCACCAGTTCACCATGCGCTCGCCGCGGTAGATTCGCCCCTTCTGGTACAGGCGCACGAAGGCGGTGCGAACCGCCTTGCTGGGAGCCTCGTCGAGAGTGAACGTGTCCCGGTCCCAGTCGCACGAGCATCCAAGCAGATGGTGCTGCAGTTCGATGGCGCGCCGGCTCTTCTGTGCCCTGACCCAGGCGCGCTCTACGAACTTCTCCCGGCCGATATCGAACCGCGTGAGGCCTTCGCGGGCCAAGTCCTGCTCCACGAGCACCTGAGTGGCGATGCCGGCGTGGTCCGAGCCTGGTACCCACAGCGTCGGCTCGCCCAGCATGCGGTGCCAGCGGATCATGATGTCCTCAAGCGCCATCGTCAGCGCGTGCCCGACGTGCAGCTCGCCCGTGACGTTGGGTGGGGGCATCACGATCACGTACGGTGACCGGTCGGGGTCGATCCGGGGCCGGAAGAACCCGTTCGAGAGCCAGAAGTCATACCACTTCTTCTCGATCCTTCCGGGTTCGTACGCTTTCGCCAGTGTCTCTCGTTCCAACAGCCTGTACCTCGCTTTCGAGATGGACCGTCGTGAACGGTCCACAAGTAGCCGGTTATTGGGCCGGTCACGCGTGGGACAGAAGCCCCACGACCCGGTCGAGCACCCGGTCGGCTACCTCGCGTTTCGACATCAGCGGGAGTCGGTCGATGCCGCCGTCGCGGTCGAGGATGCTCACCCGGTTGTCGTCCGAGCCGAAGCCGCTGTCGCTCGCGGTGATGTCGTTGGCAACGATGAGGTCCAGGTGCTTCTCGGTCAGCTTCGCCTTCGCGTTCTGCTCGAGACTGCTGCTTTCCGCCGCGAAGCCGACGCGCACGAAGTCCCCTTCGAGGGACTTCAGGATGTCGACCGTCCGCTCAAGCGGGATGGTCAGCGTCTCGCGCTCCTTCTTGATCTTGTCCGTGGCGGGATTCGACGGGCGATAGTCTGCCACAGCCGCGGCCATGATGAGCGCGTCAGCACCGGCTGCGGCGCTTCGCGTGGCATCATACATCTGCTGTGCGGTTGTCACGCGACGGACGTCCACAGCGACCGGCGGTTCCAGACTCGTCGGCGCGGTCACGAGGATGACCGTGGCGCCGCGGTCACGGCAGGCTTCCGCCAGGGCGTATCCCATCTTGCCGGACGAACGGTTCGTGACGCATCGCACCGGGTCTATCGGTTCCTGGGTCCCGCCGGCCGTGACGACCACCACCTTGCCGGCCAGGTCTCCCCGGCGCCCAAGCGTCTTCATGGTCCATGCGACGATTGCGTCCGGAGCAGACATCCGGCCGGGACCTGAGTCGCCGGACGCGAGACTGCCCGACTCCGGCCCGATGACCACCGCGCCGCGCTGTCGCAGCGTTGCCAGATTCGCCTGCGTCGCCGGATGCAAGTACATGCGGGTGTGCATCGCGGGGGCCACGATGAGCGGACCGCCGAATGCGAGTGCGGTGCATGAGATGATATCGTCTCCCAGCCCGTTCGCCAGACGTGCGATGATGTCCGCACTTGCCGGTGCTACCAGCAGGGCGTCCGCAACGTCTGCGAGCTTCACGTGCGGGATGTACTCGTCTTTGCCGTGCGAGAACACGCGCGTCCTGACGGGTCTGTCGAGCAGCGCCTCAAAGGTGAGGGGAGCGATGAACTCGGTGGCGGCGTCCGTCATGAGCACATGGACGGTGACACCGCGGCGCTCCAGTTCACGGGCGATCTCCGGAGCTTTGTAGGCGGCAATGCTGCCGGTGACTCCGAGAAGCACGGTCTGCCGTTTCATCGCACTCCCTTCGACTATCGCTCGGATGAGTTCATCTCGTATATGAGGCGGAGTCCAATGAGGGATAGGTCCGGGTTGCACACCTGAATCGACGGCACCCCTTCGACAAACATGGGGGAGTAGCCGCCGGTCGAGACGACGACAGGCTCGGATTCAAGCTCAGCGGAGATCTCCTTGATGAGCTTCTCGATGAGCCCGATGTAGCCGAAGAGGATGCCGGACTGCATCGCACTGACGGTGCCCTTTCCGATCGCGTGCCGCGGACGGGTCAGTTCGATCCGCGGCAGCATGGCCGTGCGACGATACAGCGCTTCGCTGGCGATATTGATGCCGGGAGCGATGGCGCCCCCGAGAAAGTCGCCTGACGCGGAGACGACGTCGAAAGTTGTGGCTGTGCCGAAATCGATGACGATCAGAGGTTTCCCGTACAGACGCATTCCGGCAACCGCGTTCGCGACCCTGTCGGGACCCAGCTCACGCGGGTTGTCGACCAGCAGCCGAAGCCCGGTCTTGATCCCCGGCTCGATGACCAGGGGGTCACTGTCGAGGTAGTTTCTGCAGACCTCCTGGAACACCGGAACGAGCGGAGGAACGACGCTGCACAGGACGGTGCCGCGAATCGAGGCGATGGGTAGGGAGTGTCGCTGCAGCAGGCTGAAGATGAGGGAACCGTACTCGTCAGCGGAGCGATCGATGCCGGTCATAAGGCGCCACGAGTGCACCAGGCGCTCGCCCTCGAACATGCCCATGTTCATGCTGGTGTTGCCGATGTCTATGGTGAAGAGCATGTGACCTCCTCGACTCGGGCGCGATTCAACTGCGAGTGCTCGGGCGACTTCAGAGCCAGTGACGGTGACGCAGGTAGGCAAGCATGGCGGCGCCCGTTCCGGCCATCAGTCCGAGGATGAGCCCCAGAGGGAACAAGCTACCCCCGTCAACTCCCCCGGGGAGAGGGACGTTCATGCCGAAGATGCCGGACATGAGCGTCAGAGGAGCGAGTACCACCGTGATGATGGTCAGGACCCGCATAATCTCCTGGATGCGATGCGACGTGAACCAGTTGCTCGTCTCGTACAGCCCGTCGACGACTTCCTTGCAATCCTCGAGACCGTCCCAGATTTTCCGCACGTGGTCCGCGACGTCGCCGAAGTAGATCTCCTGCTCTTCCTTGAAGAAGGGGTAGTCTTCCTGTTCAAGCGTCTCGATGACGGCAATCTGGGGCCTGATGACGCGCCGGAAGGAGATCAGGTCGCGGCGGAGCAGGGAGATGGCGCGGACCGTCTCGGGCACGGACTCCGTGAAGATTACGTCTTCGATGTCCTCGATGTTCTCGGTGATCTTGTTCAGGATGGGGAAGCAGTAGTTCACGAGACGGTCGATGATATGGTAGAGAAGGTAGCCCGAGCTGCGCCCGAGATAGGCGGCGCGACTTTCGTCGCGCATCTGGCACTCGCGGAAGAACGCCGAGAGCGGCTTCAGATCGGCGTTACAGTGTACCGTAACGACGTAGTCCTCGCCGATGAAGACGTCGACCTCGCTCGGTCGCGTTATGCGGTTCTGCTTGTCGAAGACAGGGAACTGCATGACGATGAAGAGGTGGTCGTCATCTTCATCTATCTTGGGGCGCTGAGCCCGGCTGAGAACGTCGTCTATCTCGAGGGGGTGGAAACCGTACTTCTCCTCGAGGTACTCGCCCTCGGCCTCGGTGGGTTTCTCGATATAGACCCAGGTGAGCTTCCCCTCGGAGATGCTCTGGATCCTGAGTTCCTGTCCCTCGGCGATCGACATGGTCACGCGCTCCGTAGTGAACGACGCGGCTATTGTAGCACCGGCAAGTTCCGAGCTACCAGAGAGGTGAGAATCGCCCTGCGACGAACGGAATCCGCTTGACAGCCCTCTGCGGCATTCTGTACTATATCCGGGCTCGCACCTTAACAGCTGAATAGTGGAAGGAAGGTTCTTTAAACTGAGAGCTTGATCCTGGCTCAGGATGAACGTTGGCGGTGCGCTTTATGCATGCAAGTCGTACGGGACTACGATTCTCGGATTGTGGTCTAGTGGCGGACGGCTGAGTAACACGTGGGTAACTTACCCGTGAGCGGGGGATAACTTACCGAAAGGTACGCTAATACCGCATGGTGTGGGATTGCCAAAGCAGTCTCACTAAAGCCGCAAGGCACTCACGGATAGGCCTGCGGCCGATCAGCTAGTTGGTGAGGTAACGGCCCACCAAGGCAGTGATCGGTAGCTGGTCTGAGAGGATGTCCAGCCAGATGGGGACTGAGACACGGCCCCAACTCCTACGGGAGGCAGCAGCAAGGAATATTGGGCAATGGGCGAAAGCCTGACCCAGCGACACCGCGTGGGGGATGAAGGTTTTCGGATTGTAAACCCCTTTTCTCAGGGAAGATAATGACGGTACCTGGGGAATAAGTCTCGGCCAACTACGTGCCAGCAGCCGCGGTAATACGTAGGAGGCGAACGTTATCCGGATTTACTGGGCGTAAAGAGAGCGTAGGCGGTTTCCCAAGTCGGGTGCGAAATCTCTTGACTCAATCAGGAGGGGCTATCCGATACTGGGTCACTCGAGGGCGGCAGAAGGAAACGGAATTCCGAGTGTAGCGGTGAAATGCGTTGATATTCGGAGGAACACCAGTGGCGAAGGCGGTTTCCTAGGCTGTTCCTGACGCTGAGGCTCGAAAGCGTGGGGAGCGAAGCGGATTAGATACCCGCGTAGTCCACGCCCTAAACGGTGGACACTAGATATGGGGAGTATCGACCCTCCTCGTGTCGAAGCCAACGCTTTAAGTGTCCCGCCTGGGGAGTACGGCCGCAAGGCTAAAACTCAAAGGAATTGACGGGGGCCCGCACAAGCAGCGGAGCGTGTGGTTTAATTCGATGCTACACGAAGAACCTTACCAGGGCTTGACATGTTGGAAGTAGGGACCCGAAAGGGCGACGACCTGTATCCAGTCAGGAGCCTTCACAGGTGCTGCATGGCTGTCGTCAGCTCGTGCCGTGAGGTGTTGGGTTAAGTCCCGCAACGAGCGCAACCCTCGTCCTATGTTGATTTCTTATAGGATACTGCCCTGTACAGCAGGGAGGAAGGTGGGGATGACGTCAAGTCAGCATGGCCTTTATGCCCTGGGCCACACACACGCTACAATGGGTGGTACAGAGGGTTGCCACGGAGCAATCCGGAGCTAATCCCATAAAACCATCCTCAGTTCGGATTGCAGGCTGCAATCGCCTGCATGAAGCCGGAGCTGCTAGTAACCGCAGGTCAGCTATACTGCGGTGAATACGTTCTCGGGCCTTGTACACACCGCCCGTCACGCCATGGGAGCCGGAAACACCTGAAGTCGATGGGCCAACCTTTACCGGAGGCAGTCGCCGAGGGTGGAGCTGGTGACTGTGACGAAGTCGTAACAAGGCAGCCGTACGGGAACGTGTGGCTGAATCACCTCCTTTCTAGGGATTCTCGGGACGCTGTCCCGAACTCCCAGGTCGTTCGATGGGTCTTCGACCTGTCGTTTCCTAAGCAATTTCCTTCCTTCCACTATTCAGCAGTTAAGGTGCGTTTTCATTTGTGCGCACCCCCCTGCCTGCCCTCATCCGCCGGCCTTCACCCTTCGCATCAATCGCCTCCGTTCTGTTGACCTGCTGTCAACAAAGGTCGTACCATTCGGTCAACCAGGGTTCGACCCGTATGGACAATAGAGCGATGAGAAGGGAACATGGACTACATATATATACTCGTGGGGCTTTCCCTCGTGTTGGGGGGCCTTGTCGGATACTACGTTCGCCAACTGGTCGCCAATCAGCAGATCCTCAGCACCCGCAAGGAGGCCGAGAGGCTTCTAACTGAGGCCACCACCCGGCACCGTGAGCTGCTTCGGGACGCCCGCGAGGAGGCCCGGAAGGTCCGGAACGCCGCCGAGGCAGAGAACAAGGAACATCGTCTGCAGTTGCAGCGGCTCGAGAACCGCCTTGACCAGAAGGAGGCTGCAATCGAGCGCAAGCTCTCTGCCATCGGCCGGAGAGAGCACGAACTCGACGAGCGTGCCAAGGAGCTCGACCACGAGCACGATGAGATTGAGGCTCTGAAGGGGAAGGAGGTCGAGAAGCTCGAGCAGCTGTCCGGAATCACCACAGAAGAGGCCCGGCGCCTCCTGCTGGAGGCCCTGGAGGGCGAGGTCAAGGAAGAGGCCGCTCGCAGAGTCCGCATCTGGGAGAGCCAGGTGCGTGAGGAGGCGGACCGTTCAGCGCAGTTCATTCTTGCCACGGCGATACAGCGTTGCACGGCGGATGTCGTCTCCGAGACGACCGTGTCCACCGTCCCCCTTCCTTCCGATGAGATGAAAGGCAGGCTCATCGGCCGCGAGGGAAGGAACATTCGGGCGCTTGAACAGGCCACCGGCGTGGACCTGATTATCGATGACACGCCCGAGATGGTGACCATCTCCAGCTTCGCTCCGGTCCGGCGCGAGGTGGCCAGGATCGCTTTGAACAAGCTCATCCTCGACGGTCGTATCCACCCGGCCCGTATCGAGGAGGTCGTCGAGAAGGCCAAAGCCGAGGTGGACGCTACCATCAAGACCGAGGGCGAGAATGCCTGCTTCGAGGCCGGCGTCCCGGGACTGCATCCCGAGCTGGTCAAGCTCGTCGGCCAGTTGAAGTACCGCAGCAGCTACGGCCAGAACGTCCTGCAGCACAGCCTTGAGGTTGCGTACCTCGCCGGCATGATTGCGGATGAGATTGGGTTTGACGGCCTCATGGCCCGCAAGACCGGCCTGCTTCACGACATCGGCAAAGCGGTCGACTTCGAGGTCGAAGGCTCTCACGCCGCCATCGGTGCGAATTTGGCGCGTCAGTGGGACAAGTCCGAAGAGGTTGCGCAGGCGATAAGCGAACACCACGGCGAGGTGTCGACCACGAGCACACTCGGGTTCATCGTCGCCGCAGCCGACGCCATCAGCGGTTCGCGACCTGGTGCGCGGCGGGAATCACTCGACCAGTATCTGAAGCGCATCAGAGAGCTCGAGGACATCGCGACCGGGTTCGATGGAGTAGACAAGGCGTATGCCATCCAGGCGGGACGTGAAGTGCGAGTGCTCGTGAATCCCGAGGAGACTGACGACCTCGGCGCCATGCGCCTGGCCCGGGACATCTCAAAGAGAATCGAGGAGTGCCTCACCTATCCCGGTCAGATCCGAGTCGTCGTCGCCCGCCAGACGACAGCCGTCGAGTATGCCAAGTAGCAGCCGCCGGGTTGAATCGTGAGAGTACTCGCTATCGGCGATATCATCGGCAGCCCGGGACGGCGAGCCGTGTCCGAGTTGCTGCCCGGCCTGCGTCGCGACCACGCCGTTGACGTGGTGATCGCGAACGGTGAGAACATTGCCGGCGGCCTCGGCGTCACGCGGAGCACGCTCGGCGAGTTGTGCGCCGCCGGTGTCGACGTCGTGACGTCCGGCAACCACATCTGGCACCACTCAGAAATCGTTGACTACCTCGCAGATGACCATCCTCTCGTGCGACCGCTGAACTACCCACCGGCGGCCCCGGGCCGGGGCTACCACCTTTTCGGAGGACTCCTGGTGGTCAACCTCATCGGCCGGACCTTCATGGCCAGCTACGATTGCCCCTTCCGGGCGATGGACGCCCTTCTGGCCTCGCCGCCGGAGGGCACGCGGGCAGTCGTGGTGGACTTCCACGCCGAGGCAACATCGGAGAAGTTGGCGCTCGGCCACTACCTGGACGGCAGGGTCGCCGCGGTGCTCGGCACGCACACCCATGTGGGCACCATCGATGCCCGCATTCTGCCGCGGGGCACGGCACACGTGACCGACATCGGGATGGTCGGTCCCGTCGACTCCGTCATCGGCGTCGAGCCGGCGGAAGTCATCCAGCGTTTCCTGACACAGATACCCGGCAGGCTGACAGTCGGCAAGGGACCGGTCGCGTTCGACGCGATTCTCGTTTCCATCGACGATGCCACCGGCCTGGCGACCGACATCCAGCGCCTCAGGCAGATTGTCGCGTGACCTTCCCGCCGCTGCTGCAAGTGAGGCGGCCCTGCACCACGCGAGGGATGCCGTTGAGGTCGGGGATGGCAGCCAGGGCGTCCCAGCGCGGCCGTGCCGCCATCATACTCATCACCTCTTGGGCCTGACCCTCTCCCACCTCGAGCAGGAGCCAGCCGCCGTCGAGGAGGAGGCCCGGCGCCTCTTCAACCATGCGCCGGATGAGGTGCAGGCCGTCCGGTCCGCCGTCAAGGGCGGATATGGGTTCGTGGTCGCGTATTTCACGGCTCAGCAGGGGAATGTCCCCGGTCCGAATGTAGGGCAGATTGCCAAGCACGCCGCCGAATACGCGTCCGCATGGAGCGCCGAGGTTGCACTGCAGCAGCGATATGCGGGCTCCTGACGAGGACCGGACCCTATTCACGTGCGCGACGGCGAGCGCATCCCGCGACATGTCGCATCCCACTACGCGACAGTCATCCACTCCCTCAGCAAGCGTGACAGCAAGCGCACCGCTCCCGGTGCCGATATCCGCAAGGAATAGCGTCCCATCGATGCGAGGCATGGCGCCTCGCAGCGTCATGGCGGTTTCGACCAGCAGTTCCGTCTCGGGGCGGGGGATGAGGACGCGACGATCCACCGTGAATCTTCGACCGTAAAACCATGACTCGCCGAGCACGTACTGGAGAGGTTCACCGGCGAGCCGCCGTTCGAGCAGAGAAGCGGCCGAATGGAGAGCAGCCATCTCAGGCCTGGCCTGGAACTCGCACAGCAGTGCCTCGCGGGTGAGTTCGGTCGCATGTTGAAGCATCAGCGATGCCTCCTGCTGCGGGGAATCGACTCCTGCATCTCTCAGGATGCCGGTTAAGCAGCAGAGAGCTGCTTGTGTGCTAAGACACCGAAGCAGCTTGCTGCAGAGCTGTGGCCGCCAGCGCGTCGATGAGTTCATCGATTTCGCCATCGAGCATACGCTCGATGTTGTGGAAGTTCTGGTCGAGGCGGTGGTCGGTGATGCGGTCCTGGGGGAAGTTGTACGTGCGGATCTTCTCTGACCGGTCGCCTGTGCCGACCTGGCTGCGCCGGTCGCGATCCTGCTGGTCCAGGACCTCGCGATTCTTCAAGTCGTAGAGGCGCGCACGCAGGACTGCCATGGCCTTGACCCGGTTCTTGAGCTGCGAGCGCTCGTCCTGGCAGACAGAAACGATGCCGGTGGGTATGTGTGTGAGACGGACGGCCGTTGCCACCTTGTTGACGTTCTGGCCGCCGGCGCCGCCCGAGTGGAATATGTCGGTCCTGATGTCATCAGGGTTGATGTCTATCTCCACTTCCTCCGCCTGCGGCAGCACCGCGACCGTGGCCGCGGATGTGTGTATCCGCCCCGATGCCTCAGTGAGAGGGACTCGCTGCACTCTGTGCACACCCCTCTCATACTTGAGCCGGCTGAATGCTCCTGTACCTCGTATCTCGAAGATGATCTCCTTGAAGCCCTTGGCGCCGCTCAGTGTGCTGTCCACGACCTCCAGGTCCCATCCCTGTCGCTGGGCATACCGTGAGTACATTCGGAAGAGGTCCGCGGCAAAGAGCGAGGCTTCCTCTCCACCGGTGCCGGCACGCACTTCCACAATGACATCCTTGCTGTCGTTGGGGTCCGTCTCGACGAGGAACTGCCGCAGGTCCGCATCAGCAGCCGCGTATCGCGCCTCAACCGCCGTCAGCTCTTCCCGGGCGACGTGTCGCATCTCGGGGTCCGTGGCTTCACGCAGTAGCTCGCGGACCTCCTCCAGCTCACGTTCGACTGTGAGGTATGCGGAATACGCATGAGCCGCCTCTGCGAGAGAGGCGTGTTCGCGGGCCAGCGACTGCAGCCGAGCGGGATTCGTCGCAACGGCGGGGTCCGCCATCTGCTGCTCTGTCTCGCGGTAACGCGAGAGCATCTTGCTGAGCTTCTCGTAGGCCATGAGGACTCTCCCTGGATCGAAAGCGGATTCTAGTATACAGCACGAAGGGGCTCGCCGCTTCGGCCGGCAGAGCCTGTGCTACGGATCCGTTCTTTCTGCTTGCACCGATGTCAGCGCTCGCTCGTAGGCCTCCTTCGTGTGTGCGTCGTGGAGTACTAAGGTGACCCTCAGCACGGATCCGGGGTCGCCGCGAAGGAAGCGGGTCACCGCTCGCAAGGCGGTGTCAGCCGCCCGGTCGACCGGATACCCGAACGCTCCCGTGCTGATGGATGGAAACGCGACGGACGCGAGCCCAAGGTTCCGCGCGAGAACCAGGGACTCGTGGTACGCGCTGGCAAGGATGTCCGGCTCGCCGCGATGTCCCCCGCGCCAGACAGGTCCGACCGTATGGATGACGTACCTGGCATGAAGACGGCCCGCCGTGGTGGCTACGGCGCGACCCGGTGGCAGCGGTCCCGCGGCAGCCACGATGGACCGGCATTCTTCGAGGATTGCGGGACCGCCGGCGCGATGGATGGCTCCGTCGACGCCACCACCTCCGAGCAGTCCTGAGTTGGCGGCATTCACGATGGCGTCAGCGGTCACGGACGTGATATCCGCCATCATCAGCGCCAGAGTTCCGCGGCCGATCCGAATAGTAGTCACGCAATCGTCCTGTGGCAACGCGCCGGCGTATGTGCGCCATGCGACCGGTTCGACCGGCCCTCCCTAGGGCGGTTGCCTCGCGTTGCCGCCCGCCCTGACACCGAATATAATACGGCACTGAAGCGCGCCACCGCGCACAAGGAGGAAGGCACTCAATGGCTCTAAAGACCGCTCAACAGTACATCGACAGCCTGCGCAAGCTGAAGTCGGATGTGTGGCTCTTCGGCGAGAGGCTGGAGAACTTCGTCGACCATCCCGTCGTTCGCCCGTCCATCAACGCCATCGCGCTCAGCTACAAGGTGGCGCACGAGCCGGAGTACGAGGACCTGGCCACCACCACGTCAACGCTCACCGGCGAGAGAATCAACCGGTTCACGTCCCTGTTCATGAGCACCGACGACCTGGTGAAGAAGGTCAAGCTGCAGAGGCTACTCGGGCAGCGGACCGGCTGCTGCTTCCAGCGGTGCGTCGGCATGGACGCCATCAACGCAGTCTTCAGCACCACGTTCGAAACGGATGAGAAGTACGGTACCTCCTATCACGCCCGGTTCCGGGACTGGCTGAAGTACATTCAGCAGAACGACCTCTGCGTCCAGGGCGCGATGACCGACGTCAAGGGTGACAGGGGGTTGAGGCCGAGTCAGCAGCCTGACCCGGACATGTTCGTCCATGTTGTCGAACGCCGGAAGGACGGTATCGTCATCCGCGGCGCCAAGGCCCATCAGACCGGCAGCGTGAACTCCCACGAGATGCTCATCATGCCGACCCTCACCATGCGCGAAGGGGATGAGGACTACGCAGTGTGCTGTGCGCTGCCGTCCGACTCGAAGGGCGTGCACTTCATCTACGGTCGTCAGTCCTGCGACAAGCGCAAGTTGGAAGCGGGCGACATCGACGTTGGCAACTACCAGTTCGGAGGACAGGAAGCCCTCACGGTTCTAGATGATGTCTTCGTGCCGTGGAGCAGGGTATTCATGTGCGGCGAGGTCGACTTCTCCGGGATGGTGGTCGAGCGCTTCGCAAGCTACCACCGCCAGAGCTACGGTGGCTGCAAGCCCGGCATCGGGGACGTGCTCGTGGGCGCCACCGCCGCCATGACCGAGTACAACAACGTGGCCAAGGCAGGGCACGTCCGAGATAAGATCGCGGAGATGAATCACCTCATCGAGACGCTGCATGCCTGCGGCCTGGCTGCTTCAACCCAGGGCACCAAGACCAAGGCAGGCAACTACCAGCCGGATATCCTGCTCGCCAACGTCTGCAAGATGAATGTGACACGGTACCCCTACGAGCTGTGCCGCCTTGCCGAGGACCTCGCCGGCGGCGCCCTGGTTACCATCCCGTCCGAGTGCGACCTGCGCAGCCCCGAGGTCGGCAAGTACGTGCAGAAGTACTTCAAGGGCGCAGGCACCGTGTCGGCTGAGGAGCGTCTGAGGATGCTGTCCCTCATCAACAGCATGACGTTCGGCCTGACTGCGCCGAGTTACCGGACGGAGTCCATGCACGGCGCCGGCTCGCCGCAGGCACAGAAGGTCATGATCGAGCGCCAGTCGAACATGGAGAACAAGAAGAAGCTGGCGCGGAAGCTGGCCGGCATCGACGAGCGCGAGAAGCTCAGCGACTGAGCCCCTGCACAGTTGTCTTCCGTGAGACGGGCGGCTGCGGCCGCCCATCTCTGTGTATAATGGCTCGAGGCGCGTCCGCGTCCGACCCCAGGCTGGGGGGCGCGCCCTCGATTGGAGGCTGACATGGCTGCCGAGTATCGTGTCGAGGTGAAGCTGCTGGCCATCACTCCTGATGCTGAGCGCCTCATCGAGTCAGCCGGGCGTCTCTGCTGGAACACACAGGACAAGACCGGAACCGTCCCAGACCGCATCCAGAAGTGGCTGGACATCGGTCACGAGTCGATGATCGAGCATGCCTCCGCCTCCTTCCTCATTCGCGGGAGCAGGGCGATGACGCACGAGCTGGTGCGGCACCGCCTCGCCAGCTACAGCCAGCGAAGCCAGCGGTACGTGCGCGAGAACGAGCCGTCTTATCTCGTCCCGCCTGAGGTCGAGTCCTCCGCCGAGGCGACGCTGGTCTTCTCCCACGCCATGGAGGCAGCCTGGCAGGCCTACAGTTCGCTGCTGAAGGCCGGGCTGAAGCCCGAGATAGCCCGCTACGTGCTGCCGAATGCGTGCTATACCGACATTGTGTGCACCTGGAACTTCCGTGAGCTGCGGCACATCATCAAGCTGAGGACGTCCCCGCGGTCGCTGCCCGAGATTCGGGCTGTGGCCGGAGCGTTGCGGGACATCATGAAGACCGAGGCCCCGCAGGTCTTCGCTGATCTGTAGCTGGTGAAGGCATTGCCTTGCGGCCAGGCTACTCCTGTGCGACCGCGATGTCGCAGATTGTGCCGCCGGAGAGACGCAGGATATCGTCCGGCCTCAGGCGCACCAGCCGGGTGCGCGCCCCGCCGCCGCACCAGACGTGCTCCAGGGACGCAACGTGCTGGTCGACATAGACCGGCAGGCGGCGCCTGTGTCCGATGGGCGGGATGCCACCGGTCGGGAAACCCGTGGCTCTCTCGGCAACGACGTCGGATGCAACCTCAAGACGACGCACGCCGGCGGCTTCAGCGAGCTTGTGGCGGCTGACCATGTGGTCGCCGCGCACGACGCCGACAACGAGCCGCTGGTCGTCGCTTGAGAACACAATCGTCTTGCCTATCTGGGAGAGGGAGAGGGCACTCGCCTCTGCGGCTTCGTTGGCGTGGTGCGTGGTGCTCTTCTCGATGAACTCGAACTCGGCCTTGTTCGCCTTCAGAAACGCCGTCAGATTCACGTTGCGCCCACCTTGCTCTCTACGAGCCGTTGCCCGGGTACGGACCTCCGCTCCGCCAACATGGTAGCAGACAGCAGGGAAGGTCAGCCCGCCCGCAGACGGAATACGCCGACCACTGAAACAGTCAATCTGCGCGTCCCGCGGTTTCGGCCCGTGAGCCGGTTGTACCGCGGGGTTGCGTCTGAAGGTATACTAGGGAATATGCTGATGAAACGGGAGGCTGAGGGCATGCCGACTGAACGCGTTGCCATCTTCATCGACGGCAGCAACCTCTATCACGCGCTCGAAGCTATGCTGAAGCGCCACGATCTGAACTTCACCGAGTTCGTGAAGACGCTTTGCGGCGATCGCGGCCTGTTCCGGACCTACTACTACAACGCACTTCAGGATGCCGTCGCTCGACCGGATGCCTTTAAGGAACAGCAGGACTTTCTCGATTCGCTGCGCAAGACGCCTTACCTCGAGGTACGCCTGGGAATCATCAAGACGGCTCAGGGCACACAGATAGAGAAGGGAGTCGACATAATGCTGGCGACAGACCTCCTCTACTTCGCCTGGAACAACTTCTACGACACAGCGGTTCTCGTGAGCGGGGACGCGGACTTCGCGTATGCGCTGCAGGCAGTCAAGAACATGGGAAAGCACGTTGAGGTGGCGTACTTCGAAGGCGCTACAGCACGCGAGTTGCTGAACGTGGCGGACGCACGGCATCAACTGGACCGGGAGTTCTTCACCAACCTGTTTACAGCGCGACGGCGCAAGCGGCGCAGAAGAGGAACCGGCGCCCAGCCCCAGGCCCAGTCTCAGGAGACGGGTGGGGCCGCGGAGGGGCGCACTGCCTAACCTTCCCAGCGCTTCATAACGAGAACCGCGTTCATCCCGCCAAAGCCGAATGACTGTGAGATGGCAGTGGTGACCGCCGCTTCTCGCTTGATGTTGGGCACGTAGTCGAGGTCGCACGCCGGGTCGGGGTTATCGTAGTTGATGGTGGGCGGCACCACTCCTTCGATCAGCGTCAGCGCTGTGAAGATAGCCTCGACGGCGCCAGACGCGGCCCACATATGGCCGATCATCGATTTGTTGGAGCTCACCATCAGCCGTGATGCGTGGCGTCCGAAAGCCTTCTTCAGAGCCATGGTCTCGGAGAGGTCGCCCAGCATCGTCGCTGTTCCGTGCGCGTTGACGTACTGCACGTCCGAAGGCGCTATCTGGGCGTCCTCGAGGGCGAGAGAGATACACCGGGCCTGGCTTTCGTAGTCCGGCTTGGTGGCGTGGTACGCGTCGATGTTGGAGGCGAAGCCGGTGAGCTCCGCGTAGATGTGCGCACCACGCTCACGGGCGCGTTCGAGCTCTTCGAGCACGAGCACGCCGGCGCCCTCGCCGTTCACGAAGCCGTCGCGGTCCCTCTCGAACGGACGGCTGGCGCGTTCCGGCTCGGAGTTCCGGGTAGAGGACGCCTTCAGACGCGCCAGGCACTCGATGAATATTGGCACTATCTGAGCCTCGGATGCACCGGCGACCATGACGTCTGCCTCACCGTGCTGAATGAATCGCAGGGCGTCCCCGATGGCGTGTCCCCCGGTGGCGCACGCGGTGCTGATGCCCCGGCTCGGTCCCTTGATGCCGAACACAACGCTGATATCGTTTGCACCCGCGCTCGGTATGTACATGGAGGCGAGCATCTTGGAGACGCCCTCGATGTTGCCTTCGGCGGGCGATTTCATGTTGTGGTAGAGCGTGCCGATGCCGCCCACCGCGCTGCCGAGGATGATTCCGGTGCGATACGAGATGGCCTCGGTCATCTCGATCCCCGAGTCATCGAGGGCCATGCGCGTAGCTGCGATGGCGTACTGCGCGAACAGGTCGGACCGGCGTGCGACCTTGCGCTCCATGTAGCGCGTGGCGTCGAAGCCCTTGACCTCGCCGGCGATCTGGGTTGATATGCCGCTGGCATCGAATCGCGTGATGGGGCCGATGCCCGATTTCCCCGCACACAGGGGCTCCCACGACTCACGAACCCCGACGCCAAGCGGAGTCAGGGCGCCGGCTCCAGTGATGACGACTCTGCGTCCGTTCTTCATTGCGCTGTCCGCTCCTTCGTCAGTTCCTGTCTGAGCCACTCCCGGCACCGCGGCGATTCAGGCACCAGGACTTCAGCCGTCCCCATGGTGGTGACGACTGCGCGCTCGTTGCTCACCTGCACGCGGCACGTCACGGGCGCCGGGAGCGAGACGGGAAACGGCGACATGATAGCACCGCCGGCCGTGAGGGTGGCTCCCGCGAGGTCCATCCGGCGATGCTGCACGGTGAGACGCCGGACGGCGCGCGGGTCGCCGAGCCAGTCCTTCAGCATTCTCCCGATGAGCGCTGTCTTGTACAACCCCTGGATGATGACTCCGGGCAGGCCGGTCGACCGGGCGTAGTCCGCATCGTAGTGGATGTCGACCGGCTCGGCTGTGGCAACGGCGAACATCGACAGGTAGCGGATGGTCACCGGGCCGATCGTCACCGGCGGGAGTCCGCTCGGGAACTCCATCCCCTCGGCGCCGGCCGACGCCGGCGTCGCGCCCGAGCCCAGGGGACGGGTGACGCAGTGCAACGTCCGCCGGAGGACCAGAGTCCCGTCTATTGTCCTGAACTCCTTGCTCACCTCAAAGAAGATGAGGCGGCCGGTCCGTCCCTGCTTCTCGCGGGCATCCTCGAACCGCTCGTGGCTCACGAGCGTCATGCCGGTTCGCACCGGGTGGAAGAACTCGAAGTCATCTCCGGTGGCGATAGCCAGCCACCCCTCAGGCACGGGAAGCGGCAGGCTGAACATGCCCTTGGGATCTCCGGCGCGTATGGTGGACAGCCCTGTGGCGCCGCCGAAGAACGTCGGTGGAGCTATCACCCGGCCCCCGCCGGAAGGGTCCTGCGACGGGTCCACGCGGAGCGCCGGGTCGGGGTCCATGAGTGAGTCGGCGAAGAGTCTCACCGAGCCGGAGTCGATGTAGTATGGTATCGGAGCCGCCTGCATGCCGCGGCAGCGTCGCATCAGGTCGAGTTCCTGAGACATCTTCTCCTCGTTTCGGTCTTCCGGGAAATGAGCATAACTGTCCGGGCCGAAACGCCGGGAGCCGGAGCGCCGCCCCTGCACGTCTGGTGGGGAAGGAGGGATTTGAACCCTCACGCCTTGCGGCACATGATCCTAAGTCATGCTCGTCTGCCGGTTCCGACACTTCCCCGGAGGACGCCGGTTGCACGCACCTCTCGCGTCAGGCCGACGCGGAGGCCGCAGTCCATTCGCCGCAATTCTAGCAGATGATGCCCAGCCGAACGTCGAGGTGGCGGTGGCAGCCGGCCATGCTATCATGTGGCCTCGTCATCGCGAACGACCCGGGTGGGGACCCGGTCACTCGAAGGGAGGCCCAGTTCGTGAGCCAGAGTTTCAAGCGCGCATCATCGGACGAGCTGCAACAGACCATCATCACCTACAACAACGTACCGGTCGTTGACCTGGCAAAGGGGGCGACCAGTCACATCGTCGCGGGCCGCAACATGACGCTCAGCTTCGCTCATCTTGAGGCGAAGTCGTACTTCCCCGTGCATGTACACGCTTCAATCGAGCAGCTCATGCTCGTCCTCAGCGGCGAGTTGGACGCCATACTGGACGGCAAGCTGTTCCGGATGAAGCCGGGCGACATCATCTTCTTCCCGGCGGGTCGGGAGCACGGCTCGCAAGCGCTTGACGTCGACTGCGATATCGTCGACATCTTCAGTCCGGCGCGGCCCGAGTATGAGGACAAGCTGAAGGCCGTGCTCGCCCGGAAGACGTAGCCACTCCTGCCGGTTCAGGCGGTCGCGGATTCGGCTTCATCGCTGGCTCGGCCAGCGGCCCCGAACGTGTCACGGCAGGGGCGGTGTCTCTCAGGCGGCCGAAACCAATCGCGCGGCGGTCACCATGGCGGTCAGCTTCGCCTTTGCGGCCTCGCGCGGGAGGGCCCGCAATCCGCAGTCGGGGTGGAGGACGATTCGCTCGGGAGGGATGAGCGTGCGCGCCTTCTCGATGAGCGCCACAACGTCGGACACCGGCTCGACTGTGGGAGATTTCGTGTCGATGCATCCCAGGCCGAGCATCTTGGATGTGCCCTTCAGCTCGCTCGACACGAGAACGTCGTCGTTCTTGTCGCCCATGAACGCATGCGAGAGGAGGGTCAGTCCCTCCCACTGCACTATCTGCGGGAAGATGGCTCCCACTTTGCCACACACGTGCATGGCCACCGGCACCTTGAGACCCGAGGCCAGGAACTCAACTGCCTTGCGGGCAATTGCCATGGGCGCGCCAACGGAGAGGTACGGCTCATCTATCTGGATCCACTCGGCTCCCTCGCGCTCGAGGGACTGCGCGATGTCGAGCAGCGCGCGCGCGGTGTCCACATAGACCGCCTCATCGCGGTAGCCGGCGTACCCGCTCTTGATGCGGGACGAGAAGACGAGGGTGACCGGGCCGGTAACCAGACCTTTGACGCGTGGCGCGAGGCTCTTCGCCAGTCGGAAGTCGGACATGAACTCGTCCGGCCTGCCGTGCCCTATCGTGCCGGTAATGATACTCTTGCCCTCGAAGGAGTATCCCTCGATTGCGCGGGCAAAGTACTCGATCATGTCGTAGCGCGTCTGGCCGTCGGTCACGAGATCGATCCCGGCCGCAAGCTGGTCTTCCACTGCCAGACGGATGGCATCGGCTCCCAGTTCAGCGTATTTCAGGGGGTAGCTTCCAATGACTGTCGTGAGCATCCGCGTTCTCTCCTCGTGCTGCGATTCCATCAAGAATAGCTGGAAACCGGCTCGGCCGGACGAACCTAGCCTTGACCGCCCTTGCCGGCCTCATTTCCGGCTTCTCCCCGACGGCGCGTCTTCTTCACCGGTGGCGAGCCGTTACGAAGCTCGGTGAACCGTCCGATAGGGGCGCTGCAGACCTCGCCGTTCGCCCGCTCGAAAAGGATCTTTGGCAGGCCCTCCCGGTCGACGAAGATGTCGAGCACCTCGACCTCTTCCTCCTCGGTCCGGTTGGGATGGTACTGCGCCTTCATTGCCCTCGCACCGGCGCGGCCGTCACGCCGTCCATGAATGCGCGCCCGCTCCCCGAGAACCAGGAATGGAGCGGGATGAGGTCGACCCCCGCGACGGCGCTTGACGCGTACTTGAGTCCAATCGCATTCATAGCCCGCTCCAGCTCCGGAGCCGACATTCCGTTCTCACGCGCAAGGTACGCCTCCATGAAGGCCGCGAGGTCGTCGACCGCCTTCACAAGTTCACCGTCCCGCGGATTGAACTCATCGCGGTTGTAACGCTCGTCCATCTCAAGAGCCGACGCATGCACGACACCGCCACCTTCGAACGCGACGTTGCAGAACTCATCCTCGGTGAAGAGACGGAGGTCCGCGTGCCATTCCTTCGGAACCAGAGGGTAGACCTTCTCCTCCATTTCGTCGCGCTCGTACGTCTTGATGAGCGCGCTCAGACCCTTCACGGAGTGCTTCACCGGCGAGATGATGTCTCTCGTGAGGGCCTCGGGCAGGTCGTGGAACAGGCCGGTGAAGTAGTTGTTGACGCAGCGTCGCGCACAGCAACCTCGTTCAAGCGAGAGCAGATACGAGACCATGGCGACAATCAGCATGTGGCCGAGAACCGAGGTGCGGGGTATGCGGTGTATGTGGCTCCAGCGGACTTGAAAGCGCAGCAGGCCGCACAGGTCGATGAAGCTGCGCAGATTGGACCTCAGGAGTAACTCGCGCAAGCCGGGCAGGTCGAGATACGTCTCCTGCTGCGACTCGAGGCGCGCACCGATACGTTCCATCTCGTGCCCGTCCGGATTGGCACGGCGGATGATGTCGAACTCCCACCGGGTCGCGAAGAAATGGGCTGCGTGCAGCACACGCTGGTAGTGGCTTTCCGCGCCATCCGCGAAGTAGCGCCTGAACCGCTCGCAGAATGCAGTCCCTAGAGGCGCGATGGCACCTTCCATCTCGGTGTATACCCAGTCGTTCAGCTCCTGATACCGGACGGGGTCCTCCTTGATCTTGTAGAAGACCTGAGGCTTGAGGTCCGTCAAAACCAGGCGCTGCAGGTACTCGAAGATGCCGCCCTCTATGAGGGCAGGCCAGTCCATGCAGCGCGACTGCTCCTCGAACTTGCCGAGAACGTACGCAACGACCATCTTGTGCGCCTGCTTGTCAAGCTCGGTCAGCTCAACCGGACGTATCTGGTCGTTCCAGCGCTGCATGTAGGCTGCGTTGAACAGCCTGATGAGGAGCTCTCGTGTCACCATCGGTCAGAGGACCTCGAGAATGGCGCGCCCTTCGCATTATACACCGGCTCCCCGTCCGTGAACGTCCCGTGTACCGGGGAGGACGGTCCGTGTCGCCGTGTTAGAATGTCTGGCCTTTGGCCCGAACTCAGAAATCCAGGAGGAGTTGGCATGTGGCTCAAACAACCCTGCAAGGTGAACCAGGTCGTTGACTTCATCGGCACCCACGAGTTGTGTTCGTACGTCGTGAAAGGCGATGACATTCTCATCGTCGGCGGGAGCATGAGCCACGCGACTCCCGCTCTCAAGAGCCAACTGGACGAACTGGCTCTTGACCCTGACCGCGTCAAGTACGCGGTCGTGACGCACTCTCATTTCGACCACTGTGGTGCGATTCCGTTCTTCCGCAAGCGGTTCCCCAGGCTCCAGGTGCTGGGTACCGCGGCCAGCGCGGAGGCACTGGCGAAACCGAAGGTGGCCGGCTACAACGCGCGGATGAACGACGAGGCCGCCGAGCAGGCTGCGGTTCTGGACCAGTGTCTGCATGTCTGTGACTGCCCATCCGACCTCGCAATCGACCGCACGGTCACCGACGGGGAACGGATAGACCTGGGTCGCGGCGTCACGGTCGAGTTCTACGAAGTGCCGGGCCACAGCAAGTGCTGCGTTGCGACGTGGGTTCCTTCGTGCAGAGCGCTCTTTCCGACGGATACCAGTCCGCAGCCGGTCTCCAGCCACCTCGACCTGTCCTTTCCCTCTGCGCAGTTCGATTTCTCTCAGTATGTCGCTTCGCTGCGACGCCTTCTCGAGTTTGATGTGGACATCCTCGGCATGGACCACTATGGCGTGCTGCTGCACGAACAGGCGCGCGACTACCTGCGACTGGGGCTTGCGAAGACGCTGTCCTTCGGAGATGAGGTGCGCCGCAGGTATCAGCAGAGTCAGGACCTCGATGAGGTTTCCCGCCAGTATGCCCGGGAGGGACTTGCCAAGGTCCGACTGCCGTTCATCACTGATGAGTTGATGTTCATCATCACGCGAGCGATGATCAAGTCCATCGTCTCCGCGGTCTGACCCCGGTTTCGCCCGCAAAAGAAACGGGGCCCCGTCAAGGGGCCCCGTGGGTGTCCGAGTGGCTCTGGAGAGCTACCTGCTGCGAAGTCGTCCGAAGCAGTCACTGCAGTACACCGGGCGACCATCGCGCGGTTCGAATGGCACTTCGCAATCCTTGCCGCACTGAGCACAAGTCGCACTGTACATCTGCCTGCCCTGGAATCCGTCTCCACCGTCGGTCCGCTGAGACCTCCGGTTCCGGCGGCAGGTAAGGCATCGCTTGGGCTCGTTGGTGTAGCCCTTGGACGCGAAGAACTCCTGTTCCTCAGCAGTGAACACGAATTCCGCGCCGCAATCCGCACACTGAAGCGTCTTGTCTGCGAAACTCACCGGATGACCTCCTTTCCTCGGGATTTGGTCCTAGTTTCGGTCATCCAGTGCACCCAGGGGATCGCTTTGTGGAATCGGAGGACTCGATAACCTACGCTGGCCAGCAACGAGCGGAAGTATAGAGAATGGAACATGCGTTTTCAACAGATTCGGCTCGACTGGGGAGATTCTTACCGCGCCTGCATCCCTGCAGCCGGGCATCCGAGACCCTGCTCCTCGTAGAGATTGCATCACACATGGAATTCGACGACATCGCCGTCGCGGAGCACGTGTCCTTTGCTGACCGTCTGTCCCTGGAATCTGCCGGAACCCCATACGACTGCGTACTTGAGTTCCCGCTTGAAGTCCTTGTGTATCGCTTCGGCAGCCTCTCCGACAGTCGCGTCACGACGCAGGATGACCGGTTCACTCATGTCGGCCTTCTGGCCCGGAGCCTTGGTGTAGACCCGGATGATTTCGAGCGTGTCATACAGGGCTTCGGCCAGGTCCGGAAGCCCTTCTCCTTCGAGCGCGGAGACGCCGGACACACGAAAGCGAGCACCGTAGTTCTCTGTCAGCAACTTGAGGTGGCCGTATGCGCCGGGGAGATCGTTCTTGTTGCCTATAATCATCATCTTGCGGATGTAGGTGCCCTCCGCCGCAGTCTCGGCCGGCGAGGCGCCTCGAGGGAGTATGTGGCTTTCCCCCAACTCGCCCAGGGTGTACTCAACCTGAGACACCGGCTCCAGCCCCAGATCCACCACGAGAGCGATGACATCGGCGATTCGCAGCACGCTGGATAGGAGGACGCGGACACTGCGATGGCCGAGAGGCGGCGTGTCGACGAGCTGGATCTGGATGTCCTTGTACGCCATCATCCCGGGCAATGGAGTCTGCGTGGTGTACGGGTACATGGCGATTTCCGGCGAGGCGCCGGTCAGCGCTGCGAGAAGCTGAGACTTGCCGGTGTTGGCCGGACCTGCAAACACCACTTGCCCTGCCCCTTCACGCCGGACAAGGAAACCGGCGCGGCGGGCGGTGGCGAGCTTCCGCTCGGATTCCTGTGACAACTTGGCGATGCGAGCGCGGAGGCTGGCCTGCAGCTTGTCCGTGCCCTTGTGGTGGGGCATGATGCCAAGCATCTCCTGCAACGCCGCGATCTTGTCATCGACCTCTTTGGCGTTGCGGAAGCGCTTGTCTGCCTCATAGTACTGAGGCGGTAGATTGGCCGGCACTGGTTATCTGACCCTGATCCGAATGACGATATCGCCCTCGCAGCCATCGGTAACCCGGCATGCGTTCGTCAGCTTGACGAGGCTCCCGGTCTTCACACCGGCCGGCACGGTGACTTCGAGCCTCCGGCCGTTCCTGGTGAGGCGCTTCCGCGTGCCTTTCTCCGCTTCCTCGGCCGTCACGGTGAGCTCGTACCTGACGGTCTTGGGAGGTGCTTCCGCCTGTGCCCCGCCGAACAGGTCGTCCAGGTTGAATGCCCTTGTTCTCTCTCTCTGATGGCGGCTTCCACCCGTCTTGCCCAGGTTTCCGAAGGAGACTCGATAGCCTCTTCCCCGCAGTGCATCGCCGAATATCCCGTCCAGGAAGCTGAGGTTGAGCCCCAGTCCTCCGAAGTCGCGCATCACTCCTTCGAACGTGGACCGGGTGTTGCTGCTGCCAAAGATATCGCCCAGGTCGCCGACCGTGCCGAACTGGTCGTACTGCTTGCGCTTTTCGGGGTCACCCAGCACCCCGTATGCCTCATTGATGTCCTTGAAGCGCTCGGTTGCTTCCTTCTCCTTCCCGGGGTTGCGGTCAGGGTGGTACTTCATCGCCAACCGGCGGTACGCCTTCTTGATGTCGGCATCGCTGGCGGAGCGATCCACGCCGAGCGTCTGGTAGTAGTCCGCGGCCATACGAGGTATTGTAGCATCGGGCGTTGCGTCAACCACACGGGGAGCAACGACCGGGTCGGGAAGCCTTTCTACGTATGACTTTGTGCCAGGGCGATTCAGCCGACTGTGCGGCGGCGTGTCAGCGCGGACCGAATAGCGCTCTTCCAACCCGTACCATCGTTGCCCCCTCCTCGATGGCTACCTCGAACGAGTCGCTGGTGCCCATCGAGAGATGCTGCATGGTGGCGCCCGGGACATCCGCCGACCTCAAGTGCTCGAACAACCATCTGGTCTCCTGAAAGTACGGACGGTACTGCTGCGGGTCAGTCAGCAGCGGGCCCATCGTCATGAGTCCCATCACCTGAAGATGCGGAAGTCGCGACACGTCGCGCACGAGTCCCTCGACAGCTTCCGGCGCAACGCCCGACTTCTGACGCTCTCGGGCACTGTTGACCTCGACAAGCACGGGGAGGCGCTTCCCGATAGCATCGGCAACCCGGTCGACCCGAAATGCCAGCTCGAGGGAGTCGAGGCTCTGAACCATGTCGAACAGCCTCAGGTTGGCCGCCCGGACGTCATGAGGGCGGAGGCGCCCGATCAGGTGCATTCGCGCGATGCCCGTGATGGCGGGCGCCACGCGGCGCGCATCGACCATGTAGTTCTGGCCGAGCTCGTGCAGCCCGGCGCCGACCGCTTCGAGGACCTCCTCTGTGGGGCGCCCCTTACAAACGGCGACCACGGTTACGTGTGCAGGGATCTGCTCGAGAATCTGACGCGCACGCGCTGCGATGTTGGACACGTTTGCACCGGTTGTCTTCAGGCTCTGTCGGCACGGGGGGCCAGCAGCAAATGGTAGCAGGTTCACAGGTCGAGGTTGGTATAATGGCGCGGCAACCTTTGAGCCACCGTGCGAGTCCATGGACACACGAAGCCGTCCGCAAACACCGACGATTGTCGTTGTCATTCCTGCTTTGAATGAGGCATCCACCATCGGGATGGTGCTCGACGAGATTCCTTTCGACGAGTTGTCGACCAGCGGCTACAGCACGCGCGTGCTGGTCGTCGACAACGGCAGCACCGACGGGACCGCCGACATTGCGCTGAGGCGAAAGGCGCAGGTCGTCGTGGAGCCGCAGCGAGGCAAGGGAATGGCCGTGCGTAGGGCCTTTCAGGAGGCCGAGGGTGACTACGTCTTCATGCTGGATGGCGATGCCACCTATCCGGCAACACACATCACGGAGATGGTGGCACTCCTGGCCGGTGGATGCGACGTCGTGACGGGGTCCCGTCTCAGGGGCAGTCGAGCCCCCGGCTCCATCAGTGCCCTCAACGTGGTTGGCAACCACCTGCTGACGTGGCTCGCCTGCCTGCTGTACGGTCGCAGAATCAGCGACCTGTGCACCGGGTACTGGGGTTTTCGCGCCGCCGTTCTACCACTCCTCCACCTTCGCTCGCGTGGGTTCAACCTCGAGGCGGAGCTGTTCGCTGAGGTTGTGCGCAATCGCCTGACGCTGCGCGAAGTCCCCATCGAGTACCGGCGCCGGCCGACGCCCGCGAAGCTGCGCTCGCTTCGCGATGGCGTCAGGATTGCCCGCACGCTCTTCACCAAGAGGTTCTGATACGATGGCAGACGGACGCTTCGGTGTTGGAGCCGTGGACGCCGCGAGTGCCTTCGAGCCATCCCGTTGCAGCGTGTCTCTCGTCGTACCGTGCTACAGCCTCGAGCGTGCCGCTGACATACTCTCGCTGCTCGACAGCGTCGACAGACAGACCGTCCCCGTCGACGAACTGCTGGTTGTTGTTCAGAAGTCCGAGCCACTGTTCGACCTTGTTCGGCAGCGGTTGAGCTCGATGCGAGTCTCAGAGTCGCGCGCCATATACCTTGATGCCGAACCCCGCGTATCAATGGCCAGGAATCACGCGGTTCGCCAGTCGCGGGGAGATGTTGTTGCCTTCGTTGATGATGACGCAGTGCTCGCCGAGAACTGGTGCACAGAGACGAAACGGTTCTACACGCAGTATCCGGACGCTGCGGGCGTTGCGGGCGCGATACTGCCGCTATGGGACACTCTTTCGATGGCGTGGTTCCCGCGGGAACTGTACTGGATGCTGTCCTGTACCTACTGGCGGTCCGATACCCCACAAGTGGTTCGAAACGGGTACGGCGCAAACATGTCGTTTCGCCGTGTCGCGTTTGAGAACGGGCGGCTCTTCAGCGAGGCTCTGGGCATCTCCGGCTGGGGCTCGACTGGTTGGCACGGCGTGGGGGGGGAGGAGCCGGAGTTCTCGAGACGAGTTACCCGACAGACCGGGCGTCACATCTATTTCGTATCCGACATAATAGTCTGGCATCGCGTGCGCAGGTACCGGCTAGCCCTCTCTGCACTCATGCGCCGCGCCTACTGGGAAGGACGATTCAAAGCTGCGTTCCGTCGGGAAGGGGAACGGTCCGAGAGGACTCTCGAGACGGAGCGCCGGCTCCTGGAGCTGCTTCTCCGGAGCGGGCTGAAACGTCTGTGGTCGGTTGCCTCGGAACCGCGGTTGGCCCTGCGGCAACAGGGCATCGTCTGTGTTTCTCTCGCCTGCGTCGGAGCGGGTTTCATCGAGGGGACGGCAAGGCGCACTCGGATCCGGCACTGATTCAGGAGCCATCTCGATGACGGCCGGCGCGGGCTGGTGACGGGCCTCAACGAACCAGCGGGTTCAACACGGATACCTCGCGGGAGTGACTTCGTCCAGCCTCCTGAAGGCGAACGACTTCCGGCAGGGTGTCATCACGTTTCCCAGGCGCTTCGGCGCAGGGCGAGAATCAGCAGCGCACTCAAACCGTGAAGACCCAGGTACACCCATCCGATCGCCTCCAGTCCGCCCGTCCGGACGAAGAACCAGCTCAACCCGATGACCGCCACTGTGAGAGCTGTCCTCCATAGCAGCACTTCCCTGAGCCAGCCGCGCACGCGCAGTGCGGAAAAGTGCACACGTTCCACCGTCATCGGCAGGCTGGTCAACGCCAGGATGCGCAGCAGTTCGAGCGACCGTTCGGAGTACCCCGGTCCGAAACTGAACAGCACCCACCTTCCGAGCAGGAACAGCAGAAGGCATGCTGGAATCAGCAACGCGTAGCTCATGATGAACGCCTGCTTGACGTGCCGATGAAGACCCCGCTTGTCAAAGGCGCCTTCCGCGAACAGAGACTGAGCCACTGACCCGGGAATGAGGTATAGCACGGTGGCTACGGCCCAGGCCACGTAGAAGAAACCGTTCTCCTCCGGTCCGAGCGTGGCGATGACGATGAGAGGCATGCAGTACCGCGGCATGGTGGTGACAAGCGTGATGGCGTAGCTCAATCCGGAGAAGCCCCAGGCCCGGCGCACCAGTCTGGCGCCGAAGGCGGGCGAGAAGACGTAGCCCGGGATGGCACGCGGCACGAGTGCCAGGAGGGCGACAAACGCTGCGGCGGTGGTTGCGAGGCCCCAGCTTGCGACAATGCCAAAGGCGTGGAAGTGGCTGACGAACAGAACCGGGAGCCCCACCTTGACCAGGGCGAAGGCGGTATCCTTCACGACGAGCAGGTGTGACTTCCGGCAGGCAACCAGGGCGCCACCCGCCGTACTCGATACGTTGGCGGCAACGCAGAAGCAGACAAACGCAGCGAAGAACACCGGCTGGCGCGCCACGAAACCGATGCCGGTCGAGAACACCCCAAGCCCTGCGGCCCAGAGGAGCGAGACGATGAACGCGGCAACTGCCGAGTACGTCAGGCAGGTGTTGAGCACTTTGACCGGCGCCTCAGCGCGCGAAAGGAAGCGCACGAGAAACGAGTCCAGCCCCATGTGAGCGACAAGGGCGACAAGCGAGATGGTTGAGATGATGGCTGAGCTGTACCCAACCTCAGCTTCAGTGTAGAAGCGTGCGACGACTACCCAGAAGAAGAACCCAAGCAGGGCCATGCCGGCCTGCGAAAGCATGATGTAGAAGGCATTCGCGTAGAGTGAAGAACGGGCCGTCCGGGCGGCGAGGTCCAGATAGCGACGGAGAATACCGTTCTTCTGCACGCCCGTGTTCCCGTTCGCGCCTTCAGGTCAATGCTGCCGGCCTACAGGCTGGCAACCTTAAACACCCTGACGGATGGCACCTCGTGTCCGCCGAGCATCGTCGTCTCCTCCGACTCGAAGACCAGACTGTACCGCTCAAGCGCCTCCAGCGGGACGCACGACTTCAGCGGGTCCGAGCTCACGAGCCTCAAGTGGTCGTCCCCGTCGTTATCGATGAACGCCAGTGCCTCTTCGTAGCTATCGAAACGCTCGAGTCCCACAATCAGCTTCTCGGCTCCTGGCAGACCTCCAGAGTCGTCGTACCTGATGACGCGGAAGGTTGCAGGTTGCTCGTCTTGTCCGTAGAGGCATTGCAGTCGCACAAGCATGGACTGATAGTACTCCGGATAGTACAGCACGATGCGCTCCATCCCCGAGCCGGAGGTGCGCTGAGAGTAGGCATCGAAGTAGCGTGTGCGCTGCTGGTCTCCAAACGCCGCAACCGCGTGGAAGGTCAGGACGCTGGTCCGTGCGTCGGTGACGACATAGCGCGAGTCCAGCGACTCAAGCATCGCTATTCCTTCGCTTTCCGACTGTGAGAGGAAGTATCGCGCCGCTGTCTTTGCTCCTTCCTGGAACGGATTGGCGACGGGGATTCGGTGGCTGATGCGTGTAATCCAGTGCCCGTAGTCCCACCATGCCATGACGCTCCACGCATGGTCGGGATAGTCGAAGTCCGCGCCTGCGGGCGGCCGGTCGTACAGCCGGAAGTAGCTGTCCGTCTCCAGCGGGTCCGGGGTACTTTCACGCAACCATTGGAGTGTCTGATACCAGCCGCGGGTCATCAGCGCGGGTTCGACCGCGAAGTTGCGGGTCATTGCGACGCAGGGCGCGAGAATGCTCGCTGCAAACACCAGGACGAGCACTATGACGAGCGTGATTGCGCCTCGTCTCTCCACCTGCCGAGCGCGAATGGCCCTGCGAGCGGCTTTTCCGGCTGTAGCGGCGACAGTCCCGACGCCTCGAACGAGCGACGGAATGCGCACTTGCACGTACTGGCTATTCCACACCCAGCCCGCGAGCAGTCCAGTCAGGATGGCCGCATTGACCGAGTAGTAGTATCCGAACCTGCGCTGCAGCAGAACAGCCGCCAGCATGCACAGGCTCCACACCATGAACAGCGTGGAATCGTTACCGCGGGGGCCACGCCGCGAGCGCCACAGCACAATGAGGGCCAGAACAGAGGCGGGGAGGATGGTGACGAAATTCGTCCACGCAACCTGCAGCGAGAACCGGCCGCCTGGAAGGAAGAGCGGATGCATCTCCATGATGGTCAGTCCCGTACCGGTAGGTACGAGGAAACCGATCGCAGCCCGGGCGTATGACAGCACGGCCGGCGAGGCAAGCGCGACGCCGACTACACACAGGACCGCCAGACCACCCAGGGCGAGCAGCACCGTCTTCGGCGCCCACTGGCGACGGCGAGACAGGACCCCCAGCGCCTTCAGGGCGATAGGGGCCGCAATCGTCAGCGCGAGGGCGGCGACGTAGAGAGCGGGCATCCAGTGCGTCGCGATGAGCGGACTCACCATCAACCCGCCGATCAGCGCGGAACTGGAACAGACAACGATGACATCATCGATGTCGGAGCCACGCATGTAGCTGTGCACCGAGCGTACGAGGGTGTACACCAGCAGGATTGCCAGCAGAAGCAGGCCGCCCCGCCAACCGAGAAGGTACAGTCCGAGCGAAAGGCCCGAGAGTGCCGTACAGGCGAGCGTGCGCTTCGCCGAACCCGGGCCTCCGGCGCGCAGGCTCTTCAGTGTGACGCCTTCGGCCGCTGCCGCCCTGGTCGCCAGCAGCAACGACAGCAGCGTCAGAGTCGAGAACAGCGCCTCGGTTGCGTGATGGTCGGTGAAACCGAAGAGCGTCCTGGACAGGAACTCGCCCGGCATAGTCGCCAGCACCAGAGCAGCCAGAGCCCCCGCAACGTAACCCCCCAACCGTCGAGCTATGAAGTATGCAGGAACGATAGTGAGCGCACCCAGGATGGCGGGATACAAAGCACCAACCATGTCCACCGTTTGTGCCGAAGGCGTGAGGCCGCCGACCAGCATGGCCGGGATCGCGATCAGCCATCGCGTCAGGGGATGAAAGGGAGGCTCAATGCCATGCGGGTAGAACGAGTAGGGATCGAACGGAGTCGTGTGCGGGAAGTTCGCGAGAAGGTTGTCCACCAGGCGCATGTGGTACCAACCATCGAACTCCCGAAACCACACCTGGCCGTCAACGACGACATTGGAGTAAGGCCAGGCGACGCGTATTGCCAGCGCCACGCCCATGCATACGCCGATGACCAGCAGGGTCGCTGCGAAGCCCGAAGCCGAAAGTCGATTGTGC
>Ga0136653_10000052_pt1 | contig 49752 bp, 46 predicted proteins | sample LakKivw275mmetaG_FD_94866 | JGI IMG/M metagenome (GOLD analysis project Ga0136653, IMG submission 94866) | Anoxic lake water microbial communities from Lake Kivu, Rwanda to study Microbial Dark Matter (Phase II) - Lake Kivu water 275m metaG... | ecosystem: Environmental > Aquatic > Freshwater >...
CTTGACGTTCCCGTACGCACCACACTTGATCCGTATCTGACTTAGTGTGCCGCTGGCCTCGGCCGTGAACTTGTCAAAAAGCACTAGGTTGGGATCTTCATTGCCCAGTGACGCTGTATTCTCATTGACGCCCACCAGCTTCTGCATGCTCCCAGGCAGGGCAGGTAGATAGACCCGGCCGCTGCCGAACGTATTATCCTTGCCGACCTGACCGAGGTCTGCCGCATTTGATTCAAGATAGCTCTGAATTTGGATCGGAGTATAAGAGGGATACCGATTTTTTACCAGCAAGGCCGCTCCCGCCACATGCGGAGTGGCTGCGGAAGTACCAGGAAATGCACCAAAGGTGGTTGACACTCCGTCAGGTCCGACCAGGTCGGGCTTCACACGGCTATCGGTAGTTGGCCCACGTGAACTAAATGACTCGATTGCAGACGGGTTGTTGTAAGGAACAGCACCAACAGTGATGGCATTGCTGGAATCACCCGGCACGCACAGGCTGCCTGCAGGCGTATAAGAGGATAAAGCGGCATTCGCACCATTAACTACCACTTCCATAGTGGAATCGCCAATAGCAGACCATTTTCGGATTGCCAGCCCATAGTAACCACTAGTGAACGTAGTGTAAACTACCGCTTCAAATGGATTATCATTTCCATTTTGCACAGTTGTAGATTGCGCTACTGGTTCTAAATCCCACGAGTACGTCGTGCTGTTATACTTAAAAAGATACAGATCATAATCATTGCTCGAGGCTCCCCATATGTCATTCCATCTTAGGCAAATAGTGATTTCCGAATTTCCAGGCGCCTGAAAGACGTCAAGGTTGCCACCGTCGGGAAACTGGTTTAATGTATGTCCATAGGCATCAACAATACCACTGAAGATTCCCTTCCAATGCGTTTGGGCCCAATTATGGGCGCACTGTATCCAGGTAATTCCAGCAGCGCGGGCAGCGTTTACCGCGTTACAAAAATTCCCTGTACCAGCACCCGGTCCAAAATAACCACCGGTACTATTGGAAATTACATTGACACCCTGATTGATCATCCAATTGACGGCGTAGTCAAAGTCACTATCGTACCAATAGTTCGCTAGATAGAATTGAGCACTTGGTGCTATATCATAAATAATTTCCTCGCAGGCCGTTCCATGACTAGAAATTCCGGGCGTTCCCTGATAATGGGATGCCCACCAGGTCGTGACCGAAACAGGCAGCTCAGTTCCTGCTTTTAACGTGTCATTGTAACCTGAGAAGCCCAAATCCAGTATACCGATCTTGGTGCCAGCACCATTAAAACCGGCAGCATGCCATGCACTGGCATCAATTAGGTTAACGCCCTCGCTAACTATGCTTGGCATCATTACAGTTGGCAACCTAACGTGGCGGATACTGTCACTGGCTGCCAGTGACCTCAGGGATGTAATCGGCAACCTAATCCCAACAAGATCGCCCTGGGTGGTTTCCCTATCAGCGCCCAGCGACCTTGCTATTGTAATTGCTTGGGCAGATCTACCAGGTATGATTTCAATAACCACCTCTACCCTGTCATCTTGAACATCAACATTAAGCTGTCGGGCAATTTTTGCGATCTGTCCCATTTCATGACCCTCGATAAGCTGAACCAGCCTACTGTCTAGCCCATCTATCTTATAAACTGGAAACTCCAAATTTGTTGCCATTGTAGGCGGTGCCTCAGGGCTAGCAGCTTTTATCGGAACATATTCAATTGCTATGATCCAAAGTAAGCTGATAACCGATACCAGGTTGATAATCGCTATTCTCTTTCCCATCTCTTCCTCAGTTTTACTATTTCTTCGAAGAAATACTTCATTTATCTTTGACTAGCAATACCTTTAAAATTTGGCCTAATTTGCGGGCATCATGGCAGTTGGCTGCCTGATTAATTTGACGGCTGGAGAGTTGGCCAGGGATTTTATCTGGCTTAAAGGCACAAGCGCCCCAATTAAATCGTTATAAGACGAGATGATAATATCTTTGGCCCCAGTTTTGTTAACAGCATTTATAGCCGCATCCTTATTCCCTGTCTCAATTTCAACAATAACTCCAACCATATTGTCAACAAGATCAATGCCGTGGATCTTTGCATATGCAGTTGCCGCTGCTGAGCCTCCGTTTTCATAGGCTGATACTATTTCACTGGTCCTAATGTCCAGACCGGGATAAGGTTTACCGGGAAGTTGTGGCGGGTTAACTATGTAAGGAGAAGCGGGCCTGTCCTCAGTATTGTCAGACATATTATTAGTTCGCCCCAAGCATGATACAAGAACAGGGCATAAGATACAGATCAATAGAATTGAAATTATTAATAAGCATTTATATATTCCTGTCACTATATATTTCCCCTCCAGCATTTCGTTGCCACATTAAGCAACATCGCACCCAGAATATCTCCTAATCAACAACCAACCTCCCTTACTTTCATGCCACGCTTCGAATCATCATAAACGTAGCATTGACACTTTGTCAATACGTGCTTGTACGCACATTGTATGTGATGCAAGTAATATAACGAAATTCAGCTAAAAGATGTTTAGTTGGTACTTAAGCTGCCTGTGAAACTGGTGACAGCACCCCTGTGTTATAATCACGGCATGCTCGTATCTGAAATCGGGGAGTTCGGGCTGATCAACCGCATCTCTAAAAACTCATTATTTCCTTGATTATGTAAGTGCCTATTTGATAGTATGTATTTGATTGTGAAGATGGGGACGGAATTGAATCAATTGACATGGCAGAACATGAAATTGCACATATTCTTTTTGATTCTGTTGATTTTTATAGTTTCAGCATGCAGCATTTCACCAGAGACCCCTGCGGTTTCTCCGTCGATCGTTTCTGATGGTAAACCCGAGGTCGTATTATTTTTGACCAATACTTCCAGTATCAGCCCTGGCGGCTCCGTCCACATATTCTGGCACGTGAAAAATGCTGATCAGGTTTCCATTGATCAGGGTATCGGCCCTGTTGCCAGTATCGGCACTATGAAAGTAAATCCAATGGCAACAACATCATACTTATTAGAAGCATCCAATAAGACGGGTTCTGTTGCGGCAACCTTAAGGGTGACTGTTACACCGGACCCATACCCTGCACCCGAGGAACCAGGTATATTGCCTGCGATACCAGGCCAGCACCCACCTGTTATAAAGAAATTTGCTGCTGTGAAAACGGGAGATAACTGGACGGTAGATTGGGAAGTCGTGGGTGCAAGCACTATTGTTATCGAACCGCACATCGGTATGACGCAGGCTGCAAGTGGCAGTAAGGCTGTTCCCGCAAAGGATACCCTTTACGAGCTTACTGCAACAGCCAGTGACGCCAGTAAAGCCAGGCGTGTAACCAGTGTAGGTTATGGTGCCAGTTATACATGGACAATGTATAGTCCTAAAAGCCTAATGTGCACGCTCTACGACTTTTCAGCCAGGGCACCATATGCAACATGGATAACCGGAGCTGGCCCGCTGAACTATGCTAAGGATTTTGATTCCAAAGCAGGCGCCGTCATTGTCAGTAATGGAGTCCGCCTTGAGGATGGAGAAACCTACGATAAAGTACTTCAAACCCGTCCCCAACAAATAGAAAATGGGGTCATATACGGTTATTATACAGAGCTTTATGACGTCAACTACCTTAACCATAGGGTGATTAGTGCCAAAATCGGATTTGATGAGAAGAAAGCGGGTGTCAAGGCCAGATTTAGAGTGATTCTGCGACGTGAAGGCAAAGAGCCATTAACATTATTGGATGTAACAAAGGAGGCTGATGGTAAATTGCAGGAGTTGAACAATGGAGTTGTCCGCGAATTTAATCAACAGGAGTATGAAGCTGCTGATTTGTATTTTCGAGTCGATGCCATCGGAACATTCGATGGTGTTTCACCCGTATGGGTTGGCCCGTCAATTGATTTGCCTTGTGGGGGGATTCATGGCGGGCCTATCCCATCGATTCATTGATCATATGCAATATTTCTGTATCCATTAATCTGTTATTTAGGCCGGCATGGCAAATTCTACACCAACGTCTTACTATTGCCATTGTTTTCTTTGCCCGATAATCAGAACCCCTGTGTTATAATCACGGCATGCTCGTATCTGAAATCGGGGAGTTCGGGCTCATAGACCGCATCACCAGGCTAATCAACAAAAATGGTGTTAAATCCAGCAACCTGCTGGTCGGCATAGGCGACGATGCGGCGGCATGGCGGCCGAGCGGTCAGCTCGAGCTGGCCACCACGGACATACTGGTCGAAGGCGTGCACTTCGACCTTGCGCACACAGGCTGGAAGGACCTGGGCTGCAAGGCGCTGGCCATCAACATCAGCGACATCTCGGCTATGGGCGGCCGACCTGAATACGCGCTGGTCTCTCTGGCTCTGCTCGGTACCTGCAGCGTGAACGACGTGCTCGACCTGTATTCGGGCATGCTGGAGATAGCCAATAAATACGGCGTGACAATAGCAGGAGGCAACATCTCCTCCTCTGACAGGGTCATCATCAATATAGTCCTGACGGGCACAGCGGAAAGCCTGATGAGGCGCTCGTCAGCCAGTCCCGGCGACCTGGTAGCCATGTTCGGCCATCCCGGATTGGCTGCTGCCGGCCTGCAGTTGTTGAAAAGCAAGAAAAGGATGGCCGCAAAAGATAAAAGCCTGCTCATCAGCGCACACCTCCGACCCGACACCGGCTTCGATACAGGCCCCAAGCTGGCGGCGGCGGGCGTGAAGACGGCCATCGACCTGAGCGACGGCCTGGCCGCCGACCTGCGCCATATATGCGAATCCAGCAGGGTGAGCGCTACGATTTACACAGCCAGCCTGCCGCTACACCCACTGTTGAAAAAGCATTTCCCCGAAACCTGCATTAAACTGGCCCTTTCGGGAGGGGAGGACTACCTGCTGCTGTTCACCGCCGCCAGTCCATTGATGAATAAAATCATGAGAACGTTCAAGCCCGCGCCGACCGTCATCGGCGAGACCACCGCAGGAAGCCCGGGCAAGGTGCGCATCGTTGATGAAAAGGGCAGGCAGGTCAGGTTAAACTATACGGGATGGGAGCACTACAGGCGGCATGACTGAAGCGGAAGCCCTGGCTATTACAACCGAAAGCCCGGAGCAGACACGCAGTCTGGGCCGGCTGCTGGGCGGGCTGGCCGGCAGCGGCGACATCTACCTGCTGAGCGGCAAGCTGGGCGCAGGCAAGACCCACCTGGTCCAGGGCATGGCCTTCGGCCTGGGCATCCAGGAATACGCCTGCAGCCCCTCCTTCATGATCGCACGCCAGTACCAAGGCAGGCTGCCACTCTACCACCTCGACCTCTACCGGCTTGAACGACCGGAGGAGATATCCGACCTGGGACTGGAGCAGTATTTCGACGGACAATCCGTATGCGCTATCGAGTGGGCCGACCGCGGCAGCGACATATTGCCCGCAGACAATTTGACAGTCAAGATGGAGGACCTGGGCGACGACAGGCGCAGGATAACGTTCCTGCCCAGAAGCCCCCGCTACAGTAAACTGGTGAAGGAGCTGAAGCAGGCGCTGGAAAAAGACTTGGAGGTCAAATGGAGCTTTCAATAGACACCTCCACCGACTGGGGCGGGCTGGCCGTATCACAGGAGGGCAGGCTGGTGGCTGAGCTCGTCTGGAGGCCGGGACAGAACCACACCTCCGAGCTCTTCCCCCGCATCGACCAGCTCCTGTCGACCGCCCGCACGGATATCAAGTCCATAAGCGCCATCTTTGTGGCCATCGGGCCGGGCAGCTTCAACGGGCTGCGCGCCGGCCTGAGCGCAGCCAAGGGCCTGGCCTTCTCCCTCTCCGCCCCGCTGGCCGGTGTGGGAACGCTGGAAATCGAAGCCTATCCCTTCGCCTTCACGGGGCTGCCCGTCTGCGCAGTGCACGATGCAGGCCGCGGCGAGCTGGCGGCCGCGCTCTATAAGCAGGAAAAAGCATTCAAGTGTCTTAAAGCCGAGCACCTGACCACGCTGGAGCAGCTCAGCGCGGAGATAAAAGAAAAGACCGTCTTCTGCGGCGAGATACCGCCGGCGGACATCGATAAGCTAAAGAAATCGCTGGGCGATAAAGCAGTAATACCGGACGAGTCGCTGCGCATCAGGCGACCTTCTTACCTTGCTTATCTAGGATGGCAGCGGCTGCAGTCGGGCCGCAGCGACAACCCCGCCGCACTCCAACCCATCTACCTGCGCCAGCCGCCCATAACGCAGCGCAAGAAGAGATTTTAAGTCAGCGCGCCGAAATACAGCAGGTTCTGCATCAGGAACGACACCGTGGGCCCCAGCATGCCCGCCAGCCAGTTCAAAATGCGCGAGGCGGCAAGTATATCGCTGAGCCAGGGCAAGACCGGATAAAAGCCCAGCAGCTTGATGATGAACACGAAGCCCAGCGCCGAGTTGGCCAGGCCGAAGACCCCTCCCAGCAGGCTCCACAGGAAGCCGCCGCTCCAGGCCTTCTCCAGCAGGTGGCGCGGCAGCCAGAAGAGGAGCTGCAGCAGTATGGTGATGATGCCGGCCGCCAGCAGAAAGGCCAGGAAAAGCCGCCACCTGGCGTCGCCGATAAAGTTGAGCCAGCCGGCAGTCACGCCGATGAACAGGCTGGCCAGTGGCAGGGCGATGACGAAGGCCAGCAGCCCGAAGAACTCCTTGAGCGCCCCCTGCCTCAACCCGCCTATCAGGCTGAACACCAGTATCAGCGCGACTATGATATCGATGAAAATGCCGGCGGTGCTGGATATTTCCATGGACGTTCAAGCTGCGATTTTCGGGTAATTTTATACCATCGACCGCTTCAGCACAATTAAACTCCGGCCTGCGTTGGTGTAAAATGTTTTAAATCTTTTTAAAGGTGAAAATGCCGCAAGCGACAGGAAACCCCAGGTACAGGATGGACTCCCTGCATGCCAGGAGCCTGGAGAACAATCCCATCGGCAGTCCGGTTGAACGCAGGCTGCACGTCTACCTGCCGCCGGACTACTACGAAAAGCCGCAGAACAGGTACCCGGTTGTCTATTTCCTGCACGGCTACGACGGCAACTACCGCAAGGCCACCGTGTTCACCACTACGGACGACCGGGAGAAACTGTCCGCCGTCTACACCGCCAAAATAGTCGATGCGCTGGAGCTGGAGAGGCTGCCTTCCTATGCAAAGTTCGATGCATATATAACTTCCGGCCGTCTCAAGCCCTTCATCTTCGTCCAGCCGGACGGCAGCCTGCACGTGCCGCAGATCAACAACCTGATAGACTTCTCCACCGGCCAGCCCGCCACCAAGGGCAGCTACTACATGAACTCGCCCCATACGGGCAACTTCGAGGACTACATCATCAAGGACGTCATCAGCTACGTGGACGCCAGCTACCGCACCGTCGCCGAGAGGGGCCACCGGGCGCTGGCCGGCGGGTCGATGGGAGGCTATGGCACGCTGCGCCTGTCGCTGGCCCACCCGGACATGTTCACGGCCGCGGCTGCGCTCAGCCCGTCAAACCGTTCCCCCCAGTCGGCCTTCTATCAGATGGTCATACCGCTGATGGAGACGCTGCTGGGCAGGGCGGCCGCCGAGAAGAGCGGCGCACTGGTCTCGGGTGACATCGTGGACACCATCGACATGATATATTCCAACGACCGGCGGCTGCTGCCCACCGTCAAGCGCGTGGCGGACGGCATCATCACAGGCTGCGACCCGGTTGCGCTGGAGAACTGGCGGCGCAACGACCTCAACACGCTGATCGAGCAGGCGGCCAAGCCCTATAAAGACGTCAGCCTGCTCATCAACTGCGCCGACAACGACGACTTCGGCTTCCTGGCCGAGGCGGAGAGGCTGCACGCCACGCTGCTCAGGCGCGGCGTAAAGCACGAGTACACCATCTACCACGACCCCATGATAGCCCCCTCTCCGCACATATTCGGCATCGCCACCAGCGTGGTCACGGCGGTCGAGTTCTGCCAGCGGCGCCTCGGGCCGGTCCAATCCCGGGCGTAGCAAAATGGCGGCGGGACGGATAAAATAGAGCGTTCAAAGTTAAAGATTTAAGGGAGCAGAGATGGAAAGGACCCTGATACTGGTAAAACCCGACGGCGTGCAGAGGTGCCTGGCCGGCGAGATCATCGGCCGGCTTGAGAGGCGCGGGCTGAAGATCGTGGCCATGAAGATGCTGCAGATGGACCGCGCGCTGGCCGAGAGGCACTACGCCGTGCATAGGGAAAAGCCCTTCTTCAAAGACCTGGTGAACTTCATTACGTCCGGCCCCATCATCGCCGCCGTGTTCGAGGGCGAGAACGCCGTGGAAGCAGCCCGCCAGACCATGGGCTCCACCGACCCCAAGAAGGCGGTGCCCGGCACCATCAGGGCCGACCTGGGAATTAACATGGAGCACAACCTGGTGCACGGCTCGGACTCAGCGGAGAATGCACAGCTAGAGATAGGCAATTTCTTCAAGCCGGAGGAGATACTGAATTATTCCAGGGAAGTGGACCGCTGGCTCACTGGATCCTGAGCAGCCTGGGCGCCTTCTCGTAGATACCTTCAATATTATAGAAGTGCCTGAGCTGCGAGCTTAGGATATGCACCACCACGCCCAGGTAGTCCAGCAGTATCCATCCGGAGTCGGAGTTGCCCTCAGTGTGGTAGGGCGCGACGGAAGATTTCTTGAGTGAATCCAGGATTTCCTTGTAGACGGCGTCAAGCTGGCGGTCGGTCTCGCCGCTGCAGATGACGATGTAATCGGTGAATGAGCAGGACTCCCGGGCGTCCAGCAGGACTACGTCTTCGGCCTGTTTATCAGAGGCCAGCTCGGCTGCCCGGCGGGCTATTTCAATCGGCTGCAGCGCTGTCTCCTTGTTTTTCCTACCCTCTCAAAATAACCTTACACCCATTATAGCACAACCTCAGCACGTTCAATACCCCGCACCGGCAACGTGCAAGAACTGCATAATTGACCAATCAATCAATCCGGGTTAAAATATCATGTAAAACCTGTACGTATGCGTTTGGGTTTTAGGGAATGTCACTTTGACATGAACGGATTTTATGTCATAATGGACGCACCAATTCTGCACAACCAGATTCAAGGCCGATGCGGCCGTAAAACGCGGCCGGTGCCGGCTTGAGATAAAGTAGACACTACCAAGCAAAATCCCCCCGGAGGTTATTAGCTATGGCACAGCCAATTAAAGCAGATAAGGATTATACGCTGGTTTCAGCTTTACTGCAGGTTGCGGATATTTTTGTCAAGGTAAGGGAGAGGGAGCTGCTTCCGCAGAACCTGTCCGCCACTTCGGCATCCATTCTTTTCCTAGTTGACGCACTGGGCAAAGACGTGACGCCGGCCAAAATCTCCCGTATGCTGCTGCGCGAACCCCACTCCGTATCCGGCATACTCATGAGGATGGAGAAGCAGGGGCTGATCAAGCGCACCAAGAACATGGAGCGGAAGAACCTGATCAGGGTCACCCTGACCACCAGGGGCGAGACCGCCCTGAAGCAGGCCATGAAAAAGGAAGGCATGAAGCACGTGCTCAACAGGCTCAACGAGGAGCAGCGCAGGCAGCTGAAACAGGCTCTGGCGGCACTCAAGGAAGCCGGTATGAAGGAGCTGAACCTCAGCCCCAAGGCGCTTCCCTGGCCGTAATAAATTGATATCGAAGCTGTGGGCGCCCGGTGCGTTAGCTGCGCCGGGCGCCTTCCACGGCCACGGCAATCCGCCCCGGCCGGCGCATAATATCTTTCCTATGCGACCACTTCTTTATACTCAGTTCCGTATTTGCTATAATTTAATCATCCTTTAAAAGGCACAATATGAAAGCAAGATGGTGGCAAGGTAGCCTTCTCTACCTGCTGATACTGGTGGCGCTGCTGGCGCTGGCCTTCAGCTTCTTCCCCGTCAACAAGGGCCCCAAGGAAGTCGACCTGTACTCCTTCATCGACTCGGCCAAGACGGGCCAGGTGGACACCATCCAGCAGGAGGGCAACTCGATCATCGGCCTCAAGGAAGACAAGGCCGTGGTCAAGGCCTCCTTCGTGGGCAGCACCAAGGAGCTGCTGGACAGCCTGCAGGCGGCCGGAGTCACCCTGGGCGAGAGCGGCATCAAGTTCGAGGTCAAGACAGGCACCATCGATTGGGGCAGCATCATGCTCAGCTTCCTGCCGCTGGTGCTGTTCGGAGCGCTGCTCTTCTTCCTCTTCCGCTCGGCGCGCGGCGCCAATACGCAGGCCTTCAACTTCGGCAAGAGCCGTGCGCGGCTCGTCTCCGGAGATAAACCCACCGTCACCTTTGCAGACGTAGCCGGCGTGGACGAGTCCAAGGGCGAGCTGCAGGAAGTGGTGGAGTTCCTCAAGTCGCCGCAGAAGTTCCTGGCGCTGGGAGCCAGGATACCGCGCGGCCTGCTGCTGGTAGGCCCTCCGGGCTGCGGCAAGACACTGATAGCCAAGGCCACCGCCGGCGAGGCCAACGTGCCCTTCTTCTCCATCAGCGGCAGCGAGTTCGTCGAGATGTTCGTCGGCGTGGGCGCCTCGCGCGTCCGCGACCTGTTCGACCAGGCCAAGCGCAACGCCCCCTGCATCGTGTTCGTGGACGAGATCGATGCCGTGGGCAGGCACCGTGGGGCTGGGTTGGGCGGAGGCCACGACGAGCGCGAGCAGACGCTCAACCAGATACTGGTGGAGATGGACGGCTTCGACAGCAACACCAACGTAATCGTACTGGCGGCCACCAACCGGCCGGATATCCTCGACCCGGCGCTGCTCAGGCCGGGCAGGTTCGACCGCCATATCGTAATAGACCAGCCCGATATCAACGGCCGCAAGGCCATACTGGCCGTGCATGCCAAGGGCAAGCCGCTGGCCAAGGACGCCGACCTGGAGGTCATCGCCCGACAGACGCCGGGCTTCTCCGGCGCAGACCTGGCCAATTTGATTAACGAAGGCGCCATACTGGCCGCCAGGCGCAACCGCAAGGACATCAGCCAGAAGGAGCTGGAAGACTCCATAGACAGGGTGATCGCCGGCCCGGAGAAGAAAGGCCGCGTCATCACCAAGAACGAGCGTGAGCTGATCGCCTATCACGAGACGGGGCACGCGCTGGCCGCCAAGATGCTGCCCAACGCCGACCCGGTGCACAAGATATCCATCGTGGCCAGGGGCATGATGGGCGGCTGGACCAGGTTCCTGCCCAGCGAGGAGCGCCACCTGGAGACCTACGACCGCTTCAAGGACATGATGGTCGTCAGCCTGGCCGGTCGCGCCGCCGAGCAGGTCGTGTTCAACGAGCTGACCACCGGCGCGCAGAACGACCTGGAGAAGGTGACCGAGATCGCCAGGCGCATGATTACCGAGTTCGGCATGAGCGAGAAGCTCGGCCCGCGCACCTTCGGCAAGAGGGAGGAGCTGGTCTTTCTGGGCAAGGAGATCCACGAGCAGAGGAACTACAGCGACAAGGTCGCCGAGGAGATCGACCAGGAAGTGGAACAGCTGGTCAAAGAGGCCTACGCCAGGGCCTATGACATCATCACGCAGAACAAGGCCCGACTGAAGTTCGTCGCCGATTTCCTGATCGAGCGGGAGACGATTGACGAGGCCACCTTCGAGGAGCTGCTGAACAAGCCACTGCCCGCACCCAACCTTGAGACCGCCGCGGCCTCTTAAGCTCTACTTATTCCTTTCTATTACGAATCCCACCAGGTCCCTCAACGAACTCTTGGCGTCGCAGTCCGGCAGACTATCCAGCGATTGGCTGGCCCGGCAATAAAAATCGTGTGCTATGGCCCGGCACTCGTCGATAACGTCCGAGCCCTTGATTTTGTCCACCGCCTGCTGCACCAGCCTTTTATCGCCTTCCACGATGATTTTGTATATCAGTTTGTCGCCGGGGTGCTTCTCAGAGTAGATGATGGAGGGCAGCGTGATGGCGCCCTCGCTCAGGTCGGACCCAACGGGCTTGCCCAGTGACGACTGGTCGCCAATGAAGTCCAGTATATCGTCGATGATCTGGAAGGCCAGCCCGAAGTTCTGAGCATAGTTTTTCAGCGCCGTCACCTGGTCCTCGGGGCAGCCGCTCAGCACCGAGCCGCACTCGGCCGCCATCACGAACAGGCAGGCGGTCTTGTCGCTGATCCACTTGTAGTAGTTGTCGCGCGCTGAGGACGGGTCGAAGGATATGCTGGCCTCGCGCAGCTCGCCGCCGGAGATGGTCATGAGCGTCTCGGTGAAGCGGCGGATCACCCTCAGGTTCTCCGTCATGGTGGCCAGGCTGCCGGCCCGGGAGAAGAGGTAGTCGCCCAGCAGCAGGGCGCTGTTGCTGCCGTAGCTGCGGTAGACTGCCGGCTTGCCGTGGCGCGTGGCGGAGTTGTCGATCATGTCGTCGTGCACCAGCGTACCGATGTGCAGTACCTCCACCGCGGTGGCCATGGGGACCAGCAGCTTGAGGTCGTAGTTGTAAAATTTCCCGCTCAGCAGCGTCAGCGCCGGGCGCACCCGCTTGCCCACGTTCAGCAGCGCATACTCCAGCATCTCGGAGAGAAGGGGGATGTCCTGTCGTGCTATCTGGGACAGCCTGTCCTCTACCAGCTTGATATCGTCTTTGACGGGCGCGTAGATGTCATCCAGGTTCATGCCGCTCCCCCGCCACCCAGGTGCGCCATCTCCTCGTCGATTATCTTGCTTTCCAGCTTGACGAAGAGCGCCTCGGGCTGCGGCAGCTTCTGCCCTGCACCGGGGAACTGCACCGTCCAGCCGGCGTCCCTGATATCGCCCTCGAAACCCAGGTAGTTGTGCAGCTTCTGCGAGGTGAAGGGCAGGAAGGGATAGAGCATGGTCTTCAGAACCGAGATGGCGGCGATGGCCGTATAGACCGCACGGCCGGCCTGGCGCCGGTCCTGCTTGAGCATCTTCCAGGGGGCCGTGTCGTCCAGGTACCTGTTGACATCCTGTGCCAGCGACATGGCCGTCTTGATGCTCTCCTTGAAGTGACAGCCGTAGAGCAGCTTATCCACCTCACCCATGCGTGCTTTGGCCTTATCCAGCAGGCCCTTGCTCATCTCGTCCAGCTCGCCCGGGTCGGGCACGGCGGCCTCGAAGTTGCGGTTGGTGAAGGTCAGCACCCTGTGCACCAGGTTGCCATAGGTCGCCACCAGCTCGTCGTTGTTCTTGCGCAGGAACTCGTACCAGGAGAAGTCGGTGTCGCCGGTCTCGGGCATATTAATGGAGAGGTAATATCTCAGCGGGTCGGGGTCGTAGCGCTCCAGGTAGTCGGGCAGCCACACCGCCCAGTTGCGACTGGTGGACAGCTTCTTGCCCTCTATGGTGAGGAACTCGTTGGCCGGCACGTCGTAGGGCAGGCTCAGCCCTCCATAGCCCAGTAGCATGGCCGGCCAGATGATGGTGTGGAAGGGGATGTTGTCCTTGCCGATGAAATAATATGCCTTGTTCTGGCCCGTCCACCAGGCCTTCCAGGCGTCGGCTTTTCCGCTGGAGGCGGCCCATTCCTTGCTGGCCGAGAGGTAGCCGATGACGGCCTCGAACCACACGTAAATGCGCTTGTTCTCAAATCCGGGCTGCGGCACGCTCACGCCCCACTCGATGTCGCGCGTGATGGCGCGGTCCTTCAACCCGCCCTCCAGGAAGGCCAGCGTGAAATTCTGCACGTTCTGCCGCCAGTAGTCCTTGGAGGCCACCCAGGACTTGAGCTGCTCCTCGAAGGCGCTGAGCTTGAGGAAGAAGTGCTCGGTCGTCTCGAAACGGGGAACTCCTGAACAGATGCGGCAGTGCACGTTGCTAAGGTCGCTGGGGTTGAGCGTGCGGCCGCACTGGTCGCACTGGTCGCCGCGCGCGCCGGTGTAGGCGCAGAAGGGGCAGGTGCCCTCAATATAGCGGTCGGGCAGGAAGCGCTTGCAGTTGGGACAATAGGCCTGCGGCATGGAGTCCTTGTAGATGTATCCCTTCTCCAGCAGCTTGAGGAAGATGTCGTGCGCTACTGCGGCGTGGTTTTTGGTATCGGTGTTGGTGAACAGGTCGAAGGAGATGCCCAGCTTCCCCCAGCACTGCAGGAACTCCCTGTGGTACTTGTCCGCCACCTCCGCCGGGCTGATGCCCTCCTGCTCGGCCTTGAGCGTGATGGGAGTGCCATGCTCGTCGCTGCCCGAGACCATCAGCACGTTGTTGCCCTTGAGCCTGTGGTAGCGGGCGAAGATGTCGGCCGGCAGGTAAGCGCCGGCTATATGTCCGAGGTGCAGCGGACCGTTAGCGTAGGGCCAGGCGACGGCAACCAGAATATTTTCCGGCAAGTGGCACGCTCCTTATATGGTTTTAAAAATCAGGCCTTGCTAATCTTGGACGGGAAGAAGGTGAATATCTTCTCACCCTTCTCTTTCTTTTCAAGGCCGGCCTTGCGCTTCTCGCAGCAATCGGCGCAGAAGCGCAGGTTGGCGCTGGTCTCGCTGGACTTGATGAACCTGACCACGGCGCCGGAATTCTTCTTGCGGAAGTTCTCACCGCCCTTCTTCTTGAAGCAGGCCGGGCAGTAGCATTTCTCGCTGTCGCCATCAATCACAAAGAGGTATTCGTCTCCATTTTTCAGCTTGTTCCCGCACTCCGAGCAATCTATGTCATCGATGAAAACTGCCTCCTCCTTGAACTTGTCGGACGGCTTTTCATCCACGGAGAGGTAAACTTCCCCGTCCTGCATGACGCGGTCGCACCCGTTACACATGGCCGGGCCGATGGAAATCGAACCTCTGCGAAATCTCTGTTGCATATCAGTCTCCCTCTATATATTTGTCCGCTGCCTTCGCAGGGATTTTTTTAAGTTTCCAGAGCCCTGGATGACGACGGTGAATTCACCCCTGGGCTTTTGAAAGCGCTTTATGGCCTGACTGACGCTGCCACGAAAAATTTCCTCGTGCAGCTTGGTCATCTCGCGGCACACAGCCACGTTACGTTCGCCTAAAACCTCCAGCATCATCTCCAGTGACGCCAGCACACGATAGGGGGATTCGAAGCAGACCAGCGTCCTGGGCTCGGCTTGCAGCGAGGCCAGCAGCGACCTTTTTTCATTCTTCTTGCGCGGCAGAAATCCAAGGTAGACGAACTGGTCGGCCGGCAGGCCGGAGATTGCCATGGCCGTGGTGACGGCGGAGCTGCCGGGCAACGCTATCACCTCGAAGCCTTTCTCTATGGCAGCCCTGACGAGCTCGTAACCGGGATCGCTGATGCCGGGCATGCCTGCCTCGGAGACCAGCGCTACGTCTCCTTCCTCCAGCACTTCGAGCAACTGGGGTACCTTCATACGCTTGTTATGCTCGAAATAGCTCGTCATCCTGGTCTTTATGTCGTACCTGTTCAGAAGTTTACGTGCCGTCCGTGTGTCCTCTGCAGCTATCAGCTGCACCTCACCCAGCACACGCAGCGCTCTCAGTGTTATATCTTCAAGATTTCCGATAGGTGTGGCTATGACATACAAGACAGGCACAATTACTGCATAATTATAGCCCAATCCGCACTCGACGGCTAGCTGGAGGGCTGGCCGGAACAGATGAACCAGGGATAGCGGGTGATCTCACGGTAGCCCAGCTTGCGATAAACCGGCTCTCCGAACTGGCTGGCCTGCAGTATGACCTTGCGTGCTCCCAGGTCGAACGACGCGTTGCCCACTTCCTGCGTGCAGTAGGCGGCCAGCCCGAGGCCGCGCGCCTTCCTGGCGCTTCCCACCCAGTAAATCCCCGCAATGCCGTGCGAAAGAATGGCCATGGCAGCCGAGGCCGGCTCCCCCCTGTAATAAACGACCGCCCAGATTGAGTGAGGGCTTAACACCCGTTCGGGCAGGGCAAAATATTTAGCGGTTATCTCGGCCGGCAGGCCGAGGTCCTGGTATGCCTCGGCGGTTATCTGCTGAAAGTCCCTCAGCCCGGCTTCATCCGTTACCCAGCGCAGCTCCGCACCCTCCGGCAGGCCGGCCTTGCTGACCGGCTGGTCCAGAGCCATGCCGGGATTATTGGAGATCTGCAGCATCTTGCTCCGCACACAGAATTGGATGGCCTCTTCATCTGTATGCTTCCTCAAAAGCAGGGCGAAGTAGCGCCTGCGTCCCTTGAAAAACTCCTGCGACCTGGATATAACCTCCGGCGTTCCTGCAGACTGGGTCAATACCACATTGCAGCCGGCGAAGTCCACGGCCGAGTTGATGAAAACGGCCTCCTCGTTTTTAAAGACCTCGGTGCCCGGGATCCAGTTCAGGCTCTGGCACCAGTATTCCGTACGGTTGAGGTCGGCCAGGAGTAAAAGGTCGGATTCATTCATAGCCGAATATTATACGGGCCAGGCTAGCAGCGGGTCAATGATTTTCGCTTTTCTCCGGCTTGACTTGGGACAGCTAATTTTGATATATTTTCCAACAATCATCCCCCGAGGCAGTAAATGTCCATACCTAAATTCAAGGAACTGGAAAGAGCTTATGGATTTGACGAAGTTGCAATTGTGCCCGGGGACGTCACGGTCAACCCCGATCAGACAAATATAGAGCTCAAGCTGCGCGACCTCACCTTCCCTATCCCCATCGTTGCCGCCGCCATGGATGCGGTCGTCGATCCTGATTTCGCCATACTCTTCAGCAAGGCCGGGGGCCTGCCCATACTCAACTGCGACGGCATACAGGTCAGGTACGACAACCCGCAGGCCATCCTGGACGAGATCATCAGCGCGCCTGACAAAGAGGTCACGGCGCTCCTGCAAAAGATTTACAGCGAGCCCATCAAGGACGCCCTGGTAGGCAAAAGGATACAGAAGATCAAGAAGGCTGGCGTGCTCTGCGCCGTCTCACTGGTTCCGGCCAACACCAAGAAACTGGCGCCGCTGGCTGAAGAAGCGGGCGCAGATATAATCGTGGTGCAGTCCACAGTCACCACCGCCCGCCACATTTCCAAGAGCTATAAGGGACTGAGCTTTGCAGACCTGTGCAAGCAGATGCATGTGCCGGTCATCGTGGGCAACGCCGTAACCTACAGCTCGGCGCTGGAGCTTATGAGGACGGGCATAGACGGGCTGCTGGTGGGCATCGGGCCCGGCGCAGCCTGTACCACCCGTGAGGTGCTGGGCGTGGGAGTGCCACAGGTGACCGCCACCATCGACTGCGCTGCAGCACGCGATGTTTATTTCAAGGAATCAGGCAGGTACGTCTCCATCATCACGGACGGCGGGATACGCATCGGCAGCGATATGTGCAAGTCCTTCGTTTCCGGCGCCGACGCCGTGGTATTCGGCTCCATCCTGACCCGCGCCGAGGAAGCCCCCGGCAAAGGCCACCACTGGGGCATGTCACAGCCTTCGGCTACGCTCCCCAGGGGCACACGCATCAAGACCGGCATCAAGGGAAGCCTGGAGAAAATCCTTTTCGGCCCGACATCCGTCACGGACGGCAGCGAAAACTACGTCGGGGCGCTGCGCAACGCCATGGGCGTCTGCGGCGCACTGAATATCAGGGAGTTTCAGAAGGTCAAGATGGTGATAGCACCAGCCATCAAGACCGAGGGCAAGTTCTTCCAGGCACTACAGCAGACCTGCTGAGCGGGCTTACGAAGGATAAAAGGCGGATACCCCGAACCAGATCCCAAAGCCTATCAGCACCAGCGCACAGATACCAAAGACTATTTTCTGCACTCCTGGCGTCCACAGGTGCCTGGTCTTGAACACCGTGACAGATACCACCTGGTCCCAGGCTATATCGCAGGCCAGGTGCACCAGCGTGAACAACACCAGACCGTAGATGCCGAACACCACAGCCCCGGACACCAGGGTCACGCCCACGGTGGCCCACCACAGGAAGAAATAGGGGTTGCCGCCCGTCATAACGATTCCGGTGACCAGCGGGCTGTACGGCAGCACAGCGGACGTTATCACCGGATGCTTGAACGTGCGGAATATCAGCAGCCCCATCACCACCAGCAGCAGGCCGCCGGCCAGCCCGGTTGCCAGCTTGACAGGCGCCAGCTTCAGATACTCGGCAAAGCCGAAGTAGACCAGCAGGATTATGGGTATCTCTATGATGCCGTGCCCGACGCCGATCATGGCGCCGGCATTCTTGTTATCGTAGCCCTTGGCTATGGTGGCGGCGGTCAGCGGGCCCGGCAGCATAACGCCGGAGAGTGAAACCGCAGCCGCCGAGAGCAGGTACAGCCACAGGCTGGAGGTCATGCTATACCGCCCTCACCTGTATCACATGCACGCTATTCATCACCGTCACCCTCGTCCTCCCTGGCAGCGGGCGCGGCCTCTATCCTGGGCAGCAGCACCAGGCCACGCCTGTCCTTCTTCTTCTCCACCCTGGGCAGTGACTTTATGTCATCAATTATTTTCTTCACGTCATCGACAGCTGCATCGGCCGGCAGGACCACGCATTTCACTCCGCACTCGCGCAGGGCCAGCAGCTCGGTGCGTGACAGTGCTTTATTAACCAGGGCAACTACCGGCTGCCCGCTAAAGTCCGCGGATTTGCGGCAGCCCATCAGGCTTTCAACCGTCAGCGGCGAGGCCCGCAGGTCGACTGAAACCGCGCCCACGGCAGGATGAAGTTCATTGACCGATCTCAGCAGGCCGACTTCTAAATCGCTGCTGATTCTCAGCACTTTACCTGTAGCCTCGAATTCCCTGGACTCAAAGGCTTTAACCGGCAGGCCTGGATCGAATATAACAAAATCAATCTCTTCCGAAACCAGCTTCATCTCGCTGGCGAGCTTGGCGGCCGAGAGCACGAGGCCGATGGCCATGCTGCCCCTGACCTTGAGGTGCTTGCCCAGCGCGCTGGCAGACAGTCCCGCCGCTTCCAGTATGCCGGCGTCCACCCCGGCCTCGGCCAGCTCTCTGACCTCGTCCTCGCTACGCCCGGACAGCTCGACGGCGGTGATAACCGAGGCCGGTTTCTCCTGCACGCCCGCCTGCCTGAAGCCCATGGCCGGCAGCGCAGCTTTATTGGAACTGCTTAACTTTTCGATGAACTTGCTCATGTCCCTGCGACCGCTCCTTCGTTTTAATACAGGATATCACCACTGGAATATATCTATCGACTCAACCTTGCCCATGCTTGGCCACACGATCATCTGCCCGGGCTGCGGGAAGATAGACTGCGCCGTGTAATCGCTTGCTATGGCCACATTGACGATTTTATCTGCGTAGTACCCCTGTGAGGATGACGTGTCGTCTATGTAGACGGTGCCCTTATCTGTGGTCTCAAAGGCATTGAGCGAGTGGTTCATCACGCCCTGTACCGGTCCCGGCGGCTGAAGCTCAATGGCTACCAGCGCCGCCCGGATGCCCGCAGCCTCGGCGTTGTTGTGCAGCGCCTGCGCGAAATCACCGCAGGTGTACTTGTTGGGTACATAGGCGTGCGCGTCGGTCTGGTCTTTCTTGAGGAACTCCTTCAGCTCCGCCCAGTCGGGATTGCGCGCCGAGGGATTATTGCGCAGGACTATCAAACTGTTATCGGCGCCCACCATGACGGCGCCATTAAAAAATACATAAGACTCGTTGGACCCCAGCGCGGGCAACCTGCCTATCAAAATTTCCTTGCTCTCGTCGGTATAGGTAGCAGCCGGGCTGGCCACCTTTATAAAAGGCAGCACGTTGACCATCACCGTGCTGACCGTTTCCCCTCCGGCGCTGGTGGCAGTCAGGTTATAGGAGTTCATGCTCTCCGGCCTGACTTGCATGCTGCCCCTGGAGGATACGGTCCCGATGCCGTTATCGATAACAATGCTGTCGGCGCCGCGCACGTCCCACTGCAGCGTGACGGTTGAGCCGCGCTCGATGCGGGACGGCTGCGCCTTGAAGCTTACCACCTCCGGCCTGGGCGGCAGGTCCTGCCCGGCGCCCGGCTGGGCCGGCTGTACCTCCAGGCAGGCGCCGGCAGACAGCGCCAGCAGCAGGGACAAAAAGACGATGGGTAACCTTATTCTCACAGCTTCACTTCCGAACCGGAAAAACTCACCTACAAGTATAACCTCAGCCGATCAAAGGGGCAAAGCCGCTGCGAGGGAAAAGAAACCTTTTTAGGCTGGAGAGACAGCTGCCGGAAGCTCGATGATGAAGCACGTTCCCTGGCCCGGCTTGCTGTTGACGAAGATGTTGCCACTATGCTCATGTATGATGCTATAGCTGATGCTCAGCCCCAGGCCCGTTCCCCTGCCCGTTTCCTTGGTGGTGAAGAACGGATCGAAAATATGCGACAGGTTGGGTGGCGAAATCCCTGGCCCGTCGTCCTTGAACATGATCTTGACCACGCTGTCAGCCCGCTCCGTTGATATGTGCAGCGTGCCCTGCTTGTGCGCCTCATACATAAAATACTCGGCGTTAAGCACTATGTTGAGAAAGACCTGCTGTATCTGGGACACGTCCAGGTGCAGCCTTGGCAGGTCTTCTGAAAGCTCGGTAAGCACATCGATGCCGGACTTTTTCATATAAGCCCGGCGCAATTTCAGGACGCTCTCTATGATGGCATTAACGTCGGCTTCCCCTTTCTGCGGCTTCTGGCCGCGCGCAAAGATGAGGAAGTCTTTCAGGATGCCGGCGGCGCGGTTCGCCTCGCGGTATATTGTGGAGGCGTCCTCCTTGACCGTATCCGGTATATCATTCTTTTCTATCAATAGCTGCGACAGGCCCATCACGCCGGTCAGGGGGTTGTTGATCTCGTGCGCCAGCCCGGCCGCCATCTCGCCCAGCGAGGACAGGCGGTCGGCCCTTATCAGCTTTTCGGTCATTTTCTTGTTCTCGGTAAGGTCTGAGAACAACACCGCGAACCTGCCCTTCTTGGGGCTGATGCCGTTGACACGGAAATATTTGTCAAGGCTAACCGAATAGAACTCCTCTATTCGGACATTTTTACCCTTCGATACCATGCCGGCCCAGATCTCCGCCGTGAGCAGCCTCATGGAGGGGAAGACCTCCCACAGCGTTTTGCCGACTGCTTCGTTGGACTTGGCGCCGGTAATTTTTTCAAAGGCGGGATTGGCTTCCAGGAACCGGGCGTCGATGGCCTCGCCTCTCTCGTCATAGGAAATCTCGAATACTGCGAAGCCGTCCTGCATGCTGTTAAATATTACCCGGTACTGCTCCTCGCTCTCTTTCAGCGCCTGCTCAGCCTTGCGGCGGTCGGTTATGTCACGTAAAACAACCTGGAACTTCTCCACCGTCCCCTTTTTGCCGGTCAAAGAACGCAGGGTCTGCTCCATCCACCTTGTGCTGTCCCCGACCTTGAAGGGAAGAATATCGTAGATCACCTTGTCCGGCTCCGTCAGAAGCTCCTCGATGGAGGCGGTGAAAAGCGGGTACTGCGCTTCAGACAGCAACGTCAGGTAACTGCTGCCGACTACCTGCCGGCTGGACTTGCCGTAGAAATTGCAGAAGGCCAGGTTGGCGAAGGTGATGGTCCCGTCGGGCGTGAATCGGCAGATGAGCTCGACCTGGTCTTCCACCACTGCCCTGTACTTTTGTTCGCTTTCCTTTAAGGCTTCCTCAAGCTGTTTGCGCTCGGTTATGTCATGGATGATGGCGCTGAAACCCACCGTCTTTTCATCATGCAGTATGTTGGTGGGATTTGTATAGCACCAGACGTAGTACCCATTTTTATGGCGTGCGCGGAACTCAATGGTCAGCTTGGTTTGAACACCCTTTACAGCATCGGCAAACAGTCGCAGCATGCTTTCAATGTCATCCTTGTGCAGGAAATCGACAAACGGTTTGCCGATCAGTTCCTCGCGTGTATAGCCCATCATCTGGCAGATGGTATTGTTAGCGAAATTGATGGCACCGGCCAGGTTAATGGTGACGACGCCGGCGCCGGCGCTCTCAACCAGTTTGCGATACTTCGATTCGCTCTCCTTCAGGGCCTCCTCGACTTTCTCTCTCTGGCTGACATCGCGCCCCACCGCCAGGCAATACTCCCTGCCCTCCTGCAGGAGGTAATTCAGCGTCATCTCAATGGGGAAGATATCGCCGTCGCGGCTGCGCTGCAGCGTCTCCAGGCTGAACGAACCCTGTGAACGGAGGCGTTTGAAAGCCTTGGCCCAGGCAACCGTATCGTTGATCACGTCCACATCCGTCATCTTCATCTTATCGAGATCTTCTACAGAATAGCCCAGCAGCTCTAATGCAGCCTCATTCACCACGAGGAAAGTGGAGTCCGCGTCCAGCAGGTAGATCAGGTCGGCTGAACGCTGAAGAAGATTCCTGATGGAAGGGGGCAGGGTAACATCTTTTCCCGCAAACCTGGCAGTCCGGCTTTCTGCAGGTGGGCCGTTCAGGGCCGGAGCATGGCTGAGCTTTTTCCCGGACTTTTTATTTTCCATATAACTAAAACGGCACAGCGTCATATATAACAGGTGGGCTGTGCCTTTGCGGAGCGGCTCTATTTACCGGCTTATACGATATGACTGGCCTCTTTATCGCCACCACCGACTTTCATATTAGCTTTTTTACAAGCGCTTTCTTTATGATGCATTTTGCTCTTTTCTATATGTTCTTCCCCGCTAATTCTTCGCTACCTTCTAAATATCATATAATAAATACTGCATGCTTACAATAGCTACACGCAAATAGTTTTTCTATCTAAATGTTTAAGTGTTGAGGTGAAATTAAATGGAGAATAAAAAACGTCTGGTAATTGTGGGAGGAGGCGCCTGTGGGCCCAAGGCGGCAGCCAGGGCGCGACGCCTTGATGCCAACGCCCAGATCACCATGATCACTGACGATATCTATGTTTCCTACGCCGCCTGCGGCCTTCCTTACTACATCGCCGGAGCGGTCAGGGCCAGGAGCGAGCTGATGGTACGCGATGCAGCGGCCTTTAAGAAGATAAGCAACGTCGATGTTTTGCTGCACACCACGGTCGATAGCATCGACCGGCAGGGCCATAAGATAAGCGTCACAGATACTGACAGCGGCAAAAAATACGACCTGGCATACGATAAGCTGGTCCTTTCCACCGGGGCCAGCCCGGTGGTGCCCCCCATACCGGGTATAGACCTCAAGGGCATCCATGTCCTCAAGAGAATACCCGACGCCGACGAAATCATTGAGCTGATGGCCGGGTCCGCCTCCAAAAAAGCGGTGATCATCGGCGCAGGCCTGATCGGCATGGAGATGGCCGAGACGCTGGTGGACAAGGGCTTCAAGGTGTCAATCGTAGAGGCACTGGACAAGCTGCTGCCGGCGGTGCTGGACGCCGAGATTGCCGACATGCTGGTCAAATACGTTGCAAGCAAGGGGGTTGAGCTCAGGCTGGGACAAAAAGTGACCGGCTTTGAAGGCAAGGACGGGCAGGTGAATAAATGCATCACCGAGAAGGAAAGCTTCCCGGCCGACCTAGTCATACTCTCTATCGGCATCCGTCCCAACTCAAAGCTGGCCAGGGAGGCAGGGCTGGAGATAGGCCCCTTCGGCGATATTGCGGTAAACGACCACCTGCAGACCAGCGACCCCGATATCTATGCAGGCGGGGACTGCGTGGCCAACACCAACCTGATCACGGGGAAAAAGGTCTTCGTACCCCTCGGCTCGACCGCCAATAAACACGGGCACGTGATAGCCGCCAATATCGCCGGCGGCGACCTGACATTCCCGGGCGTGGTCAACACGGCCTGCGTCAAGGTCTTCGACTTCAATATAGGCCGGGTGGGCCTGGGAGAAAAGGAAGCGCAAGCCAACGGATATAAAGCCGTTACCGCTTTCATCCCCGGCCTGGACATACCCGATTACTATCCGGGGCACAGGGACGTAACCATCAAGCTCGTAGTCGACGGCCAGTCGCGCAGGATACTGGGCGGCCAGGGAATAGGGACGGGAGAGGTCATTAAGCGTATCGACGTACTGGCCACAGCCATAACCATGGGCATGAACGTGGATGCCCTGGCGGACCTGGACCTGGCCTATGCGCCCCCCTTCAACTCAGCGCTGGACATACTCCACCATGCCGCCAACCTGGTACGCAACAAGATAGCAGGAAGGATTGTCGGCGCCATGCCGGCAGAGGTAAAGGAGAAGCTGGACAGGAAGGACGATTTTGTGCTGCTGGATGTGCGCAGCAAGTCGGAGTGGAACACACAAAGGATAGATGCACCTCAAACACAGCACCTTCCTGAAAGACATCTCTACGATGAGATGCAGCGGCTGCCGGCAGACAAGGAGATAGTCACCATGTGCGAGCGGGGCGTCAGGGCTTACAAGGCGGCGGTTACGCTCAAGAACGCCGGCTATAAAAATGTGAAGTTCATGGAGGGCAGCCTGTCGGCTTGGTGCTACGAATGCTATCGCAATCCCGGCCTGTAGCGTGGGCTATGCGGCTGTCTTTTTCGCTTCCTCTTCCACCAGCACGCGCCTGAGAATCTTGCCCACCAGGCTCTTGGGCAACTCGCTGCGGAATTCCACGAACCTGGGCACCTTGTAGGCAGCCAGCTTCTGCCTGACCCACTCCTGTATTTCCTCGGCAGTGGCGCTCTTTCCCGGGACCAGCACAATCCAGGCCTTCACGGCTTCCCCCTGCCTGGAATCGGGTATGCCGGCCACGCTGACCTCGGCTACGGCCGGATGGCGCCCGATCACCTCTTCCACCTCCCTGGGCCAGACCTGGAATCCGCTGGGCTTGATAAGGTCCTTCTTGCGTGAGGTGATGAACAGGTATCCATCTTCATCCATATAGCCAACATCGCCGGTGTACAGCCAGCCGTCACGCAGCATCTCGGCCGTCTCCTGGGGATTGTTCCAGTAGCCCACCATGAGCTGCGGGCCTTGAAAAACTATCTCGCCTTCCTGCCCCGGCGGCATTTCGCCTTCGCCGGTCTCGATATCGCCGATGCGGACAACCACGTCGGGCAGCGGCATTCCCACCGAGCCCTCCTTCCAGACGCCCTGGAAGGGAGTGGCGCATGTGGCCATGGTGGTCTCCGTCAGGGCGTAGCCTTCCACTATCCGGCCTCCCGTCAGCTCCTCGAAGCGCCGCTTGGTCTCGGCCAGCAGTGGCGCCGCCCCTGAGATGCAGAATTTCATCGAGTGGAAATCCACCTTGCCTTTCTTGACCAGCGGGTGGTTCAGCAGGGCGATATACATGGTCGGCACGGCCGGGAAATAGGTGGGCCTGACCTTCCCGATGGTCGCTATCACGTCGTTGAGGTCCCGCGGGTTGGGCACCAGCGAGATGGCAAAATGGTCCACCACGGCTGTGCACATGACGGCATAGGTCCCAAAGGCGTGGAAAAGCGGCAGCACGGCCATCAGCACATCCTTGTAAGGCTCAGCTATGGCCTTGACCCAGGCGTCGAACTGCATGCCGGTAATCACCTGTGAACGGTGGTTGCCGACGACGCCCTTGGGCGTGCCGGTGGTGCCGCCGCTGAAAAGTATCAGCGCGTAGTCCGTGGGCAACACCTTCACATCCGGCCGCGCGGCGCCGGCATGCTTTTTAAGCAGATCCTGCATCCACATGTCGCCCTGCTGAAGCTCAATGTGATGCCCGCCGCTGCGCTCCAAGAAGAGCGTGAACAGCACCCTTAAAGCAGGAGGCAGGTATTCCTTGATGCTGGTGGCGATGACCTGCTTGACCTCTGTTCGCGGCTGTAACCGTTTAAGCTGGTTATAGAAGGTCGTCATGACCACCACAGTACAGGCGCTGGAGTCGTTGAGCGCGTGCTCCAGCTCGCCATCCGTATACAGGGGATTAAGATGGACCAGGACAGCCCCGACTTTCCAGGCCCCCCAGCGGCAGATGATGGCCTGCGGTATGTTGGGCATGATCAGGGCCACGCGGTCGCCCTTGTTGACCCCCAGGGCGAACAGGGCCGCGGCAAACTCGTCGCTCAACTTCTGCACTTCCCCGTACGACAGCCTGGCATCCTTGAACAACAGCATGGTATAGTCCGGATGTTCGGCCACCGCCTCGTCCAGGCAATCGATAAGCGTTTTTTCAGGATAGGGCTCCAGCGAGTGTGGTACTCCCGGATCATAGTTTTTCAGCCACCTGTATTCAGCCAAGTTTCAACCTCCTGTGTCGCTGTTTACATCAGGCTAATTCTGAGGAGAGCTCGTGGGTTAACGCACTTCTTCCATCGCTCCATCATCATGCCCTGCAGTAAATTTAATAATATTGATTGATTAGTCAGATTGTATCATAGGCAAACTCATTCTCAAAAAGACGGGCGACCGTGGGCTTACGTAGGAGCAAAGCCTACTTCCGGGACAGCCTTCTGAGCTGGCCGCAGGCAGCCTGTATATCGGCACCGCGCTGCTGTCTCTGGGTAACGGCAATCCCGGCCTGCTCCAGCACACTGCGGAAAGCGGCAGCAGCAACAGGCTCCGGAGGCTTAAAGCCTTTATCCTGCACCATATTGAAGGGTATTAAATTCACATGGCAGCTCAACCCTTTAAGCAACTCGGCCAGCCGTACGGCGTCGGATTTCCGGTCGTTAACACCACGCAGCAGGCAGTACTCGAAAGAGATCCTGCGGCCGGTGGCTTTGAAATAATCACGGCATGCCCGGACTATCTCCGCCACCCTGTACTTTGACATGCCGGGGACCAGCTTCCTTCTAAGCGCGTCATCCGAAGCATGCAGCGAGACTGCCAGCGTGATCTGCAGCCCTTCACCTGCCAGCTTATAAATGCCCGGTACATATCCGATGGTGCTCAGGGTAATGTTGCGCATGCCTATCTCAAGCTCCCGGTTGATGAGGCGTATGGCCCGCAGCGTGGCGTCGTAGTTCAGCAGCGGCTCTCCCATGCCCATGAAAACCACGTGGCTGACCCGGCCCTCCGGCCCGAGTAAACCCTTTGAGCTGGCTTTCTCCTGGACGGTAAGCACCTGGTCGACGATTTCCCCCGCTGTAAGATTGCGTTTGAATCCGCTGCTGCCTGTAGCGCAAAAGGCGCACGCCACCCGGCATCCCGCCTGCGTGGAAACGCAGCAGGAAAACCGGTCCTCATAAGGCATGCCCACCGTCTCTACCAGCTCACCATCGGCCAGCTCCAGCAGCAGCTTAAAGGTGCCGTCCCTGGCCGAACTAATCTTGTTCAGGCTGGAACGTCCGACCGTATAGGATTTGTCCAGTATTGACCTGAACCCGGCGGGCTGGCTGGACATAACGGCGATCTCCCTGCAGCCCTGCCTGTAGATAAGGTCAGCTATCTGCCTGCCGCGGTAGCCCTTCTCCCCAGCTTCAACCGCAAGCATTTTCAGTTCGGCAGCGGACATTCCGAGTAAAGCCTTTTTCATATGAATCAAGCCTAATTATGTATGAGCCAAAGGTATACTGCAAACTGGCCGAATGGGTCTTTGACCCTCCCTATTTTTAGTGCTAGCATGGACTTGAGGGCAGGAGATATTACAAGCCCTCACGGAGGTGGGCAGATGGTCAAGAAACAGGCCATATTTGCCGAATGGCTCTTTCCTTTCCGCGGCTCTCCGGTGTGCAGGGGGCAGAGGTAATCTCTGACTGTGCACAACGGGAGAGCAGGCAAAACTCTTGAGCTCTCCGCTACACAGAAAAACAGGCCATATAATTAATAAGGCTAACAAAGCTTTTAGGCTTTCTGAACGGGAGAGTAAAGAGGAAAAAGGATAGTAGTATCAAGGGGGCTTCGCCAGGCGAAGCCCCCTTAAATTTACCCGCACTAAACCAACTTTAAACTAAATATTATGTAAACAATACCTATCAGGATAAAAAGCGCCGCCACCGCTATCCTGATATATTTTTCAGAACGGCCGACGGCGTTTATCCATCTTGCGGCCCCTGTCACCCCCAGCGACAGCAGGCTGCCGAAGAGCAAAACCGGAAGGCCCGTTCCCAGCGCAAAGGCAGCCGGAAGCCCCACACCACCGGGCGTTTTCAATGCCATAGGTATCAGGACCATAAAGAACAGCACGGCGGTGTAAGGGCAGAAGGCCAGGGCCAGTATTATACCCAGGGGAAGGGCGCCGATCAGGCCCATATCTGCGAATTTCCCGGCAGCGGCCGCCAGCCTGCTGCTGCCTTCGCCAAAATCCAGCCTGTCCAGGAAGAGCATAACGATGCCTACAACGATTAAAAAGGGACCTATCAGCACCTCACCCACATCCTGCAGGAAGCTGGCCACTGCCGGTATGCTCAGGCCGGCATAGATGATGAGCATGCCCAGAACGGTATACGTGACCATCCTTCCCAGGGTATACAGTGCGCCGCTGGTCACGGCAAATTTTTTATCTGAAATTTTACGGCTGATATATGCCAGCGCAGCCAGGTTGGTGGCCAGCGTACAGGGACCGATGGACGCCATGATACCCAGTACGAATGCCGATATGCCGGGCAGGTTCAGGCTGTTGGCCAGATCGTGCAGATCCGCCATCAGCCGTTTCCCAATACGTCAGTCAAAACGCCTCGAAAGATCAATTCTCAACTACATTATATCGTCAATGCTGGCCTATCTGCTTGAAGCCTTACAACATTGACACCCCAATCCAAAATTATTATATTGTATACAAACTATCTGCATCAGAATTAATTAAATGGCATACGATCCCAGAAAGCATATATGCTTCAACCTCGGCCGCGTAATGCGCAAGGTCTACGAGCATTACGATTCCAGGCTTTCGGCCTTCGGGCTGACCACGCCGCAGTTCATGGTCTTCGGCGCACTGTGGGCCGGCGACGGCATAACCATCGGCGAGCTGGGGCAGCGCGTTTCGCTGGACGGCTCCACTATCACCGGCATACTGGACCGGATGGAAAAAAACGGCTACGTTGAGCGCAGGCCGAACTCGGAGGACCGTCGGTCGGCACTGGTCTATCTCACGCAGAAAGCCAGGGAGGCGGGGCCCAAGGTCAATAAATTCGCCGAAGAGCTCGACGCCAGCATCAGGAAAAATTTCTCCGATAGAGATATAGCAACCTTCGAGCGCGTGCTGCGCGAGCTGGGCGACAGCCAGATCCACTAAGTAACATCTTCCCCGGAGGGTCAAGTTCGGATCTTTGACAGCGCCGTTCGAAACCTGTTATAATAATAAAAAGTGGAATGGATCAAACCTCCCGCGGCGGAGGTTTTTTTATTGCTTTTTTCCCATATATGGCAACTATCGCCGATCACAACTTGCCAACCCGCGGTTTCTGTTATTATACTTTCCACAGCAGCAAATCATGCATGATCCAGAGGTGATATCATAATGACCCAATTCAAGCCGCTCGCCGCTATCTGCCTGTCAAGCCTGGCTGCGCTCATATCCCTGCTTGCAGCCTCCTGCGCCGCTCCCGTCGTGAGCTATCATCCTTCGGGGCTTCCAAGCCGGATCGCCTACTCATCCGATCCAGGCAACGTCCTGCACATCTATACCATTAAGCCGGATGGCACTGACAACAGGACCACCTCCACCGACGACGAGGTCTACGACGGCATGCCGTCCTGGTCGCCCGATGGGACCAAGATAGCCTTCGATTCGAACCAGTCGTATAAATACGAGATATGGACTATGAGCGAGGACGGCAGCAACCGCGTGAAGATAACCGATGAGAAAGCACGCAACTTCGCACCGCGCTGGTCCGCGGACGGCTCGAAAATTGTTTATGTCGGCGAGCGCCGCAGTGAAGAGGGGGCAAACCAGCTGGAGATATTCTCAGTCAATGCTGACGGCAGTGATGCACGGCAGCTGACGGACAGCTCGGGCTGGACTGGCGAGGCTTTTGAAGAGGGCCCTAAAGAGAGGGTGCGCTGGAACAGCGTACCTACCTGGTCGCCCGACGGCTCCAGGATACTCTTCTCCACCAACCGCGATGCAGGCCCCAGCCCCATCCTGTATACCATGAACCCGGACGGCTCTGACCAGAGGAAATTCGGCCTGTTCTTCGATGTGGACGGTACCGAGCCGGACTGGTCGCCCGTCACGAACCAGATAGTCTTCGTCAGGGGCAGCGCGGCCAAGGGCGAGATCTGGGTGATGGACGGCAGCTCACTCTTCCCGCTGCTCACCGCCAAAAAGCTCACGGATAATATTGACAACAACGGCAGCCCCGTCTGGTCGCCGGACGGGAAGCAAATTGCCTTCGTCTCTGACACCTACGGCAGCGACGATATCTTCATCATGAATGCCGACGGCAGCAATGTGCGCCGCCTGACTTATGACGCCGCCAACGACCGCCACCCCACCTGGAGATAAGGCCGCAAATTCCGTCAGGCATGCCATTGCAAGGAGCCCCAGGCGGCACTAAAGTCTCCCTTGTCACCTCCCCTCTTGACATTAGCACATTTGTTCTAGTATAATCCTCCTTACCCTATGGAAAGGGGTGAGGTGTGGTGTCCAAGTACATTGACGAGCCCATCACCGTGCATGTCAGCAAGGAGTTCAGGCCGACTGCCTTCATCTGGCGCAAGCGCCTCTACAGGGTGGTGGAGATCCTTTCCTGGTGGCGCGAGCCTTCCGAATGGTGGAACGGCGAGCCGGTGCACATGCTCATCCGCCTGACCGCCGAGTGCAAAAGGCAGGGCATTTACGAGCTCTGCAAAAGCGATTCCAGCTGGTTCCTTCACCGCCTGCTGGACTGAACCCGGGAGCGTCCCGCCATGTCGTTCGTCCATCTTCACGTCCACTCTTACTACAGCTTCCTGGACGGCGCTGCCAGCCCGGAAGTGCTGGTCCAAAAGGCCGGGCACTTCTGCATGCCAGCCCTGGCCCTGACCGACCACAACCGGCTCACGGGCGCCATCAGGTTCTATGACAGCGCCGTAAAGGCAGGCATCAAGCCCATCATCGGAGCCGAGATAGACATGGAAGGCGGCTATCACCTCACGCTCCTCTGCAGGGACATGGAGGGCTATTCCAACCTGTGCCGGCTGCTGACCTCCATGCACTGCAGTAAGAACGGCGGCAGGCCCGCCGCCACCCGCAGCCTGCTGCAGGCCTGCCACCACGGCCTCATAGCCCTCTCGGGCTGCAGGCTGGGAGAGGTGCCATCGCTGCTTCAAAAGAACCAGGCGGAAGAGGCTGCCAGGGCCGCCGGCTTCTATCACAAGGTCTTCGGCCCTGACTTCTATATCGAGCTCTTCCGCCACCCGGCCAAGGGCGGTACGCCGCTGTGCTACATGCTCTCCAGCTTCGCCCGTGAGCAGGGGATACCGGCCGTGGCCACCAACAACGTCCACTACCCCGGCATGCGTGACTACCGCGTCCATGAGCTTTTGAAGGCCATCGGGCTGATCGTGCCCGCCGCCAACCTGCCCGCCCCGCGCAGCGTGGAGCAGTACTTTAAATCGCCAGCGGAGATGGAACGCCTTTTCAAGGACTTCCCCGGGGCCGCCGCCATGTCGCTGGAGGTGGCTTCCCGCTGCAACCTGGAGCTTGAGCTGGGCAGGCCGCGCTTCCCCAGGTTCGACCTGCCGCGCGGGCAGACAGCGGCCGGCCTGCTGCGCAGGCTGGCCTACCAGGGCGTCCGGCGTAAATACGGCAGCCTCACGCCGCAGGTGTCCGCCCGGCTGAAGATGGAGCTTGCCACCATCGAGAAGCTGGGTTTCTGCGGCTACTTCCTGGTGGTGTGGGACATCGTGCGCTGGGCCAGGGAGCGTGGCATCCGCTGCCAGGCCCGCGGCAGCGCCGTGGACAGCCTGGTGGTCTATGCACTGGATATCAGCATCGCCGACCCGGTGCACTACGACCTGCTCTTCGAGCGCTTCATGCACCCGCTGCGCAACGAGCCGCCGGACATCGACCTGGACATAGACCGCAGCCGCAGGGACGAGGTGCGCGACTATATCTACCAGAAATACGGAGCGGAGAACGTCTCCTGCGTGGCCACCATCAATACCTACCTGGCGCGCGGCGCCATCCGTGACGCCGGCAAGGCCCTGTCGCTGCCGCAGGCCACCATCGAGGAGGCCTGCAAAGGCCTGCACTGGGTGTCAGCCTCGAAGCTGCTGGAGGAGGCGGAGACGCTGCCCGAGCTTAAGGACAGCTCCGTGTATAAAAGGCCGGAGCTCAAGGAGTTCTTCGGCCTGTGCGCAGCCATCGACGGCTTCCCCAAGCACCTCTCCGTCCACCTGGGCGGGCTGCTCATCGGCGAGGGCAGGCTGTCCGACCTGGTGCCGCTGGAGCCGTCCAGCGGCGGCGACATCATCAGCCAGTACGACAAGGACGACATCGAGAGGCTGGGGCTAGTCAAGATGGACCTGCTGGCCCTGCCCACCATAACGGTCATCGAGGAGGCCGTGCGCAGCATTAAAGAGGGCCGCGGCATCCAGATAGACATAGACAGGATACCGCGGGATGATCCGGCGCCCTTCGCCATGCTGCGCGAAGGGAAAACCATCGGCGTTTTCCAGCTGGAATCGCCGGCGCAGCGCGAGATGGCCGGCCGGCTGCTTCCGCAGACATTCGACGACATCATCGTCTCCATCTCGCTGGTGCGCCCCGGCCCGCTCAAGTCCAACATGGACAAGGTCTACCTGGCGCGCCGCCACGGCCGGGAGCAGGTGGCCTATTCCCACCCCAGCCTGAAGGGCGCACTGGAGGAGACGCTGGGCGTCATACTCTACCAGGAGCAGGTGCTGCGCGTGGCGCACGACCTGGCCGGCCTGAGCTATGCCGAGGCCGACGGCTTCAGGCACGCCATGACGCACGACCGCACCGACGAGGAGATGGAGAAGATGCGCCTTTCTTTCATCAGCTCCGCCATGCGCAGAGGGGTCAGCCGCAACGTGGCCGAGGAGGTCTTCGGGCAGCTCGCCGCCTTCGCCGCCTACGGCTTCTGCAAGGCGCACGCCGCCGCCTATGCGGTGCTCTCCTACCAGACGCTGTGGCTCAAGTGTCATTACCCGGCCGAGTTCCTGGCCGCCATGCTCTCCAACCAGCCCATGGGATACTACCCGCCGAGGGTGCTGGTGGCCGAGGCCCGCCGCTGCGGCGTGCCTGTCCTGCTGCCGGACGTCAACAGGTCGACCGACCGCTACACGGTGGAGGACGGCGCCATACGCGTCAGCCTGGGCCAGGTCAAAGGCATCAGCGGGGAGGCCGTGGCCTCGATCATGCGGGAGAGGGAAAGGGGCAGCTATACCTCGCTGAGGGACTTCGTGCTGCGGGCCGAGGCCAGCCAGCCCATGCTGGAAAACCTTATCAAGGTGGGTGCGCTGGATGCCTTCGGCAGCCGCGGCGACATGCTCAGGGAGCTGCCCGTGCTGCTCCAGTACAAGCGCCGCAGCTTCTCGGGCAACCCTCCACTTTTCAGAGATGTGCCCGATGTCATTGCGAGCGAAGCGAAGCAATCCCCCGGACAGGGCGACCATGACGTAAAGGAAAGCCTGCTCAACGAGCGGGAAATACTCTCGCTGGACCTCTCAGCCCATCCGCTTGACTTCTGCAGGCTGGACCAGAGCTTCACCCGCATCAGGGACCTGCCCAGGCTGGCCACCGGCCAGTCAGTTAAAATCGCCGGCTCGGTCATCCGCTACCAGACGCCGCCCACGCGCACCGGCAGGCGGGTGGTGTATGTGATCATGGAGGACGGCACCGGCGTGGCTGACGTGACGGTTTTTCACGACGTGCAGGAGAAGTGCGGCCGTTACCTCTTCCGCTCCGGCTGGCTGGAGGTCAGGGGAAAGATACAACGCAGGGGCCCCAAATCGCTCTCCATCATAGCCGACGGCCTGCGCCCGCTGAAAGGCGCCAAACGGTAGTCCTTAATTTGGCCGCTGCCTTCGATTGAAAGATTGCTTCGCCCCGATAGAATTGGGGCTCGCAATGGCATACTAAAGAGCTGTTAGGCCTTGGGCCAGCCCACCACCATCAGGTAAAGCACGCTCTCCATCTCGCCATCCACGTCAATAATGGAGTTGACCTCGTCGTCGTACAAAGCTGCCACCGGGCAGCTCCCCAGGCCCAGGCTGACCGCTGCCAGCGCCAGGTTCTCGGCTATGTGGCCGGCGTCCAGGTATATGTAGCGATAGGCGCGCTGGCCGTATTTGGACTTGCTCCGCTCGAAGACCGCCGTCCAGACAAAGACCGCCGCCGCGCGGGCGCACATATCCTGGCCGATAGCGGCCGAGGCTATCTGGGCGCTGTGGTCGCCGGGCCTTATCTCCTCCAGGACATTTTCCTTTATGCCGAAATGGTAAACACCCTTATCCAAGCCCTCAACGTTGTTAGCGACAATATAAGTCTCCACCGGATAAAGGCCACCGGCCGAAGGGGCCGTGCGGTACTCGATGCCCTGGTCTATCCTCTGTATGCCGGTCGAGGCCCAGAGTAAATATGCAAGCTGGTCCAGCTTGAGCGGCGTCCCGCTGAACAGCCTCGTGCTGTGCCGTTTTCGCAGAACGCGGTCCAGGAACTCTTCGCGCTGGGCCCTGGGTATGGGCAGCTTGATCTTACGGCTGTCCGGATAGGTCTTATAGACCTCCGGCGTTGCGTCTGAGCCTGCCTCCCATTGTGGCATTTTAAAGGGGAAATACTTGGTATCCTTTTGAAAACGGTCGCCTATACCTTCTGCCATAAATAAATATTACAGCATCAGGCACGCTGATGTCAGTGTGCAAAATAAAAGCGGAGGACGCCTGAGTGCGCGGCGCCCCCCGCTACTGGGAGGAAAACTGCTGCTATATATTTCATACCATCCGGCTCAAGACAACCAACATGAAAATAATCAGCCCGGCGCAAACAAACATGGACCAGAAGAGAGTCTGTGCCTTCCAATCAGCCTTGACCATGCCCAAAAATGATTTTCGCGCTAACATCTTTATTCTCCTGACTATTTTCGAGCATCTTCATTCTAAAATTGACTATCAGTCAAAACAATAGCTTTTCAGTACCGGTCAATACCTGACGTTAGTACCATGCCCGGGCCGCGCCCGGCAAAAAACAAATAAGGCGGGTCGACCCGCCTTATTTAACCATCCAGTACCGGGCTGAAGCCTTTAAAAGATCGCCACCAGCCCGACTGCGACAATAAGTGCGATGAGCAGGGTGCCATCGAGTATCATCCCGCCCAGCAGCAATCTTGCTTTGCCGTCTTTCTTCAGCATCTCGGTCAGATTTTTCTTGATGTTCATTTTGCCCTCCCGTGATTGATTACAGGCTCATTATGTGCCACGGGACGGCTGCCGGGAAACGGCAACAAGTACGGGATTTGGCGGTCAGCAGGTATGGTTTGGCGCGGCTGAGAGGCCTAGTACCAAAGGCTGACTGGCTCAGACCGGCGGATGATCCGTTATACGGGCCGGCCTATGGTCTGGACCAGTCGTATTTCAATTTAACGTCCTCAAGCTGATAAGCAGGTATAAACCGGCTGTACAGCACGGTCTCGCCCGGTGGTATGGTCTGCGCAATGCTGGCTGACTGGCCCGACTTGGATACTATGCTCACGTTTTGCATGTACCATAGCGTGTCGGTGTTGGTGATGCTGCCGCTGACAATCAGCGAGTTGCTGTCTGCATACCGGTAGAGGTCCGTCTGGTTTTTCCAGATCACTGCCGTGCTGTTGGGCTGGCCGGAGGACGTTGCGGCCTGCGAAGAAGGACCGGGACTCGATGCGGAGCCCGCTGCCGGTTGAACGCTGAGGCGGACAGGCAGGTAAACGGGGCTGTTTACGGCGCTGGCAGCCGAAATGGTTACCACCCCGTTGTACTCACCGGCGACTAAACCGGTGGCATCCACGGTCATTTTGATGCAGCAGGTCTGTGAGCCCGTATTCCCATCTCCCTTCTGCAGCATAATCCAGGGAGAGCTATCGCTTGCCACCCAGTCCAGAATCCCCCCACCCTCATTGACGACATTGATAAGCTGGTCGAACCTGGAGTTCTCGCCCGCTTTGGCTGAAAAGGATAGCTGATTCGGTGCAACCACTATCACGGGCTTTGCCGGCTGCGCGGCGGGCTGCGGGCTTGCCGCCAGGCAAGACAACGCCGGTAAGACTAAGAATGCCGCTATAAGTAAGACAATGTCCCTGCCGTATCTTGCCATTTCAACCCCCTAATTACAATAGTCTTTAGCGCATTATATACTTTGACAATACAGTTTACCAAATCTATGCTATTAGAAAATAAATAATCAAAAGGCACTCGTGGATGAAACTTCACCGCCTGATTTTTGTTACACTCTGTATCGCTGTCGCCCCGGGCATAGCCTGTATCGGTAAGCAGGTGGCCGTTACCCAGTCTTATTATGAGACCGAATACAGGACGGATAACTTCACCGAGACCTACACAGAAAACCTCACGCCGTCTAGCTCGCTGTCAGGTGAATACGAGCTGCCCAGCTACTACAGATGGACTTCAAGCGATATTACGTTCGTTGGATTTGCGAATGTACATTATTTTGGCTACGACATACAGGACGCCAGCCTGTATGATGATGTGCGGTTGAAGATCCTGGTCTGGAAACAGCCGCAATATGAGACCGCTTCAATACTTGTCTACGATACATCCAAGCCGGGACAACTCTCATACCCGGATCCGGCAGGGACAGGTGAAACGGTAGAAGAGGATACGAGCAGCTATAAGATTAACGGCGGCAATGTATCTGCCGGCTGGCTTCATACTGCCAACCAGTGGATCGGCCAGGCCAGGTTGCTGGGCGGCAGGACCAACCTGTGGTCCAGCAAAGACGATCCCCAGGTAATTGAGCTAAAAGCCGGCAAAGCCACAAAGGTGGCGGTCATAGTGAGCGGCCCGGCCGACTCATGGAACGTAAGCATGGCGCTTCACGTCGCCTGGACAATAAATCCAGGTGGCCAGCAACTCGCTGTCCGGGAAAGGACTGCGCAAAAACAGACACCGTATCAGGTGCTGCGGCAAAAGACCGTTTATCAGGTAAAACAGGTGCCCTTCTGGGAAGCTATTTTATCCCACTGAGGATGAAAAATATTCAAATGGAAGGAGAAAAACTTGCGGTTAACGAGGCTGACTAGCCTGGCGGGGATACCGCTGGCCCTTTCAGCCCTGCTTATAATTCTCTGGCAGGCAGCCTGCATACCTGTTCAGTATCCTGTGAAAGAGACTTATTACGAGAATGAACAGTTCACGGAGAACCGGACAGAATCATTTACCGAGAGCGTTCCCGTGAGCCGGAGCGTCACGGGCGAGCAGGCCCTCCGGCCCGACGTCATATGGAACAACACCGTTGTCCTGTTCAGGGGAAATGAGAACGTCTGGTATTACGGATACAACCTGGACGGCCTGCCCGACCATGATAGCGAAAAAATCCGCATCCTTTTCCTGAGTCAGCTCTATTACGAGAGGGCAGTCATCAGCGTGTTTGACATGCGCTCACAGGGACAGATACTGGCCCACCCGCAGATATCCCCGGCGGACAAGGCGCCGACGGGAGACGTCGGCCAGTTCTGGATAAGCGTTAAAACCGGAAATTACGTCTCCAGTCAGTGGCTGAACCTGGCCAACATCAAGCTCAATCTGGCAGGGATACTGGCGGGCTACTCTGAGCTGGGGCTCAATACTACAGCCAACCAGTTACTTGAATTCGACAGCCGCCAGAGCCGCCATATCGCCATCATCATAAGCGGTCCGCGCAATCCGCAGAACGTCATGTTCAACACTTCCCTCGCCTGGTCGGATAATCAGACTGAGTATGCAAACGTGACTTCCCAGCGTACGGTGCCGGTGCAGGTGGAAAAGCCGGTTGCCAAAGAGCGGACTGTCCTGCAGACCAGGTCCGTCCCCCTCTGGACGGTGCTTTTCGGCAGGTAAGCCGGGCCAGCACGACGCCAACCAGCTTGTTATATCTTCGTATACGCATGAGCCTGAAGGCTCAAATTCGCTAGCCGTTTGGGTTGCCTTTTTGAGCCTTTAGGCTCATAATACAATTTGTACTGCAAAAACGGGTGCTGTGACGATGGACAAGGCAATCTCAAATCGCGGCCACATGATCTTTGCCCTCATGCTTATGGCGCAGTTTCAATTGTGGGATACCATCATTACGCAGGTGATGGTTAAGAGCGGCCTGGCCAGCGAGGCCAATCCGCTGATGGCGCCGCTGCTGAGCATCGGCAGCTTTACCCCGGTTAAACTGCTCGGCCTGGCAGCTCTGGTTGCAGCGCTTTGGGTTATATTCAGGCACTTACCCAGGGCGGCTATAACTGCAGCTTCCGCTACTGCCGTATTTTACCTCGGCGTAATCACCTGGAACTTCCTGGTATTCTTTTCCAGCGTTGCCTAGCCGGGCCCCTATGTCAAGCGGGTTGCTTATGCGTTTGTAGCAGCCTTGGCCGGCGAGTATTCAAAATCGAAATCGTTTCTTTCCACGACATCCAGCAAAAGGTCAACCACTCTAGGGTCGTATATGCGGTCTCTGCCGTTCCTGAGCTCCTCGATTATCTCTTCCTTCTTGCGCGCCGGGCGGTAAGGCCGGTGCGAGCTCATGGCTTCAACCACATCGCAGATGCCCAGTATGCGGGATTCGGTGCTTAATTTATCGCCTCGCAATCCATTGGGGTATCCGCTCCCGTCCAGCCTTTCATGATGATTAAGCACCATGTCCATGACATTCTCCGGGAGGTCCATATCCTGCAGCATCTCATGGCCGCGCTTGGCATGGGACCTTATCAGCACCCATTCCTCTTCGGTAAGCTTGCCCGGCTTGGAAAGGATGGTATTGGGCAGCGCGGCCTTGCCTATATCGTGCAGTAGCGCTCCCACGCGCAGCCATTCAAGCTGCTCATCAGTCAGGCCGAGCTTTTCGCCAACCATCACCGCCAGGATCGCCAGCCTCTCCTGATGGCTGACCGTGTACGGATCTACGGCAAACATGGCCTTGGAGATCATCTTGGTAAGCTGTACGAAGTGCTGCTTGATCTGGTTGTTGGCCTTCTGGCGCTCGATCGATTGGGCCAGCATGGATGCCGAGGTGGCCAGCAGGTTGATTTCCACCGGTATCCATCCCTTGGACTGCACCGGCTTCTCAAAGCCGATCACTCCGGCAAACTCGGAGTCGACCATTATGGGTAGAATAAGACTGGAAAGATCTCCATTTGAAGAGCTGATTATGGCGCCCTCTTTCCTGGACATCTCCATCAGGCCCTGTCCGAAAGCTTCGTTATTGAAAAGCTCGGAGGTGGCTGATGATTTTCCGTTGCCGTTGTTGCCCTGGTTGATATAACTGATGTACAGCCTGGGCCGCTGTGGCCCGTCGCCGGAATCGCCGGCCTTGGGCTTGACCGAAATAGGGACAATATCGGTGACCCTGCCCAGAGAAACATCATTGATCAGGATGAATGCGCTGTTTATTTCCGAAGTATTGCACAGGATCTCAAGTATCTTCCTGTAGGGTATCTCCTTTTTAGTTTCCAGCAGCACCTGGCCCACCCTGGCGATAGCCTTGAGGTAGCGTTCCTTCTCTTTCTGGACCTTTTCAACTTCCTTGCGCTCCGAGATGTCCCTGGCTATTCCGTGGAATCCGGTAAGCTCATTGTTCCTGTTCCTTATCGGCATAAAGCTCATCTCCACCGGTATCTTGCTGCCGTCCTCTTTCATCACGTCAATATAAAGGTGCCTTCCGGCCACGTTTTTATACTGCTTGAGTTGCTCCATGATGAAGGACCGGTATTCAGGCGTCAGTACGGACTGAATATTGCTGGTTAAAATCTTGTCCAGGCTGCATCCGCTGAAAGTCTCGATGGATTTATTGGCAAAGGTAAAATTGCCCTCGGCATCAAGGGTGAAAATAACATCCTGCGTTGTATCGATAATATGCTGTATCCTCTTTTCAGCCTTGGTGGCCTGCTCCCTCTGGATGGCCAGCTCATTATGTATCTTGTATATTTCCTTGAAGCTGAAATGCACAAGTAAAAATATGATGGACATGCCGAACAGCCAGTCCAGCAGCATCTGCAGGGCTGTTACCCCTATACCTGTGCTGAGAAATACATAGTGAATAATCTGCAGTGAGGCCAGCGTGGCTCCTGCCATCAGGAGTATCAGCGCCTCAAGCTGCCTGAATTGGACCTTAACCTCTTTCTTGACAATTTCAACGGACATTTCGTTTTCTCCTACCTCATTAATTCAGGGGGCCGCATCCTGAACTGCGTTATTGCCCCTCCGTATATATCATTGCTGTCGCCATTCATTCCCTCCCGAGCTGTAACTGTACCCCTGGGCGGAGTAGCCGGCATCGTCCTCAACAGTCTCGTCATCGAACTGACGCAGCCTCCTGATGGTATGTCCTATCCAGAAGAACATGAACCCGAAGAGCACCAGGCCCAGTATTATCAATACCCACTTCACCCAGTCCGGCATATTGGTCAGCACCGTTAAAAAGGTGTGGCCCTTGTAAAAAGAGCTGACCGAAGACCAGGCGCTCTCGTTGGAGGCGCGGTCGACCGCTTTCACGCGCCAGTAATAAGGCTTGTCTCTGCCGGGCAACATCTTGCTATCATCAGTTATATCGATGTAGTTGGCGATAACGTTGGCCTGCGACATTATCACGTTGGAAAACCTCGGGTCATCTGCTATCTCAATGGTGTAAGTGACACCGCTCGGGTCATTCACCATCTCCCACTCGAAATGTATATCCTTGGTCTGCCGGTCTCCGTCCGCCGGTAATGTAGGCGTAGGTGCCAGCGGCGGAGTAGACTCCACGGTGAAAATGACCCGCTGGACATTTATCCCGTCCGAAGCGACGATGGTGTGAGGGCCCGAACGGCTGACCGGGACCTTGAAGTTCTGGGTAAAGCTGCCCACGTCAAGGACACTGGTCCCATCCAGCTTGACATTGTCGTAGGTAAGGGTCACCGGGAAGCCCGGCCTGAATCCCTGGCCCTGCAGCCCTACCTGCTGCCCGATAAAGCCGTTATTCGGGCTTACGATCATAGATGAAGCGATGCTTATTTCTTTGAATGCTTTGTTAATCCGGTCATCAACCTTCACCTTGTGCACACCGTCACTGCACGGTGGCACCTTGGCAGTGGCTATGAACTGGCCGTCAGCCCCGGTTTGCACAATGCTCACGTCGCGGTCATCGAAAGCAATTATGACGTCGCTGACAGCCTGGAACCCGGTGCCCATAATGGTCACGTTGTCCCCTACCGAAGCAGCAGCAGGCAATATGCTGATCTGCTGCCGCACATTGAACACCGCAGTCGCAACGTCGTTTTCAGAATCCTGTACCTTGATATTGTGATTGCCCCTGGCAACCGGGGGTATGGTTAACTTAGCGTCCGAGAACTGGCCTTTGTCATCACTCTCTGCTGTCACCAGCTTCTGGTCATCGATGCCGATATAGACCAGCTTCTTGGCGGCGAAACCGCTGCCTTTTATTACCACGACATCTCCTACAAAGCCGCTGACTACATTTGACAGGTCAATTGAAGGGTTCAGCTTAAATCCGGTAGTTATCTTGTTTACGCCGTCGTCAGCCATGATGATGTAACGCCCGGCCGGGAAAATATCCACCAGGAAATCAGCCACGGCATATCCGGACGTATCAGTCTGAGTTTTGGCAGCCACTATGGTTTTTGTGCCCACGCTGGTGCCGGCCCCTATGGTCGTGCCCGAGCCAAAGGTAATAATGATCTGCTTGCTGGGCTGGTAATTGATGATCCGGACGTAGACCTCGTCACCCACTTTTCCTTCCTGTGGCAACACCTCCACGCTGGGCAGTGCAGTGTTATCGGCAACCACCGGCGGCAGAGGCGGCATGAAGAAAAATAGCAATCCTGCAGCAGCTACGGCACTTATGACGAGAAGCTTTGCGGGTGGAAGGGGGAGGCAGCGGCATACCGGGACGGCATGCCGTAAAGCGCCCGAAAGGTAGGCTAATATATCATGAATGTAATCCCTGAGGTTCTTAAATCGATGTCTATCAATCTTACCTTTCATGGCTCCTCCTTGTTATCTTGAGCGCATTCCACCCAGAAATTCTGCTACTTCGTTGCCAAGCTTCTCTATATTCTCAACGTCCACATCGAACAGATTTGCCGCCAGGTCCGACGTGGCCGAATCTTCTGCATCTTCCACCTGGAAAACACTCATTAACTCCTCGATGCTGTGCTGCTCCTGTTCAGGCTCTTCACCCTCTGTCAAAGTGTCCATGGTGGGCAGGTCGGGCAGCGCTATCTCGGCCATCTCCTGCGGGGCTTCTTCTGCCCCGGCAGCCGCCGCACCTTTTTCACCTTTGCCATTAGCGTGGTCACCCTTGGATTTCTTTGCCGCTTCCTCCTCGGAGCGGGCTTTTTCAGGAAGCAACCTGTCCTCGGGCAACTCTTTCAGCTTGAGAAGTTTGTCTTCACCCTTCTTGGACTTTTTCTTCCCTTTTTCTTTAGTTTTCTTTCCCTTGGCATCCTTATCGCCGGCAGTCTTTTCCGCCTTAACCTTGGGTGGCGCAGGAACAGTCACCACTATTTTCTTGCCGTCCTTAATGATCACGCGCCTTACCTGAGGCTGCATGCTCCTCGTCAGCAACAACATGACGCCGAGGACGCTACCTGCAGCGACTATGATGATTAACAGGTAGACGCCGACTTCATAAAAATCCACAGTACTGCTCCAGCTTTACCTCATTTGCTAACCGTCGGGAATGTGCTGAACATTCCCCTCACCATGTCCGGAACAAATATCATTGCAGCGCCCGTGATCAACATCATGACTGCCAGCAGGTATAAATATTTATAATTGTGGCCTCCATCCACTACCTTAATGGCAGCCGGGTTGGTTACCGTCAACATAAGCAACATGGCGGTCGACATCATGTATAGGATCGTCAGCTGTGCGCCGCCGCCGGAAAAGAAGGCGAAGGTGGGCAACTGCGCTATGGCATTCATGCCCTCCATGCCGGAAGTCTGCATTTTCGACATCGCCTGCGAGAAGTTCAGCATGATTTGATATATGCCTACCAGCAGGACTGCCATGGTGGCATGCATGGCCACGACAAGGAAGTAAAACCCGCTGGAAACCATCTTGCGTTTACCGCGCAGGAGGGCCACCTTCATGGCAAACATCGAGGCCTGGTTGCCCACGGCCCCGGGATCACCTCCCACAGCAACGCCGTCCCAGAATATGCGCACGCTCCTGTTGATCTGCTCGCTTCCCGACTCGCACACCAGCTTTTGCCAGCACAGCTCAGGCCGTATGCCAAATTTCAAAGCATTATTCAGCCTGGTCACCGGTTTTTTGAGCGATGAAAGCGAACCGAAGTCGAGCCTGCTCACGCCCTCGGTGATGGTCGTTCCGACAACCTTGGAAATTCCTCCCAGAGAGCGCAAGAAGCCGGCAACGTCCCCATCATTTTTATCGATTCTCTTGTCATCCCACCAGATGAGTATTCCGGGAGGCATGATAATGAGGGCGCACACAATGAGCGACCAGCCCAGGCTGGCCTTCATTAAGAACAGCAGGGGTACTGCCAGTATCATGAGCGGAATTGATATGTAGAAAAAGCTTTTCCTGGCGATCTGCTGCGCTTTGGACGTCTGCCTCATCCTGTGTGTTTTAATCTCTTTGGGAGCCGCCCTGTACATGACCCACACTCCCAGAATGGTGGAAATGAGCATGAGGAACGTCAGCGTTGCCACAAAGCTGGGCTGCATGGGGAAGATAAGTATTGATACAACACTTATCACCACGACCAGTGAAGCCGAAATGATCAGCGCTGTGTAGGCATCAGTCCACTTCTTAAGGCTTTCGATCTGCCTTTCATATTCTTCAGCGTAGGTCTCGCCTATAACCTCCGATTCGCGTTTAAGGAACTGGGCCTGGTCTTCGCCCGACGCCATGGCGCCTGCCATGCGCAGCAGTATTGCCTTGGGCTCCGCCTCCTTGGTCGTCTCACCTACCATGCGGCAGGCCTCGGAATAATCATAGTTGAGCTTCTTGGCCAGGAAGTGCACCTTCCTCAAATAAACAGAGGAGTTGAGCGACAGCCGTGATGCCAGTTCGAACATCTGCGCCCTGGACAGATCGGAGGTGGCCAGCGCCGACAAATATGTGATATGGCAGAAAAGGTCGCACTTGATCAGGTCAGTATTTAACTTGATCTTCCCGGCCGAGGTGCCGTAAAGCTCCTCGCCGTAATCTCTTCCATTGCCGTTGCCGTTGTCGCTAGAAGAGTCCTTCCCGTTGCGCTTTAGCAATGACTTTAAGGAGATCATAGAAATTCTTAACTCCCTGTTGGCCCAGCTTCTCCAATATTTTTGCGCGCCGTTCGACCTCGGCGTATATGCGTCGTTTCTTATGCGGCGGTATGCCCAGCATAGGGGCTATCTTGTGCTCAAGTATGTAGCTGTTCCCATCGCCGCTGAATACGAATGTATCTGACACGGGATCCCAGCGAAAAGCTTCTACAAAGGAAAACGACTGTGTCAGCGGATCGTAACCCACTATCTCGTTGATGCTCGTTATGCGCCTGCCCATTTTCCCCGTGGGCAGCTTGACCGCCTGCTGGATGATGACTATGTTCAAGTTGTCCATGTAGGACTTGGGCACATTGATCGGTGCGCCGGTCATACGTTGTATCAGCCTTTCTACAGAGGCTGCATGGAAGGTGGCCATCACAGAATGGCCGGTCTGCATGGCTTGGAAAGCTATAGCGCCCTCAGCGCCGCGGATTTCACCGATTATTATTTCGTTGGGCCTTTGACGCAGGGCTGCCTTGAGCAAGTCAAACATGGTCACGCCCGTATCGCTCTCCTCCTTGGTGTTAGAGATGACCTCGCGTATCCAGTTCTGGTGAGGCACCTGCAACTCCGGCGTGTCCTCGATAGACACGATCTTCGAGTTCGGGTGTATGAACGTTGTTACGGCGTTAAGCGTTGTGGTTTTACCTGAAGCCGTTTCCCCGCACACAAAGACATTCATGCCTTCGCCGATAGTGATTGAGAGATAGGCGGCCATTTTATAGTCCATTGTGCCCATCTCCACCAGCTCTATAGCGCTGAAAGGCGTATCGCTGAATTTCCTGATAGTGAAGTTTGACCCGCGCTTGGAAACATCGCTGCCGTAGACGATATTGATACGAGACCCATCAGGTAAAGTGGCATCTACTATCGGGCTGTGCACACTTACCGGGCGCTTGATGCGCTCAGCCAGCCTCATGACAAACTGGTCCAGGTCCTCGTGGTTGACGAAATTGATAACAGTTTTCAGGCTCTTGAAAATCTTATGCTCCAGGAAAATCACTCCCATACCGCTGCAGCTTATATCTTCCACATACTTGTCATAGATGATGGGGTCAAGCACACCCAGCCCCACCTTGTCCCTGACTATCAGGTACCTTACCTTCTCCAGCTCTGCCCGGGTGACTTCCAAAGGCTTGACTCTATTGCTGGTGAACGGCATTTTCTCCAGGAGGCTTACTGCAGTCCTGGCAGAGCCATTTCCGTTGCCTTTGCGCGTTATACTATTGAGGCCTTTCACCGTCACTATCTCGTCAAGGCACTTCAGAAAAGCCTGCCGCTTTTCCTCCTGGGTCTTGACGGAAAAATTACCCAGCCGGTCGGACATCTCCAGCAGCCGCTTCTCCACCTCGTACATGAGCCTGTTAATATTATCCACAAGGATTGGCTCTATGGGTATATAGGTGTTCCTGCCGTCGCCGTGGTCATAGAGAATGTGCGTAAATATGCCCTCCTTCACCGGGTAAATAAGATTAGGGTTGGGATTATTGGCCGCAGTGCGGTCCAAGACCTCGTAAAATTTGGGCATGCCGTAATTTTCTATTGGAATCATCTGCAGATATTCCAACAGGTGCGGATGCTTGGCAACCACAGCCTGAGTCTGCTTGGAAAGCAGGCTCAGGATATTGCAGCTATCAGCTTTTTTCCTGTGAGCTGCATCCGGGATTGGGAACGGCATTATGATTTCGGGCATAAACTAAACCTCATTAATTCCGGTCAGGCTCTGGCTCTACCGAGCGGCATGATACGCATCCCGATACCCGGGTCTACGTCAAAGCTCATGATGTTGCCGGTATTTTTATCAGCGCCACGCACCTTGGCTACTTCAAGAACCTTGACCAGCTTGTCGCCTACCTCCTCAATACGTAATCTCAAATGTGCATCACAGGCCGACCGGATACGGATCAGCACCTGCTCATCGAATGCATAGGTATGGGTAACATTGATAATGGTCTTGCCGCCGTCACACATTTTTTTACACTGCTCAAAATAGTCGATTATCTGGTCGGTGGATGTGTGCGCAATCACCGGCGTCAGTGAATCGACCACTATCAGCTTGTAGGTCGGGTAAGCCATTATCCCGGAAACAATGGTGGAAAAGGTGTTGGTAGCCTTCATCTTGGAAGGCTCAACCTGGAATATCTTTATCCATCCCAACAGCAGCGGGTCCAGGATGCTGAGACCCAGGCTCTCCATCTGGCTGTGCATGCTTTTAACGGTGTTCTCAGTGGTAAAGAGCAGCACCCTGTGCCGCGAGTTCAGCGCACCCCAGATCATCTGTTGTGAAAGCACGGATTTTCCGGCATCCGACTGACCCTCGATCAGCGTCAGAGAACCGACAGGTATGCCACCGCCGAGCCTCTTGTCAATCTCGGAGTGGCCCGTACATATTATTTCGTCTTGCGACCGTTCTTCTTCGTCCGACGCTAATATTTTTGTCATTTCACCCTCTAACTAACCTTATCGTTTTCAACCTGTCACCAGCTAAAAGTCGTCTGGCTTGTGGCGCCGTAAGGCGTGGACACGGTAACCAGGTTGGTCACGTTCTCCGTTACGGCCGGCGACAGTTTTATTACAATGCGCATATTCTCACCCGGGTTTAAAATACTGGGCTCGTATATTTCCGAACCCCCCTGGAAAAAAAAAGCCACCCGTGGTCCACCCCGGTGTAGACGTTGTATACGGTATCCAGACCGTGTCCCCGTCCTGGTACCGCACAATCACGTCCCAGGCGGCGTAATCAGCCAGGGAAGTGTTCCCTTTATTTTCAATATACATGGTCACCGTAGTGCCGGAGCCGGTGACGGTGGCGTTTTCGCAGGCGATGCTGGTATTTACGGCATCCCTTGATAGCGACTCAGACTCTCTGAAGGCATCAGACAGGCTGTTAACGGCACTGAGCGCTGTCATAGAGATAGAGACCGCCCCGGTGATTAAAAGGGCAATACATACAAGTGTGATTGCGAAATTTTCCATGGCCCTCCAAGGCTTGTGCTGTAGATATCCTGGTCGGCTATCCCGTTGGGCAGCACAAATTTGAAATAGTATGAACCTGAAGGTGACGACGCAAGATAAATGGTGACTTTTATAGTGGCGGTAGGCCCCCACTCAGTCCCGTTCTCAACCGTGTAATTCCAGTATGGCGGCGTGGTGGCCGCAGCGCTGTAGGGTATCCTGGCAAAATTACCCTCCGGGCCAAAAAATACGTCGCTCTTGTCTACGCCCAGTATGCGAGAGGCACCGACATTCTTGATCCATGCATAGACCTCACTGCTGCTGTCAGACACTTCAATAATTTGAATCTTGCTCCTGATCCTGTCGTCGATTTTGCCGGTAGCGTCTGCAATAGCGCCTGTGCTCTCGGTGATGGCCGGGAATATGGCATTGACCACCACCATGCAGCAGACGACTCCGCCGATGATCAGCAGAAGGGTGACCATTACTTTATCCACGTTTTGACTCCTTCATCATGGATAGAACAGACAGGAGCGCATTGTCCTGGTACTGGGACCCGCCCATCAGGCTTTCGAGTTGCGCCAGCACTGCCAGATAGTCGGTTGCCATCGGTGACTGTTCGCTGCTGGATTCATAGCGTGATATGCGTACCATCCTGATGAGCACGTCTTTGATGTTGTCGGGGATTCTGCCCATGGCATTTGACATCTCCACCAGGGCCTCGGTCCGGTCTTTGCCCAGCTTGCCCGTGGCCTGGTCGACCCACTGGGTGAGCCCTGCAATCACAACCAGGTCTGCCCGGCTGCTGACCGCTACACCGGTCCTTTTCTTGCCGTTCTTGGGCGATACGCCCTTGGATATCAGCTTGTCCTCGATCTTATCTTCAGGTTCGATATCATCTTCCATCGGCTCTTCGGCTTCCATCTCCGGTTCCATCTCGACCGGCTCCACATTCTTCTTCTTCTTTGAGCTCTTGGATTTCTTGGGCGGTTCAGGCTCGGGTTCCGGTTCCGGTTCTTCTTCTTCCGGCTCCGCAGTCATTTCAGGCTCGCTTCCGGCCCCGGGACCCGGACCCGCTGACAGCGGTGATTCCGGAATTTCTGGCGGCATCCCCGGCCCCGGCTTGGCCTCGTCCTCGTTGGCCGAAAGGTCAGCGAACGGTTTGCCGAAAGACAGGTCGTCAAACTCGGAGGCTGCATCCGGCTGGTTGTCTTTATCAAAATTAAATTCGTCGAGTGGCGCCTCGTCCCTGTCCTTTTGGTCAGGGCCGGCAGGTGGCGTGCCGGTATTGGGCACCATGCTGAAATTAAAGGGGTTCTGTATGTTGAGATACTGCTCGCGGATATCCAGAAGGATGGTCTTCACCTCGTTCTTGAGTATTTTCAGTTCTTCTTCCAGAAGTTTTATTCTTTGTTCTTCATTCATAGCATTTACCCCTTTTTCGCGGTGGGCATCCGCCGAGGCGGACGCCCACCTTTCACATTACCACCTGTAAAACAAGTACTCTGTCATTTGTTTAATGCAGGTCCATCACGGGCTCAATGGCCGGAGGGAGCTGCCTCTGGATGGTGATGGTCGAGCCCAGGTTTGGCTTTACCTGCAGGCTGAATACCTGGTTTACCGTCAGGTTTTCGCTGAGACCGCTGGTGCCGAGGTCAGTCAGGTCAACCGTGATTTCAAACTGCTCGCCCGTCTCCAGAAGGTTGTTGCCATTGTCATCGCCGATGGCTTCCTTAGACCATTTCACGTTGTTGAGATAGTCACTCTTGGTCGTCAGGCTGATGACGCATTTGTTTTTACCGGAGCCGTCGTTCTCGGTCAGGTCAATCGGGTTGCCGGCGATGGCGTTCTTGACCGTGAAAAGGATTGACCTCACGTTGATACTATCATCGCTCTTGGCCACTACCGAGCCGGAAAGCTCCATGTTGGACTTGGCTTCCTTCAGGCCGGCATAGACGGTCTCCTTGCCCCTCTCTGCCGAGAACAGGCCTGCACTCAGGACTGCATAGCCAAATACGGCTGCCACAGTCACGAATGCGATCAGTATGATGGCGGTCTCCAGACCGGTCATACCTTTCTCTTCCCGGTGTAGGCTCTGCATCGCTTTCATTATCTTGGTCATTTTCTACTCCTGCCCAGTTCACCGACCCGCATTTAGTGCAGATCCATTACTGATTCGATGGCCGGCGGGAGCTGCCTCTGGATGGTGATGGTCGAGCCCAGGTTCGGCTTTACCTGAATGCTGAATGTCTCGTTGGCAGTCAGGTTGTCGCTGAGAGCGGTGCCACCAAGATCGAACAGGTTAAGAGTGATCTCAAACTGCTCGCCCGTCTCCAGAAGGTTGTTGCTGTTGTCATCGCCGATGGCTGCCTTGGACCATTTCACGTTGTTCAGATAGTCATCCTTGGTCGTCAGGCTGATGACGCACTTGTTGTTGCCGGAGCCGTCATTCTCGGTCAGGTCGATCGGGTTGCCGGCGATGGCGTTCTTGACCGTGAACAGGATATAGTGCACGTTAGTATCGTCATCACTCTTGGCTACCACCGAGCCCGAAAGCTCCATGTTGGATTTGGCCTCGTTCAACCCGGCATAGATGGTCTCCTTGCCCCTCTCTGCCGAGAAGAGGCCTGCACTCAGGACTGCATAGCCGAATACGGCTGCCACAGTC
>Ga0136653_10000054_pt1 | contig 49671 bp, 49 predicted proteins | sample LakKivw275mmetaG_FD_94866 | JGI IMG/M metagenome (GOLD analysis project Ga0136653, IMG submission 94866) | Anoxic lake water microbial communities from Lake Kivu, Rwanda to study Microbial Dark Matter (Phase II) - Lake Kivu water 275m metaG... | ecosystem: Environmental > Aquatic > Freshwater >...
ACACGATCAGGCCGCACAGCTCTTTGAACAATCGTCCCCCGGCACCGGAAGCATGGCTGCATTAAGATGCATCAATAGCGGAACTCTAACTCTAAGTGTGGTACAAAATATGGGGGCAAGTCAGCCTCTTTCGTGAACCTGGTGGAACCGGGCGACAGGGTCCTCATTCTCATCAACGGTGTTTTCGGTGTCCGGATGAGGGAGGTCGCCTCGAGGCTCGGCGCAAACGTGGAAGCCATTGAATTCACGTGGGGCACACCGGTCGTCCCCGAGGTGGTGGAAAAAAGACTCAAGCAGGAGACCTATCGGATCGTCGCCGTCGTCCACGCCGAGACGTCCACCGGCGTTCGTAACCCCGTGGCAGAGATCGGTTCATTGCTGAAGGGCTCGGACACCCTCTATCTCGTCGACACCGTAACCAGCCTGGGCGGTATCGAGGTGCGGATGGACGACTGGGGGATCGATGCCCTCTACAGCGGCACCCAGAAGTGTCTTTCCTGCCCGCCGGGTCTCGCGCCCCTGTCTTTTTCTGACAAGGCAATGGCCAGACTCAAGGGCCGCAGGACGAAGGTTCCCAACTGGTATCTCGATCTTTCGCTCATCGCCAGCTACTGGGGCAAGGACCGCGTCTACCACCACACGGCACCGGTCAACATGATCTACGGTCTCTACCAGGCCCTCCTGATCATTCTGGAAGAGGGGCTTGAAAAAGTTTTCGCGCGTCACCGGCAGAATCACCTGCTCCTGGTCCGGGGGTTTGAAGAGGTGGGTCTCAAGATGCTCGTGGAGGAGCCTTATCGGCTGCCCATGCTGAACACGGTCCTCTGTCCCGGGGAGGTCAATGAGCTTTCGCTCAGGCGATGCCTCCGCAGCGACTACCGGATCGAGATCGGCGGAGGCCTCGGACCCCTGGCGGGGAAGATCTGGCGCGTCGGCCTCATGGGGCACACGGCGAGAAAGGAAAGCGTCGAGAGGCTCCTTTCGGCGCTGAGAAAACTTATGGGATGACGGGCTGTTTATCCATGGATCCAAACGGTTTGAGTGATGCCGTTCAGATACCGGAAGGAAACCTGTCGAAAGGACAGAGGTGAGCCCATGAAACCATTTACAACCCTTGCTGTTGTCTTGTTTTCGCTTATTTCCCTGGTTCACATTTTACGGCTGGTCTTCCGTTGGGAGTGCGTCGCCGCGGGCTGGGTGATTCCCCTCTGGGTCAGCATCCCCGGCTTCCTCGTCACGGGCGGCCTGGCGTTTCTGATCTGGAAAGAGATGCGGAAATAGAAGAGGAATCCTGCAAAAAAGGCCTCACCACTTCGCCGAATGATTCGGTACGAAGGGGCAAGGCCTTCTTTTTTTTCAGATAAGAAGAACCCTTACTTCGAAACCTGCAGCTTCTGGCCGGGCTGGATGGCCTGTTCAGGGTTCAGGTTGTTGAGGTTCCTCAGCTCCGTGAGGGAGATGCCGTATTTTTTTGAGATCTGGTAGAGGGTCTCCCCCTTTTTGACCTCGTGGTAGCGCTTTTTCGTCGTGGCGGTTTCCTTCTTCGGTTTTTCTTTTACCGTTGCCGCCGCCGGCTTTTCCGCGGAGGCCGGTTTCTTCTCCAGGGCCTCGACCCGCCTGGAGAGGGTTTCCAGCTTCTCGGCCAGGGCTCCCTCGGAGCCCGTTGCCGGCACGCTCTGGAGGGCGAGGTTTTTCTCGAGGTTGATCACCCGTTCCTCCATCGCCTTGAGTCGCGTTACCTCTCCTTCCATCTTGGTGACCTTGTTCCTGATCAGGTCCTGTTCCCCCGTCCCTCCGGGACCCCGTCCGAAGAAGAAGGAAAAGAGTGCGAGCACGAAGAAAAGCGCGATCAGGGCCCCGCCGGCGATGAGCAGAAAACGCTTGGGGCTTTTTGGGGGTTTGCGATCCGGCGGAACATAGATGTCGTTATCCCTCAAATCCTTGAATTTGTCGTCCAGTTCATCGATCATTGGCTCCCTCCCGAATAAAGGTTCGTCCGTTGGGCCCGTTTTGCCGTTTTTGGAACGGGATTTCAATATGACCCTGCCTCCAGGCTCTGAATTTTGTTCATTTATACATTATTTCTCGCGACAGACAACAAAATTTTTTTGCCTGCGCGAAAATACAGATCCCGCTCGGTTGACCCCCGCCTGCGATCTTGCGATCTGCGATTGCGCCTCCCTTGACAGCGGGGATGCTTTCCCTTAATATTCAACGCCTGTTTTCTGGAAGGGAGAGTTCATGTCCTCGCGGTCAGCGAAGCTCAACGTCAGGGTCATCTTCGCCCTGACATTGATCCACTTTACCGGTGATTTCTACAATTCCTTCGTCACGCCGCTCCTGCCCGTTTTCGCAGAGCGGTTCGCCCTGACCCTCACGGAGGTCGGTCTCATCGGCGGACTGAGCCGCTTTCTTGCCTTCATCGTCCAGCCCAATGTCGGGTACCTCGCCGATCGTTACAGGACGCGTTTCTTCATCCTGGGGGGGCTTCTGATCGGGATCGTCTGTATTCCGCTGACGGGCATCGCCCCGTCGTTTTTAATGCTGCTTATGTTCGTTGCCCTGGGCTCCACCGGCTCCGCCATGTTCCATCCCTCCGTCGCGGGAATGGTCTATCCCTATGCGGGGGCGCGGCTCGGGCTTGCGATGTCCATCTTTAATATGGGCGGGACCCTCGCCTTCGCCCTCGGGCCGATATTCATCGCCTGGTACGTCAGCCGCTGGGGTCTCGGCGCGATGCCGATGATGATGCTTCCGGGGCTCGTCACTATGATTTACCTTTACCTGGTCGTGCCCCTTCCCGACGTAGAGAGGTTTGAAAGCAGCGGCTTGCTGGCGTCGTTCAAGGAGACCTTTGGCGAGATCTGGAAGTGGATCGCACTCATCTGGCTGATCATGGTCTTTCGATCCTTCGTGGCCCACGTATACCGGACTTTTGCCCCGATTCTCTTTGTCCAGGAAGGGTATTCCCTGATCGCCGTCGGGGCCATGATATCCCTCTTTACGCTGGCAGGCACCCTGAGCGGCATCCTTGCCGGCTACCTGTCCGACCGTATCGGTTTCAAGAAGATCTTTTACACAACCTATTTGCTTTCGGCGCCGGCCCTGATTGCGGTTCTCTTCACGTCGGGGCTCTGGCTTTACCTGATGATTTTCCTGGCGGGGTTCTTCATCATGGCGACACTCCCCCTGGGTGTGACGATGGGGCAGGAGCTTGCTCCCAAGGGCCGGTCGATGGTGGCCAGTCTCATGATGGGCTTTGCCTTTGGGCTCGGCGGGACAATGACACCCGTCGCAGGGGCGTTGGCCGATGCATTCTCGATCCGATCGGTTCTCGCGGGTGTTGCCCTGATCCCCGTGCTCCTTGTCGGCTTTGTTTATTTCCTGCCCGAATTCCGGGAGAAGGCTCTGCGAGTCGGTGATGACCGGGCGGACCGAATATAAAAAAGTGGCGAGTGAATAGTGATTAGTGGTGAGCAAGAAACGAAGGACCGCAAGACGGAGTGTAAAAAAAGGGGACAGGCTACTTTTTCAGTTCAGACCAAATAGTATAAATAGGCTGAAGTAATTCATAACTCAAAATTGGCCGCCTTGATGGCGCCCCCGGTAAGGAATGAGTTATTCATGGTCCGCCCCTCTGGCGCGTATGGCGCCCCAGTCATAACTCAAAATTTAAAATTAGAGCAGTCCATTTTGACAGCTTAAAAAGGATATGGCGATCATCACAGGAGGGGAGTTCTTAATGATCGCCACCGAAGTGGGGGAGGGGATATCTAAACGAGTTGTGAGTGGTGAGTTGTGGGTGATGAGAGATACGGTTTGTCAGCTCTCAACCCGGGATTGTTTTTGCCTCTCACGCGTGTCTTTACGCCCCTGAACCCGGGACCCTATACCCTGTTTCCTTCACCCGGGCCGCAGGCCAACTATGTCTTGGCACCCATCCAAGCCGCAAAGGGGCCTTTGACCTTCGATGATTTCAGTGTATCTTCGATTTCCTTTCTGAGGAGGTCGTCGTACTTCTGCACGATCGTGTATGCCGCATAATCGAACATGAGAATCGTCCGGCTCTGGCTTTCTGCCGCTTGATGGTGGTCGACCGCAGATGTGAATACGGCCTGAGAGGAGGCATAAAGCCACATGTGGCGTCTCATCAGGATGACGGCGTAAATGACCTCGGGCAGAGGGATACGTTCCCTGTAACGTGCCTCCGCATACTTGGAAAACAGGACATTCGCCTCCTCAAAAGGATTGTCTGTGATGAAAAGTTTACCGAAATTGCTGTAAAAATAAAGCGCCTGATTTTTGGCCTGGTCTTCCGACATCTTGTGATAAGTCGGCGTTCTGGGATTCATTCTTACATTATTATACCACTGCTGTGCGATCGTCGCGGCGTGACTCTCCGTGATCTCGATTAATTTCATGGCATACGATCCCATGGCCTGACCTCCTTCCTTTCTTCAAAGCTCCGGCTCCCGGTCTGCGATTCTGCTGGGTGGCCGCAGGGTGGGCTACACTCGATTTCTTTTCTTCCTGGAAGCAGTCTTCAGGGCGGCCTCTGCCAGCTTCCTTTCCGTAATGTCTTCCAGAGTTTCAACGGCTCCGACGAGATCGCCCCGCGAATCCCTGATCGCTGCGGCCGTGAAGCGAAGCCAGCGCCCTTTTTTCCCCAGGTCGGGGAAGAAGTCCGTGGCTTCGTAGGCCTCTTCGATGAGATCGGATTTCCTGTATTTTCCAGAATACCATTTTGGAATTTTTTCCAATGCCTTGTCCACGAGCAGGTCGGCCATACAGGGCCTCTCTGCCCCATAGAAAGCCTTCCACTGCTGATGGGTCCCGACAACCGCCTTGGCGGATATGTTGCTCAATTTTTCCAGGGCCCGGTTCCAGTAAATCACCCTGTGGTCTTTCCCGATCATAAAAGCGGGAATGGAGAAGCCCTGGATAATGCTGTACAGTCTTCTTTCGTTCTCGATGAGTTCTTGTTCCGCGGATTTGCGTTCCGTAATATCTTCCAGGGTTTCGATGGCGCCAATCAGGGCCCTCTTGGAATTGCGGATGGGGACTGCGGTGAACCGGAGCCAGCGCCCGCGTTCGCCCAGGTCGGGGAAAAACCCCTCTGCTTCGTATGTCTCTTCGAGCAGTTTCGATTTGGCAACGCCCCTGTACCACTCCGGTATGATCTCTGGTGTCTCGTTGATGAGCAAATCGGCTATGCAGGGCCTTTCCTTTGCGTAAAAGGCGCGCCAGTGCTGATTTGTTCCGATCATTTCTTGAGCCGGAATTTTACTTAATCTTTCGAGGGCGCGGTTCCAGAATAGGACACGGTGATCGTTCCCGATCACGAAAGTCGGAATAGGAGACCCCTCGATGACGGAATTAAGTTTCTCTTCGCTGTCCCGGAGGGCTTCCTCGGCAATCTTCCTTTCCGTAATATCTTCCAAGGTTTCAATGGCCCCTGCGATCCGGCCTTCGGAATCCCGGATGGCCACGGCAGTGAAACGCAGCCAGCGTCCATCCTCTCCCAGGTCGGGGAAGAAATCCGTGGCTTCGTAGGCATCCTCGAGGAGCTCGGATTTGCGGTATTTACCGGCGTACCACTGCGGGACCTTTTCCATGGCCCCGTCGACCAGAAGATCCGCCATGCAGGGCCTTTCCTCCGCATAGAAGGCCCTCCACTGCTGGCGGGTTCCGACCACTTCCCTGGCGGGGATATTGCTCAATTTCTCCAGGGCCCCGTTCCAGTAAATCACCCTGTGGTCTTTCCCAATCACAAAAGCGGGAATGGAGAAGCCCTGGACGATGCTGTGCAGCAAAAGGGCCGGTACCTGAGGACCCTCGGGTGAGCCCGATTTCCTTTTCAACGCCCGGGCCTTCCCGCTGGCTGTACTTTTTTTCGATGTCTTTGCTTTCATGAAGCCCTCCTTTCTCGTGAAACCCTCACGTCAACTCCCCGATCCTGTCTGATGGACATCCTGACAGAACCGATCCGATGGAGAGATTTTAGTGTGCACCGGCCCCAACGGCTGCGGCCACGACAAATTCTTTCTTCGTGGCCCAGGCGAGAAAAGCGGCCTTCACGGCTGCTGCCGCAGCTTCGAGTCCCATCTTTTCCGTGTTGATGACCATGTCGTATTGGGAGGGGTCTGCGGGGTCCGCCTGGAAGTGTTGCTTCAAAAAGGCGAGTCTGTCTCCTTCTCTCTTCTTGATGTACTCTTCCGCCTCCTTCTTCGTGTAGTTGCGGCTCTTCATCAGGTTCTGGATCCGGAAGGCCATCGGTGCGATCACCCTCAACCGGAAGGTCTCCTCCTTCGGGAGGATCATGTGGGCGCCGCGGCCCACGACGATGGCATTACCGTGTTTGCCGATCGTCAGGATCACCTGGGTGAGATGCCGGAAGTATTCCGTACCCGAGATGCTGCGGGCTGAGAACATGGAGTTGACAAGGCTGTCGAGGGCCGAGATGGCTTTTTCGTCGAGGGATTCAATGACCTTGGTGCTCATCTTGGAGCTCTCGGCAACCTTCTGGATGATCTGCCCGCCCATGAGGTCCATGCCCAGGTCTTTTGCGAGGATCCGTGAGATCTCGTTTCCGCCGCTCCCGGATTCACGGGAGACGCTGATCACGAAGGGGTATTTCGGTTTCTTTTCCTTTTTCCACTTTTCAAGCTGCTCCTCCACCAGAAGCTTGTCGACATCCACATCCCTGATCGTGACGTCGCGCGAATAGTCAGGGCAGTTGACATTCAAGTTCATGTCGCTGGACACGGTGTATCGCTTCTGGCAGGTGGCCCGCCAGGCACAGATAAAGCAAGCTCTTCGGTCAAGCATAATTTATGCGCCCCCTTTCAGTGTTTTCAATTTCAATGTCTTCTTTTCCTTTCCCGAGAGTGCCTCGAAGCCGGCCACGATGTCGAGGAGTTCCTCGGTAATGACCATCTGCCGCTGGCTGTGGAATTGGCCGAAGAGTTCCTCGAGACGCTCCTCGATATTCTTCTCCGCGTTCTGCATGGCGGCGAGCCGGCTGGCATTCTCGCTCGCCAGGGATTCCGCGAAGGCCCTGTAGAGAGACACGAAGAGATACTCGCGAATGAGTGAGCCGAAGAGCGCCTCCCAGCCCATGGTGAACATGGGCAGTGTCCTCGACTCCCATTTCTTTTTCTTAAGACTTTCGAGCCAGACCTGTTCAACCGGCAAAAGCCGGAGCGTTTTCGGGTGGTAGTTCGCGCCCGAGAGGTACTCGTTGTAGTAGAGATAAACGTGCTCGATCTGCCCCTTGAAGCGCCACTCCTCCAGGATGAGCGTGATGTCCTGGACCATGGGCGTGATGCCCGCCGTGGAGCCCGGCGTGTCAAGGATTTCCATGATCGGCTGCCCCATGTCTTCCAGGATATCGGCCGGCCGCATACCCACGCAGATGACGGAGCGATGATCCTTCCGGATCCCCATGGCGTTCATCTCGTCCAGGGCGTGGTTGACGATCATGGCGTTGAGCTGGCCGCAGAGCCCCTGGTCGGAGCCGAAAACGATGGCGCCGACCCGGTTCACGGCGGTCTTCCTGGCGGCAGGAATGTCCCTCGCCATTTTTTTCAGGGCGATCTGGAGCCCCATCTCCACCGTCCTGTTGTATTCCAGGAGAGACTCAACGGCCCGCTGGTACTGGCGGATGCTCACGGCGGCAAGGGCCTTCATCGTCTTTACGACGGAGAGAAGATCCTGGGCACTCTGTATTTTTCTCTTCAGGGCCTCAGTGGTCTGCAACGTTCCCGTCTCCCTTCATCGTTCGGACTGCGGCTCCCGCCAGGTCCTTGAGGGTGGCCTTGTCATCGGCCGTCAGCTTTCCGCCCGTCTCGATCCGGGCGCAGAGGTCGGTAGACTGCCCCACCACCTGCTTTCTCGCCTGGGTTTCCGCCTCGCCGATTTTTTCAATGGGCACGTCATCGAAGGCCCCCGCCGTAACGGCCAGAAGCGCTGTGATCTGCTCGGAGACGCGGATGGGCTTGTACTGGGGCTGCTTCAGGATCTCCCTGACGCGCCAGCCCCTCTCGAGGATTTTCTTGGTATTTTCATCAAGCCTCGTCCCGAAGCGTGAGAAGGTCTCCAGTTCCTCGAACTGCGAGTAGGAGATCCGCAGGTCGCCCGCGACAAACCGGTAGGCCGTAAGCTGCGCCTTTCCGCCGACGCGGGAGACGGATTTCCCGACATCGACGGCGGGCAGGATCCCCTTCTGAAAGAGCCGCGGGGAGAGATAGATCTGGCCGTCGGTGATGGAGATGAGGTTCGTGGGGATGTAGGCTGAAATGTCCTGCGCCTCCGTTTCCGTGATGGGGAGTGCCGTCAGCGACCCGCCGCCCAGGTCCTCGCGCATGTGCGTCGAGCGCTCCAGGAGCCTGGAGTGGATGTAAAAGATGTCTCCCGGGAAGGCCTCCCGCCCGGGGGGGCGGCGAAGCAGGAGCGAAAGCTCCCGGTATGCGCGTGCGTGGTATGTCAAATCGTCGTAGATAACGAGGACGTCCCTTCCTTTTTCCATGAAGTATTCCCCGATGGAGGTGGCGGCATAGGGCGCGATGAATTGAAGCCCCGGCGGGTCTTCGCCGGTGGCTACGACGACGATGGAGTATCCCATGGCCCCGTGCTCTTTCAGATCCGCGATGACCTTGGCGACGTCCGAGGTCTTCTTGCCGATGGCGCAGTAGATGCAGATGACGTTCTTCTCCTGCTGGTTGATGATCGTATCGACGGCGATGGCGGTCTTGCCCGTCTGCCGGTCCCCCAGGATGAGCTCGCGCTGGCCCCGGCCGATGGGGATGAGGGCGTCGATCACCTTGATCCCCGTCTGTAGAGGTACGGTCACGGGTGAACGGGCCATGACGGGCGGCGCCTCACGTTCCACGGGCACGCGCCTGACGGCCCGCACTTCCCCGAGGTTGTCCAGCGACTGCCCGATGGCATCCACAACCCTTCCTATCAGCGCCTCTCCAACGGGAACGTCCATGACCCTTCCGGTGCGGCGCACCTCGCTGCCGGTCTGGACGTCTTCGCTTGCCCCCAGGAGAATCACGCCGATTTCCTCCGGGTCGATGTTGAACACCAGGCCGAAGAGGTTCCCCGGAAGGCGGACGATTTCCTCCGATTTGATGTTCGGAAGCCCGGTGACGTGGACGATCCCGTGACCGACATAGTCAACCGTACCCACCTCGCGCTGTCTCAGCTCCGCGTGCTGTTCCGAAAGGACAGCGTCGAGGGTGTCGAAGGTTTCGTCGAGAAATGATGACAACTCGTCCCGTTCTGGTGCCGTTTTGCTCATGCTTCAGCTCCCTCTTGGCTTTCTTTTTCTTTCTTTTCCTTTGATTCCGCGTAAAGGGCCTGGATAAAGTTCTCCTCCAGCGTGTTCAGGTAGTCGTTCACGCTCCAGGCGATCTTGTGGCCGTTTGTTTTCAGTTCGAAGCCCGTCATAACCTCCGGGGACTGCTCATAGTCGATCTGGACATCGGTTTCGATGTAGCGCCGGATGGCCTCGCCGATCCTAATCCTTGCCCCCGGCGGGATCTCGTAGGCGCTCTGAACGATGACTTTGTTCCCCTCCGTCATGGACGCCCTGAGTTTCTTCTTCTCTTCCTCGTCCAGGTGCTCGATGCGATCGGCGAGCACATCGGCAATCCTTCCTTCCAGGTCCTCACCGGCCAGATCCTTGAGGACCTGGCGGGCGATGGCGTAGATCTGCACCCCCGCGAGCCGCCGGAGGTCCTGGAGGAATGCTTCGCGCTCGGCCGTGACCGTCTCGACCCACCGGGTCTGGATCCTGTCGATCTCCTCACGGGCCTTGTCCATGAGCTCCTTCCGGTGGGCCTCGGCGTCGGTCCTGGCCCTGTTCATCATGGCCTCGTAATCTTCGTTCAGGGCCTGCAGTTTTTTCTCACTCTGCTCAGCCGCTTGCTGGGCCTCCCCCCTGGACTTTTCGGCCTCTTCGAAGGTCGCCGTGATCTTCGCTTCCCGCGCGTCAATGGCCTCGATGATCCGCCCGTAGAGAAATTTCTTCAGCAGCCAGACCAGGATGAGGAAGTTGACGATCTGCGCGAAAAAGACAAACCAGTCGATGTGCATGGCCTATCCTCCGGCTTTTTTGACGACGTAGGTCCAGAAGGGATTGGCAAAGACCAGAATCATGGAGATCACGAAGCAGTAGATGGCGATTGATTCGATCATGGCGAGACCTACGAAGAGCGTCCTCGTCAGTGAGTTTCTTTCATCCGGCTGCTGCGCAATGGAGCTCAGGGCGCTCTGGACGGACCGTCCCTGTCCGAGTGCCGGCCCGATGGCGCCGATCGCCATGGTGATGCCGGCCGTTACAATAGATGCCATCGCGATAAGTGTGATGCTTTCCATACCCGTCTTTCCTTCCTTTCTTTATTTTTTGTCCTCTGAGCGTTTGTCTTGTTGATCCTCATTTGGGTTTGTGCGCGTGTTCCTCGTGCGCCTGCGTGGCCGAGGCGATATAGACCATGGTCAGTATCGCGAATATGTAGGCCTGGATGATGCCGATCAGAAGTCCCAGGACCTGCATGACGATGGGGAAAAAAAGCGGTGTGACGGAAAGCAAAATGGCGACGACCTTCTCGTGACTCATGAGATTCCCGAAGAGCCGCACCGCCAGGGCGAGCGTCCGGGAGAACTCCCCCATAACGTGAAAGGGGAAGAAGAGGAAGTTCGGCCTGAAGTATTCTTTCAGATATTCCAGCACGCCCTGGCTCGCGATGCCGTATATCGGGACGGCAAAGAAAACGGTGACGGCCAGGGCCGCCGTCGTCGTGAGCGATGAGGTCGGCGCCACGTAACCGGGGATGAAGGTCAGCACGTTGGAGACGGCGATGAAGAGGAAGAGCGTCCCGATGAAGGGGAAGTACTGCTTCACGCGCTCCCGGTTGATTTCCCGGATTTCCCCCATGATGGCGCTCACGATCAGCTCCATCACGTTCTGCCATCGCGAAAGCGTCCTCTCCGATGAGACGCGGCGCGTGATCAGGATGGAGCCCACGACGAGGATCGTCATGACCAGCCACGTGTAGACGAGGGTGGCGTTGATGACGATGAAGCCGATCTGCCAGAGGATGACGGCATCGGGACTGATCTGGTCAATGGCCACGATTTCCATAGAGGGCTCCTTTGAAAGGGGTCATATCCTTCGTGCCGAGGCGGCGGACGAGAAACTCCCGGGCCAGGATGAAACCGACAAGGGCGGCAACGAGACGCTCCCACTCGCTGCCCATGACGAGGTAGAAGCCGGCAAGGACAACGGCCGCCCGCAGGGCAAAACTTCCGATGGCTGTGAGAAAGGGCCTCCCGGATTCCGGCAGTCTTTTCACCGTGTGCCACAGGCCGCGAAAATAGAAGACTCCCAGTGCCAGACCGGCCGCGAGTGCGAGAAGCAATGAGGTTACATCTGCCATGGTCTCGTTTCCCACCGCTTACACCCTCCCATCGAGGGCAAACGTAAGAAGTTTTATTTTCCGTCTAATCTTCGACGATGCTTCTGCCGGCTTTTTTCACCCAGTACCACGCGTTCCAGCACCCCACGGCCACGCCGAGGATGAGCATCATCAGGGCCCAGGAAAATCGGCTCGGCCAGGTCCGGTCGATCCAAAGCCCTATCGCCACCCCGACGAGGGTGGGGATGGCCACGGACCAGCCGACGATACCGAACATGCCGAGGCCGAACCAGACGGTTTCCGCCTCGTGTTCCCTGCCCTTGATCCTGCGCGCCTCTTTTTTTTCGACCTTCCCTCGGAAGTTCTCAAAAAGCGCGCGTCTTCTTTCTCTCGAGTCCGGATGATGATCAGACATGTTCCCTCAACTCCAGAAAACGCCGGAGCATATCCACCTCCAGCTTGGCTGCGGCCGTTCGGGCCTTTTTTTCCTTTTCGTCGAGCTCCTCAAACTGCTCCTCCACGACCTGCTTGAGTTTTCCCAGCTCAGGGCCCCTCACGGCGTTTCGGATCGAGACGAGGACCTCCTGCCCCCGCTTCACGAGGGTTCCGCCGTCGATAGCCAAGTGGTGCTCTGCCCCGTGAGACTCGTAGGAGAGGATTCCCGGGACCAGGGCGGCGACGAAATCGACATGCTGGGGCAGCAGGCAGAAGTATCCGTTTTCCGCCTCGGCGACGACCTTTGCGGCTTCGTGTTCGATCAGGATTTCTGAAGGCAGAAGGATCTTAAGGTTCATCGGGTTTCTTCGCCTCGTCGATGGTTCCGATCATGTAAAGGGCGCTTTCAGGGTAGTCGGCGAATTCGTCATTGAGGATCCGCTCGCATCCCCCCAATGCCTGTTCCAGCGTAACCAGCCGGCCTTCCTTCCCGATGAACTGTTCCGTCGTGAAGAAGGGCTGGGTGAAGAAGCGCTCAAGCCTCCGCGCCCGGAAGACGGTCCGCTGATCCTCCCGGGAAAGTTCGTTGATCCCCAGCATGGCGATGATGTCTTTCAACTCGTCATAGACAGTCAGGTTCTTGCGGATCTCCTGGGCAATTCGGTAATGCCTCTCGCCCGAGATGTTGGGCATGAGCATCTTGGAGTTCGACTGCAGCAGATCGACGGCCGGGTAGAACCCCTCGCTCGCCCTCTTTCTCGAAAGCACGATGGAGGCCGTGAGGTGGCCGAAGGTGTGGGTGGCCGAAGGGTCGGTGAAGTCGTCGGCAGGCACATAGACGGCCTGGATGGAGGTGATGGCCCCGGTGGTGGTGTTGCAGATCCGCTCTTCGAGCTCCGCCAGGTCCGATGCGAGCGTGGGCTGGTATCCCAGGCGTGAGGGCAGAAGACCCATGAGGCCCGACACCTCCTGGCCCGCCTGGATGAAGCGGAAGATGTTGTCAATGAGAAGAAGAACGTCCTGCCTCTCGTCATCGCGGAAATACTCGGCCATGGTGAGTGCCGCGTGACCCACCCGGAACCGTGCGCCGGGGGGCTCGTTCATCTGCCCGAAGACCATGACTGTATTCTTGAGCACACCGGCCTCTTTCATCTCCCGGTAAAGCTCTTCACCTTCCCGGCACCGCTCCCCGACGCCGCAGAAGATGCTGATCCCCTCGTGCCGGCCCACCATGTTGTGGATCATCTCGGTGATGAGAACGGTTTTGCCGACACCGGCGCCTCCGAAGAGACCGGCCTTACCGCCCCTTTCAAGGGGGGAGAGTATGTCGATGGCCTTGATGCCCGTCTCGAAGATCTCCGATACGGTAGACTGCCTCGTGATGGGGACGGGTTCACTGTTGATGGGCCGGTGTTCGTAGGTCCCGGCTTCTCCCAGGTTGTCGATGGTTTCGCCGAAGACGTTGAAGACCCGACCCAGGAGTTCCTTGCCCACGGGGACCATGAAGGGTTTACCCGTGTCGATGACGGCAGAACCCCGGGCCAGCCCCTGGGTGGCTGTCAGTGCAACGCCTCTAACCACATGGGCGTCCATCTGGGCCATGACTTCGATCCGGATTCTTCCCTTTTCTCCTGCCAGGAGAACGTGTCGGATGCCGGGAATCTTTTGCGGAAACCGGGCGTCGATGACGCTTCCGCGAACCGATATGATGGTACCCTGGTTGACTGTGCTGTCGACTGCGCTGTCCATTTCGATCTCCTGTGCATAAGGAAATTCGTTCAGCTGTTAAATTCCCATCGCCCTGATTCGAAACGGAGCGGTCAGGCAGACTCGCTCTTCTGGAAGGGCATCACGACCTTGCAGAGTCCCTCCGCCAGCGTGGCGATGATCACCGAGATGATGATGAACATGACGGCGCGGATCAGGTCGTCGATGAGCGGGGTCTTCAGGAAAATCGTGTGGCTGATCAGGATGAAGACGCCCAGGAGCACGGCGACCAGGACCCCCTTTCGTCTGTACCAGATAGCCGCGAGCGCGATCGGGATGTAGAAGAGGTGCGTGAAAATGACGTCGGTGTTCAGAACGGCGTGGTAGTAATAGGTTACCAAAGCGGCGGCAAAAACCAGGGCCGTCATGATGGCCGTCTTGTATGCCGGTACGGGGCCCCCCGACGCAATGATGCCCAGCGCCCCGACCTTCATGTCCACGTCGTGCCGGATGAGTTCCTGGTATTTTTCTGTTATAGCATAGGTGGCGTAGTCGAACATCAGGATCGTCCTGTTGAGGCCGGCGGAGGCCTGCTGGTAATCGACGGCCGATGTCCAGACGGCCTGGAATTCGGCGAAAAGCCACATGTGCCTTCTCATCATGACAAGCGAGTAGATGGCCTCGTGGAGCGGTATGGCCTCGCGGTAACGGTCCTCCGCGTATTTCGAGAAGAACCTTTTGGCCGCCTCGGAGGGCTTGTCGCTCATGAAGACCTCACGAAAGTGACTGTAAAATTCGATGGCCTGAGGGATGGCTCTGTCCTCGGTGATTTTGTGATAGACTGGTGTTTTCGGGTTTTTCTTGACGTCGTTGTACCACTGCTTCGCGATCGTCTTGGCGTGAAGCTCGGTGACTTCAATGAGTCTTGTGGTGAATGCTGACATCGCCTGCCTCCTTTCTGATGGCCGATGAACTGCTTATCGTGCCCCCCCTGCCTGTTGAGTGTGTCTTTTGTGAATGATGACTTCGCGGTTGTGAACGAAATGCTTTTCCTGTCTTTCCGCGTCGCCGGAAGGGCTGAGATGAAAAATTCGCCTTAATGGGCTTGCGGATTTGCTTTTTGTAATAATGATTACGGCAAGAACCGGAGAATTACAATAGGAAGAGATTTGTAGGAAAGTATTAGTATAAACCTACTAATCGCGTTGTATGCGAGGATTTACCTGATACTACAGAAAAGAGGAGAGGTGTGATTGTAAGTTGGCCTTTTTGTTTCGTAAACCGAGTTTTTTCCGTATGTTGCTCCGGTGGAATTCGACGGCGGCAAGAGACATGGTTAGGAGCTCGGAGATGTCTTTGCTCGTTTTGCCTTCCTTGATCAGGGTGGCGACCTGGGTTTCTCTGGGTGTGAGATTGAGGTACTTGGAGGTCAGACTCCTCAGGAAAGGCGAGATAATATTGTTGAGGTTGGACTCGACGATTTCGAGGTGTGATACTTGGCGATCACTGAGCGGACTCTTACGGAGGTTGTCGACATAGGGCAGGATCAGTTCCTTGACATTGGCCAGGATGTTTTCCTCAAGCTCCTTGCGATCCCGGTCCCGCTGCTCCAGAAGGACCTTGAGGGCCGTGTTCATCTCTTCGAGGCGCTCCGACTTCATCTTGAGCTCTTTCTCCCGGTCCTTCAATTCTTTTTCCTTCTGCTGGCGCTCTATGACCTCGGCCTTTAGGGCCCGGGAGGATTCGCTGAGTTCCCGGGTCCTCTCCTGCACGCGGATTTCGAGCCCGTCATGAGCCCTCTGGAGGGCCTCCTCGGCGCGCTTGCGGTCCGTGACGTCTTCAAGCGTTTCCAAAGCGCCTATGGATCCCCCCTGGAGGTTCCGGATCAGCGCCGCCGTGAAGCGAAGCCACCGGCCGCCTTTACCCAGGGCGGGAAAGAAATCCGTGGCCTCGTAGGCATCGCCGATCAGACTCGATTCCACGTATTTCCCTTCATACCACTGCGGGATTTTGTCCTGCGCGCCATCCACGAGAAGATCGGCCATGCAGGGCCTGTCGTGGGCGTAGAAGGCGCGCCAGTGCTGGTTCGTTCCCACGATGTTAGCGGTCCTGATGCCGGAGAGCTCCTCCAGTGCCCGGTTCCAGTAAAGGACCCGGTGGTCGTTCCCGATGACGAAGGTCGGGATGGGAGATCCCTCGATGACGGAATAAAGTTTCTGCTCGCTGTCCCGGAGGGCTTCCTCGGCGACCTTCCTTTCCGTGATGTCTTCCAGCGTCTCAATGGCGCCGACGGGTTCTCCCGTGGAATCCCGCAGGGCTGCCGCCGTGAAGCGGAGCCACCGGCCTTTTTCCCCGAGGTAGGGGAAGAAGTCCGTCGCTTCATAGGCCTCTTCGATGAGATTGGATTTTCTGCACTTCCCTTCGTACCATTTCTCTATCCCCTCCTTGGCCTCTGCCACGAGCAGATCGGCCATGCAGGGGCGCTTCGATTCGTAGAAGGCTCGCCAGTGCTGCCGCGTCCCGATGACGTTCTCAGCCTTGATCCCGCTTAGTTCCTCCAGGGCGTTGTTCCAGTAAATAACCTTATGATCCCTCCCGATGACGAAGGCCGGGATGGGGTAGCCGTCAATGACGCTTTGAAGGAGTTCGCTCTCGCGGAGCATTCCCTCTGAGAGGTCAAGGGCGGAAGTGAGGTCTACCTTTTTTATTTCCGCTTCGCTTGGAGACCCGTTGTCGGTCCTGCCGCTTTTTCCCTTCGGAGCCACTTCAGCACCCCTAGGTTTATCCTATTGTTTTTTTCGGAAGAGGGTCATCGAAAGAATATCTCGAATTTTATTATATATTTAGAGCCACATTATTGTCAATGTCAATATTGCCTGGTGAAAACATGTTCTGCACTCACAACTCAGGCTTGCGACCATTCGGTACGATCTCACCACTGTCTTTATTGCCCTTCGCCTTTTACCGAAATCCTTTTCATTGACCAAACAGGCCAGATGGACTAAACAGACAAAGCAGCTGCCTGTTCCTATGTATCAAATGTCAAAATATCAAGTCTAACCCGCAACCCGTATAAAACACACAGGAGAGAGTCATATGCAAACTGTAGATCTGACAAAGTACTGTGAACACGCGGTCAAAGCAGGCGTTACACATGCGAAGGTCATCGATCCAAGCAGTGTTGTCACCGCGCCGTGGGTCAGAATGAAGTGCCTGTTCGGATGCCCGTATAGAGTCAGTCATTGTTGTCCACCCACTACGCCTACCCCGATAGAGACTCGGAAAGTCCTTGACAGTTATTCGCGTGCCATCTTGTTTCATATCGAAGCCCCCAAAACACCCGACCGAGGTAAAAAAAATGTCGGAATATTCGATATGCTTGTCACCCTGGAAGGCGAGATCTTCAAGGATGGTTATTACAAGGCATTTGTTTATTTAGCAGGCCCCTGTCCTCTCTGTAAGGAATGCGCCAAGGTCAAAGACGAACCCTGCGTCCTTCCCGGCAAGGCGAGGCCATCCATGGAGTCATGCGGGATCGACGTGTATCAGACGGCGAGAAACAACGGATTCTTCGTCCAGACGTTGAGAGACAAGGCGGAGACGCAAAACCTGTATTGTCTCATGTTGGTCGATTAAAGTGCGGCCTCTGACCTAAATCTAAAGGATTCAGGGAAAAATGATGAAAAACAAATTACCGGATTATCCTGTTGTTGTCGATGTCCCCGTGGCCTGGGGGGAGATGGATGCCTTCGGCCATGTCAACAACATTGTCTATTTTCGTTATTTCGAGACCGCAAGAATAGCCTATTTCGAAAAGCTGAATATGCCGGAATTCATCGGTCGGGACCCCATTGGGCCCATTTTGGCTGAAACCTCCTGCCGGTTCCGGGCGCCGCTCAGCTACCCCGACAGGGTCTCCATCGGGGCCCGGGTGGTGAGCGTCGGAGAGGACCGCTTCGTCATGGCCTACGGTGTCTTCAGTCACCGGCTTGACCGGCTCGCCGCCGAGGGTGAGGGGATTCTGGTCTGCTTCGATTACCGGCAGAGCCGCAAGGCCCCGGTTCCCCCTGCGTTGAGAGGGCGCATTGAGGAAATTGAGCAAACCATTTCGAAAAGCTGACTATAGGGGCAGGAAAGGGGCAGGCTGATTTTTCAGCCCCGCCACTGCCGCGCCCCGGACACCCAGTGCATCACGGGCAGCCGCATCATCCGCAGGACAGAAAAAGGCTATAAGACGAGACCTGATCATCGCTCTCTACGATCTGTCCAGAAGTGATAGCGGCATTCGGGAAACAAGCTCTGGATTAAATCTTAAAAGGTCAAGCCCGCTCATAAATATCAAATTATCAAAGCCTGACCCCATCCGGCCGGAGTTGGGGGAAAGGAGAAAAGGGATGGGAGAGCCCATCACGTCAAAACAGCTTCTGGACCATTACGCGAAGAAAGTCTACCAGGATGCCGTTGATGCGAAGGCGCGGGGTGAGTTGATCGGCTGGTCGACGGCTGTCGTTCCGCAGGAGTTCTTCGAAGCGATGGGTTTGAAGCTTATTTATCCGGAAAACCACAGTGCCGTCACATCGGCCAGAAAGCGTGCAGTAGAATTCCTGGAGAGCGCCGAGGCCTATGGTTATCATGCCGATATCTGCGGGTATATGAGGGTTAATTTCGGCTACCTGTTGAAAGGGGCCAAAGGCGATGCCGACATTCCCCAGGCGCCTCCGCCGGATTTCGTTGTCTGCTGCAACAATTATTGTGCGGTGATCGTCAAGTGGTACGAGAATCTCGCAAAAGAGCTCCAGGTCCCCCTGATTATGATCGACATGCCTTTCAATCACGATGACGACGTTGATGAGGCGAGGATGCTCTATATCAAAGCTCAGTTTGAGCGCCTCGTGGCGCAACTGGAGAACCTGACAGGCCGTAAATTCGATGAAGGAAGGTTCCGGGAGGTTATGGAGATTTCCTGTGAAAACGTCCGTTGGTGGAGGAAGGTCTCCGAGCTTGCAGGCATCGTCCCCGCCCCCTTGAACGGGTTTGATTTCTATAACTACCTGACGCTGATGGTCTTTATGAGGGGGAGAGCCGAGACGACGGAGGTCCTCAGGCGGTGGGTCGAGGAGATGGAGGCGAAGGCAAGCCGGGGAGAGGGTCCCTTCAAGGATACCGAGGAGAAATATCGGATCATGTTTGACGGGATCGCCTGCTGGCCGCATCTCGCCCACACAGCCAGGACCTTGAGATCTTACGGCATCAACATCACGGGCTCCAATTATCCCGATGTCTGGACGGTCGAGTACGACGCCGGTGACATCGAAGGCCTGGCCAGGGCCTACGCGTCGGTTGCCAACAACCTCAATCTGGAACGTCAGGTGGAAAAACGGGTGCAAATCATCAAAGCGGGGAAATGCGACGGAGTCCTGTATCACATGAACCGCAGCTGTAAGGTCATGGACTTTCTGACCTACGAACTGCAGAGGCGGGTTTTCGAGAAGACCGCCGTCCCTTACATCACCTTCGACGGCGACCAGGCGGACCCCAGGGTTTTCGTCCCCGCGCAGTTCGACACGAGGCTTCAGGCCCTTGTTGAAATCATGGAAAGTAAAAAGGGCGCGAGGGGTTGAGGGTGACGAAGAGAATTAACACCATCATCTCTGAACTAAAGGCGCTCTCCGACCGTCCCGGGGAGGCGGTGAGGAAACTGAAAGGAACCAGCGGGAAGAAAATGGTCGGGCTCGTCCCCTACTATGGTCCCGAAGAGATCGTGTATGCGGCGGGGCTGCAGCCGGTAGGTGTCTGGGGGGGAGAGGTTGAGATTTCTTCTGCGAACACCTACCTTCCACCCTTTGCCTGCCCTCTCACCAAGTCCATCCTGGAACTCGCGCTTCGGGGCGTATATGATGATCTCTCGGCAATGTTGATCCCCAGCTCGTGTGAAAATCTGAAACTCTTCGGCCAGAATTTCAGGGCGGCAAGGCCGGGTATTCCCTTTATCCCCCTGGTTCATCCGCAGAATCGCAAAACCCGGGAAGGTATTGAATATCTCACGAGGGAATACGAGCGAATCGCCAGGAGACTGGCAGCCATATCGGGCAGTAGAATCAGCGAGGCGTCCCTCCAGGAGCACATTGCTATCTGCAACGACCATCGCAGGGCGATGAGAGAATTTGCGGAAGCGGCCGCCGTGCATCCCGTCGTCATCACGCCTCGTGTACGTCAAGCCGTCATGAAAAGTTCCTACTTCATGGACAAGGCCGAGCATACGGTAATCGTCAGTGAACTCGTCTCGCTCCTCAAGGCACAACCCCAGGCGCCCAGGCCGGGGAAGTGGGTGGTCGTTACAGGGATCATGGCCGAACCTGCCGCTCTTATGGATCTCTTCGAGGAACTCCACATCACCATTGTGGCCGATGACCTGGCCCAGGGGTCCCGCAGTTTCAGGACCGATGTTCCGGAGTGCGGTGCCCCTCTGGAGCGTCTGGCCCGCAGATGGGCGAACATGGAAGGCTGCTCCCTGTGCTTCGATCCCGGCAAAGAGCGCAACAGGATGTTGAAGGAACTTGTCACCCGATACAGAGCCGACGGCCTGATCGTGCTGATGATGCAGTTCTGTGACCCTGAAGAAATGGACTACCCCCTATATCGTAAGGAGTTGGAGCAGGCGGGGATTTTCCTGCTCTACCTGGAGGTAGAACCACATATGCCGCTGGAGCAGGCGAGGAATCGTTTACAGTCTTTTGTCGAAATGCTCCATTGACACGCTACTCTTTCCGCCAGCCTAATCTCGCAGAAAAACCCCTTGCGACAAAGCCTCCTTTTCCCTGCATCGAATCACTCTAGGGATCAAACAAAACAGAAAGAGGTTACAGGCCTTATTCCGGCCTGTGACCTCTCGAGATGTCCGGAGCCGATCTGGGGATGCGAACCCCACAGAAGTTTCGAGTCTATTCTATCTTCTTCCAGGTCTTGTCGGGGTCGTATTTCACCATAGCTGCAACAGCAGTGGCCGTTTTTCTTCCAAGATTTTTCCGGTAAACCGCACCATCATGATTGACGATGAACGTGTAAACGCCCGAGGCGCCATAAGACGCGGGGTAGGCCACAATGGCGAAGCCGCCTATCATTCTTCCCTTGACCACGTAGTCGTAGGCCCCCCCGTGGGCGTTTTTACCCTGGGCCTTTAGGATCTTGTAAAGATAGCCGTGATAAGGTGTCGGTAAACCCGTCGCCTCGCTGTACCCTTCCGCCCGGGCCCGGGCAACGAGGGGCCCCAGGGGGCTTGGTTCTTCACCCTGAGCAGCCTCCCAGTAAAGACCGTCTTTCTTGCCCTTCGTGCTCTCCAGCTTCTGCGCATACTCCGGTTGTCCGGCGATGTCGCGCATGTCATCAGCGAAATCGCGCTGGGCATCCGCGATGGCGAGACAAACCTGTATGGCACTGAGCTCGTTCTCCCCGACCGCCCTGTTGAGGATCTCGTCTTTGCCGGCCCTGGTGTCAAAGCGCCAGTTCTTCCCCGCCCGTACGATGGGGATGGGGAAAGGCCAGTCGTCGTTCCCGATGTGAAGGGTGACTTTTCCGCCGCTGCCGGTAACGAGCCGGTTCTTTTCCCCGTATGCCCGTAGGAATTCCTGCCAGTTTTGCTCATCGTCCACGTCGTCGCCGGTGGAGATGAGGGGCTCGCTGCCGGGTCCTAAAAGGGCCATGAGATCCTTCTTGTTGTATTCCTTAAGGGCCGTCACCAGGGCGTCAACGGCCGCTTCGGGGGATTTGAAGGTTTTCTGCGCCGACTGCGCCTCGACACTCACCCCCTGGATAAGGAATGCAAGCGCGAAAATTGTCACCAGGCAGGCTTTGCTGAAAAGGTATTTGGAACGGGAATTTCTCCGGAAAGTTTTTTGAGCCATCTGCTGTCCTCCATTTCACAGGATCCGGTGAAACTTATCTGCGGCCTCCGGGAGCAGCACCGCGTGCTCCCCCCTGCGTGGCACCACCCATTGGTTGGGCGCTCGGAGCGGCTCTGGGCGTGGCCTGGACTTTCGGGGCACTATCTTTAGGCTGGACGACCGGGGCGGCTCTGGGTGCGACCTGCGCTTTTGAGGCATTTCTGCTGTTTTGTCCCCAACTGCTCTGCTGGCGAACCTCGTTACCCTTTCCTATACCCTGGAAAGCCTGGCCGGTTTTGCCCCGTTGAATCACGGGTCGGTCGGCCGGGCGAGCCGGTGCCTGCGGTGCAGTGGTCGGCCGGGAAATGGTGGCTTCCGGTTTGGTCGCCTTACCGGTTGGCATACCGGGTTTGGTGACTTGGGTACCGGGTTTTGGAATCGTGCTGCCAACGGCATCAGGTTGAGCAGCCCTCCCAGTAACGGTGACGGGTCCGGCCGTCCTGCCGGTTGGCATACCGGGTTTGGTGACTTGGGTACCGGTTTTTGGAATCGTGCTGCCAACGGCACCAGGTTGAGCAGCCCTCCCAGTAACGGTGCCGGGTCTGGTGGTCTGGACACCGGGCGTCCGGGTTCGGTCCGCCCTGTCGGTTGGCCGGGCCCCTTCAAATCCACGGAAGTCCCTGCGGCTGTTGACGGCCCTGCGATCTATCTGACGGTATGTTTCCCGGGTGCGCGGGTCCCTGTAAGCAACGCCTCTTCGATGGCCGGGGTCGTGCCTCCACCTGTCCATAGGGATGTTTTTCACGTTGATGTATGTGCGGTTTATATTGATGGTACGATTCGTGTGAACGATGACGTGGTGATGGGGCCAGTCCCAATAACCCCAGGCGTTGCTCCAGAAAGCACCCACGACAAAACCCATGCCGAACCACATGAATCCGGGGGCAATCACCACCCCGGGACGGTATGGATAGACGACATAGGGAGGATAGGCAGGCCACCACCAGGGCCCGTAAACCCAGCGGGGGTCATAGACCGGCACATACACCACCTGCGGGTTTGCAGGCTCGACCCTGATGATTTCCCTTTCGACAACCACCACCTGTTGTTCCGTGGTCTTGAGATTTCCCGCTGCATAGGCCTTATCGCGGAGCCTCTGAACCGTGTCCATGACATCATCCTGCTGGGACAGGAATGCGTCCCCCAGCCTCTGGGTCCATTCCGTTTTATCGCTCATCATGGAGAGCACTTCCGGAAAAGGCACGAGGGCCTTGACGCTGGCATCCCAGTTCTGCCTGTCCACTGCGTCGTTTAACGCGTTCCCCTTGAGGTTCTTGTTCTGTTTAACCCATCGGTCCGCCAGGACCACCTCCAGAGGATAGGTCGACGCGATCAGGACCTGGCCAAGAAGTGCGTCGGGGTAAAGCGCAATGGGCGCCAGCATCTGGTCGAGTTCTTCCTGGCTGAACTTGTTGACTGTGGCCGTACTGTCCTGAGCGAATACCGGCGGCGGCACCGCAAGGAGTAGGATCAAAAGCCATACGATCACAATTCTTAAGGATTTCAAAGTTTTCATATCGATCCCCGTCAGGTTTGATTGTTGATTCTTAGCACTTAACATGCCCCCCGTCAAACACGTTGATAATAATAAACGATTCATTAGGTATTCAGTTTACCTTGAACCCCATTTTCGGTTTTAAAAATTTTCAATTTTTTAAGGGTCAAGGCTGAAAATCCTGGGTTTGATGCCTTGACTCATCGTCACGCGGTCTGAATGCTTAAGATAGACAAGACCATGGGGTGGGCGCAAAACACATTCTCGCAGGATATAACCCCTGCCGCACTTTCCCCTTTGCTCTGTAGTGAATTGCTCAAGATTAAAACAAAACAGAAAGAGGTCACAGGCCCTATCCCGACCCGTAACCTCTCGAGATGTCTGGAGCCGATGTGGGGATTCGAACCCCAGACCTAGTGATTACGAATCACTTGCTCTACCGGCTGAGCTACATCGGCTTCTTTGACGGGAAGTGATATTAATCTGCCCTTTTTTCTTTGTCAAGCGCAATCCAAGCATCGGAAATCCTCGGGGAAATCGTTGGTCTTGACTTTCATTATCAGTCTGGTAATATCTGCGCGACCTTCAAAGGAAAAACGGTCCCCGGGATGAAAAATAGCGGTAACGCTAGGTCTAAAAAGTCAGCGGAGCAGGAGCAGCAGTACCGGAGCTGGGTGGAGGTGGACCTGGGAAAACTCACCCACAACTGGCGGGCGATCCGGAGGCTCGTGGGCCCGCAGGTCACGATCCTGCAGGTCGTCAAGGCCGATGCTTACGGCCACGGGGCCATCGAGGTGTCCAATGTCGCCCTGCAAAACGGGGTCACCCACCTGGGCGTGGCCAACGCCGACGAGGGTGTTCAGCTTCGAGTCGGCGGCATCGAAGTGCCCATCATCATTCTCAGTCCATCCATCGATTCGGAAATCCCCGAGATCCTCAAGTACAACCTCACACCCTCCGTCTCGGACATCGGCTTTGCCCGGGCGCTCAACAGGCAGCTCAAGAAAGCGGGGATAAAGCTTCCCGTCCACATCGAGGTGGACACCGGCATGGGAAGGGGGGGGACGCTTTACGGCGAAGCCTTTGACATGATCAGGGAAGTAAACAGACTTCCCAATATCGCCATTGAGGGTATCTTTACCCACCTCTCTTCGAGCGAAGTCGAAAACGATGAGTACAACCGGAGGCAATGGGATCTCTTCAAGGGACTCCTCGAAAAACTCGAAGGGGGCGGCATCTCGATTCCTATCAAACACATGGCAAACAGCGGCGGAGTGCTCAACTTCCGCAGGTTCCACTTGGACATGGTGAGGCCGGGCATCATGTCCTACGGCATCTACCCCTCGCCCGATCTTGAGTCGAAGGCGAAACTTCTTCCCGTGATGAGCTTCAAGACCCGTGTCATGCTCCTGAAGGAATTCCCCGAAGGGTACGGGATCGGCTACAATCGGACCTACGTCACGAAAGGGCCGACCCGCATTGCCACCATCCCCGTCGGTTACGGAGACGGCTACGGCCGCATCCTGTCCAACCAGAGCGATGTCCTGATCCGGGGGAGGCGTGCCCCCCTGGTGGGACGCGTTTCCATGGACATGTGCACCATCGACGTGACCCACATCCCGGACTGCAGGACCGGTGACGAGGTCGTGCTCCTCGGAAGACAGGGGAAAGAGTACATATCGGCCAACGAGATCGCCGCGAAAGCCCAGACCATCAGCTACGAGATTCTCTGCGCCCTCGGAAAGAGGGCCCCGAGAGTCTTCGTTCACAAGGGGAAGGCCGACACCGTGGAGCCACGGCTCCGGCGGATCTTCATCCCCGACGAAGAGAAGTCCTTATCGCGCATCGACAGCGTCATCCGGCGCTGTTTCCAGGCCAGGGCTGAGGACACGGAGATGGGTGATGCCATCTTCTACGAGATGTTCGAAACCCTCTTCGGCAAGGAAGACCGGCGGCTGGAGCTGCGGACGAACTTCCGCTACGACATTACCGTCGCCGATTTTTCGGCGAAGGAGGTCAGGGGCCATCCCGAAGCGATTAACTATTTCAAGGTGACGACGCATATCGAATACGCGAAGACCCTGCGGAACAACCCCTTCATCATCGGTTGTGCCCTGAACAACCAGCAGCTCTCAGAGCTCTTCGAAGACCCTCGCTGCGAATACCGCTGGCTCCTCTTCAGCCGTGATGCCCTCTTCAAGGAAAGCGACTTCCAGGTCGATCGTGTCTGCGTGGACGATGAAGTTGTCCCCATGATCCGGTCCGGCTACACAACGCGGGGCTACGAGATCTGGTGCGGCGGCGACGTGCTCAAGAAAAAGATCAACCGCTCTGTCCGGCTGAAAATCGACATCCAGACGAAGAAGTACAAAAGCAGCAACAACTTCTCCGTGTACCTGGTCTACCCCACCCGGGGGCTCGACATCTCCTTTAACCACGCCGGCACGAAACTCAAGAACGTGCGGGAGGTGAGCTTCTTCGCGGGGAAACACCCCTACCCGCAGGTAACGGTGGAAAGGGGGAAATCGATCCGCCTGATGATCAACGAGCATGACTGGGTCTTCCCGAATAGCGGTGTAACCTTCATATGGGACCTATAGCGACCGAAGCTCGCAGTTATGAATTCTGAATTTTGAGTTTTGAATTTCAGAAAGATTCAATTTTTTCAACTCAACACTCAACACTCAAAACTCAACATTCAAAACTGACCTGCACCGTTCATATTCGAAGAGATGTTTGAAAAGCAACACGGGATTCAGAGTAAATGAAGAAACGACGTGTGGGAATTATTTTTGGCGGGATGTCCTCCGAGCGGGAGGTCTCTCTCAACAGCGGAAGAAATGTCTACGACAACATCGACCGGGAACTCTACGAGCCCTTTGCCATCTTCATGGACGGGACCGGTTACCTGTGGGTCCTACCCTGGCAGCTCATCTCACAGAATACCACCATTGACATATCGGAGCATTTGGAGCGGAAGGCAACGCGCATCGCTTACGAATCCCTGAAAGACACCATCGATTTTGCCTTCCTCGCCCTGCACGGAAAATATGGCGATGACGGCTGCATCCAGGGCGTCCTGGAGCTGCTCGGCATCCCCTACACGGGGCCGGGGATCCTGGCCTCGGCGCTTGGGATGGACAAGATCATCCAGCAGAAGATCCTGGCTGCCGAGGGGATCGGCGTCCCCCGGAGCGACGAGGTCACGGAGTATGAGTGGAAGACGCACCGGGAGAGCGTGATCAAAAGACTCACGGAAAAGTTCGGCTTTCCTTTCGTGACGAAACCCTGCAGGGAGGGTTCCAGTGTCGGCGTGACGATTATCCGGGACACCGGGAGCCTTGGGCAGGGTATCGCCGAGGCTCTGAAATGGGACAACGTGGCGCTCGTCGAGGAATTTCTGGACGGTGTGGAGTTTTCCTCGATCATCCTGGAGGAGGCCGGCGAAGCCTTTCCTTTGTCCCTCACGGAAATCTACCCCCAGAGCGAGTTTTACACTTACGACGACAAGTACATGCCGGGCCGGTGCCGGAAGTTCACACCGCCGAAGAATCTCTCTAAGGATGTGGTGGAGACAATCAAGAAAGAGGCGGTGCGCGCTTTCAAGGCCCTGGGATTCCGCTGTTACGGCCGGATCGACGGGTTTGTCCTGAAGGACGGCCGCGTCCTCATCACCGATCCGAATTCCTCGTCGGGCATGGCGCCGTCTTCTTTCTTCTTCGAGCAGGCTGCCGAACAGGGGATGCTCCCTGCCATGATCATATCCAGGCTCATAGAGGTCGCCCTCAAGATTCACCGGGAGAAAAAAGGACCACTCTAAAAGATCGTGGCGAGTGGTTGGTGGGTAGTGTTTAGCAAGACCGAAAAGACAAAATAGACTAAACAGACTAAACAGACCAGATAGACCAAATAGACTTTTAAAGTGCGGCAGGGCCGCGAATTTTTGAGACCCAGTAAGGAGGGCACTTCATGATGAAAAGACCTGCGCCGTCGATTCTTTTTTTGTTCACACTGGCCACTGTTATTCTTGTCTCCGGCACTTCCGCCATGGCCGTGGGCGTCGGCGTGAACTTCCAGTACTGGTATCCTTCCTTCAGCGGGGATCTTCGCGGTGACGGAGGCGGAACAAGCGGAACGGTCATGGACGTGGAGAACGACCTGGGACTGGACGAGGAGGGCGCTTATGCAATCGAAGCCGGCGGTCAATTCGGTAGGCACCATCTGAGCTTCGCATACACCTATTTCGACTGGTCGGGCGACCAAAACTTGGGAAGGGCGGTGGTTTTCGACGGCGCTACCTATGCGGCGGGGTCCAGGGTCCAGACGGACCTCAAGTTCCATACACTGGATTTCGAGTACCAGTACGATTTCTTCGAGATAGACACGGTGCTGGCCGGGCTGTCCGCGGGGGCGATCGCCAAGATGAAGTATGTGGAAGGGGATGTGAGTCTCGAATCCCCCGTCAATAACAGGAAGAAGGATTTTTCCTACCCGATTCCCATGGTAGGTCTTGCAGCCCACGTTGGGCTCATTGCGAACATCCTGGAGGCCCGGGGGAAGGTGACGGGGATCACCTATTCGGATACCACGGTCTACGAGGCCGATGCGGGGATCTCGCTCACCGCGATTCCTTTTACCGATATCGCAGTCGGTTACCGGTATGTGAATTACGACGTGGACGAGGACGGGGTGCTGCTCAAGACGCAGCTGTCGGGACCCTATGTGTCCCTGACGGTCGGTTTCTGATACGGGGCGAGAGGTGTCGAATAAAGATGGAGAAAGGGAATAAAATCAGGGTCGGTGTCATGCTGGCGGGTGTCTCCTCGGAGAAGGAGGTCTCCCTGGAGAGCGGCAGGAACGTCTTCAGCAAGATGGACAGGAAGAAATATGAACCCGCGGCCGTCTTCATGGATAGCAAGGGCGCTTTCTGGGAGATCCCCGTCAAGCTTCTCATGCGGAACAGCACCAGGGACATCGAGATGGATCTCCAGGAAGAGGCGACGCGTATCCCCTATGAAGACCTCAAGAAAAAATATGATTTCATTTACCTGGGTCTCCACGGTAAGTACGGTGAGGACGGCTGCGTTCAGGGGCTGCTCGAGATTCTCAATATTCCCTATACGGGCTCCGGGGTCCTTGCCTCGGCCCTTGGTATGGACAAATACACGGCGAGAAAGGTCCTCTCCATGAGCGGCATTGATGTGCCGAAGACGATCCCCGTTGAAAAAAGTGCGTGGGAAAACGGGAAAGCCGAGATCATCGCGTGCATCGACAGGGAACTGGGGTATCCCGTCGTGACGAAGCCGACCCGCGAGGGATGCAGCACGGCCGTCAAAAAAGTCGTCTCTGCGGCAGGGATCCCCGATGCGCTGGCAGCCGCTTTTGAATGGGATAACGTCGTCATCGTGGAGGAATTCCTCTCCGGTATCGAAGTGACCTGCGGTGTCATCGGAAACGACGACCCCATGGCACTCACCCCATCGGAGACTGTTCCGACGCAGGAGATTCTCTCGCTGGAGGATAAGTTTCTCTACGGGCAGGGGGAGAACAAGACCCCCGCCAGAGTCCCCGAAGAGGTGATGAAAAAAATCCAGGAAACGGCCGTGGCCGCGTATAAGGCGCTCGGTCTCAAGGTTTATTCGAGAATAGACATGTTTATCCGGAAGGACGGACGCATCGCCGTCCTGGAGCCGAACAGCCTCCCCGGTATGACGCCTTCGACGGTCCTCTTCCACCAGGCGGCTGCTTCCGGGATGACCCAGACCGATCTCATCAGCCGCGTCATCGAGCTTTCGCTCGAGATACATTCAGGGAAGAAGGGACCACTATAAAATACAGTGGTGAGTGGTGAGCACAAAAGACAGTAACTAGTGAAGAGTGGTGAGATCGGGCCGGTGGCTCCCGGAAGTGTTAAGACTTCGAATTTAAAGAGGTCTTGACAAAATTCTCAATGTCATTATATTATAAATAAATTTAAAAAAAGATCCCCTCGGGGAGATCCTGACATGAGGTATTTCAATCCTCTTCAGATATTCCAGGCGAAACAGATTTTTGATCAGGCCGAGAAGCTGACGCAGAAATATTTTCGCCTGAACCCCGAGGAGCTGAAGGCCAACCGCTATGACGTGAAGACCCTGGTCGAGCTTCAGAAACACGAGGTGACAGACAGGGCCTTCGCGCATCTTTGCCGGTATTTTATCCGGAAAAAAGAAGGGCCGGACAGGACCCGGGAATTTCCCCACTATCGGGTCTGCCTTCAGGATCACCGGATCCTGGATGCCGTTGACCGGGGAAAGTCTTTCATAAAATATGAGCCTTTGATGCTCTATATTGCCGTCCATGAACTGACGCATGTCATCCGGTTTTCGCACGGCCACAGTAATTTTGATGCCCCAGAGGCGGAAAAGAAGCATGAGGAAGAAAAGGTCAATGCGTTTACCCAGAATATTCTGGGTTCCGTCCCCGACCGCGGCGTCATGATGGTGATGGATTGCTTCAACAAGCGTTATGATATGAATGCCATATTTCAGAATTAGAATCAGTGTCCGGGAGGTTTGACACATGCCCATTTACGAATATCAGTGCAGGAAATGCGGGAAATCATTTGAAATCGTCCAGCGAGTCTCGGAGCCCGAGCTCAAATCCTGTAAATTCTGCAAAGGCCCCGTGAAGCGGTTGATGTCCGTTACGTCATTCCAGCTGAAGGGGTCCGGCTGGTATGTAACCGATTACGGTGGAAAGAAGCCCCCGGCCGTTGAGAAGGAAAAGAGCGAATCGCCCAAGGAAACAGCACCGAGTCCAACGCCGGCAGCCGAGACGGATAGCAAAAAGGAGTCCTGACACACCGGGATGGCCAGCATTATAAAAGGGTGGTTTCTCGAGGAAACCACCCTTTTTATTTAGCCTCTTCTGTCAGCCTGCTACTTAACACCGATGGCGGATGACTTAAGCCCCTGGCCTGTGCGCCAGGGTCTCGTCGATGAATTGCTTCATTTCGGTTAGAACCGTCGATCGGGCCTCGTGGTGGGGGATGTGCCCGCAGGCCGGGATGAGGAGTTTTCTGGCGGGACCCGTGACTTTTCCCGTGATGGATTTCACCTGTGCCGGTGTGCCGTACTGATCGTCCACACCCTGGATCGCCAGCACGGGGCATGCCACCCCCGGCAGATACGCCTCCACATTCCAGCTCCGAAATTCCGGTGAAAGCCACGTCTCGGCCCATCCGCGAAACATCAGGTCCGTGTTCGCGCCGTGATATTTCGACAGACGCCCGGGGAGATCGGTCGTTCTGTATATCTGCACGGCCTCTTCGATTCCCTTCACCGTTACATCTTCCACGAAGACGTGAGCCGCTTCCGTGGCAATGCCCAGAACGTGTTTCGGATGGACGGACGCGAACATGAGTGCCATGGAGCCCCCATCACTGTGGCCGACGAGAATGGTTTCCCCCACGCCGCACTTCTCAAGGACCTCTGGGAGGGTCGTAAGGGCCTCGTCGTGAAGATACCGTACGGGCCTCGGAAGGCTCACGGGGTCGGACTTTCCGTATCCCCACCGGTCATAGACAAGCCCGTCAAGTCCGGTCATCAGGCAGAGCGCCACCGGGAAGTCCCTCCACTGACCGATGCTGCCCAGACCCTCGTGCAAAAAGACAATCGTGGGTGACCTCCCGCTCAAAGCCTGTTTGTGCGGATGGACCCTTTCGGCAAAAAGGCGGTGTCCAGCGGCCTCCACATAAAAGGACTGCCTCGAAAGGACGCCTGTTTGGCTTATCTTCCCCAAATGGCTCATGGGATTGAAGTACGTTTCGATCTCCTGTATAAGTAAAAAAGGCGTTCGCGTGACTTTCGTCATGCACGAACAGGCCGTGTCTTAACACAATTTGCGGGTACCTTCAGCAAAATTGTAAAAAGAAATGGCGATCCCTCGCTGAGGTTGAGAATACCCCCCAGTTGAATGAAGGGACGTTGGAAGGAGGAAAGGCCCTGGGTACTGCAATCTCGAATACACCGTCCGGAACGGTTCATCGATGGAGGGTCCTGTGGGCGGCCTTCATCACCTATCTTCTCGACAGCTACGACCTGATCGTCCTGGCCATCGCCATGCCGGTCCTGCTCAAGGTCCTCGACATATCGCTGCCCGAGGGGGGACTGATCGGTTCGGCGACGATGTTGGGCGCCGTGGCGGGTGGGGTTGTCTTCGGACTGATCGCCGAAAATTACGGCCGGCGCTTCTCGCTCATCCTCGCGCTGCTCTGGCTCGGCATCTGTATGGGCTTTATTTATTTCATCCACACCTGGGGGATGTGGCTGGTCCTTCGGTTCGTCACGGGCATCGCCGTCGGGGGCATCTGGGGTCCCTGTTCCGCTTTGATTGCCGAACACTGGGCTCCGGAATACCGGGGCCGGGCGGCATCACTCGTTCTGAGCAGTTTCGCCATCGGAGCCGTGCTTGCATCTTTCGTCGGACGGTTCGTGCTCACTGTGGACTGGCGGTTTCTTTTCCTGGCCGGGACAAGTTCCATCCTCTTTGCCGCCGCGGTGGCCTGGATGGTGCCGCCGGATCCCCTTCGGACTGTTGAGGGGACGGAAGAAAAGGTACAGAAGATCGGCATCGGCGTGATCTTTGAAAAAGGGATCGCCCGGACAACACTGCTTGCCACCCTCGTGAGTTTCATCAATCTTGCCGGGTACTGGGGCGCGGCTTACTGGATCCCGACTTTCCTGACGCTCGAGCGGGGGCTCAGCCTCACGACGATGGCGAATTTCTCCCTATTCATGTATATCGGCATGTTTTTCGGATTTCAGTTTTTTGGGGTTCTCTCTGACCGGATCGGGCGGCGAAACGCCATGATCGTCGCCTTTGTTATGGTCGCGCTGTCGATTGCCGTCTACATCGTCGTTCCAAACCCGATCTTTCTCTTCTGGTGGGGGATCGTTGTTGGATTCGGGCTCCCCGGCGTGGGCGGCATCCTCGGGGCCTACTACGCGGAGCTCTTCCCGGAGCGCATCCGCGCCTACGCGGGGGGATTCTGCTGGAACACCGGGAGGATCGGTGCCATCCTTGCCCCTTACACGATCGGCTATCTCGGGAAGCATTACGGGCTTCAGACGGGGCTTGCCGTTACCTGTGTCGTTTATGTTCTGGGAGCGGCACTCCTGTTACTGATGCCGGAAACGCTCAAAAGGAAGGCTTGAAAGATGGAGCGGGAGATCAACATATCGGAGTTTCTCGGAAAGCGGACCTTGATCCTGGGCGATGTCAATACGGGAAAGACCACCCTGAGCCGAAAGATCCTCGTTGAATTCTGCCGGCAGGTTCTGTCATCGCGTATTGCCGTCATTGACCTTGCCCCGGAGATCCCTGGAGATGTTCTTGCCGCTAGGGGCCTGCAGGGGGTCGGCGGAAAGCTCCTTCCTCCGAAGGAAAGTGATGTCCTTTATCTGGAGGCATCGCTTAAGCCGCCCAGGCTGAGTTCCGGGACAGAGGAAGAGGCTCTGGAAATCGCACGGGAGAATGTGGCGAAAATAGAAGGGCTTTTTCAGGACTTCGGGCGAAGTGGCAGGGACATCCTCTTTATCAATGATATCAGCCTTTATTTGCAGGCGGGAACCACAGAGGTTTTGCTCAACTGGATCCGGAGGGCTAAGACAGTTATTGCCAATGGCTACTATGGTGAGAGCCTGGGATCGGGCGTTCTCTCCAGACGTGAAAAGGAACAGACGGGAAGGTTGAAACAATATTTTGACAAAGTTATCGAGCTGGTCGTTTTGCCGAGTTCAGGGCGAGGGGCCGGATGATGTAAAAAAACTATTTATATTCAAAGCGTTAGAGCGACATATTTTAAAATAATCACCCCCTAATTCTGAATAACTTTGAAAAAGATTAGAAATATATCTTGACAAGAGGCCTTTTATAAATATAATCTCTACTAAAGTAGTAGAAATAGTATATATCCATATTAAGACCTATGAAATTATCAACCCGTGGCCGCTACGGTGTAAGGTTAATGCTTGATCTTGCCCTCCATTACGGTGAGGGACCCGTACTGCTCAAGGATATCTCGGGACGGCAGGGAATTTCGGAGAAATATCTCTGGCAATTGATCAACTCCCTCAAGACGGTAGGACTCATCGGTTCAACTCGCGGTGCGCACGGGGGATATGTCCTTGCGAGGCCGCCGGAAGAAATAAGTCTGAAAGAGATTGTACGAGTCCTTGAAGGCTCGCTCTGTCTTGTGGATTGCGTGGAGAATCCGGCCGTTTGTGACAGGTCCCAAACCTGCACATCGCGCGACATTTGGTCCGAGGCCTCGAACCAGATATCGCAAATTCTTGAGTCGATGACGCTGGACAAGATGGTCGTGAAACAAAGGACCAAGAACCAAGAATCCATTGAATACAGCATTTGATCTTTTTTCAGAGGGCTTTTCATATTGGGGAGAGATGTCAAAGAGAAAGGTATTTTTGGGACGATGGTCATGTGTTGTTTCATGGGCATGCGATGTTTCTCGGTCAGGAGGGTTTCATCATGTGAACTCTAATAAGTGATCAAAGAGAGGCATGATAACCCGCGAACCGGCTAAAGGAATATGTTCTGTGGGTTTTCTTTTATTTGATGGCGAGAAAGAGAGGGAGGGAAAATGTCTGAAAGAAGATTAGACACATTGGTTGTTCATGCGGGTCAGGAAAGTCCTGATCCGACGACGGGGGCAAGAGCGGTCCCCATATATCAGACCACGTCATATGTATTCAAGGACACGAACCATGCGGCAAGCCTTTTCGCGCTTCAAGAGTTCGGCAACATATACACCCGGATCATGAACCCGACGACGGACGTCTTTGAGAGAAGGATCGCCGCCATCGAGGGGGGAACGGGCGCTTTGGCCGTTTCATCTGGTCAGGCAGCCATTACCTATTCCGTGCTGGCCGTGACGGAAGTCGGCTCCGAGGTTGTCGCGGCCAATAATCTCTACGGTGGGACCTATCAGCTCTTTCACTACACGCTTCCCAAGCTGGGCAGGACCGTAAAGTTCGTCGACTCTGGCAAGGTCGAAGAGTTCAAGAAGGCCATCACCGAAAAAACGCGGGCCATTTATGCCGAGACGATTGGCAACCCCAAGCTCGATGTGCCTGATTTTGAGGCCATAGCCAGAATCGCTCATGACGCCGGGGTACCCTTTATTGTGGATAACACCGTGGGTGTGGGGCTCGTAAGGCCCATCGACTACGGGGCCGACATACTCGCAACCTCGGCGACCAAGTTTATCGGCGGCCACGGGACCGCCATCGGTGGTGTGATCGTCGATGCAGGGAAATTCAACTGGGGAAACGGAAAATTCCCAGAGTTCACCGAGCCCGACCCGAGCTACCACGACCTGAAATTCTGGGACGTCTTCGGCGACTTCCCCGGCCTCGGCAACGTGGCCTTCATCATCAAGGCCCGGGTCCAGTGGCTCCGTGACATTGGGGCAACTCTCAGCCCCTTCAACTCGTTTCTGTTCCTGCAGGGGCTGGAGACACTCACCCTGCGGCAGAAAAAACATTCCGACAATGCGCTCGCCGTGGCGAAATTCATTCAAAAGCACCCGCTTGTCAACTGGGTCAACTACCCCGGTCTCGAGGACCATCCCTCCCACAAGACGGCTGCAAAGTACCTCAAGGGACACTACGGAGCGATTCTGGGATTCGGGATCAAGGGAGGACTCGAGGCAGGAAAGAAGTTCATCAATTCGGTGAAGCTACTCTCCCACCTGGCCAATATCGGTGATGCCAAGAGCCTCGTCATCCACCCGGCCTCGACAACCCATCAGCAGCTCAAGAAAGCCGAGCAGGAAGCCACGGGTGTCACGGAAGACTACATCCGGCTCTCCATCGGGATCGAAGACGTGGAAGACATCAAGGAAGACATCGACCAGGCACTGCGCAAGGCTACTGCGTGAGTCCTGATAGAGAAATTCGAGGAGGACATTGGAAATGAAGATATATGACGACATCACAAAGACGATCGGGCGGACCCCCCTTGTGAGGCTGAACCGGCTCACCGAGGGATGCCGGGCTCAGGTGGTCGCGAAGGTGGAGTCTTTCAACCCCCTCTCGAGCATTAAGGACCGGATCGGTGTTGCCATGATTGACGATGCGGAAAAGAAGGGGCTTCTGAGAAAAGAATCCGTGATTATCGAGCCCACGAGCGGAAACACTGGGATCGCGCTCGCCTTCGTGGCTGCCGCCAGGGGCTACAAGCTTGTACTCACCATGCCCGACACGATGAGCATGGAGAGAAGGCAGCTCCTGGGGATTCTCGGTGCCGAGATCGTCCTCACTCCCGGGACAGAGGGGATGAAGGGGGCTGTGAAGAAGGCCGAGGAACTGACGGCCTCAACGCCCAATGCCTATATGCCTCAGCAGTTCAACAATCCCGCAAACCCGGAGATCCACAGGAAGACAACAGCCGAGGAAATCTGGGACGACACCGATGGAAAGATAGATATCCTTGTGTCCGGTGTCGGGACGGGGGGAACCATCACCGGGGTGGCTGAAGTCATCAAGAAAAGAAAGCCCTCGTTCAAGGCGATTGCTGTCGAACCTGAGACTTCGCCGGTGCTCTCAGGGGGACAGCCGGGGCCGCACAAGATTCAGGGTATCGGTGCGGGCTTCATTCCCGAGGTTCTCAACAGGGGCATCATCGGTGAGATCATAAAAGTATCCCACGAAAACGCGGGGGAAATAGCGAGGCGTCTTGCGAAGGAAGAGGGCATACTCGCCGGTATTTCCTGCGGCGCTGCGCTCTGGGCAGCCCTTGAAGTGGCAAAGCGGAAGGAGAACGAAGGGAAATTGATTGTCGTCATCCTCCCGGACACGGGGGAGAGATATCTGTCCACGTGGCTGTTTAAAGAGGGCTAAAGGCTCAAGGCAGAGGGAAAAAGGGATAGAGGATACAGAAATTCATGAGCACGTTGGAAGCGCAAGATTTGATCACAGACAAGGGAAGCATCGGCGTGGTCGAGACGCAGTACTATACCTTTGCCCACGCCCCCAATGAGCTGAAACTCGAGTGCGGGAAGTCCCTCGGGCCCGTGACACTCGCTTATGAGACCTACGGCAAGCTCAAGGAGGACAAGTCAAATGCCATCCTCGTCGTCCACGCCCTTTCCGGCGATGCCCACGCGGCGGGGGTCCACACGGGGGAAAGCGACCCGGGATGGTGGGATGACATGATTGGCCCGGGCAAGGCCTTCGACACGGATAAGTATTTTGTCATATGCTCGAACATCATCGGCGGTTGCAAGGGGAGCACGGGGCCCTCGTCCATAAACCCGAAAACGGGGAAGTCCCACGCCCTCGACTTCCCCTTTATCACCATCGCGGACATGGTCAATGCCCAGCGTTACCTGATCGATCATCTTGGCATTGGTAAGCTGCTCACCGTCGTCGGCGGGTCTATGGGAGGCATGCAGGTCCTGCAATGGGTTGCCTCCTACCCCGAGAGGGTGCGATCGGCAATTCCCATCGCCACAGCGCTGAAGCACTCGCCCCAACAGATCGCCTTCAACGAGGTGGTACGGCAGTCTATCATGGCCGATCCGGACTGGCGGCAGGGGAACTATTATGAGTTCGGCCAGCCGGCCAAGGGACTGGCCGTTGCGCGCATGATCGGGCACATCACCTTTATGAGCGACCAGTCCATGGAAGAGAAATTCTCCCGGAGACTGAAAAACGGGGACTACAGTTTCAAGTTCGGCACCGATTTCGAGGTAGAGGGATACCTGCGCTATCGCGGCGACTCCTTCGTGAAGCGATTCGACGCCAACTCCTATCTCTACATCACGAAGGCCGTAGATTATTTCGATCTCTCGAACGGGAAGCTGCTCCACGGGAGAAGGCCCATCGATACACGATTTCTCGTGATCTCCTTCAAGTCCGACTGGCTCTATCCCTCCTATCAATCCCAGGAGATCGTCCGCCAGCTGAAAACGGGGCTCATCGAGGCGACAAGCTGCGAGATCGCATCCACCTACGGCCACGACGCCTTCCTGGTGGAGGTTGAGGAGCAGACCCATTTGATCAGGCACTTCCTGGACAAGATCAACTGATGGAAACGGTACGCTGGAATTTGGAATCTAAAAACGCCCGACTGGATCACCGGATTATTTTCGATCTCATTGAACCGGGCTCGAAGGTACTTGACCTCGGCTGCGGCTATGGAGATCTCATGTATATCCTCACCCGGGAAAAGAACGTCCGGGCGCAGGGTATCGAGGTCGACGACGCCGCCGTATACGAGTGCGTGAAGAAGGGGCTCAGCATTCTTCACAGCGACATCGAGACGGGACTCACCGAATACCCGGACCGGTCCTTTGATTATGTGATCCTGAACCAGAGTATGCAGGAGGTCAGGAAGGCCGACTTCGTCATCGAGGAGTCCCTGCGGGTAGCCGGGAAGGTTGTGGTCGGGTTTCCCAACTTTGCCTACATCCAGTCCCGGATCATGCTCTTTTTCCATGGGCGTTCCCCGATCACACCCTTGCTGCCCCACCGCTGGTACGATACGCCCAACGTCCGCTTTCTAAGCATCAGCGATTTCAGGGATTTCTGCCGGGAAAAGAACCTCAGAATTCTCGAAGCCCATTATCTTGGCCAGGAAAGAACCGTGAAATTCTGGCCCAATCTCCTTGCACTGAACGCCGTCTTCGTATTGAAGAAAAATTCTGGGGAAGGACCCGCAGCGGAGGTATCATGCTGAAAACGAGCGGATCATGGACATGGCCGCAACAGGGACTATTCCTGGCGAGAATAATCATAAAATGGGGGGAGAAATGCACAAGATTATGCTCAAAGAGTGTCCCAAGGTGTACATCCTGGAGACGCACCGTGCCAAAACACCGGATTCAACCCTGCAATGCGTCGAACGAATGAAAGAAGTGATCGGCATGATGTCATTCTGGAACGCGACGAGCGTGGACAGAATCGGGATCCCTGTTTTCACCTGCGACCGCCTGAGACCGGATGGTTCAATAACGAGCCACACCGGCAAGGGGGTTTCCCCGATCCAGGCGCAGGTATCGATCACGATGGAGGCGATCGAGAGATATTGTTCGGAGTTCATGAAGGAATACCGAAAAATGCTGATCCCGGGCAGTTATAATCTGTTGAGAACGCAATGTAACGTCCTGGATCCTGAGACACTCATTCTTTCCTCTAACAGCAATTATCATCGTGACAGTGAAATATACTGGGTTCGGGGGTACGATCTGCTCAGGGAAGAGATGATTCTGGTTCCGGCCTGCGCGGTCTACCATCCTTATCATGAAGACAAGACTTTTCTGTTTGCCACGCATACCAACGGTATAGCCGCCGGGAACACCATGGAAGAAGCCGTCATCCATGGACTTGCCGAGGTCATCGAGCGGGATGCATGGAGCATCGCCCAATACACGTTGAATTATACCGATGCTCTTTTTATCGAGGACCGCCTGGAAAATCAGTTCATTATAGATATATTTAAAAAACTGGAGGCGGCAGAGATCGAAATTTTCGCAAAGGATATCACTTCAGACATCGGAGTTCCTGTCGTCGCGGCATTCTCGAGAGACCTGGTTCATCGGAGGATGCTGCCGATTGATGGCTTTGGCGCCCATCTCGACCCCAGGGTTGCCATGATTCGCGCCCTTCTTGAAGTTACAACGACAAGGGCCCTGTTTCTCCAAAAGTACGGCATTGAGGGGATGCAGGGATCCCCCCTTTATCTGAGTAGTCGTGAAGAAGACAATCATGATCCTCGCTTCTATGCTTACCGTCAAAAGGGTTTTAGTGAACTTGAGGTGGGCTACAGTCAGGACATCCTGCAGGACATTCGATCGATTATGAAAAGGCTCTCATCAAGAGGACTGACCCGGGTTATTGCGGTAAATCTAACGAGGAAGGATGTCGGAATCCCGACTGTTCGGATGATCGTTCCTGGAATGGAAACTTACTGTTTTGACAAGACCAGGCCCGGGGAAAGGATTTTGAAGACCATCAAAGATGATCGGGAATGATGTGACTGATGAGGTAATAATGACTATAAGTCCGAAGCTGATTTCCCCCTGTGGTAATTACTGCAGGGTGTGCGGTGTTCACAGCGCGGCTCTCTGCGAAATTGTGGAAAGAAGGTCATGAGAGGCATCATCGTTGCAGTCTGTAAAAGTGCGGAGAAAGGAACGAAAAAGGCACCCGTTCAGGCGGGACGTCTGGTGAAGGATTTCGGTCTTGAGGGCGATGCCCACGGGGATCACGGTATCCTGAAGCAGGTGAGTCTTCTATCCATGGGGAGCATCGCTAAGATGAAGAGAGAGGGGTTCGACGTGGGGCCGGGGGATTTTGCCGAAAACCTTACCGTCGAAGGGATAGAGCTCTGCACCCTTAGGCCCGGGACTAGGCTCCGGGTATCGAGAGATATCATCCTGGAAATCTCCCAGATCGGCAAGGCCTGTCATGCGGGGTGCGCGATCTTCGGGGAGGTCGGCAAGTGCATCATGCCGAAGGACGGCATCTTCGCCAGGGTGATCAAGGGCGGCAGTGTAAGACCGGGCGATGAGATTGCGCTGGTGAAAGAATAATAATCAAAGTAAATTAAAGGATAATTTATGAAGACGCTAGCCAGAGATAAAAAGATCATGACGGGGGTTCAGCACAGGGGAAAGGGTCTTCCTTCTCTTGTAGACGTCCTGTGCTCCAATGGGAACGGGATCGCCTGTGCCATGAGAAAGACACCGCATGACCAACCGCTTCCGTCGCGCGATGTCGTCATTGAGCTTTCGGAGGCCCTGAGGTCCGTTCTATTTCCGGGGTACTTCGGCTTCCCCGACCTGAGGGTGGAAAGCGTTCCCTATCACGTGGGGTCCACCCTTGACCGGATTCAGCATACACTCGAAGAACAGATTAAACGGGGTCTCTGTTTTTCGTGTCAGGGGGATATGGTGTGCCTGCCGGCCTGTGACAGGCGGTCACGGACGATTACACGAAAATTTCTTTCTCGTCTGCCCGACGTGCAGAAACTTCTTATCACGGATGTCCGGGCGGCCTTCGAGGGAGACCCCGCGGCATCGAGCCCCGACGAGGTTATCTTCTGTTACCCGGGGCTGCACGCTATCACCAACTACCGGTTGGCCCACGAGCTCCATAAACTGGGGGTACCGCTCATCCCGAGAATGATCACCGAGCACGCTCACAGCATCACCGGGGTCGATATACACCCGGGTGCCGTCATCGGGGAGAAATTCTTCATCGATCACGGGACGGGCGTCGTCATCGGGGAGACCTGCATTATTGGCAAAGGGGTGAGTCTTTACCAGGGGGTGACCCTCGGGGCCAAAAGCTTCAAACTCGACGAAGAGGGCAATCCGATCAAGGGCATTCCCAGGCACCCCATCGTCGAGGATGACGTGATCATTTATTCCGGGGCGACGATTCTCGGCCGCGTGACGATCGGACGAGGTTCAGTCATCGGCGGCAATGTCTGGCTCGTCCGAAGCGTGCCTCCATTCAGCCGGATCACACAGGCGCAGGCGAGCGAAGAGGATTACGAGAGCGGCTCAGGGATATAGAGGAGATCACGTTGCATCATTGATTTGAAATGACGGCAAGAGGGGCGTCGTTCCTTTTTGAACGCCAGGGATAACAAAAATGACATCCATGAACGAGAGGTAGAATATGTGGGAATACACGGACAAGGTGAAAGAGCTTTTCCTCAAACCGAAGAATGTCGGCGAAGTTGAAAACCCCGATGCCGTGGGGGAAGTAGGAAGCCTCATCTGCGGCGACGCTTTGAAGCTGACCCTGAAGGTCGATAAAAAGACGAACCGCATCCTCGATGCCAGGTTCCAGACCTTCGGCTGCGCCTCGGCCATTGCCAGCTCCTCGGCACTCACGGAACTCATCAAGGGGAAGACCCTGGAGGAAGCCCTCCAGGTGAGCAACCAGGACATCGCGAAGTATCTCGGCGGTCTTCCCGATGAGAAGATGCACTGCTCCGTCATGGGGCAGGAAGCTCTCGAGGACGCCATCCGCAATTACAAGGGTGTGAAGAAGGTCGAAAGGCCGGGTGAAAATGTCGTCTGCAAGTGCTTCGATGTCACGGAAGAGAAGATCAGGAAGGTGGCCATCGAAAATCACCTCACCACGGTAGATGAAGTCACCCATTTTACGAAGGCGGGCGGCGGCTGCGGGACCTGCATCCCCGATATTGAAAAGATCTTGAAGGAGCTGTGGTCCATCAAGGAGTTGAAGGAAAAACCTCCTGAGCGCAAAAAGCTGACCAACATCCAGAAGATGGCCCTCATTCAGGATGTTTTGGAAAAGGAGATCCGCCCGCGTCTGCAGGCGGACGGCGGGGACCTTGACCTGATCGACATCGACGGAAACAGGGTCATCGTGGGGCTGAGGGGGATGTGCATTGATTGTCCCATGGGAAACATGACGATCAATGGCATCGAGAACAGGTTAAGGGAAGTAACCGCTGACGAAATCAAGGTGGTGGCAGAATGAAAACAATATACCTCGATAACAACGCGACGACGCAGGTAGCTCCGGAGGTCCTGGAAGCTATGTTGCCCTACTTCAGGGATTTTTACGGAAACCCATCGAGCATGCATACCTTCGGGGGACAGGTTCATCAGAAAATAGAGGAAGCCCGGGCAAGGGTGGCGGATCTGATCGGTGCCGATCCGGAGGAAATCGTCTTCACGGGCTGCGGCACGGAGGGCGACAATACGGCCCTCATGAGCGCCGTTGAATCGAATCCTTCCAGGAAACACCTGATTACCACAAAGGTAGAGCACGCGGCGATCCTCAATTTCTGCAAGCACCTCGCCGGCAGCGGATATAGGACCACTTATCTGCCCGTGGATTCCCTCGGCAGGCTGGATACGGATGATCTTCGAAAGGCACTCGATGATCGGACGGCCGTTGTCTCCGTCATGTACGCGAATAACGAAACGGGTGTGCTCTTCCCCATCAACGAGATCGGAAATGTCGTGAAGGGAAGAGGCGTTCTCTTCCATTCCGACGCTGTCCAGGCTCTGGGCAAGCTTCCAATAAACGTCAAGGATCTGCCGGTTGACATGCTTTCCTTTTCCGGCCACAAGCTCCATGCCCCCAAGGGAGTCGGAGCCCTCTATGTCCGGAAAGGGACCCGATTCTACCCCTACATGATCGGCGGGCACCAGGAAAGAGGTCGCAGATCGGGCACGGAAAACGTGGCTTCCATCATCGGGTTTGGGAAGGCCTGTGAGCTAGCGAAGGACGACGTATCCAGAAGGATGGCCCATGTGGCAAGACTCCGGGATAAGCTTGAAAAAGCGCTCCTCGAATGCTGTCCCGACACGGTCGTCAATGGCGAGAGGGAACATCGTCTGCCTAACACGACGAGCATCAGTTTCGAATACGTGGAAGGGGAAGCCATCCTTCTGCGGCTCAATGAATATGGGATCTGTGCTTCCTCCGGCTCGGCCTGCACCTCCGGTTCCCTGCAGCCAAGCCACGTCCTGCGGAGCATGGGTATTCCCTACACGGCTATCCATGGCTCGGTTCGCTTTTCTCTCAGCAGCTACACGACGGAAAGCGAGATCGACAAGGTCATAGAGGTCATGCCCGCCATCATCAAGGATCTGAGGTCCCTATCACCCTTCGGGAGGGAAAAATTTGAACAGTTCTTGTGCGCTGTGGGGACAGGAAGGGCGGACTGACCTTGATCGGCTGAAAACCGATGGCATGCGGATGCTCGAATTTACGGTGGCATAAAAGGTAACTTGCGCAAGGAAACCGGAATACCTAAGGGCCGGAAGGGCTGACCGGTTCCCGAAGCCACTCCTTGTGCATCTTTTACTACCTGAAAGCCCGCGACAGAATCTCCATGAAGGTATTCTTGGTCAATGATCATTTGATTGCGGCCCTGTGTGTGGAAGATGCTAAAGATCTCTATGATCGGAAAATAGGTATACCGATCCACGCAGTCCATTGCATGGAAGTGACAGAAAGGTTTCGGAGATACATTAAAGAATATGAATTCTGGCGAAAATGCGGGCTGCACGGCAGGTGCGCCGGATTCCCGTTCTTTATCAATCTGGATTGATCCTTGGTCGTTTTTCCGCCACTACGGTCCGGCCCACAGGGACAGGACAATAAAACCGAAAAGGTGAGGATAGGTTATTAAGGCGTAGTATGATGGAAGCATATGTGATAAAATTAAAAAAAGAAGGAGGTTCGCGTGAAGAAATTTCTTTTGATCAGCCTTGTGATTCTGCTGTCAACGGGTCTAGCCTTTGCGAAGGGCTACGAGGTCAAGAAGACGGCCGGTGAATATAGTGTCGAAGCCACGATGGACCGGAACCCACCCGCTGTGGGGAAGAACAATCTGGAAGTCACCATCATGGAAACCGCGGGCAAGAACGTGACGGACGCGAAAGTGCTCGTGGAATACGGGATGCACGCCATGCCGGGGATGCATCCGATGAATTACAAGACAAATGCCCGGCTTGACGGGAGTGTTTATAAGGCCGTTCTCAACATCTCCATGTCGGGTTCATGGTATGTCAACCTGAAGATCAACCGCGCCGGCAAGACGACAAGCACCAAGTTCACTTTCGATGCGAGATAAACTTCTTCATATCCACACAAAGGGTTTTTCAAGCCCATGAGGAACCAAGGGGTCCTCCACCCGGCAGGAATCCCTTTCCAAGGGTCCGCATCGTCCGGAGGGTAGCCTTCAAAATCCCTTTCTGCAGGCAGGGAGTTCAGCCTTTTCGAGAGGAGATAGGGTCCTATGACTTTTCTGATCCGGACCATTAGAGGGTCGGTCCCGCTTCTTGTCATGGTAATCTCCTCGCTCCTGATGATGCCGTGCGCTGCCTGGTCCGCCGAGCGCCTGGAGCTTCAGCCGCTCATCGAAGAGGCCCTCCAGCACAACCGCGAGCTCCTCGCCATGGAGTCCCGCGTGGCCGCATCGAGGTACCGGACCTCCCAGGCCGAGAGTCTCCCAGACCCCATGTTCATGTTCGGTTATCAGAACGAAGGCCTGTCGAGCTACACCTATGGTGACAGCCCCGACGCCAAGTGGATGTTCGAGGTCTCCCAGATGTTCCCCCTTGGCGGGGAAGCGCGGCCTCAAGGGGAAGATGGCGACCGCCGATGCCGAGAGCCTGCGTTCTTCCTATGAGGCCCTGCGTCTGAGGGTGATCACCCGGGTGACGGAACTCTACTACGACCTCTTTCTGGTCCACAAGAATCTCGAGGTCCTGGGGGTCAGGGCCGAGATCCTATCGAAGATTGAGGAGGCAGCCCTGGCGAGGTATGCAGCAGGGATGGCCTCACAGCAGGATGTCATCATGGCCCAGGCGGAGAGGTACATGCTCCTGGAGAAGGAGGAGATGCTCCGGCAGAAGATACCTTCTCTGGAGGCGATGCTCAGCCTGTCTCTCGGGAGAGAGAGCTACATGCCCTTGGGTGTGCCCGCCCCGCCGCCCGTGACGATGAAATATGAATCCAGTCCCAACGAACTGATCCAGCAAGCCTATGAATCATCCCCCGAAGTGAAGGTGAAGCAGAAAATGCTGGCTTCTGCCGAAACGAAGGTCTCCATGGCCAAACGGGAATATTTTCCTGATGTGACGCTGAACGCGGGTGTTGAGACGAGAGGGGGCGACTTCGGCGACATGTACCGTGCAACATCGACGATCAATATCCCACTGTATTACAAGACAAAACAGGAACCGGCGGTGCGGGAGGCCGAGGCGGGACTCCAAGAGTCGAAACACGAAATCGAGGCGACAAAGCTCATGATCGCCTCGGCCATCCGTGAAAATCACGCCATGATCAAATCGGCCGAGCGGCTGATGGACCTTTATCGAAACGCCCTCATCCCCAAGGCGACCCAGGATTTTGACCTGTCGCTTTCGCAGTACACGTCTGGCAGGACGGAGGCCGGAGGGGTGATCGCGAAGCTCAAGGCCCTCCTGGACTTCGATCTTTCCTACTGGAGCCAGTACACGGAGCGGGAGAAAGCGGTCGCGAGGGTGGAGGCCCTGACGGGAAAATTCACAGGCGGGTCAACTGCGCCGGGTTCCCGTTGAACCCCAACGCATGGTGACCCTTCGAATCAAGGCCCTATCCCATCGGAGTGAGGAATCATGAAGCAGAAAAAATGGATGATTGTCGCTGGTGCTCTCCTTTTATCCTTTCTCATCCTCTATCTTGTCAACCTGGGCTACCACCGGTTCATCCATCAGGAACCCCCGGAGACTAGCGGAGAGGGCTCGCAACCTTCCGGGCACCAGCACGGCCAGCCGGTGGAGGTTAAGGCGCAGGAAGAAGCACCTGCCGTCGAAATCTCACCTGAAAAGCAGCAACTCATCGGTGTCAAGATCGTCGAGGTGACGGTGAAACCGATGAAAAAAGTCATCCGGACCGTGGGGCGCATCGATTATGACGAGCGCAAACTCAGAACCGTTAACAACAAGGTGGAGGGCTGGATCGAGAAACTCCATGTGGATTATGTCGGAAAGTTTGTCAGGAAGGGAGAACCCCTTGCCGAGATATACAGTCCGGAGCTTTACGCGACACAGCAGGAATTCATCAACCTGCTGAGATGGCAGAGGGAGAAGAAGGATGGTGACCCGCCGGCCTCGGTGATCTCGAAGGATGTGAATGCGCTCGCGGCAGCCGCGAGGCAGAGGCTGAGACTCTGGGACATTCCCGAGGATCAGATCCGAAAGATCGAGGAGGCGGGCGAACCCGTGCGAACACTCACGATCTTGAGCCCGGTCACCGGCTACGTTATTCAGAAGATGGTCCTCCAGGGGATGCGGGTGATGGCCGGCGAGAAACTCTTCGACGTGGCGGATCTCTCGACCCTCTGGGTCATCGCTGACATCTACGAGTACGAGCTTCCTATGATCAGGGTGGGCGAGCAGGCCACCATCATCTTGAGTTATTTCCCGGGCAGGGAATTCTCCTCGAGGATTGACTATATCTACCCCACACTGGCGGGTGATACGAGAACGGGGCGCGTCCGCTTCACGATTCCCAATCCGGAGGGCCGCCTCAAGCCGCAGATGTACACCAATGTGGAGGTGAAGATCGATCTTGGAAAGAAGCTTGCCGTTCCCGACGATGCCGTCATTGACACGGGCACCCGTCAGGTCGTTTACGTAGACAAGGGGGAGGGGTATTTCGAACCGAGGGAAGTCATGCTGGGGTTGAGAGCGGAAGGATATCGGGAGGTCTTGATGGGTCTGAAGGCAGGGGAGAAAGTTGTCGCTTCCGCCGCCTTCCTCGTCGACTCCGAGGCACAGCTCAAAGGCGTCAAGCCTCTTCAAGGAGCGGAACACAAGCACTGAGCGGCAATACATTTTGGCTGCCGGTTCATAAGGATCGGACAGATAAAGTAGAGGAAACAGACCGGACGGATTCAGCTTGTGATCGCAAAAATCATCGAATACAGCGCCAGAAACAAGTTCATCATCATCCTCTTCGTGTCGGCCGCCATTGCCTGGGGCTACTGGGCGATGAAGAACACGCCGCTCGATGCCCTCCCCGATCTTTCCGACACGCAGGTGATTATTTACACGGAGTGGCTTGGTCGGAGTCCGGACCTCATCGAGGACCAGGTGACCTATCCCATTTCCTCCACACTCCTGGCGGCTCCCAAAGTGCAGGTTGTGCGAGGATTCTCTTTCCTGGGAAGTTCCTTCATCTACGTCATCTTCGAGGAAGGGACGAACATCTACTGGGCTCGAAGCCGGATCCTGGAATACCTGCAGGCCGTGAAAAACAAACTGCCGGCTGACGTCAATCCCGTCCTGGGGCCCGATGCGACGAGTCTCGGCTGGGGATTTTCCTATGCCGTGGTGGATGAAACGGGAACGCACGACCTGTCTCAGCTCCGCACGATTCAGGATTACAATATCAAGCTTGCCCTGGAAAGCGTCCAGGGCGTTTCCCAGGTGGCTTCCATCGGCGGCTTTGTGAAGCAGTACCAGGTGACCGTCGACCCCAACCGCCTTGCGGCCTTCAATATTCCGATTACGAAAGTGATGGAAGCCATCCGGAAGAGCAACCGGGATGTGGAGGGGCGTGTACTCGAACTCTCGGGCGTTGAGTACATGGTAAGGGGAAGAGGGTACATCCAGACGACAAAAGATGTGGAAGACATTCCCGTGGGTTCCGGCAGCGGCGGAACCCCGGTCTTTCTCAGGGACGTGGCCCGCGTTCAGATCGGCCCCGAAATCCGGCGGGGCTTGGTTGACCTCGACGGCAAGGGCGAGGTGGTGGGCGGGATCGTCGTTGTGCGCTTCGGAGAGAATGTCCTGAATGTCATCGAGCGTGTGAAGGAGCGCCTGAAGCGGGATGTGGAACCCAGTCTTCCACAAGGTGTTAAGATCATCACGACCTATGATCGCTCCGATCTGATCCACCGGGCCATCGACACGCTGAAAGAGGAAATTCTCAAACTCACCATCGCCGTGAGCGTCGTCTGCGCCGTCTTCCTCTTCCACCTGCCAAGCGCTCTTGTCGTCATTCTGACGCTGCCCGTGGCGATCATCATCTCCTTCGTCTGCATGCTCTACCTCAACGTGACGTCCAACATCATGAGCTTGAGCGGCATCGCCATCGCCATCGGTGCCATGGTGGACGCCTCGATCATCATGGTGGAAAACGCCCACAAGAAGCTCGAGGAGTGGGAGATCCACGGGAAAGGACAGGACAGGCTCGAGGTGATCATCGAGGCGGCCAAAGAGGTGGGGCCGTCGCTTTTCTTCTCACTCCTGGTCATTACCGTGGGATTTCTGCCCGTCTTTACACTCCAGGCCCAGGCCGGCAGGCTCTTCAAACCCCTCGCCTATACGAAGACCTTTGCCATGCTCTTTTCGGCCTTCCTGGCCGTGACGCTCACACCGGTGCTCATGACCCTCTTCATCAGGGGCAAGATACGTCCCGAGGAGAAAAACCCTATCAGCATCGTCCTGCACAGGCTCTACGAGCCGGTGGCCCACCTGGCGCTACGATTCAAAAAAACGGTCATCATTGCTGCGATCCTCATCATGGCCGTGACCGTCGTCCCCTTCCTCAAACTGGGCAGCGAGTTCATGCCGCCCCTCTACGAGGGGACACTCTTCTACATGCCGGTGACGGTCCCGGCAGCCTCGATCTCCGAGGCGTCGAAGCTGCTCCTGCTCCAGGACAAGCTCCTGATGCAGATCCCCGAGGTGGCTCAGGTCTTCGGCAAGGCGGGGCGCGCCGAGACGGCCACGGACCCGGCGCCGCTTGAGATGTTCGAGACGGTGATCAATCTCAAGCCCGAGTCGCAGTGGCGGCCGGGAATGACCGTGGAGAAGCTCAAGGACGAGATGAACGACGCCTTGACCATTCCGGGGGTGGCCAACTCTTTCACCATGCCCATCAAGGCGAGGATTGACATGCTCGCCACGGGGATCCGTACCCCCGTGGGGGTCAAGGTCCTGGGGCCGAAGATCGAGGAGATCGAGCGGATCGGCCTCGAGGTCGAAAACCGGCTGAAGGGGGTTCCAGGGACGAGGAGCGTCTATGCGGAGCGGGTCACAACGGGATACTTCCTGGATTTCAATATCAGGCGCGAGGAGGCGGCCCGGTACGGGCTTACCGTGGATGATATCCAGGAGGTGATTCAGACGGCCGTCGGGGGGATGAATCTCACGCTGACCGTCGAGGGGAGGGGGCGCTACCCGGTGAACATCCGTTATCCCCGCGATCTTCGAAACGATGTCGATGCCCTCGCAAGGGTCCTCGTCCCGGTCATGATGGAAAACCAGAAGCCTTCGCCGGTGGAAATGGCGGTTCAAGCGAGATCCCTCCAGGTCCCCCTGGGACAGCTCGCGGACATTCGGTTCGTGAAAGGTCCCACGGTCATCAAGAGCGAGGAGGGGCTACTTTCATCTTACGTTTTCATCGACTACTCCGGCGGCGACATCGGCGGCTACGTGAACCGTCTCAAGGAGCGGGTGGCCGATCTCAAGATCCCCGAGGGATACCGGATCGAGTGGAGCGGGGAGTACGAGTACCTTGTCACCACCCACGAGAGGCTCAAGATCGTCATCCCGCTCACAGTGTTCATCATCTTCGTCCTCATCTTCCTGAATACAAGATCCGTTGTGAAAACATTCATCGTTCTCCTCGCCGTGCCCTTCTCTCTCGTCGGGTCTTTCTGGCTTCTCTATCTTCTCGGTTACAACATGAGCATCGCCGTCTGGGTCGGGATCATCGCACTGGCCGGGCTCGACGCGGAGACGGGGGTGATCATGCTCCTCTATCTGGAGCTGGCCTACGAGCAGTGGAAAAAGGAAGGGCGGCTGCGCACCCTGAGAGACCTTGAAGACAGCATCATGCACGGCGCCGTGAAGCGGATTCGTCCCAAGATCATGACGGTGAGCGTCATCCTGGCGGGGCTCATCCCCATCATGTTCAGCCACGGGACGGGGGCTGACATCATGAAGCGCATTGCCGCGCCCATGATCGGCGGCGTGGTCACCTCGGCGATACTGGAGCTCGTCATCTATCCGGTTATATACATGATCTGGAGGGGAAGGGAGTTTCGTGGCGGTGAATAGATTTGAGGAAGACCCGAAAGGGCCTTCCGATGAGGGTCATGCCTTTTTGTTACT